>JAABUO010001165.1_pt1 | contig 36664 bp, 26 predicted proteins | sample 5559291 | NCBI WGS metagenome assembly JAABUO01 (sample SAMN10711878, study PRJNA513372) | rock metagenome | isolation source: Antarctica rocks | place: Antarctica: Victoria Land, Finger Mt sud
ACTACTAACAACATATGTCAAGATACAAAGCTGGCGATATTGTCTTTATGTGAATGCAGCATAGCTAATTGGTTGTCAAAAAATGGACGTAAGATGTCACTCTGATATCATATAACCTTGAAAAACACGGAGTTTTCCCTGATAGTTTCTGACCGAAGCTCTTCGAAGCTTCGAAAACCCAAGAGGACTGATGACCCAAAAGTGACGAAACCCAATCAAATATTTCCCCAACGAGCAATATATAGCTGGTCATATCCTTGATAGAATTTTGATCATGGTCCAACTCAGATGCATGAGTCGAAGACTGGCAGCGATAGAGGCGTAGATATCCAGCTATTGCACTTCGTCATATTTAGGCAAGTAAGGCCATATTTATACCCAAATCTATCTCCAACTTCATATTTAGAGGAGCATTCTAGCAACGCCATGCCGAAAACCCAGTCGACAATCCTCTCCCTAGATCGTATTAGTCTATGTCTTCCGGGTTGTCATCCCCAATTAGATGGTTGAGTTCATTCCCGCAATGACATACACTCAATGCCGCTTCTCAATCTGGAAACAGGCATCTTACTCCTTGATTTCACTACATCTTCGAAGTAGTGATGCAGATATCAGTAATTGAAGGATTGCGAAATTAGAGAAACATGACTTTCTGTTTCTGATCTTCGAGGCAAGACGGTTGGATTTAAGAAAACATTCTAGGCATGGAAGAGATGTAGTGATAGTTGAATGACTTAAAGATGGCGATAGGTTCAAGAACTCGCAGCAAAAAAGGACAGAGGCACGTTACAAGATGCTAATGCAAATCCAAAGCCATCCAAATGACGAACAGTAAGTCTTCTCAGAGAACAGACTTGAGAACCTCTCATGTAGCAGCAAGCTTAGTAGCATGCATAGGCGCTGAAAGCAACCGAAGAAGTAAAGGATGTTGACCACGGACCAGTTGTTGATGTTAGGTGCTTAAGGTATGATGATTTGATGCTGAGCTGTCACTGTCAACGTCACCCGTAATATTGAAAACGGCGGGCTAAATTTGGGGCATCGGTACGGTATTATAAGGCTGAGCGCCTCCGTCTTAGTATACAATACACTACTCACTGGGGCTTTCGTGTCAGCTCCTGCGGCTTGATGTGATTTCGTGCTGCAAGATGTCTGGACATAACGGCGAGGAGCGTCTGTTGACCCTGTAAGGAGTTGCACAGAACCGCAAGGCCAAATGAGCTGAGACTGATGATCTTGTCTTATACAGCTACGCCGATGTACATTATTACTTCAGTGCACCTACTCCCAGACCACTGTCACACAGGTTCGATAAAGGATCCTACCTATACCTATACCGAAACAGCAATAGCGATGGGGGCAGATTGGAAATAGCTAATAATGTTGGCAAGCCCGAGCAAGACGCTTTCACTGGCAGTGAGTGCTACGGTTTGATGTTATAGGATCCTATAATGCTAATGCTCAACGACGCACAGCTCTCGATTCACCAACAATACGGCAGTCGTACAAGCACCCAACCCTGTGCACCATAAGTGTGGACGGCTATCAAAACCCAGCAGCTATTTCCCCACCCACAAAATACCCAGAACATCATTGGCGCCTTCCAAATACTGATCCTCGCAATGAAGGGAAATATCTCTTTCGCCTGCACACTCTCGACGTCTACTTCTGGACGGCAGAGGACGCGCATTCTTTCGTTCGTGCAGTTAGAAGAATTTTCCAGCCACAGCAACTAGAAATATTGTATGTTCCCTCAACTCCAGCAGCCCACGAACAGGTGATGAGTCCTGTAGTACAGCAACTTGAAAACGTAGCAATCCAGGACCCGGCCTATCACAATGGACAGACTCGAAATTCCAGGGCGTCCTTGACGTCTCCTTCGTCTCTGTCTAGTTTAAGCGGGCACCCTGACGGTACTCGAGACATAGCACCAAAAGCGGAGGATCCCACAGCTTTCAAACCACTTGCGTACAATCCTGCTGCACCCCCAGCGCCAGAGCCTATCAAACATCGTGAGAAAACGCCTCCGCCGCTGGAAGCTGAAGCAGGAACGGGACTTGCCGCGGCTGCATACCATGACCAAGCTCAGGCAATGTCATCATCCAGTCCTGCTACAAGCCAACCGCAATTCTCGCAGGGCTATGTTGGCGCTCACCATGATCCAACACGTACGTCTACCTACGCGTCACCGTCGCCCTCTAATAGGTACTCGGGCTCTTCGCCGTCGATGCAAGGTCACCGACTGTCAAGTGTTTCTTCTCTACCGGGGCCTCCGACCCAAGGTAGAGGAAATTCAGCCAGCCCATACCCAAAGTCTCAGTCCTTTGGCCCGCCCCCGGCAAACCCTTTGGACCCTCAAAAAGCACACTCCCAGCAGCTCACCACAACCTTTAGCCCGCCTCCGCAGGACCCGAACGCTCGCTTTTACACTGGAGTCCAGAAGCCTCTGGACTCTCCAGCAACTCAGATCTTAGGAGACTCTTATGTCAGCGGTCCGCCGCAACCTCTCCAGCATCTACAACCGCAATACGCAGACTACCTTGCGTCACATTCTCCGCCGCAGCAGTCTGTGGGTGGCTATTCCGACTATAAGTACGAGCAGTCTCAGCGGCACCATGGGCATCATGGACATCATTCCCATGGCGACGATTATGATATCCACAATCAAGTATATCGACCTACCGAGGAAGAGGCACATAAGGTCAAGCACCACAAGCCACCGGAAGTCAAAAAGATAGACAAAGGCGTTAATCGATTTTTGAAGAAACTCGAAAAGAAGGTTGGCTAGACTGCTGGCTTCTTACGCCGTATCCCATTTCAGTGGATTACTAGATACCCTGCGTAACTCCGTCTTTTCGACTTTCTGGATCGCAAATACAAAGACGCATACCGGCCATCACTTAAGGCTGGTCAAGTGATTAAGCCAATACCCCCCGGGACAAACATAGTTCCATGGACTGATTCCATCGACCTCATAGAGATCAGTACCATCAGCGGATAATCTACCAAAGAACGCGAGACTTCCGAACAGTATTGCGATTTCACATCATGGGCATGCCCGACATGGCCCGAGACCAAGCAAATCCCCTCTCACCACCCCCCACCATTTCTTATTGTCTCTCATCAATTGCCCTGTTGATTCATCTTCAGTTCTGTGGTGTTGGAAGCATGAAGTGCAAGTTACAAAAGCTTCTGGCTTAAGAAATCGGACAGGGAGGGCATACTGAAATCTTGCTTCTTGTGGGGTAGAAAGGGAGTTATGAATAGTTTTGGACTGATTTAGAAATGATGTTATGATGATGGTGATGATGAGAGGGTCTTTGGATTACCTGAGTTTTGGATATATAGCAATCTCAATCGGCTTTTAGATTTAGTTGAATAAACTCCAAAGAATGAGGACGAGAGAGCCTAGTTATCCCGTATCCATCTCTCAAACAGCCTTCCCATATCATTCTCTCACATACAACTCATAGCTCTCTTTCATCCGATCATCAGATACCCACGCAACCATCCCCCAATACCTTCAATGACCCCCACCACTCACATCACTCATATTAACTTATCAAAGATTCGACATTCATCACCAAACTCCAAATCGATTCACACCACATACAAGGCAGTACTGTACATACTTATAGCAGCTTATTAATGGCCTTTATCAATATAGGTGGGGAGTTGAATGGGTTGGAATCTTGAGGGGTGGAGAGGCTTTGGGGGAAGAGGGAGGGGATGCGTGAGGAGTAGAGACGTGGGGTTTGGAAGGAGTTGTGTGGGTTGGAGGAAGCTGTATCGTGTAGATAGTTTACTGATGCTTGATGCTTAATACCCTACATGTTGCACACCATCCGCGGATACTTATTATCCATGGTTTCAATAAAATTCCAGGGACTAAACGTTTCGTTAATGGGGACTCTCATGCACGGGTGAGGGCAGGTCCCCATCAATCGGGGGCTTTTATCCATCGATCATGTTTCCATCCATGGTGCAAATGCGATATTTTGTAGGCAGCTTGTCGTAAAATGATAAACTATGTTTGAGCCATCATCTTATTTATATGAAGGTAAACCTTGTATTCACATCTTTTCCTCTTCCTTTTCGTTTACTATCACGTCTCTCAGTCATCTCGTCGATTCGGACATAAAAGAGTCGTCGATAGCGAGATCAGAAGATAGTATGTGGTGGATTTTAGCAACGACGACGTAAACAAACCTAGAAGCGAAAGTGAGACAGTCAGTCAGATAAAAGATGGGAGATGCTTGATACTTACATAAACATTGGGTCCATTCATGGGAACATCAACTGTTGGTGGAAATTTGCCCCCATCCGTGGATGGAGGTTACCGTTAACGGAACGTTTGATCTGTGGATGAAAGCATTTGATCTATGGATGGGTTTATCCGTTGTGGGGGTGCATCATGTACGGGGTGTTGAAGCAATATCTATTTCTCTAACGTTCACATAGAGAGACTTGTACAATCATCAAGTCTTATGGCTTTCTGCTGATTCAATGAGGGCCTTCAAAACAACATCCATTTGTGACCCATGATAGCGAACATGAAACACCCTCATCTCCCCACACCATTTCCTATAAGTCAGAGTAATGGGTAATCCCAAAGGCTGTAACAGACGGCAGTCCGATCTCGGTATGGTTCTCTCAGAACCAGGTACAAGTGGATTGTTTTGCAGCGAGGGATATGAGATTATCATGCGTTCTTCTGCTGTCTCCTCTCTAAGCCAACCCAAGGAGATGCTTCCCAAACGGGGAAAATTAGCTCTCAGCTCTCGGAAGATCTCTACCCATGAGCCGCCAGATCCAATAGTGACGAAACGGAGAGCAAGCTCTTGAAGACTGTCATGGGAATTCGTAAGCAGCTTCGAGATCTGTCCTACCGTGACATGTGCGCATGTGAGCCTGAGATATTGAAGCCTTGGTAGTCGATGCTCAGAGGTGAGACGGTGGATGAGCGGGACGTCTGCACCCTGGCTAAAATTTAGCCACAGTTTCTGAAGGTTTGGAGCGTGCAAGATAAGATTCAACACCCAATCAGAGTCGTCGGAATCTATGTAATAATCGAGATAAAGCTCTTGGAGGTATGCCCATCCGGATTTGAATCCTGGATGCTGATATGGTTGCATTTGAAGCCGCTTCACATCTATTCTGCCGCGGCCAGAATACTGATTGTGTCTGTAGTCCACAAAGAACGATTTGACCGGTAGGCTGGTCTCCGCGATGACGGTGAGGATAATCCCAACGGCGTCGCTGGGCAATAGATGACCAGATTCGTAGGGCTGTTCCACGTTATCGAAGCCATAGATGTGGAAGGATCTGCAATTCACCAGTCTTTCAAGTAGAATATCTCGCAGCTGTTGAGCACCAGGGAGCGGGGCTTCTAGATATCCTGAGAGATGTCGAGGCCACAGGGTCTGTTCCTCAGGATCAATATACACCCGCCCGTGGATGGTTGAAGCGATCTTAATGAACAAAATGTGGACATGATGCCTAAGAGACTCCGCTTCTGACAATTCTTGTAGCTTTTGCAAACTCTTGCGAGAGAGATCAGTCTGTACAGTTCTGAAACATGTATAGCCGAAGTGGCGCAGAGTTTTCCGGTTAAGTTCCCTACAAACATAACGTAGAGAAAGGAGGTCCGTACGATCCAACGCATCAGCGATGAGATCGATAATCTCGACAGCAAACATAGCAAGTCCGAAAGCCATTTTTCATCCTAATTCTGCGAGCCTGGAGAGACGTAATTCAGGGTCATGAACGAACCCTCAGAAAATCATATCCAAAGGGTCGGGATCTGCCATCAGCCAGCTGAGTTGATAAGTGATCCTTGATCCTTCGAACCCTGACCACCACGACAGCTAGGATGAAACAGATTTGAACGATGTGACATTGTGCGATCCTCCACGAGCTATGTTCAGCTACTCCCTTGGCCGGTGGAAGGTGTGGCAAGTCCTGAGGTAAAACACCACCTCAGTACCTTAACCACGTACTATGCCATATTAGGATTAGTGCATCTGCGGGCTTTGTGTGTACACAGTACCTAGGTATCAAGACCGCAATTGTGTCGCCAATCTTCGCCTCGATGCCTCATCCATTAGCTGTAATCGATTAATATTATTCGCCGACAGTGACTCTCTTTCCGTCATCAATCGAAATCATGAGACTGTCTCGTGTCACAGAACAACTTCGTATTCAGTTCCCTGAGCCGTCGCGTCGAATCACAGCCTTTACGACATTCTTCATGCACGGCTGTTTTTTCTTTTTACAGATATCATCTGCATCTTTGCAGATGATTTCAAGAATCACGCAAGTGTGACAGACCGCCTGAACATTTGAACTACAATTGAGTCGACTTTCGATCTTCTCAGAGAAATCCGCTCACGAGTTGTCATCGTCGTCTTTAATTAAATGAAGAAATTACGTCGCAATAAACAATCCTGAAGTATCGTTAATACACGAAACTTCTTCTTCTCTATAAAGCTACTCTACCTTTTCGAAGATTATCTCTCATCACTCGCTCGATATCGTCGATTAAAAGACACTTTTCTTAAACAAGCGAATGAAATACGACAGCTCCGTATAAGCAAACATTATCTGTTTTCTGCCGTTCACATGAGCAGACTCTTTTCTCGAGCACTTTAACATACGATAAACTCGATTAATCAGTCTTTCAGCTTTATAAGAGTAAGCAGAGAGAAAAACGAGATCATCGAAGATTACAGTGATCATTTATTAACATTCTTTAAGCTCGGGACGCGCTGCGAAGTATCTTATAGCTCGCTCATTTCGTTCGTTGCTTCAAGTATTCTGATGAATGCCTATCCTTCAAATATGCAGAATGAGTCACATGATCTTTACTTTTTAAGTTAACGATTAAGCAAAATTCGATTCGACATCTGTGTTTAACGCTTTATATAAAGCATCTTATCTTAAAGCGCTTCGAGCATCGCGAAACTTTTTATCACTAGCTGATCGTCATGATCGATGCATTAAGAATAACATACTTGTCATGTTTTCTATCATTCGTCAGAAGTTTTAAACCTTCGCCGAATTACATCGCAGTAACGCGAAACATCAGATGAAGCATTAAGCTCGTCTTAAGTTTAATGAGACTTGTTTTTACTGCTTACGTCGAAAGTCGAAACACGTTTATATCTGTAATCACGCGCTCTGCGATGTATATGTCGTAATATATGAAAACGCTGTCTCGAGTTAAGAGTATTATTACGAACTGTTTATCTGTATTCATTATGAAGCAGATCATTTAATAGCGAAGATAAAGTTATCGACGATCGATGTTCGAATACTGAGTATAAATGAAGAAGATGTACGCGACGTAGTCCCTCTGAAATTTCTTAATCTGCTTTAAAAAGAGATGAAGAAGGCTTGTTCGATTCAGGACCTGTTCGATTTAGCGATTAATATTAGTTTCGATCTTTTATGTCTCTGTGTGCATATAAATCATTACTAATGCTCGTTACAGAAGGTTTAATTGTTTTAAGCTTATGTCTTCGTCGTTGAACGGTTTCGCACTGCGTTAAAATCTTTAACACTCTTATTAAGTAATTCTTTTAGTAAAGGCGAAAAGGCGCTCGATATTCGTTAAGATACATTCGTAACGTCATTAAGTGTTAACTCTTTAATGACTGTTACGATGTGCTTGCACTAGAAGCATCACTGAAGAATTAATTCGAACACGATCGCTGAATGTTTAACAAGCTCGAATTAATCTTTAAAATAAAGATTATCGTGACCGCGACGAGTATTTCCGACGCAATTCTCTTTCTCTTCTTTAATTATAACGACACGAGCATTCGGGCTACGAAGTACGATAAGCCTCGCTTTAAGCATATATCACTTTAAACGCTGAGACTTCATGTTAAATAGATTATAAACATATTCGTTCACAAAATAAAGAGCATAAGTCTTTCATCTGAAAAGCGTAGATCGAATCTTTACAATTTTTAAACATATACTGATTAATAATAGCGAACGAGTCACATCCGCGACTTCTTTATAAATTTGACTGTCCGCGAATAAGACCTTTCGCTGACGATCTTATCAGTTTATTTAAACCGACTCATATTTTAAATATTAAAATCTTTCAAGATGAAGGATTAAAACACAACAACTCTGTTAATCTAACGTTGTGAAAGAGTCATTAAATATGATCTTTAATTGTTTAATTTAATATCGTGATTTCTTTTAAAACCGAGACTAAAAAAGATTATACAAGTTCGAAAGCGTTCAATTTTCGACATGTCTTACGGAATGAATTCATTTCTCGATTATATCGATCTTTCCTGTCGTCTCTTAACGATGAGAGCATCTGACGAGAACTGATGAACAGATTAAACGAGAGATCTTAAGAAGATTATTTTCGACTCAATATATCGTTTTCGAGTCAGAAACCTGCAATTAACGATGTTAATTGCATGAACGATTTACGAGCAAGTGTTCATTTACGATCGCGAATGTTTTAAGATAACAGATTTATTATCTTAACTTTTCTAACTTCCGCATTCTTTTTTAAACTGATCATTATTTTCTTATTTAACTCTCGTATGTTTCATTATTACGAGACAATTTAATGTTAATTGCAAGACAATGTTATTATACAAGTACTTGCACGAATTCATTCTTCGAATCTTAATTTTGTTATAGATTTTAAAATGCTTAATTTATTAAATCGTAAGAAGAACGTGTGTCATCTTTATTATCGATATTATAAGCAAGTAAACTTTTACATTCGTCATTCATCGAACTTCATTACTGTTTACTTATAAAGCGATTCTTATAAACGTCGCAAGCTTAACGGCTTTTCTCAGACTATGAATTAATTTGTACAACAGTAAAATCTCGATACTGTTTTTAAAATGATTAATCACGAAGTCTCTGATAAATTAGCTTATCGAGCTTGCGACGTGAAAAGCTTTAAGCGAAGTTCTTTAACAAAAAGATTTTTCATAAATAATGTCTCGAAGTCTATAACAAAGAGGCGGCGATTGTAACTCGAAAGTGCATATTAAAAATATTTTAGCGTGATTAAATTTTTAACTCTGAAGTGCGCATTAAAACTCTGTCTTACTAGTTATATCGAAACTTAATCTCTTACAATTAAATCTTAGCTATGCATCATTTCTGTCTTCAAGTTAAACAATAGTACTTGCTTTCTAGCTTTAATAATCATGTTCTTTTCGTATAACTTGCTTTCTATCGTATATACTCTTAAAACATACGACTCACTTTTTAAAATATTAAATGATCATAAATCTAGTCGTATCGAGCGTCATTAAGCATGATGTATTATTATTATCTGTGTTGTTTTAAGAATCGTTAACGAGACGTCATCAGCCTGATATTCTCACGATCAGAAGAATTAGCAGTTTATAATCTTTCTTAAACGCATTGTTAATGTCGAATCTTCTTAATTCTGATTTCTACTTTGCTTCGAATTCGATTACTTTTCACCTTAAGAGAAGATCATGTTAATCACAATTTCTTCTCTTGTTTATACAGAATTTAACATTCAGATAAAATTAGTTGCATTCGGTACAAAGTTCTGAATATTAGTATTACTTAAATGTTTTTCTATATAAAAGACTAGACGAAGATTACGAGTGCAGATAAAAAGGCGAAAGTAAGCGTAGAAAAATTATTAATTTCGATAAATTTCTGCGAAATAAAAAAGAACATTAAAGCATAATATATAACAATTGTAAAACTTCTGACGATGAGCGGAACGAACGTTAACAGTTTAAGATTTTCCTGTTTTCGCTCGTTAATACATGATCTCGACTTTCTTCATCTTATCTTAATTAGTATAAAGATTATCTAGATTATTAACCGTGCTCAGCGTTAACGTGTGCTTCGATCCTCACGCCTTCTCATAATTCTTTAGCGCTCGTTAATACATAGCCTCGACTTTCTTCATCTTGTTTTAATTTGTATAAAGATTATCTAGATTGTTAATCGTGTTCAGCGTTAACGTATGCTTCGATTTTCACGCCTTCTCTTTATTCTTCAGCGCTCGTTAATACATGATCTCAGCTTTCTTCATCTTGCCTTAATCAGCATAAAGAATACTCAGATTGTTAACCGTGCTCAGCGTTAACGTGTGCTTCGATTTTCACGCCTTCTCTTTATTCTTCAGCGCTCGTTAATACATGATCTCGACTTTCTTCATCTTGCCTTAATCAGCATAAAGTATACTCAGATTGTTAACCGTGTTCAGCGTCGACGTGTGCTTCGGTCCCCACGCCTTCTCATTACCCTTCAGCGCTCGTTAATACATGATCTCGACTTCCTTCATCTTGTCTTAATCAGCATAAAGAATACTTAGATTGTTAACCGTACTCAGCGTTAACGTGTGCTTCGGTTCTCACGCCTTCTTATTAATCTTCAGCGCTCGTTAATACATGATCTCGGCTTTCTTTATCTTGTCTTAATCAGCATAAAGCAAATCTAGATTGTTAATCGTGTTCAGCGTTAACGTGTGCTTCGATCCTCACGTCTTCTCATTATCCTTCAGCGCTCGTTAATACATGATCTCGATTTTCTTCATCTTGCCTTAATCAGCATAAAGAATATTCAGATTATTAATCGTGTTCAGCGTTAACGTATGCTTCGATCCTCACGTCTTCTCTTTATCCTTCAGCGCCCGTTAATACATAGCCTCGACTTTCTTCATCTTGTCTTAATCAGCATAAAGATTATCTAGATTGTAAACGACGTTTAAAGTGTTTTAATTATCTTAAGATTCGAGAAGACTGTCATTATGAAGAGATTTAAAGCATTTACGCGCATGCGAAAGAAGTCGTCGCTCTATTACTTAATACTCAGAAACATCGTTCGTGAGCACAGCTGAGCCGATACAGATTAATGTTAACCTAGTCATTAAAATTTCTCTTTTAGCATTCAGCATATGCACAGCCCAAGCATGAATACAAGTATGCATGCCGTATTTATCGAAGATCTCTAGAAATTCAATTAAGACGTGATCACATAACAGTCTTATAACCTTGTTAAAGCTTAACTCGTCGTCGACTATTGTAGAAAATCATTCAGAACTGCCCTTACTGCCTGCAGCTAAAAGTTAAAATCAGAGATCTTAATTATTAAAATATGCTTAAAGTCGCAGCAGTTTTTTAGCTGATTCGTTTTAACTCTGTATGTGCTTAAAGAAAAGATTTTACGTGATATACAGAGCACGATTCTCGTACGATAATAAACCTGAACTTGTTTATTATAATTTTAATCATGAAGTACGATAATGACGAAGATAATCTTTTAAGCTTGTTAAAACTTAATTAAGATAAGCTTTCGCTGTTGCAAGTGTAAGCGAAAGCTTATTAAGTTCGCTGATTAATTTTACGATATAAGAATTTAACTCTGACTTAATTACGAAACTCTGTACTAATATGATTATGTATATATCTCGATTTAAAATCACTCGTCTTAACGTAGAAATTAATATCGCAATGCTTTCTTAAGTATCGAGAAGTTTTTTAACGGGCACGATCTTATTAATCTTCAGACGAGAATATCTTATGATAATTAAAATGAATTCTTAATGCGCTTTCGAAAAATATAACCCGATATTATATGCTTACGAGTCATCGATATCAGAAAGTTTCGAATTATTAATGTTATTAAAAATCAGCATTCATCGAGTATTTTCTCTAAGTGAAAGTCATTATTTAATGACTGCAATTACTCGATCGAGATTTTTCTTCTTCGTAGTCGTTCTCAGTAGCGTCGAAGACGAATATTCATCATGTAAACGTTTAATAATGTCTGCAAAGCTTTGTCTTAAGATGTTTACATTCTTATCGTTCAGTTAAAAAATGATCGAGTAAGTATCTTTATGTTCTTTTACGAACGTCATCGTTAGTTAAGTCTTGTCTATTCCGCTTAATTCATGTAAAAATACGATTTTACGTTAAGATTCATCGTCTTTAAACGCTTCTTTAATCTTGCTTAATTCTTTCTTTCTATTCACAAATCGCTCTATCTCGAAGACTCCGGAAAGACTGAATGAAATTAAGAAATCTTCTTTCACATTAGCCTGAGCTGCAAGCTATTGTTACTGCCTGAACGAACAGCTTTCATTACATCATATTAAAATTAATTCCGTACCCTTTCTGATCCTGTTTTATTTCTCTTAACGCGCGCTAACAGCATCTGATGTCTTTTTAGTCAGTAGCTAAAGATGTCTCAACATCTTTTCGTACCCCCCGTCCTTACGAGAAATAAACTTAATCATGTTAAGATGATCTGCTGATATGACAATTAATTCTGCATCTGCAGCATCGAGTACGATCGCCGAAGCTTGCGACATAATCTGAACACGATAAGTAAGTCGCAGATAAAGTACACAGCATATAAATCATTATCGTTCTTCTTAAAGCTATTAAAGTAAAGAGCATTTCATAAACGAATTTAATAATAAAGTCGTGACTGATTAATGCATATTAATTAAGCTGCTGTTAAAGTCATTTCGAGTCTCGCTCGAGATGTTTAAGTATCTTATCGTTCGCTGTCACGAATATGAAAGTCACCTTAAGCATTAGCTTCTTAAGATGTACTTCACTGCCGCCTTAATGCGAAGTTCTTATGAAAAATATGTTATATGTCGAGAGCTTAATCAACCGATGTTCTTGCAAAGCGCTCTGTTAAGCAGCTTCAGAATGAATTAAGACTTACTCTTATCAGCATTGTATCGTAATTGCAGCCTGTTTAAGATAATTTACGCTTTTCACGATTATTCCTTTTAAGCTGTGAGCGACAAAAATAATGAGTCGTCTTTAGATCTGCGCCATTTTTCAGTAAGTAAGAGAACTACTTCCTACGAATGACTTTAATATCTTTGTTAATCTTCTTTTTAAATATAAATCGAAGATTAAGATTCTTACGTAATCGTAAAGATACTGAGCGCTGATTAAAGAAGTACTGTGAGTATTAACGTCGTAGCCTTAACTGAGAATACGTGCGTTTAAAACATCTGACGAAAGAAAATCACGAAGTTAGTTAATATTATTCACTATTCAGATCTTTTCACGATATTCGTTAAGTTCGTGAACTATAACAATATTATAATTAAACGATAAGCGATCGATCGAATCATAAGCGAACGTCGCTTATTTAATGATAGAATTAACTTCATTTACAAGAATCGCAAGTTTATAAGATAGTGATTCACCGATCGACTTCGTAAAAGCTAATAAACTTGTTCTCTATTAAGATGATCATTAAGTCAGCTTCGGTTTAAGCAGATTTTGGTAATATTTCGCTATCATACACTTTTATCCTTTGGTTTAAAAAGGCTTAATCATCGGCCTGAGAACATGTTATCGCCCGCTCTTTAATCACTCGCGTGGTTTAAAATATAATGCTTTAACAAAGTTCTCAGCCTCATGCTGTGAGCTTCTTTCTTCTCGAGACCACACCCCTGTTCATTTATCAGCCGAGGTATGCTTCGAGTCATTAGTTAATTAAAGCAGCTAGAACTCGCGTGAAATATTGCCATAGAAGGGTTCACCTAGCAACGGTCCAAACCTAGCAACGGTCCAGCCCTATAGGGCTGAAAACCCACATTTCAAATTCCATTGCTTTAAACGATTTGTTTAAACTACGTAGCTACTAATAAGATCTTTTTGGGGCCCTTCTGATACGCTCTGATTAACGAGTTATAAATATCACGTTATTCTGCTTCTGCTTTTGCTTTTACTTCTGCTTCTGCTTCTGCTTCTGCTTCTGCTTCTGCTTCAGCTGCCTAACTCGTAGCCTAATTATCAGCTGCTTCTTCTTCTTTTGTTTAAAGCTTACTGTCATTAATTTCGAAGTAAAGAGCTCAGGATTTAAACGTAGTAAATCATTAATTTTTTTATTTCATAGCCTTGTTTGTTAAGCGAATACGACAGCTCGTTTTTAAATAAAAGAAGATTTTAAAGTAAAAAGCTCAGAGTTTAAACGTAGTAAAAAATTAATCTTCTTTTGTTATATTTTTATTCGTTAATTTTCTTTTCTTTCATTAATAATTTCTTAATTCATGATTTTTACAGTGTCGTAATTATTTTTAATTCGATTAATCTTTTATTTCTTTCTTTTATTAAGCTTAAGAAGTTTTAAATTAATAACATTCTGAATAATAAATTTCGTCATTACTCGTATAGCTGCTTTATTCATCTTTTAAAGAATCTGGCTAAAAGCTGTTTCTTTTATTACTTGTTTAATAAGCTGCTGTACTTAAGAGATATTTACAGATGTTAACATGACTTTTAAATCTTCGTTAAAATTAATATATATAATTATAACTTCGAAGAGCGTAATTAAACGAATAATAATGTTATATTGCTGTGATTATCTTAATTTCTTAACAAATGTTTAAAGAGTAGGGCGAACAGTACAGCATATGATGAAATCTCTCTAGATTATTTTAAGAATTTACAGACTGCTCTATTTATATACTATCACACATGGCTGAGCCGCGGCTAGCGGCCTTACCCCTGACGCTAGTTTATGAAGAGCTGCTAGAAACGAGCCTGTCATCGCACTTCTTAACACTTTCACTCAATGCTTGCGAGTTTCTTAGCTCTCATTGCTTTTCAGTCTCAGTTATTTAATGAATCTCTTAAAGTTCTGTCGAGATAATGACTTAATTAATTCGTTTACTATCATGTCTTAACTAGAAACGAAGTTCACTGAGATTTAATTCTTCTTATGTAAATTTCGAATGTGATGATAAGCGACGTTAATGTGCTTTAATCTTTCGTGAATATGAGCATTCTTAATTAATATAAGAGATGCTTAATTGTCTTCCTTAATCTGTATGAGTGAGACGAATTAATGAGTAACCTTCTTAAGAATATTCACACGACTATGACTAACGCTTAAGTACTTTGTTAAATTCATGTCCTTAAGCACTTAACTGATTCATAAACCTTTCTTAGCGCAGATTAATAAAGTTATGTACTCTATCTTGATGATTAATGTAACAACGAACTTCTGCTTTTAACTTATTTAAAAGACTAATTCTTCATTAAACATGTAAATGTAAGCGAGAATTAACTTGCGATCTAGTCTGTCTGAGACGTAGTCTGAGTTAGAGTAATCTACTAACTTCATGCTTTCACTGACTCCGTACGTGATGCTTAGATTAATAATGAAACGAGCGTAACGCATCAGATTCTTTAAGGCGTGTTCATAATGTTCTGCAGAATCGCTGAGATATTAGTTTAATCGATTAAGAGCAAAAGCGATGTCGAGCCGAATGTGAATTGCAGCATACATAAGACTTTTAATGACTTATTAATACTCGTGCTGATTAATTCTTACGTCATTAAGTTCAGCTGAACGAAGAGCGTCGTATTCATTCATCGAAAGATTTATTACCTTGTGCTTATCTTGCCTCATGTTAAGTCTCTTAAGAACGTCGTGAAGATAATGAATTTAATTCATTCGTAAGGTTCGTGCCTTTTTATTGCGAGTGATTTAAATGCCGAGAATCTTCTTCATTTTCCTTAGGTTCTTAACTTTAAAAACATCTTAAAACTCATGTTTAAATCATTTAATGTTGCTTAACGATTTGCAGACGATACTTATGTCGTTAACGTACAGTAATAACATGATTTCTTTTAATTTATGAATTAAAAGACATGAGTTTGCAGCACATTAAACGAAGTCGAGTTTAGAAAGCGCTATTACACAGCGATCATGTCAGTCTCGTGCAGCTTGCTTAAGATTATAAAGACTTTAAAGAACTCTCAGAGCATAGTCAGATCTGACTTTCACTCCTGACGAAGAAGACATGTAAATGATTTCTTTAAGAAACGACTCAGTAAACGCATTATTCACGTTAACTTAATAAAGTTCGAGATTCTTCATTACCGCGATAGCTAAAAAGACTCGCAGAATGTTAAACTTAACGATTAACGCGAAAGTATTCTCATAATTAACTTCATGAATTTAAGAGAAGTCTCTAGCTATTAATCTCGTCTTCAGTTTATTAAGAGAATCGTTAACGTGCATCTTTAGCTTAAAGACTCATTTGCTTGTCACGATGTTAGCCTTTTTAAGCGATACTTCTTCTTGCTAAATTTCGTTAACGGCTAGCGTCATAAGTTCTGCGTCGATCGCTTTCTTTTAAAGTTTTCTTTAAACTGAGTTCTGTACTGTTTCTTTATAAGTGTTTAAGATGAGAATTCTTATCGCTTTCGAAGAATCAGATTCATTAACGTTAAACAGTGTTCATGACATGCTTACGTTAACATCGCTTTCATCGTCATTAACTTTTTCTGTAATTAATCAGGCCGTCATGACTCGCGAGATCTTAAATGCGCGGTTTTTCATTTATTAATTCTCGCTGTCTCTTTTCCTCTTTAAGATGACTACATGCAGAAATGTTTAAACTGCTGACTTAAGCTTGCTTAACGCGAAGATTTCTTAAGTAACTTGAACATTCGTGTGAATTTCGCGCTCGTCTGACGTTTATGACGTGATCTTAAATAGCGTATTTAAGTTAATCGCGATAGTCTTCAGTGCATCGATTAATTTAAATGAAACGTTAATCATGAGAAAATCAGATTCTGAAACGTTAATTAAAACGTTATTCTTAAGTGATTTTCTTACAGATCTTCGCTCTGAAAGAACATTAAATGTTTACTTACGAAGTCGCAAGTTCATGTCTTCATTCTTTTCATCTTCAGCGAACTTAACAGCGTGACTCTTAATGACTCGACAGAGATCTGAGGCTCAGAGGCGATATTACTTATTAATGTTTTTCACATATTTCATGAAGACGTCGAGTCTATCTCTGTTCATGAATTTGTCTCGTCTTTCTTTAACTAACAGTAACTTAAGATTAACGTGTGAGTAACATTTACATTCTCACACTCGTACATGATTAATTAAGAACTTAATCTTAATGAATGTTTTCTTCGACGTCGTAAAAGCTTCGTTAATTAAAAATTTCGTGATAATTCTATTTCGCAGATAAACATCTGTCTTCGCAGCTTTTGCTCAGAACTTAATAAGAAGTTCAGCATTCTTAATTATGACTCGCATCGAGTTTTCTATAATGCGTATAATTCTTTCGATTACTTCGTTTTAAATTAACATATGTGAAACAGTGTATTAAGAAGTAATGCTAATTAATAAGCATTAATCATTTAAGATGACTTTAAGTTTCGTAGCGTTATCGCTGCGTACTGAGAGAAGTTTAGCGTCGCTGTAAAGTTTTACGTCGAGTTTTCATTTTCGCAGAGCATCTGATGCATTGAATCGTTACTTTAAAGAAATACATTAAGTCTTTCTGAAATGATTATTAATTATCTTTAGAAAGTACGACTCGTTATTAAGAAACGATGATAGTGATTCACAAATGTTTATGAAAATAAGAGCTAAGATATTTATCTTTCGATCGCTGATATTATGTTCTCGTTTATTAATGAACTTAATAAGCGCACATACTTTACACACATTCTCGTGACTGTCGTTAATGAAAATAGATTTTTTTAAAGTAATGATCTTATGAAGTTAACGAAGCTTTATTAATTCGAGATGAGCGAAACGACGATGTCATAGCTTGTATAACTTAAGACTTTTATCATTTACTAAATTAAATCGCTCATCTCGAAACGACGATGTCATAGCTTGTATAACTTAAGACTTTTATCATTTACGAAATTAAATTAATCGTGATTAACTTTAATCTCGTTCTTATAATGAATTACGTTAATGTAAGACGCAGAGTAATTTAAATTCGTTAAATCGTCGAGATTCATTAAACTATGCATCGCTAAAAATGCTGATGAGGCATCACGCTGCATAGCTAATAATAATGCAAATTCATTAAGATCGTTTATAATTCTCTTTACTATGTAAACGCCTTCGCATTTTAAAGTCTCAATCATTTACTTCTCTCGCTTGTCGTGCATATACAGGCCTTTGTCATTAAAGCTTCCTTGTAAACCTTTCTTACACATTCTTCTTTCAGAAAGAAGATTAACCTCGAGCTTAAAAACATGAAGAATAAAAGACAGCTTGATTAAGTTTTCATGACGATCTCGCATGACTGCTGTGTTACAATAATTAGCATATAATTTCCCTTCTTTAACTTTAATGATGCGTCTCTTAATGCGAATTAAAGAATCACTAAAAAGTCGAAGTTAGTTAGTCATGTGTAAGAAGATATTAAAATTCGTAACTCAGTCGAATTCAGGAATCTTACTGATAATGTTCTTTAACAGAGCTATAATATTCTCGCTCTCGTCGTTCTCATTTTCATCGTCGCTAAAGATGTCAGAGTCATCGCTTTCGGCGTTGTAAGCTTTATGTTTCTTATGCTTACTTTTCAGAAGATTAGTAAGAATTTAAAGATCATTAATGCTCTTATGCTTTGTTTTATCTTTGTCTTTACGTTCCTTCACGAGCTTTTAAGCTGCAGATAAATGAGAGTAATTAACTAAACGATGTTCGTCTTCATAAAGAAAACATTTCAGAAATCGTTACGAATAACGTTAACGAGATTAATCGCTGTTAAAGCTTAAGAGACTTTTGCGACGATAACTGATTTTACGTTTGTTCTTTTAATTAATGCGATCACGTTCGTTCTTCCGCTTAACTTATAGCGCAGTCTCTGTTGTCTTTAACTGTGCTTCTTTCTCTTATAGCTTTTAAAGTTCCTTCTCGACGTCTGATTTGTCCTGAGCATTAATAGCGTCTCGAATGACTGTGTATTCATTTAATAACGATTAAAGTAAGGCTTAAAAGCGACGTTCTGACTTGAATAAATCGCTCATGTCTTTTTGTGTTACGACGATCTTTCGTGTTAACTTAACGAGATATGTTCATGCCTTTTTAATGAAGGTATTCGCCGGCATTTTATAATTAATGAAGTCCGTTAAATATTGTCTCTCAGTGATTTATAGCTTCTCTTTATATTTATAACTTAAAGCATCTTAAATCTCTTTCGCTAACGTTTTATCTGCAGTGTGTTCTTAATCGTTAACGATGATGCAGATAATCAGTCAGTAATGAGCTTTCGCGTTAATCTTTTAACTTTCGAAGCCGAGAGATTAAATTTCGCTAATGATGCTGATAACGCTATCGAGTATGTTCGAGTCAGGCTTATCTTTAATAACGGATTATAAGTCTTTCTTAATAAGTTATCTCTTTATGAGAGGAAATCATTAATCGCAATTCTCGCGAGTGAAAATAAAGACAGGTCGCCGTTTAGCGAAAGAGTTATTGAAGTTCATGACGTGCGATGTAAGCTTAGCTTGTTGTTAAAATCGTAGAATAAAATAAAGATATTAAATAAATTAACGAGTGAAGTAAAAAGACTTTTTAATCTCGTCAGTAATAATGAAAGTTTATGCGTTCTTCGACGCGATCGAGTGTATGTTTATTTATTCGCTTTCTTAAAGACTCGTAGTAAACTGTCGCCTTAATATGAGTGCTTATTTATCTTCTCGTAAGATGCGTAGTAAGCTGCCGAATTTCACTGAACTTCTTTAAATCAGTGTACTTATTTGTCTTCTCGTGAGACGCGTAGTAAGTGATCGCAGATTGCTCGTTTAAATAAGTCTCGTATCGAGTCGTTAAGTATTAAATGTTAAAATTGTTTCGTTCTAATTATAATGAAAGCTTCGTGCTATTCGAGCTCATAACCTGTTTAAAGAATAGAGCGAATAATACAGCATATGGTGAAATCTTTCTAGATTATTTTAAGAATTTACAGACTGCTTTATTTATATACTATCACACATGGCTGAGCCGCGACTAGCGGCCTTACCCCTGACGCTAGTCTATGAAGAGCTGCTAGAAACGAGCCTGTCATCGCACTTCTTAATAACAAAAGAAAAATACTGAAGTACTAATACTGAGCTGAATGATAAAAGTTCTGTAGCTATTCATGTCTTTTTAATATTTAATAATGTAATTACTTCATGTCGAGCCTATTAATATAACTTTAAAAAATTCGTTTTATTAATTAAATAACTGATCTTAAATTAAGTAACTCGCTGAACATGAGTTTTGTACGCAGTAATCAGTGAAGCAAAGATTTTAACATTAAATAATTAAAGTAAATGAGTAATATAAGTCGAAAGATACAGTAAAACGATTTTTTAACTGTTAAGACCGTGTCTAAAATCTAATTACTGATAAATGAGCTGAATAAAATGTTTAATCTATAGAGATAGCTATAACTAGAAGTTTAAGAATACAGAAAAAAGGAAGTTTCTGAAGCGATATTTATGCTTAAGAATTCAGAGTTTGTGCTAAACTCGAAAAGAAAGTGTTATGACACAGAAAAGATGTAATACTTAAAAATGTTAATTAATTCGTGTTAAAGCTGTGTTAAAGAATGTTAAAATATGTTAAAGCGTTTACTCGTGATAAGCTCGATCTAGCTTTAATTAATTCTGACACACTCGTAACATTACTTCTTTCTTTAAATATTCATGTTCGCATGAATGAAAGAAAAGAAATTAAACTTTAAACGTCGTGTTTGTTTAATCTAATATGACTTGTTCGAATGAAGTCTATAAAATTCGACTAAAATCTTCTCGAAGCTTTTAAATTCTTCTTTATTAATATAATATCATTCGTCGTTTCGATTTAAACCTGTTCATTTAATCTTGTATTATAATCGATCTCGATAGCGTTTAAAGTTTAAAATATCGTTTATCTTTTAGTAATTCTCGTTCTTAATTATTAATGATTAAGATAATTTCGAATGTTAATCTGATAAAGAATCTTAATAACAAGAACGTAATAGCTTAAGACTGAAGATTAAATGAAGTAGCTTCATACTTTCGAATAAGCGAAGCTGATAGAAAATCTTTACATTAATAGTAATTTAATAAAGTTTTAACTGTTTATCTTTTAAATTCTTACATGATTTAATTATTTTAACGTTTCGAGAGAATAATTAAACTTAATCGCTTATCTTATAAATTATGTCTCGACGATGCTTATTAATCTGTGCTTCGATAATTATCTTAATCTTTTTTAATTATTAACGATCGAAAATCAGAAACTCTTTCATCTTAACTATAATGTCGTTAACCTTTTTAGCTTTAATGCGTGCACGAGTTATTTCGTAATCAGTCGTATCTGAATCGAAACTCATTCGTAAGTGAAAACTCTTATTAAAATAAAACGAAGTCATTAAAATAATCGAAAAGATATTAAAATTCTTACTGAACTTCATCATTAAAAGTTATTTAGCTCAGTCGTCTTGCATGTAGTTGTAGTAAATTCTTAGCTCGCGTTTAACGTTTTAATTAACTCGTTTTAATTAATTATTTATTTTAAAGTAATAAACTGTTAATAAACTAGCTTTAATTCTTAATCGCTTGTAAAGACTTTATCACATCGTTAATATAAATTAAGAGTCTCTGTCAGAAATAATAAAACTGAATAAATCATGAAGTTTATAAACGTTTTAAAGCATGATTTAAATCGTTTCGTTTACTGAGATTTCATCGTCTTCTTAATGACAGAATACGTAGTAACGTTCTTTAATGAGACGACAGATTATGATGCAGATCGCGTTATAATCTTTAAATAAAGATAATTTCGTAATGAAGTTCATGATTATATTCTTTTAACGTTTCTGTAAAATTAAAAGAGATTAATGAAGTTCATTAATATCGTCTCGAGACGTCTTACTTCGTTAATAAACATAACAGTTTTAAATGTATTATTTAATCGTAACTCGATGATTTAATTAATAATAGAATCATTAAATTAAGTCTATAATTCTTTAATTATCGAGATGAAAAGTTAATGATTAATCGTGAATTTTCTGTAGTAACTTCGTATGCATATTTTCGAGAACTCACAGTAAATTCTTTTTAAATAAAGTTTCGTTAACGATCTGACAGTTCTTTAGTTTAATGTCATGTAATTTAAGCTCATTATCGCTTATTACTTAACGATATTCGATACACAGCTCATCGATTTTGTTAGCGTTTAATACTCGTTAATAAAGATTAGCTTCTGATTTAATAACTAGAATATTTATTTTATTCGAGATTAAAATGATTTAATAGCGATTCTCAGTACGCTTAACTGTTTCGTAAAGATTAGCTTTGAACATTCGAATTAAAGCATTAATCTTAATATTGCTCTTGCCTAATCGAAAGATAATTTAAAAGTTAAACTTTAATAAAATATTCAGATAATTAACTTAACGTTAAGTTAACTGCTTATTTTTTATAAAGATCTTTAAAATTTAATGATCAGTAAACATTCGAATTAACAGTTTAATGTCTTTTAACTCGAGCCTTCAGTACTCGAAGCATTGAATAATGACTAGTAATTTCTTATTATAAATATGATAATTGCATTTAACAGAAATTATACTCTTACTGTAAAAGATTACTGAATGAAAAACATCTTCGTTATCGTACTAAGACAGAATATCATCTTTAACGTAGTCAGATGCATTAATTTTTAAAATAATTTAACGTTTAAGATCGAAATGTCGTAGTATGAAAGCTGAACTGACTTGTTTCTTTAAATCTTTAAAAGCTTAAACACAGATCTAATTTCATACGAAGAATGTATCTTTGCGAGTAAGCTAAGTGAAGAATTTAATCAGCTTTAAGAAATTCTTAATGAATTATTAATAAAAGTTAACAAATTTCACGAAGCTTTAAATCTCTTTTAAATTAATCGAAGTAGCTTAATTAACTATAACTTTCATCTTAATAGAATTCATGCGTAGGCTCTATTTAAACACAATGATTTCTAGAAAAATCGTTTCTTTTACATCGAATTCGCATTTTCGAACGTTTATTTATAAGTCAGCTTCTCGTAAACGGCTTAATATCATCTTAACGTGTTCTTAATGTTTTCGTTAAGTCTTACTATAAATTAAAATGTCATTCAGATATGCCTAACAGAAGTCGTTTAAAAAGTTTCATAAAACATCATTCATGTACTGCTAAAAAGAGATAGAATCATTAATAAGCTTAAAGAAAAGAACTCGTGATTTATAAACTTTTAAAGCGATAATAAAGATCGTATAATCTTTATTATCGAAATGCATTCGAAGTTTATTAAACGCTAATATGATATTTAATTAAGTTAAATGCTTACAACTTATAATTTTATTAATAACTTTCTTAATTAAAAATAACGAATAACGATTTCTTTTAGTAATAACGTTAAGCTTTCGATAATTCACGCAAAATCGTAAGTCTTCATTTACTTTTAGAATGAACAGAACCGATGAGAAATAAAGAGCTTTGCTGAGAGTAATAAAATTCTTAAAAAAATTCTCGTTTAAATATTTCTTTATCTTCTGAAGCTTGTAAAAAGACATTTAATATGCTTAACATCGGGGTGAAACAACGTCATTAATAAGCTTTATTTTGTAATCATAAAAACGATGCGAGAATAGCTTATTAACCTGAGCTCGATCGAAAACGTTTAGGAAATCCTGATATTCCGCGAATAGCTTAATCTTAATGTTTTCTAAATTTTAAGCCGTCTCGTTAATTAAAGATAGATTAACTGAATCTAAATTACACTGAGTGTTATAGATTAGCTTTTTATTAATGTTTTTTACTAATATAATAAAAACCTCGATGTGATTCTTCTTTAAACGATTAACTAAAGTCTGAAAAGCCGCAGCGTTTATACTGTAAATTAAACAGACTTCTTTCTCTGAGATCGAAACCGAACGCTGCAAAACTTTAAATGCTTTAAAAGCGTTCATTAAATCTGTCGTTTTTAGTTCGTACGAAATTAATAGCACGAATATTAACGTTTTTAGTTAACTAGAAAAAACGATGATATCGCGACTCATGTTTAGTAGCATCTCATTTTTATTCATTTAAGGTTTTTTTAGTATCGTTTCGTGATGTTTAATGTCTGTAATTAACATTAATATTAAAGATTTCTTGTGATTGTCGATGATTAGAATAGAAAGAATTTTATAAGTAATTATCTTCTTAGCTAGCTTTTCATCGTAGTCGCGTATGAGCTTTTCTTTTAATAGCGAAATAGATTACAAATCGAGCTTCTTACAGACTTTCGTGACTAGATTCATATGTATTAAAGTGTAAACAGTTAACTCGCTGTTTACTAGAGATTAAATAGTAAAAGACTGATCTTGCGAGATAAGAAACTCGTTAATCAGAAAGAGCTTTTCGAAGTAATTATCTTTCTGAAAAGTTTTCGTTTTATTGCACAAAGATATTATCTTTACTTTCTCGATGACTTTTAAAGAAATAATCAGTTTTTTAAGTCGAAATTCGAATCAGAACCGAAACAATTAAACTCATTTGCATCATCATTTAAAGCATTAATTTTTGTGACTTAATGAGAGCATTCTTTAAAGATATGATCAGGTTTATAATAAATGAAACAGTTTTCATTTAGTATGTTAATTTCTTTTACATCAGTTAAAACCGCGTCGCGCTGTTTTAACTGATTTATTAATATATTAAATTTCTTTTAATAATAAGATTTAGAAAGATCTTCAGCGAAGATGACTTGTTTAGTTAACTTTATCTTAATCGATTTCTTTTTCTTAAGCTCTTTTATAGCCCGATGATCATTATTCAGACGTATTAAATAATTTTAAATTTCGTTTAAAAAGCTGAATTATATGACTTAATTACTCAGAGCTACTTAAAGGCGAGAAGTCATCTTGTTCTTTAAGTCGATTATTAGTTACTTTTCTTAATATTTTAAGTAAAAAGACAGACGCTAAAATATGAAATAAAACTCGTTAAACTTTTTAACTTCTTAAGTAAGATTATTATATTCTCTTCGAAAGTTAGTCTCTTTGTTTAAATCATCATATAGCTGAGCAAGCTCTTTAAGAAATTCATTAATTGTTACATAAAGATTCATTAAATCTCGTTATCTTTAAGTTAAAGTTGTCTTTAATGTTTCTTTAATAATTTTAAAATGAATATAAGCTAGTCGAGCACGATCATTCTTATAGTAATTCGCGTTTATTTTCAGCTTGTTCTGAATCTTTTCATGTCAGTCGTTTCAGAAAGGTTTAACGTTATCTGTTAACTGAGATGAATTCGAAAGCTTTTAAAAGCGATTAATTAAATTGAAATAAGTGAAAATTAATGAAATGACTTCTTTAAACTGATGTAATTATTGTTTTAACTGAGTCTTCGCTTCGTTTAATTGCTTTATAATCTTATTAAAGTGACGAGAAAGTTCGTTAAAACGATCGCAGGCTTTAATACTTAAGTCGCGTTAAACTCGTAACTCGTTAAGAATCTTTAAGATCTAGTTTAAATCTTCTTCGATTCATTTCTTTAGTTAATGAATGTTTTTTATGTCTCAGAGTAAATCAGCGTCGTCGAGTTTATCAGAAGCTGTAGAAATAAACACGAATGTACGTCGTTCTCGAACTGCATCGAATCGCAAATATTTTAAAACTCGAGTAAAAAGTTTAAAATAAACGACAGAGTTCGTTGTAAATAAGTTTTCGAATTAATCGAACTCGTTAAATTAAGTCATTTTAATAGAGACGATTAAAGAACGGTGATCGTCTAGAATTTTTAAGTGAATAAATTTTAAAAGATAAATAAATTTACTGAGCGAAGAGCGGTGCTCAATAATATTATTAAAATAGAAACGATTTCGAAGTAATTTTAATTTTATTAAAAAGATTTTTGTGATTCTTTAGTAATTTAACGAAGATTCTTTATCGTTAATTTTATTAATCGAGTAAACGACGCGTACTGAATGAGCGTTAGATTCTTTAGCAATTTAACAGTAATTTAAGCTCTTTAAGCTTAATTTTATTAATTTTATTAATCTTCGAATGTTATTCTGTCTTTCGATTTCGTCGATCATTAAATAAATAAATTTCTTTAAACTCGATTCGTGTTAAACGAGTATCTTAAATGAGTATAAGAATTAATATCGTATGATTAACGAATTCTTAAACTAATATCGAAATCGTGTCTAGAATTTAATTACTGATAAATGAGCTGAATAAAATGTTTAATTTATAAAGATAGCTATAACTAGAAGTTTAAGAATACAGAAGAAAGAAAGTTTCTAAAGCGATATTTATGTTTAAAAACTCAGAGTTTATGCTAAACTCGAAAAGAAAGTGTTATGACACAGAAAAGATGTGATACTCAGAAATGTTAATTAGTTCGTGTTAAAGCTGTGTTAAAAGATGTTAAGATATGTTAAAGCGTTTACTCGTGATAAGCTCGATTTAGCTTTAGTTAATTTTAACATACTCGTAACATTAACTAATGTAATAATTAATCATTTAAGTAATAATATAAGAAACATGATCATTAATTAATAACATTTAATATTCGTTTTTTTAACAGATTTTAGTTTCTAAATTAAAGCATTTCTGAATTTAAACAAGATTTAATTCGTTATCGATTCAGTCGTTGTCGCTTAAAGTAATATAATCTTCTTTAAATATTTCGTATTAAATCTTTTATTGTAATTTTTCTTTAAAGATAATTCATAATTTTAATATTCTTTTATTTATAAATATACATTTAATTAATAAGACTTACTTTTAATTATTACATTAAGTTATATGAGTCTTCTTTTCGTACTTAAAAATCATAACTCGAAGCTTAATAATGATTCTTTACATGAACTTCTTTTCGTTCATGTTATAAATATTCTTTATCTTTATTTCATGCTTTTTTTTTAAGCTCTGAAAAAGATTAAATCAGTTAATTAAAATATCATGATTCTGAGTTATAGCACGCTTTTTGTTAAGCGAAGAAATATATACTGTTTTAATTTTCGAATAACGTTTCAGAAACTTTTAAAATCAGTTAATTTCGATTAATTTATTATTCTTCTTTTTAATTAATAATTCTTTAATTATTAAACGTACTTGCTTTATACGAGAAGATCAGTTTTAAGTCTGAAAACGTAAAATTTAATCACGTTTAGCTTTTTCTTCTTCGAAGCTAAGTCTTTAAAATTACTAATTGCGTGCAGTAATAAACTTTTAATTATTAATTCTAGCGATAAGAGTAATCTTAAATATGTTATATTATGAAGCGAGTTTTGCTTTAAAAGAATTTTCGTTATTTGCTGTAATCTCATTTTAACGAGCATGAGTAAGCGTTAAACGTTCTTTCTACGAGAGTTTAATATCTTCAGAAGATATAAAGAAGATAGGGGGAATGACTGCCATCGTTTTGCTGATATGTTGCGTTAACAGCAATGAAATTTGAAATGTGAGTTTTCAGCCCTATAGGGCTGGACCGTTGCTAGGTTTGAACCGTTGCTAGGTGAACCCTTCTATTCTTTTTAATAACTCAGCAGGACTAACCTAATACATCTTAAACAAGAAACTTGCGACTTCGTTAATGCGATGAGTATTCGTTTCGCATGATTTAAAAATACCGATTATAATCTTTAATACTTTCACGTAATAGTAACGCATGATTAAATCTTACCTTTTCGATTAGCAGACATTAGATATCTTAATCTATCTTCATTCACGTTAACAAGTTAATTTAGCGCTGAGATGAATGAAATCGCAGAGTTCATCGCTTCTATTTCTACTAGTGCGATTTACAGACGTCTGTTAAGCGTACAAGCTTCAACATTACAAGAATTGCTCTATTGCACATGAATAAGTGTTTATGAAAGTGCTTAAAAATTCGTGACTCTTAATTAATCAAAGCACGTTCTATCATTAAATCATGCGCTCGATAGCATCTGTATATAACAGTCATTACGAAAATTAACTGCATCTGAATATTAACATTAGCTAAGACGATGCATTAACCTCGTGAGCGTTTTCGCTATAACATCTTTGCTACAAAGTTACTGACTATCTTCAGAACGAGAATGTATAACAAAGTTGCCTACTGTATTAATCAGTGTATGATCTTTTAAATTCTTTCAGCGACGTTCATCGTATATTTACACTCTTGAGTTTCTTAATTTAAAGTTTAACTGTAATTTTAATCTTTCATCTTCACTACGTCTTCTTATTCTAACGCAGAGCTAGTGTATGATGAAGAATCAGCGAGTAAGTTATCGCTGTAAAGATTGTTAACTTTCTCTAAAGTATGATAAAGAGTCATGATTTTGTATGTGAAGCGTTAACGTTATCGTTTCCGTTAACTGATTAAATATATCGTTACTGTAAGGCGGTCGTGTCGAATTCTGATAAGCATAATGTAACACATAATGAAAGCTGCATTCTCTGATCAGACAGTAATGACAATGATTGTATATTCTGATCTGCGTCTGTCGCGATTTTACTTTAAAAGAATTTAATATCTTAATTCGATAGCTAGAGGTTAAAGTAGTTATTGTTTTCACGGCGAGCGAAACTGATTATTCATGAAATCCGAGGAAACGCTCACTATATAGAAATTATGAGCGATCTGAAATGCAAGCAATCTCCGCAGAAATGAGCGTTTAAAAGAGCTAGAGATTTAAAATCGAGAAGGCGTGCCTGAGGTCGTGTAATGCGAAGTCTTAAAATAAACTTACACGTCACGATGTTTCATTTTTAATCTTAAAGACTAGAGATCACAAACTTTACAATACAGTAAAAATGACTAAGATACATTAACAGGCAACACGACTCGCAACGATTACAAACCCTAACATCGAAGTAAGCGCGAACAAATTAAAGATTCAGTCACTGTAAGATACGCTTAACCCGTTACTACGAACGCTTAAACGTCCTGATGAGAAACAGCGCCTCGATTCTTAATTGCCTGTTAACGTTAATAAATTATCGTTCTTAACGTCTTCGATTAAAAAAAAGATTAAAGTAAGTAAGAACTCGATTCAGAAATGCAGTTCTTGTAATTCGTATCATCGATTTATGAAATTAAAGCAGATTAAGCCTTTAATAATCTCTCACGATCATGAGCATTTTCTCGTTACAGTTAAGAAGAAGAAATACAACGATGAAAGCACGCTTAACAGACTTAAATTAACCTTGAATCACAACGTCGTCGATCTTATGAAAATTTTTCACGACAAGAAAATCATTTATATGATCTATGAATGTATGAAAGTATCGCTTAAAAGTCTTTCATTTACATCGAAGAGAAAGTTAAAGCATTTTAAAATCGCAGCGATGTGTAAAGAAATATGACTTCGTTCTTGTACATTATTTACAAGTAACTAACTTTCATTAGATTCTTAATGAACTTTTCTACGTACATACAGAGCTTCAGCTTTATTACGACGAATTTAATTATGATAACGTGTAATTAAAACGAGACGATGCCGTTAAGCTGATTAACGTTAATGACGTCATGCTGAATGATGTAAAGATCAGTGAAGACATTAAACACAAGAATGTGTGTACGATAAGTCTTATAATGAAGAAATTAATGAAATCGAAGATCGGTTTACAAAATTCTAATTTAATCGTCTTGAAATATTCAGAAAACTGATTAAATGATTAAGAAATTCGAACATTTCTGAAGACAACTCAGTTTTCGATTCTAAACGAGTTTAAAAAGATACTAATTCTCTTTCAAGAGTCGCTTAACTAACTCTTAACTAGCAAGTCGACTTTCTTTCGAAAGAGTCTATCTATCGATGTTTAATTCCTCGTGTCTGTATAACTGAGATCTCTGTTAGAAGAGAATGAGAAATTTTTAATTAATGTGTACTTTACTGACATTTCTTAACCGCTACTGAACTTCTGAGAATATGACTTGAATTTCATGTACAGAGACTATCTATTTAAAGCTAAATCTCACTCTTTTTATGATGATTTAAGAACAGATATTATCTCTTTTTTCGTGACTGAAATTTAAGTTTCAACAAGCTAACATCATTATGAACCTGATACTGTACGAATTTTCGAACATCATCTTAAACGAACGATCTCGCAGAGACTAAAATTACGACGTTATATTTAAGTCTCATAAGCTGAGTTAAAAAGCGTATCGATAATTAACATCTTTTCTCGTTTATGTCTTACGTTGTCTGCCAGAATTTCTCTTACGTTTGCTCTGTCAGGCATGTACATTACACGACCGTGTTTGTCTCTTTATTCTATCTTGTTAGATCCGTTAGCGTCCTTGAAGAAATAATTCTTAGTCACTTAAATCGTGAGTTGCAAGATCTGGCTTCTTTTTAGCACGGATTCTTAAGACTTAATTACTCTGCGTCTTACATAATTATTATCATGAATATCTTCATTCGAATGTCATTAATAATTTCTTCTTCGTAAAAATGTTCATTTGTTAATTCTCTTTATTAAATAATCTGTAGAACAACTCTGAAAGGATTAAATGCTAATCTCATTCTTTTATTTATCATAGTAAATGCATTCGTCGAGTGTAAATCTAATCATTATTGTAATCTTAAATTAACTTCTTAACGTACGACAGCTGAGCGACGATGTTAAAGTCAGTAGCAATTAACATAACAGAGTCATAAGTGCTGATATTTATGATGCGTTCATGAGGCTCTGTAAATCACGCGCGAACGTAATCCCCTTTCTTAGCGTTCTCGACGCGAGATTTGTGAGCGTAAATTAATAATCTTCTTGTAAAGTTAGAATCCGGTTTAATTAAGCAGCAGATGAACGAATTCTGTTCTTCAGTTCATGAGACGATCACAAAGAGATGACTTTATAAGAGAGATCATGAACTGACTTGTAATATGTAAACATTAATGTATTACTCGACTCTGATCTTTCATATTCGAGATATAATTAAATTTATCTTAACAATATCGTTAACATTAGCGACTGATATTTGTATAGCGTTAGCTCGAACTTCGATTTGTCTCAGAGTTAAGTTACGAAAGACAAGATTAATCGTTTCTAGCAGCATGACGACGATAAGAAAATCATCAGTAATCAGAATATATATGAGGCCGAAAGCATTGCTAAGTGAGAAATGACGTCATAACGCGAGAGCTGTCGTGATCGCGAAAGCTTAATGAAATCGAAAAAAAATTTCATACGAGAATCTTCGAATCGGCGGTAAGGCGAATAATAGCAGCGAAGTAACGAATATTCCTTTCTGCATAATGAAGTAATGTCAGCGATGTAAAGTGACATATGAGAGTCGAACTTATCACGAATCCGCATAAATGCACTTTATTTCTGAAGAAAAATCTCTCTCTATTTAACAAAGCTGCTGCAACATGAAAGACGCTAAGACTAAGAGTCATCAGTCTCATTAAACTGTGAAATTATCTTCAGATATGAAGAGAAGTTTCGAGTAAATCAGCGGCAAAGCTGAGATGACTGTTAAGTAGCAGAGATATGAATTAAATCACGGCCAAAGTATCAGCTCTGAAGCCCGCCTGATTCAGATTTTTAATCTTAACTGCGCTGCATATCGCTGTTCCAGTTCAGTAAATGATCTGTAAAAAGAGCTCGTGACGGGTTCAGAAAGACAAGAATTAACGTCGTCGCAGCACGTACGAGTAAACGAGATACTTTAAGAGAAAGAATAGAGTGCGTAGTCTTAAGAAACTTTACATCTTTAAGATAATATTGTATAAGATAGTAGTCGCGAAAATATCGTCAGCGATGATAACATAAATCTGTGTTAAGTTCATGATGATTTGAACTGCGAACTCTCGAAGAGTTTGTACTTAAATGATCGTTCTTTTAATGTTCTTAATAATTAATTCTCAAGTTTACTGAGAGTTCTGAGCCCTTGTTTCACAGATTACATAGAAATAAAGGCTGATACTAAAAGAAGAATCATGACGCTTTAATCTATCATCTGTAATTCCGCGCGATAAACGTTTTAATGAGTGAGATATTTTTAGCTAAAAGCGCTCAGTTCTTTTATATATTTCTCTGAGCCTTTATATAATTCGATAAACATCTTGTCACATCATGAAGACAACAGACGAAAAGAAATCGAAATGTTCGCAGAGAATAGCACGAGAGAGATTTCGTGAAAGAAAAAATTGTTTGTTTAAAAAGGCATACGAAGTAGGCAAATTGTATTAAACAGACGTTTATCTTGTACTTTATCGCAATCATCGATTCTACATTTATAGTTTAAGAAACGAAGCTTCTTAACCGCCGTTTAAGAAACAGATCGTAAATTATCTTCATAATTCTAGAAAGTTTCTTTAACAATGTTAAAATGAAAGCTTTTCTTTACCGAATCGCAAAAAACCTCGTGATTTCATGAACAAGACGCAGTGTTAACATATTAAGCTCAGTAGCTCGAAATCGTTTATTAAAGCAGCAGTAATAATCACGACGATAGAGATGAAGTCTTCAGAAAAGAAAAACGATGACGTAAAAAATTAACGGCGTGATCGATAACTGCGGGTTTAGTCATATTAATGACACATTTCGAACACGTTAATCTTGCAAAAATAATTAACGAAAGTTCAATCTACATTCATCTCTTTTCAGCTGTAATAAACCTTAAATTACGGCGAACACTAGTCAGGCGTTAAAAGAACATTCAGCTGTAAGATTTATTTTAAATAATTTAGTAATTAATGTACAACGATCTGTTAATATTATCGTGTATCACGTACTGTCTTTAATGTCTTTTCTTAACCTTTATTAAATGAATCGAACTCATGCAGTTATAATTTATGCACCTTAAATTATTTAATGATGAAGCTTAAAAACAGATTATTAAAGCAGACTAAATACAGTGTTTATTTAAACTAACATTCTTTAAACTACTAAAATGTGACATTTTTAATACTCATTCATAGAAGCTCTGTCGAAACTTTAATAATGCTGTCGTTACTGTTACTGACGAAATAAGAAGAAAGTAAATGATTAATATTAATGCGATTGTCAGGTTCGTCAGCTGCGACGAGTGATTTTATTATGAACGATTCATGAGCTGTCGTCGTCTCTTTCGGTGAAGGTTCATTCGAATCGCGACGTTCGAGAAGTTAGGCCCGAATCTTAACTGTTAGTCGTCGAGAACATCTGATTTTCTGATACGAACGGTTCTGAAATGATATACGACGTATGCAAGATGAAATATGATTAATTCTTTCTTACTCTGTCTTCGTAATGCTAAACTTGTTTTTAATAATGATGAGACACATGTTAAATATCGTTAGTGATTACAGAAATTTCTTAATTAATGATGTGCGAAAGTTAATGATGCATAATGATAGCGATGTTTAATCGCTTTCTTATGTATGAATTCTTAAAGAGCATTCTTAATTTTCTTCTCTTAAATTCTCAGTTAAAGAAGCATGAAAATGAAAGATGAGGTTTAAAGATGAAAATTCGACTGAGTCTCGCGCGCGATTATATGCTAGATGAGATTAACAAGCTAGATGAGGTTAATAGTCTAAATACAAGCAGAGATATATTTTACTCGTACCGCTCTCATAGTAATGTATGTATCTTATTTAGACGTAAACGCGAAGAATTCAGATGATTATCTTATGTATGCTAAAGCATTAGCATTATGAAAGTATACTGCCATTGTTATAATTTTTTATTAGTTTATTTAAATAAAGACATTCTGTGTAAAACTGAACATCATTACGAAACGCACGATCGAAATATAAAAAGGCGTTCACAATTCACAAACAAGGCTTAATATTACAGCTAAAACGCAGAAAGTCATGAAAAGATGAAGAGATTCGTTAACGCTTTTAAATGTAATCTGCGAGACTTCCGCGAAGCTGTTCAAGCTTGAGGTGAGCGTTAACGATATGCCACTAGCGGTTGTCGCCGCCCTCGTGACATCGCTCGAGAATTTAAGACTTGTTAAAGAGAACTGATCGCTCGAGGTCACGGATTAAACTGCGGAGATAGTAATCTCATGAGATGTGATGATTAAGAGAATCATTAATTCGTCGCTTGCCGTTAACTTAAAATCATGATTCATACCTGTTTCAGGAATCAGACTATGTGTGCCGAATTCAGATCAGAAAATCTCAGTAGCATTCGACACGGAGCTGTTAAGATACTTTAACGACATGTTAATGTTACTCATCAGCATATATTAAATCTTAGAAGTTGTACCCGTTAAGCTCGAGAATGCGAAATGTTAGCTCATTGTTGTAATAAAAGCGGGGTACGCAAAAGAGCCGGTCTTATCGCTATCTTCGACTGTTACTAGAATTAAGTTGTGTGCATTGTCATCGATTGTGACGATTATCGTGTTAACTGTAATTATTGCTATGTTAATGACTGTTACAGAGATAAATCTTGCTGTGTCTGAAATATGTGTCGATTCTCAGTTGAAATTAATTCTTAATGACGCTGAACCCGCTTACGAAATGTTAAGCTGTGAAACTTAATTACTGTTCGTGAATCTCTATTAAAAAATGATACAAAAACAGAAAAGTCGAATCTTAAGTCTTTAATGGCTAAAGCGCTTACGCAGTACAAAGAAAGAACTGTCAGCAGACTCATACTTCTTAGTTTTTGTATAAATGTCTGAATTTTAGATGAAGAAATATATAGCGAGAGAAATGAGATAAATATGTTAAGCAGAACGGAATGAGAAAAGCGTACAGGAAAAAGATGCGTCCGTATTAAGATTTAAGTATGAGTGAAAGCGCTTACAAGTTAGCATTTATATTTAACATTGTTAACTTCTCAGCAAACTTTCTCGCTTAAGGACGAGAAATCTATAAATAAGAACTGAGAGCCTCGAGGTTCTTCCTTAAAGACAAAAGACACTCAGATTCTGTTCTTGAAAGTTCTAAGATACAGATTTCTGTGCTTTGCGTGTTAACGAAAAATTCTTTAAAAGAAGTCAATTTCGAGTATTGTAACGCTCTTCATAAAGAACATACGCAAGAGAAGAACAGTTAATCTGATCTTTTTTCTCATCATCGTCGATATTTCATTTCATTCAAGACTCATTAATATAATTTCATTCTTACAGTAATTTCTAAATAGCGTTTAACGATTTCTTAAATTTCTTAAAGATGTTTGAATTATTATTGTACGAGAGCTTCGTCATCGAATCCTTCATCAGACAAACTCGTTCTTAAACGGATAAATTCATTATATTTTCACAAGAACTACCTTCGCGATCTCGATCATCTCGAAAGTCAGCGCAGAAACTAATTATTAAATCTCATAACAGTCAGTCTGAGACAAATCTTGCAGAGGAATTAATATCGTCTGAGCTTAAAACGGACGATGATTTATTTCGCGACACATTTAATATTCACAGATTCTCATCTAGTTAACAACTCAGACAAGTACAGATGTCATCGTCATTAATACCAGCCTCGATCTATAATACTGCTCAGAACAGTTCAGTCGTGTCTGAAGAAGACTCTTCATTTAGAGATAGAACTCTGAGATCTAGTTCGAACCTCATGTTAACAGTATCGTCATTAAAGTCATTACAAACATCATTAAGATTGTTATATTCATCTTTAAAAGAAACATCTTTAACTGTGCGATCGAACGTCTCATCAGCTGTCGAGATGACTTCTGCTTTAAATAATTAAGACAGTAACGCAGAAGCGGGAGCGGAGTTCAATACTTAGCCTACTTAAAATATTCAATTCATAGCTTCTTCTTCAAGATAGGAAGGGTCACAAGTCATTTAATCATCTCAGGTTAATCTAAACCCTACATTACTCGAAGTATTCAGAGCAGGTTTAAAGCAGCAAGAGTATAATTCGAATCAGATTGCTCAGACTGTATTCTTCGAAAAGGGAAAAGGCAAGATGACGATTAAGAATGACGAAGCGACTTTTCATCATAATGTCTTTAATAATAACGATAGAGACTCGAACGAAATAAACTCGAACGGCATAACAGAAGAAGATAAACAACAGAAGTTAAATATGCTGAATTCAGTAATGCTAATCGAGACGGAGACCGAGATATCGATTAAGATATTAAGTATTTATCACGAAATTCGTGAAGATCTTAAAGCGCTTTAACTTAATTCAGATGATTCTCGCGTCATTAATAAATTAAAGCAGAGTAATAAAGACATTATTAATATGAACCGTAAAATTTATTATTTAAATGACGCAAGCTTTTAAAGAAGATATTAGATTTTAATTCTGAACATTCGATTTTATATTCGACTCATACGTCAGATTCATAACAGAATGCAGTAATTTCTTAAAAACATAAGCATTATGAAACGAGATTCTTAAATCGTTAAGACGATTAAGTTTTTCTTTATTCGTATGCGAGAATTACGAATATCTGTTTTAGATACTGTAAACTCGATAATATAAACGAATTTAATGACTGAGCTTGTTCGTACAGATTCAGAGACAGTTTCAGAGAGTAATACGATCGTCAGTCTCGAAGACTAAGATTAAATAATTACGTTTTCATCAGCTCGAGAAATCATGTCACATCAGCTAATGTACTACACATCATGAGAAATTGTTACAGGTGTGACGTCTGCGGATTCTCTTAATAATCGAGTGCTTGTTAACGCTGACACAAAGAATTTACAACGATATTTCATTTATTCTGAAGCTGTCTTTAAAAAACGTGTAACGAAGAACTAACTGAACAATGCTCTGTTAACAAGTGTCATGCAGAGAGCGAACGCAGTACAACGACTTTAAACTAACATTACTCGAGTTAATTACATGATGAAAGTAATGATTAATAATGAATCTCGAAACGCAATAGATTATGTTTATTTAATTTATAAAGAAAACAACTCTTAATCACATTTAAGAAAAGAAGAATGATAAATCAAATCGGGATTTTTTAGTATTGCTAATA
>JAABUO010001166.1_pt1 | contig 36639 bp, 39 predicted proteins | sample 5559291 | NCBI WGS metagenome assembly JAABUO01 (sample SAMN10711878, study PRJNA513372) | rock metagenome | isolation source: Antarctica rocks | place: Antarctica: Victoria Land, Finger Mt sud
GGAAAGAATGATGGATCGCTGGGACGCGGGCAAATGTACCCCTGCCCACCCATGGCGCCTAGACAGACAGCGAGGAGGACGCGACGACATGGACAACATGCAACAAAAACTACGACCGATCCTTGGCCACACCATGGCCGATGCCGTCGCGCTGCACCGGCAGCAGGAGACAGCCGGCCTCGACCCCCTGTGGCGCGGGGCACTCCTCCCGCTGTTGGACTATGCCGCCGATAAGGCCAAGGGCTGGGTGTGACCGCGGGACACGGGCACCGCGCCGAGAGACCTATCGGGAAGCGGCCGCCAGGTCGGTGCCCTCGCCCCGTCGCGGACCGATGATGGAGAGATAGGCAACGCATGTGTTACATTGGCGTGGCGGGAGGATTATGCATGCCCATCATGCCAGACCTATTAACGACAAAAGAGGCAGCCGACGAACTGGGCCTGAGCCCATCGGGCCTGCGTGCCGCCATTTTCCGCGGGGTCTTGAGCGTCGTGCCGATCGATGCACGGACAAATGGTGTCCTGCGCAGCGAGATCGATCGCTACCGTCGTGAGAATTTGGGCCAACGCGGACACCGACGCGGAGGGGAGCACGCCCACAAGGTCGGCTTTCCATCGACATCGACGAGCGGAGACGACAAGGCCCAGGGGCAAGGAGAGGGCGAGGGTTGATGCCGTGGCGTATCCTGAGCGCGTGCTGCCCGCGCTGCACCGGCGAGGTACGGGTAGCCGGCTTGGCGTCCATACGCTCGGCGTGTAGGCGCTCACTGATGAGGACACCGAGACGCTATGGCCGCGTGGTGAGGCCGACGTGCCCTCAGGAATTGCGGTCTACATCGGCTGCCGGGACGAACTGCGCCGGCTGTACGACGACCAGAGGCGATAGGAGCGAGGAGTCCATACTTATGGGTAACGTTGATGTACATAAAGCCGCGTACGCGAAAGGGAAATACTCGTGAGCCGCATCATAGCTGTGGTCAATCAGAAGGGTGGTGTCGGCAAAACCACAACCACCTTTGCCCTCGGGACGGCCTTGGCTAGCCGCGGGCTCGCCGTGTTACTCGTCGACTTCGACCCGCAGGCGAGCCTGACGGCGGCCACTGGCTTCGAGCCCGACGATATCGACCGCACCGTCTACACACTCATGGACGACTACCTGCAGACACTAACTCCCCCGGACCTGACGACAACGCGCCTGGAGGTCATTCCGGGCGTGGATCTGCTGCCGGCGAACATCGACCTGGCCGCGGCCGAGTTCGAGCTCGTCACGGCCTCGCGCCGCGAATATGTGTTGCAGCAAATACTCGCAGCCGCCGCCTACGACGTCGTCCTGATCGACTGCCCGCCCTCCCTGGGCATCCTCACGATCAACGCCCTGACGGCCGCCGGGTCGGTCTTGGTACCCGTTGTCCCTGCGTACCTCTCGGTGCGCGGCCTCAACGCGTTGATGCGCTCCATCGAGCGCACGCGCCGGGCCGGCCTTAATCTCAGCCTGGGCATCAGCGGCGTCCTGCTCACTATTGTCAAGGGGCGCGAGGCGCACGCACGGCGGGCGATAGAGACCGTGCACGCCCACCTTGGCCCGGACATACCAATTCTTGGGACCATCAAGCGATCGGCGAGAGTGGACGACGCGGCAGAGCGTGGTGTTCCCCTCACGCGCTACGCGGCCACACGCGAGGTTGCCGAGGCTTACCAGTCTGTGGCCGACGAACTACTGTCCCGCTGGGGACTGTCACAGCCTGTGACAGCGACACGCATACAACAGCCGACGCCGGCAGGCGTGGGGGTACCTCATGAGTAGCGCGCGCCGACAACCGGGCGAGGGGCTGTCCGCGATCTTCCGTCGTCAAGAACCTGAGGGCGTCACCGAGTTGACCACGGCGCGCTCCATCGCCGTGACCTTGATCGACCCCAACCCCTTTCAGCCCCGTACCGAGTTCGATGAGGAGGCCCTGGACGAACTCGCCGCCTCGCTACGCGCGCACGGCGTTCTGCAGGCCGTGTTAGTGCGGCCGTCGCCGGCGTCGTCGGGCCGCTACGAACTGGTGCTGGGCGAACGGCGCTGGCAGGCGGCGCAACGGGCCGGACTGCGCGAGATCCCGGCCATCGTCCGCCCCACGACCGACACCGAGATGGCCGACCTAGCGTTGCAAGAGAACGTCCAGCGCCGCGACCTCAACGCTGTCGAGGAGGGCTGGGCCTACAAACGATTGATGGACCGCGAGGGCCTGTCGTTACGTGAGGCGGCCGAATGGGTTCACCGTAGCCACGAGCACGTCGCCCGTCGCCTGCGCATCGTCGCCGACCCGCAGCTAGAGGAAGCTGTGCGCGCTGGCGGCCTGGGTGCCACCGTCGCCGCCGAGTTAGGCCGCGAGGAGAACGTGGCGCTGCGCGCGCTTGTGCTGCAGCGGGTCGCCCGCGGGGAGCACGTCACGATGCCCGATGTCGTGGCGCTGTCACAGCCTGTGACACCTCAAGCCGACCAAACAGTAGCCACTAGTGGCGAGTGGGAAGCTGTCCCACGTCCCGCACCGGTGCCGTTACAGCCTGTGACAGCGGCCAAAGTCCCACCGGCATCCAAGGAGATAAAGCCATTGCCGACGTGGCCGGATGAGCCGACGACGACGGCCGCACTGTCACAGCCTGTGACAGCGGCAGCCCTTGACCCAAACTTGGTGCGGCTACGCGACCTACGCATCATCCAGCTCCACACCGGTCGCGACGGTGAGCCGCGCCAGCTCGACGCCGCCGATCGGTCTACGGTGCTCCGCATCCTGGAGGCGGATCTCGCCTGGCTTAAAGACAGCGACCATTGTGCTCCATGAGAGTGATGGACACGGACACGATGAGCACGCGAGGGGGAGATGGGGCAGGCGGCGCGTTGCCAGCATCCATCACCCTCACGACGGATCACGTCACGGCCGATGCCGCCGGCCCGCTCGCCGACGCCTTACACGCCGCTGGCGTCGCGGTCGAGCGTCATACTTTCCTGCCCGTGCGTGGGGAGGAGCAGCATCCCTGGGGCGTGCTCCTGCTGGCCGCGTCCGGCCCGCCCCTGCCCCTGGCCCGGCTCGTCGGCCCCGCGACGGCCCCGGCCGGCGTCGCCCCGGCCCTCGCCGCCGCGCTTGGGGTGGGGGCGCGTGCGGCGCTGGCCACGCTCCAACTTAAGGCCGACGGCGTGTTCGTCTCCATCAGGAGCAGCGACCTATTCGACATAACAACGGCGCTTGATGCGCTCCCGGCCCAGCTCGCGCGCCTGGACACGCGCCGCGAGGAACGCCGGCTCGTCTATAGTGAGGGTAGCTGGCGTATCGACCCGTGAACTCGTGACGACGAGACGAAAGGATGCCTATGGAACACGACATAACCGACATGGCAGCAGCTGAACGCGACAGCACCACCGCCACAACGGAGGGTGCCGCCACGCCGGCAGCCGCGTCGGAGGGGCACGCGTTGCGGCCCGTATCGTACGTGTCCGTGTCCCCCAACGTATGGGCCTTGGCCCGCGCCGTCGCCGCAGTCCTCGATGAGTCGATGCCCCCAGCCATCCGCACCATCACCCGCGCGGTGGACCGCCTCGGCCCCGCCCGCGCGCGGGCCGTCCTCGGCCAGGCCCTCACCGTCGAGGCACAGGGCGGGCTCACCCTCCCCGACGGTCGCCGTCGCACCCCCGGCGGCGTCTTCTTCTACCTGGTGCGCACCAGCGACGCGATCAGCCGCGAGGACAAAGACTACATCTTCCCGCGCCAAGGAGGGTACCCCACGAGGGCCGGAGGGAGCGGCACGCCAGCTGCACCTGCTCCGGCGGCCCCCGCGCCGGTGGCCTGGACGGACGAGACGTTTCGCGCGCTCGCGCAACAACTCCAGCAGGACAACACAGGGAGGGCAACCACCGTGAAGATCACCGTTATCGGCCGCCCCGGTACCGCCGTTGAGCAGGGCCAGGCCGTCGCCCTCGCCCTCACAAGCGAGAAGGTGCCGGACCTGCCCAAGGGGCTGCCGGAGGCGCCCGCCGGCACGCGCTACATCGTCTTCGTCGCCCGCAAGCAGTGGGCGAAAGTGGCCGAGGCCCTCGCCGCCGACGCGGAGGACGCGGCCATCATCGAGGGCTACGCCGCCCTCGACCCCCGCGTGGAGGGCATCGCCGTCTACGCCACCAGCGTCACGACTAAACGCGTGCAAGCAGCCAAGCGCGCGGCCACGGCGGCGACAACACCATGAGTGATAAGGGCGCAAAGAGGGCATCGCTGACGCACGAGCACGGCCGGGTAAGGTGACTGCTGCGTTGGTTCTATTGGGTCCTACTGATGTGGATGAAAGGCGTTCGGTCCAACCGCCCGATGTCGTCCGAAAGAGCGTCACTGAGACATCCTTGGGCTGGCTACCGTCGCAGCATGGCGGGGCTACCACGCATCTGAACCGATCTTCTTTCGGCCATAAGGTGTCAAGTCAGCATGGCCCAACGGAACCTCCACATGCATGTCCGCGCCCAGACATTAGGCTTTATACGTCTCCTGTCTGTGCGCCTTCATGTATCCAAACCACGGGAATCGACGCCGTATCGCGAGGCCATCGCCGTGAGCGTGCGCAGTACTTTGCTGTTAAGGGGTACACCATCGTGATGCGCCCTCTCTTGTGCGGCGCGCTCTTTCTCCCCGGCGACGAGAATCTCCGTCACCCCGTCGGCGCGTGGCGCGTCTTTCAAACGGCGCAGCAAATCGCGCGCACGTTCCTTGAAAGCCTGCGGATCATCAAAGGCCGCGACATTGACGGCCATGAAAAAATGGCCGAGATCGCTCGGTGCCGCCGTGTCCCACATCGGCGCAACCAGGGGGCCATAGAGCGATCCCGGTAGCACAGCGGAGAGCATTTCGATGGCGACGGCCAAGCCGTAGCCTTTGTACCCCGACGTGAGCGCCGCTCCACCCAAGGGCAAGAGCGCCCCGGCCAGCGCTTCGTCCGCGTCCGTCGTGGCCGCGCCACGCCGATCGATCGCCCATCCGGCTGGCAGGCGTTCCTCCCGTCGCGCCGCCACCTCCAGGCGTCCGCGCGGTACCACGGATGTCGCCATGTCGAGCACGAACTCAAGCGGTTCACTCACCGGCACGGCGATCGCGATCGGGTTCGTCCCGATCGCAGGGGCGCGCCCTCCTGTTGGCGCAACGCAGGGATGCGTGTTCGTCAACGACAGCCCGATCATATCGCGCTCGCGCGCCATCATGGCGTAATATCCGGCGATGCCGTAGTGATTCGAGTGCCGGACGGTCACCATGCCCACGTCGTGCAGCGCCGCCTTCCGCAGCGCCATGGTCATAGCGTAGACCCCCGTCGGCTGACCCAGGCCATTCCGTGCGTCGACCACGGCCGTGGTCGCGCTTTCCCGCACGACGACCGGGCACCCGCGTGGGTCGATCATCCCCGCCTCGATCATGGCGACGTAGTAGTCGAGCCGGGCAACCCCATGCGATGAGACGCCACGCATGTCAGCGGCAACCAACACCTCCGCCGTCACGTTCGCGTCCGCGGCGCTCAGGCCAACGCAGCGCAACACCGTCGCCGTGAAGTCTTTGAGATCCTGCGCGGTTATCCGCCGTGTGGCCGTCGATGCATCCAGTGTTCCATCCATAGCGTCCTGCGCGGATCGTCTCGTTGTCCGCCCATCGAGAGACGTCCGCATCCTCCTTCCTGTTACCTACAGCGCTCATACCCCGATCGAACGTGGGGGGGCGAGCAGGGAGGAGTGCCCGTCGCTCTTGCCCCCCCCACTGGCATCGTCGCGCCTAGTCACCCAGGCATCTCATGCCCGGTCCTACTCACCATGTCGCCTCCGGATCTCAGCGGTATCACCGGATACTCCTTGGCGTGCGGGCGCCATAGGGCGGGCCACCTGAGCCGCCCGTCGGTGATGGCGCCCCTAGTCCGCCATCAATAATCCCCCCGTCACATATATGACGGCGCCAGTCATGTACGCGGCGAAGGGACTGGCGAGAAACAGCACGGCGCCCGCCACATCGTCCGGCATGCCCACGCGTTTGAGCGGTATGGTCTCCACGGCCGCATCGAACGCCTCCCGCGAGAGCCCCCGCGCCGTCATGGGCGTGTCGATGAGGCCGGGCACGACGGCATTGGCGAGGACGCCATACGGCGCGCCTTCCCGCGCCAGCCCCTTGGTTAAACCCAGGATTCCGGCCTTCGAGGTGGCATAGGCGGACGTCGACATGATGCCCCCGCCAGTTTTCGCATTTATCGAGGACACGGTGATCATCCGCCCGTAGCGCCGTTCTTGCATGTGGGGGAGCAGCGCGCGCGCGAAGTTGAAGCATCCTCTCAGGTTGGTGTCGAGCACGCGGTCCCACTCGCTATCCGTGATCTCGTGTAGCTTCAGCTTGTGCGCGATCCCCGCGTTGCTGACCAGGATGTCGACCGCGCGGCCATCGGCGATCGCGTCGTCGACGAGTGCGTTGACCGCGACGCTGTCCCCTACGTCCAGCACAGCGACGGAGGCAGAGCCACCCCCATTCTCTACGTCTCGCTGCACCCGTCGCAGCCGGTCGCCATCCTGATCAACCAGGATGAGGCCAGCGCCCGCGCGCGCTAGAAGCGCGGCAATCGCGGCGCCGATGCCACTCGCGGCCCCGGTGACGAGCGCCCGTCGCCCGTCCAAGTCGATGTCAATCATACCGTCCCCACACCTTCCTTCCTGATGTGTGTCGCCTACACTATCTCTCTGTGTCGCACCCGCCACGGCACACCGTTCGTGGGCGCGTTACGCGCGCTCGAGCGCATAGGTGCGCCGCGATAGGATGATGGTATCGTCGACCGCCACCGTCGGGTCGTACATAATCCCGTCGATGTGCCCGGTCGCCTTGACGACGCCTCCCAGGTTGCTGCTCGTGCCGATGCCAAAATGCACGCTGCCGTAGAGGCCATGGTCGTGGACGATGCCGCCGTCCGCGTCCTGGCAACACGGATTCAGGCCCATCGCGAATTGCGCGATGTTGTAGACATTGGGGTCATGCTGCTCCGCCCACATGCGCTCGAGATTCTTGGCGTCGCGCCCCCCGTCGATCCGCGTCACAGCGCCGCGCTCCACCGTCAAGCGCACGGGTTCGCTCAGGATGCCTGTGCGGAGGTTCGGGATGCTGGCGTCGAAGACGATCACCCCCTCAGCCGTCCCTTCCACCGGCGAGATATTGGCCTCGATGTTCGGCACCCCGGTGAACGCACCCGGCTTGTCCACGATACATGCATGCGAGTTCCCTTTGCGGCCCTGGACGCTGAACGTCACGTCCGTCCCGGCCGGATTGGTGACACGGATTGTCGTGGCCTTGGTCAAGATAGCGACCGCCCGATCGCACATAGGGCGCGCCGCCACGAAGTCGGCATCCATCGCCGGGTCCCGCAGGATGTCCTCGCCGCACCCCGCCATGCTGATGGCCCGCGCGCCCGCCTGTAAGGCCTCTTTCATGGCGCTCGTGTGCGCGATATCCTTGATGGTGGGGAAAATGACGACGTCGACCGCTCGCATCGCCGCAGCGACCGACGTCGGTGGCTCTTGTCCATCCCACGCGCGGGGGGTCATGACCGCGATGACCGGGTCGGCTTGGGCCGCGTAGACGGCCGCCGCGATCTTATCAGCGACGGCGAAGAGTGTGGGATCAGTGACGATGACCACCGTTTCGCCGGCGCGCACCGCGGCGCAGGTGCGAACGATCTTATCGGCCGCCTTGATCTCAAGCATGCTGCTATTCATGGTGTCCTCTCCTCTGTTGATTTGTCGAGGGCCGCTCCGCGCACCCGTCCACGCTCCCGGCTCCGCCTACGGCCGCCTGCGGCTGGCGAAGCTCCGCCCCAGGCCGACGAGATATAGGCGACGCGAAAACGTGACTCACACGCATCATGTGTCGGCCCTATAGCAAAGCTAGGCCCGCGCGGGCGCTGCGACGAGTGGCCGTGCGTGACGGTGGATCGAGGCGGCGCTCTCCCGCGCGAGCGTGTCCATCTGATCCAAGATCGGATCGAGGCGCACTCCATCTTTCATGACCAAGCGTACCTGTCGGAGGGCCGCCACGTCCTCGGCGGGGTTCCCCCGCACGGAGATGATATCCGCCCGTTTGCCCACGGTGAGCGACCCCACCGTGTCCTCTAGGCGCAGCAACCGCGCGCCCTGGATCGTCGCCGCGCACAGGGCCTGCAGCGGCGGCATCCCAATTTCCGTGAGGAACCGCACTTCGTTGGCTACCTTGCCGACGAGTCCGTCCGTCCCGACCGCGATGTTCACGCCTGCGGCGACCGCGCGGGCCAGGCGCTCGCGCACGATGGAGCGCTGCGCGCGGAACGCGTCCCGCGCCTCCGGACTGTGGTGGTTGTCGATCGCGTCGTCGTCGAAGAAGACGCCGGAGGTGACGACCAACCACACGCCGCGGGCGCGCATCGCGGCGATCGCCGCGTCGTCGATGAAGTATCCGTGCTCGATGCAGTCGACGCCGCCCTCCAGGCAATCGCGCAGGCCCTGCCCTCCCACGGCGTGGACGGTCACGTCGTGCCCCAGACCATGCGCCGTCTCGACCGCCGCCTCGATTTCGTCGCGTGCCATGAAGCTAGGCATGTTCCCGTCAATCAAGACCGTGCCGGTGACGAAGAGTTTGGCGAAATCGGCCCCCGCCTCCGCGTTCTCGACCAGCCCGCGTCGCAAGTCCGCGATCGTCGCGAATGGCGTGCCCAGGAAGCCGTGGCCGCGTTCCGTGCGGAACCCTCGCGTGCAGGTCTTGATGCGCGGCCCGAGCGCGACGCCCTGCTCCACGGCTTGCCGGTACAGTACGTCGACGAAGCCCTTTTCGCCCACGCAGCGCACGGTCGTGATACCCGCCCGCAGCGTGATCTGGAAGTTGCGCAGCGCGCGCAGGAATAACTGTTCGTAGGGATCGTTCATGCAGAGCAGATAGTCCCGCATATACCCGCAAAGCGGCGGATGATGATGGCTGTCGATCAATCCGGGCAACACCGTCTCGTCATCCGGCAGGTCCACCACGGTCGCGCCGTCCGGGATGGCCGTCGCCTCCGCCGGTCCGACAGCGGTGATGATGCCGTCTTGGACGATCACCACACCGTTGTCACGCGGCGGCGCGCCGGAGCCGTCGAGCAGGCGGTGCGCCTTAATAACAATGGTCATGTGCTCCTCATTTGCCCGCATTTGTTCTTGCATCAAACCGGACGCCGTCATCTAGCGGCGCCGGTCAATTGGTTCCACGCGGAGGCGAGACACGCCCCGTCTCCGCGTGGACACTCTTTATGTGCGCGCGGCGCTACGCCAACGCGACACCCACCGAGCGATAATAGTCCGCGACCGTTTCCACGTCGACGGTGGGATCGTGCGGCAACCCCAGGCGATCGTACCGTTTCCGTCGCGCCTCCATGTCGGCGAGCAGGATGACCGTGGCGTACTCGGCCACGGTCACCAGGTGCTCTTGTGGCACCACGATCACGCCGTCGTTGTCACAGCCGACGAGATCCCCTGGCCGCACCAAGACCCCCCCGCAGTTGATGGGCACGTCCTTGTCGGCGAAGAGCACACGGCCGGGGATGATCGTCCGCGCGCGCCCCGCGCACGCCACCGGCATTTTCTCGAGTTCGACTTCATACGTGTCGCGACACCACCCGTCGGTGACGATCCCAACACCGCCCTTCTCGCGGATGGACATGCTGTTCTCCGAGCCCCAGATGCCCGTTTCGCGCGTGTTATGGGCCTCCATCACCAGGACGGAGCCCTCGCGGACCGACCCCGAGGTCCCGACTCCCCCCACCTCATCGAACCACACCTTGTGCACGGCCACCGCTTCTTCTTTCGTCAGCGGGTAGCGCATGTGCGCGTGGGCGGGCAAGACGCGCACTGTTGTGGCGACACCCCAGAACTGGAGGCCCAGCCAGAGCGGCCGGATCTGGCTATCCATGAGATAGATGTCGTGGAAGCCGAGCGCGTCGAGCGCGTCAGACACATCGCACAAGCGCAGATGGCGGTACAACGCACGCGCCTGGAAGGGATCGGTCTGCGGTTGGAGTACGAGTGGATCACGTGTTGGCACCTGAATGCTCCTTTTCTCGGGTCGAGTTGATCGTCTCACATGTGTTACGGGGCCAGTGTCGTGGCGCCCGCCTCTCTCTGCTGTCTATGGCCTGTTGTCTGTTGTCTGTTTGTTGCACCTCCTGTCGGCGACTCTCGGGGACGCCTCACCCTTTCGTACCAGTAAGCGCGATACCCTGGACGAAATAGCGTTGGGTGAAGATGAAGAGGATGAGCAAGGGGAGCACGGCGACGGTCGCCGCCGCCATGAGCAGAGTCCACTGCGTGGTGTGATCGGCCTGGAACAAGAATAACCCCAGCTGGATCGTCCGCAGGGATTCACCCGTCGTGATGATGAGCGGCCAGAGGAAGTCGTTCCACGCCCCCTGGAACGTGAACAAGGCAAGAACGGCGATGACCGGCTTGGAGAGGGGGACGATGATTTGCGCGAATAAGCGGAACTCTCCGCAGCCATCGATGCGCGCCGCGTCGTCGAGGTCGCGCGGCAAGGTGCGCATGAACTGGCGCACGAGGAAGATGTTATAGCCGCCCCCGAACACCCCCGGCAGCACCAACCCGTACCAGGTGTTGATCCACCCGCTGCCGCCATTGCCCAGGAGGTCGTTCCCGCCGACCAGCGGCACATGCTTGAGCAGCAGGAACAGCGGCACCATCGTCACCTGTTGCGGCACCATCATGGTGGCCAGGAGGAACCAGAACAGGGGTTCCTTGAACCGGAAGCGCAGCCGCGCGAAGGCATAGCCGGCCAGGGTCGAGAAGACGATCTGCCCCAGCGTGTGCGTGAGCGCGTAGATGAGCGAATTGGCGAAGTACTGGGCGAAGTTCGCCGACGTGACCAGCGCCTGCGCGTAGTTCGAGAACATCAACGGATGGGGCACGAGGATGGGCGGGTAGGCGAAAACCTGGCTGTTCGGTTTGAGCGACGTCGTGACCATCCAGTAGAAGGGCACCAGCATCGAGAGGGCGGCGGCCGCGAGGACGACGCGCACCGCCCATCCCCCGATCAGGCTGGTCCACGCGGCGCGCGTCGCCGCCGCGCGGCGCGGGTGGGGCACGGCAATGCTTTTCATAATCGTTTCCCCCTGGGCCTCAGGCCCAATCGACGCGCAGGCGCCGCAGGTTGAACAGTGAGAACACGAGGATGACGACGAAGAGCAGCATGGCCTCGGCCGAGGCGTACCCCATGCGCAAGTAGGAAAAGGCATTCTGATAGATTTCGTAGACGACCGTCAAGGTGCTGTTCGATGGGCCACCCTGCGTCATGACGTACACCTGATCGAACACACGAAACGCTCCGATCAACGTGGTAATGAGGATGAACATGGTCGCGGGCTGGAGCTGCGGCACCGTCACGTAGCGGAAGCGGTGCCAGGCGGTGGCGCCGTCGATCTTCGCGGCCTCGTACAACTGCTCCGGGATACCCTGCAGGCCCGCCAGGTAGATGACCATGACGGCGCCGATGCTTTTCCAAACGCTCATGATGATCACCGACGGCATGGCCCAGGCGGAGCTCCCTAGCCACAGGACGCCCTGCAGGCCGAGCGCCCGCAGGGCGTAGTTCAGTGCCCCGTAGGCGGGATCGTACAACCACAGCCACACCAGGGCGACGGCGACCATGGGGCTGATCGTCGGGAGATAGAAGAAGGTGCGCGCGAAGACCGTCCAGCGGTAGCCCTGGTTCAGCGCGATCGCCACCAACAGGGCTAGCGCCATCGTCACGGGCACGGAGACGATGGTGAAGTAGGCGGTGTTGCCGACGGATTGCCAGAAGGTGCCGTCCTGGAAGATGGCCGCGTAATTGGCCAGCCCGATCCAGCGCGGCGTATCGATGATGGAGTAATGGCTGAAGCTGAGCAGGAACGACATCACGATCGGCCCGTAGGCGAAGACCACCGCGCCGACGAGGGCCGGCGCGAGGAAGAGATAGGCGGCGCGTTGCTCCGCCCGACCAAAGCGTTTCATCGGTAGCGCTCCCCCAGTGAGCACGGAGTGCGACATACGGTCGCGCCTCGCGCACCGTCTTACAGTTGACTGTTCAAGATGTTGTTGACATTCGCCTCGGCGTCTTTGAGCGCCTGCGCGACCGTCTTGCTCTTCGTGACAGCGGCCTGCAGGTCGGGTCCCAGCGCCTTCAGGATCTGCGCCATCTTCGGCGTATAGGGGAGCGTCACGCCCTGCGGCACGAACTGCTCGGTCTTGATCGTCGGAATCTTCCCTTCAAGCGCACGGATCTGTGGGTCGCTCGTGGCATCCCGGCGCGGCGACACATTGTAGTTGAGCATGCGGGCGTTCTCGGCCTGCGTGCCGGTCATCCACTTAATGAAGGTGTAGGCCTGCTCCGGATTCTGGCAATGCTTGTAGATCATGTAGGCCCCGACCGTGACGTAGTTGCCCGGCCGACCGCCGCTGGGGTAGGGCCACGGCGCGACACCCAGCGGGATGCCCGGCGCGTACTGGTGCGCCGACTGGACGCCCCACTTCCCGTAGATGTACATGGCGATCTTCCCCGCGTCGAAGCCAGACTCGTTGTTGGCCTGGCTCGCCGGCGGCGGCGGCGTGATGTTGTACTTATGCTGCAGGTCCACCATCAACTGCAACGCCTTGATGCCGTACTCGTTGTTGAAGGTCGCCTTCGTCCGATTTTCATTGAGCAGGTTCGAGCCGCCGAACTGGTACATCGTGGTGAGGAAGAAGCCGATTTGTTCCTCCGTACCGTCGGTCGGGATCGCCAGGCCGGCGACGCGTAGGTTGCCGCGGCTGTCGCGCTTGGTCAGGCGCTGCGCATACTGGATCACCTGGTCCCAGGTCGTGGGTGGCTTGGCCGGGTTGAGACCCGCCTGCTCGAACAACCGCTGATTGTAGATGAGGTAGCGCGGGTCGTTGGCGTAGGGCAGGCCATAGACATGCCCCTGGTAGGTGCAATAGCTCCACGCGGGCGCGAAGTATTGCGATTGCAAGGAGCCGGCGCCGAACTGGTCGAGCGGGATCACAGCGCCCTGGCTCGCGAACTGCGAAAGCAGGCCACTGTAGACCGGTGAGATGTCCGGGCCGGTGCCGGCGGCGACGGCCGAGGTGACTTTTTCGAAGGTGGTCCCGAAGTCTTGCCGCACCCTCTTGATCACGATATTGGGGTATTTCTGCTCGAATGTTTTGAGGTCGACGAGCAAGGCCGCTTCCTCAGGGGGGCTTTGGTGCTCCCACATCGTGATCTCGACCTTACCGGAACTGGCCCGGCCGCGCGTCTCACCGAGGAGCCCGGCCCCCAGCACGGCCAAGCCGGTGGCGCCCGTTGCCTTCACGAACGTGCGACGATCCAACGTATGTTCACCCATCACTGCTATCTCCTTCGATATGTGATCTACCGCTATGTGCGATTTACGCGTGCGCGCTGTTTGCGCGCGTGTCTGATGACGTGATCCTGACGGACAATTGTTCGGTTCTCTGCGGCGGCGTCACTCCTTTCTCAATCCAATCAAGCAAGACGGTCACGGCTTTCGTCCCGAACTCGGACACGGGCGAGGCGGCATTGCAGATGTAGGGCAAGGCAAGCAGCGACGCCCACGAGGGGATATCAAAGCCAGCTAGCGCCGGCCGGCCGGCGTGTTCGGTCTGGGTGAGCGCGTGCAAGACGCCCTCTGCGATCGGCGTGTTGAAGGTGAGGAAGGCATCGCACGGTTCCGTCGCCAGCGCCACGCGGCCGGCGGCGTAGCCGCTTTCGAAGGTCCGCGCCGTATACAGCACGCGGCCGGGGTCATAGGCGATGCCCGCCGCGCGCAAGGCGCGTTGATGCCCCTCGACGCGGAGTTGGGTCGTGCTCGCCTCCCTCAGACCGGCCATCACCCAGATCCGTTGAAACCCGGCCCCCACGAGCCGCATCGTCAGGTCATACGCCACCCCCTCGTTGTCCATCACGAGTGTTGGCGTTTCGACGGCGACCGCGCGGTTGAAGACGACGACCGGTTTGCGGTCCGCGGCCAGGCGCACCAGGTGCTCATGGTTCCCAACGCAGGGAGAGATGATGAAACCGTCGACGAGTTGTTGGCTCAGCACACCGAGATACTGCCGTTCCTGCGCGACATCCTCGTTCGTGTTGCAGACCATGGTGTAATACCCACGTTGGCGGGCGGTCTCTTCGGCCGCCTTGGATACGGCGCTGAAGAAGGGGCTGGTGATGTCGGACACGATGACGCCGATCATGTGCGAGCTCCGGCGGCGCAGGTTGCGGCCGAGGGCACTGGGCTGATAAGCGCGCTTCTCCATCACGTCCAACACGGTGGTACGCGTGGTGAGGGCGACCTCACGCGTGCCATTGAGCACATGGGACACGGTGGCGATGGAAACGTTCGCCTCGCGCGCGATATCCCGAATCGTAACCATTATCTCCTACCCCTCACCTCTGGCGGCGCACTACCTGGACGCTCGTCGATAGGCGTATGACTCACCTCAACCAGCCGAAAAATTGGCGCGAATCACAGGCCCAAACGCCGGGCCTCCTCATGAAACAACAACGATCGTCGTAAACGTTTTAACGTCTGATAAACGGTTACCGTAAACGTTTCACAGAGGAGTTGAGGGCATTATAGACCCCAACAGTCGTCGCTGTCAAGGGGGCGGATGCCCCGATGCCCCGATGCTCCGGCTCCCAGTCCAACAGATCACGTCAGCCTCTCTGGCGCCTTTTCTACCGGTGCCGGTGTGGTGTCGGGGGGGGCGCGGGCACGAACATGTGCGACGATTGGCCGTGCGGCACCACCGACGAGGCTGTGCGCTCCCGTCATGCGAGAGGGGCCACTTGCGACGATGGAGCGAGTGGCCCAAGCACGGTTCACGCTGCGGAAGCGGCATGTGATACGGTATGTAGACACCGGACGTAGACAGCGGCCAACCAGGTCCCGCGTTGACGAGGCGTGGTATGGGATAGGACAGCGGGACAGAAGGAGAGGCATCATGCCTACGCGGCGAGGGGGGCGATCATGTGGAGTCGAGCGCACAGGCTGGCCGCGTCGAGATCGGGGCACGGCGCGTGTGATGGCGGGTGGCGGTGTCTTTGGCCGCGGCGTCGGCGCGGCGTGGATTCTCCTCGGCGTCAGCGCGGCGTGGGCCGTGGTGACACGCCAACCCGACGCCGGTGTCTATGCCTCCTATGCGGCTGTCATGAGTCTCGCGCTGCTGGTCGACGTCCTGGCTCCAGGCGCTTGGCATGCGGCCCCCGCCGACGTGGTGGCCGAGGCCGAGCGCGTGCTGGCGCGAACCGGCGATCCGAAGCACATGCTTGACAGTCAAACAGATAGGGCTTACAATGACGCACATCCCGTTAAACGTTTACGGTAACCGTTTTTTTTGACGGATGGAGGGGGTATGCAGTACTGGAGTGGAGCCGGATTAGGACGCACGATCTTTGTGCGCATGGACAACGGCGATGATTTTCTTGACAGCTTGCAGACGGCGCTCGATGCGGAAGGCATTCGTTTCGGGTTCGTGGCCTCGGGCATCGCCACGTTCAAGCAGTGCCGCCTTCACCAAGTCCTGCACTGCGACTACCCTCCATCGGAAGGATTCCTCGAACTGACCGAGCCGCTCGAAGTCATGAGCGTCGACGGGCTGATCGCGGCGGGCAAGCCGCACCTGCATTGTACCATCGCGACGAAGGATGGTAAGGCGTACGGAGGGCACATCGAACCCGGTTGCATCGTCCTGTATCTGGCCGAGGTCTGTGTGGTCGAAGCGACAGGGGTCCAGATGGATCGACGCCGGGATGAGACCCACGCCGGCAATGTCTATCTCCTCCAGCCCGTACGGTAGACGACGATGGCTGTGGGACACCTCGCCACGATTACCTGGCGAAGTGCCGAGAGGAGTCTCCCGACACATCCCCTATTGCGCGGGCGGCGCTCTCTGAACAGGCTCACACGCGGTGGCTACGGGCACGGTGCACGATACGAGCGCATGGACAGCGAGACGGGCAGGGAGGGCAAGCGCGATAGTGTACACCACGCCACACCCCGACGACGACGCACAACTGGCCGCGTGGCGCCGGCGGCAGGCCGAGGACGCCGTGCGCAGCATCAACATCCGCCTCCCGCTGGACCTGGCGCGCCGCCTGCGCGCCGAGGCGTCCGCGCGGCGTGTCTCGGTCGGCCGCTACGTTGGCGACCTGCTCCGCGTCGCGCTGGGTGATCTCCCTGGCGGCCCACCGCCCGCCCCCCTGCAACAGGTGGTGGACAGTGTGCCCGTCACACCGACGCCGCCGGCACCCGTCGATCCGGGGCAGGTCCACTTGCGCGACCTCCGCATCATCCAGCTTCTGGAGGGGCGCGACAGCGAGCCGCATCAGCTCGACACCGCCGACAAGGCCACCGTCCTCCGCCTCCTGCGCGCCGACCTCGCTTGGTTAGAGCGCGCCAGCCGCGACGACGACGGCGGGAGTGCGTGACCATGTGGGACAACGACACGCCACCCGCCGCCCCGCTGACACGGGCCGCGCCGGCACCCAACACGCAGGCGGAAACGTGCGCCACCTGCGCGCGGCCGGCCCCGCCCGGCAAGCTCCGGTGTGATGCATGCGTCGAGCAGGAATGGGTAGGCCTCGAGATCGCCATGGGCATGGAGTGGGTCCACCGGCACGCAGCGTATCGGCGTCGCCGCCCCCACCGTGAGGTGGAGCATGCCCAGCCCTAACACCATCGCGGCCATCAACGCCGCCGCGCGCGTCCTGCTCGCCCACGCCGAGGAGATCGTCGTCGCCTGCGCCATGGCCCACCCCACGGTCGTCGTCGGCGTCGTCCCTGTCCCCGAGGAGGACGCCGTACATATCCACCACACCGCGCGCGGCATCCTCCCCGCCATCGCCGCCTACGAGGCCCTGGGCGCCCTCATCGTCGACCCGCGCCAGTGCCGCAGCCTCGCCGACGTCCGCGCCCGCATCCATCTGTGGACAGACTGGCGGCGCGGGCTCTTGCAGGGCGAGGCGTGGCACGTCCTCCCTGGCGCCCCGCCCGGTACGGAGGACCCGCCCACCCCGGCGGGATAGACCTACAGACTGCGATACTGGATGGACAGACGTCGGGGTAGCTGTGGAGGAGAAGGGACACCGGCATGAGGGAGCCGACGCGCCAGCCACCTGTCGGGCTATCGGGCTGGAACGACCAGGCCGCCGTAGCACTCCTCGTCCTCGTCGCGGGGCACCTGCTCGCCGCCGAGCCCGTGTCGGCGGCCAACCCGCTTACCCCGGACCGCCTGGCCCGCTTCGTCGCCAGCCACGACCTCCCCGCGCTCGTGGCCGTCTGCGAGGACAGCCCGAGCGATCAGGTGCGCCACGGCGCCCACCAGCTGCGCCACCTCATCCGCGCGGGCCAGGCCCAGGTCTACCAGCGCGTCATGCCGGGCCTCCCCGTCGCCCTCGTCGACCCCTATTTTCGCCTTGCCCTGGCGCGCGCCGCCGCCCGCGCCGGCCTCGACCTCTTCCCGCGCCTCCCGCTCGCCCCGGCCGCCCTCCCCGCCGTCGTCGGCCCCTCTTGCCCCCCGCCCTCGCCGCCGACGCCCGCGCGCGCGTCCTCGCCGACCTGGCCGCCTGGCCGCTCGACCAGGACGCCCTCCGCGCCGGTGACGCGGCCCGCGCCGCCTTCGTCGCCGCCAACGGGCGCCTCGTCGTCGCCGTCGCCCGGCGCTACCAGTATCACGGCCTCCCCCTCGACGACTTGATCCAGGAGGGCACCATCGGCCTCCTGCGCGCCGTCGACCTCTTCGACCCAGGGCGCGGCGCCAAGTTCTCCACCTACGCCGTCTGGTGGATTAAGCACGCCCTCCGCCGTGCCCTGGCTACCCAGACGCCCCTCCACGTTCCCGTCAATGTGCAGGACGAGCGTGCCCGCCTCGCCCGCCGTGCCCACGCCCTCCACGCTGAACTGGGCCATCCGCCCTCCCGCGCCGACCTCGCCGCCGCGATGGGCCTCCCCCGCGCCCGCGTGGACGCCCTCACCGCGCCCCTGCCCGCCCCCGTCCCCCTCGACCAGATCATGGGCGACGGCGAGACCACGACCCTGGGCGACCTCCTCCCCGACCCGGACGCCGACCGGCCCGACGCGCTGGCCGAGGCCCACGCCCTGGCCGCCGCCGTGCGCGCCGCCCTCGCCACCCTGGACCCCCGCGCGCAGGCTATCCTCGTCGCCCGCCACGGCCTCGACGGGACGCCCCCGCGTACCTTACAGGAGATCGGCCAGCAGTTCGGGCTCACCCGTGAGCGCGTGCGCCAGGTCGAGGCCAAAGCCCTCACGCGCCTGCGCGACCCCGCCCTGCGCCACTGGCTCGCCGACGACGCCACCCCCGCCGCCTCCTGATGCCTCGACCTGCGATACTGTCGGTGAGGCCCCACGCCGCCAGGGGACGCGTGTGGACTCGGCCACATGACACTTGACGCTGGTGGAAAGGGCGCTTTGGGCATCCAATCCACAGAAAAGTAAGCTGCTCGTTATAAAGCTAAACGGTGAGGCGGTTATGTGCGCACTATGTCTCTGCAGCAGGTCACACCTCTTGATAGTTGGGCTTATCCTTATGCGGAAAGTCGCCTTTCCAAGGATGTCAAGTGTCATGTGGCCGAGTCCAGACGCGTGGACGGCGTGACGCCGCGCACGGGACAGACGAACCAGGGGAGGGACACATGAACGACGCTCAGGCCCGCGCGCATGTCTGGACACTTTGCCTCGCCGCCCTCGTGCTCTGCGCCCTCACCGGCCCCCTCGCCGCCCTGCTCACTCCGCTGACCCAGGCCCCCGCGCTCGCCCTCCATGTCGTGGCCGCGATCCTCGCCCTCGCCCTCGTCGGCGCGTATGTGGCCGTTGCCGCCCTGCTCATCGTCGCCGTCCTGCGCGTCGTGCGGCCCCGTCTGCACGGCCGCCACTAGCCCTCATGGGAGTGTTACCGCAGCCCTTCAACGTGGTGCAAGCGGCCCTCCCACCTCCTCAGATCGTAGCGCTACTGTAGCGCTATTTTGGTGCTACTGGCCCTCAAAACGTAGCGCTACTCCTAGCTCTAGCGCTACAGCCATGGCGCTACGATAGCACCACGTTTTGAGCGTGAAAACGGGGGGTTAGCGCTACGATGGCGCTACTCTTTATCCTGGGCGAGGCGCTATCCGTAGCGCTAGCGCCATGGTCACGCTAGCACCGTCGGCGCGCCAGACGCCCGCGCAGGCCGTGCGTGAAGCCGGCCCCGCGCGTAGCGACGGGGCACACGGTACGGGGCAGGCGTCCGGGCTCAAGAGGGAGCGCCGGCGACGGCGAGGGACGCGTCGCCGTCGCACGAGAGACCGCCAGGCCGCCGGGATCGCGAGCGCCTGCGATACTGCGAGGGAGAGGGGCGGCGCGGCGCCACCCAGGTCCACGGCTAGGTCAGGCGAGAGCAGGGCAGGGCGCATGGCACGGACGACGGTCGAGTATTGGCAGCACGTCGGGACCGGCGAGGTGTTCGCCGTGCGGGTGGACGCCGCCGGCCAGATCGTGAGCGCCCGCGGCCCTCTCTCCGCCGCCGACATCGGTGCCGCGCTCTTCGGCGATCCCGCGCGTGGCCCCGCGTTGTGCGCCCTGCCCACGCTCGCCAACGCGCCCACCGCCGAGGAGACCGGCGCCGCCTCCTGTGTACACGGCGACGTAGAATTGACCCATCTGCGCCAATTTGGCTTGACCCATCTTTTTCAAGTAGCTCGTTCCTGGCGTGTGCCCTCATCTCTGGTAGATGCTGATCGAGGCCTTTGCCATCTGGCCTAATAAGGGTCAAGCTACATTGGCGATTGCGAGACTCCGTAATTGACGTTTGCAGAACCCATTAGGTCTTCAAGTGGGACGTGTCAATGGACTCTATGTAGGTGCTAGAAGGCTTAGCAACCCCTACAAACCGTGCTTGATTGGCTGGTGGCACATGGGTCTATACAGCCACAAACGTCAATTACGGAGTCTCGGAACGCCAAGAAAATTGACCCACCCCTCGTAGACCGTCATCCTAGTCTCTGGACAGGAGATGAAGGAGGCGGACATGTTAAGGAGTGGATCAGTGAGCAAGATACAAGGATTGGCGGCCGAGGGCAAGCCCATCCGGGAGATTGCCCGCGAGTTGGGACTCGCACGGAACACCGTGCGCACGTACCTGCGGGGTCATCCAGGAGCGGGACGGCGGCAGCGGGGCTCCAAGCTGGACCCGTATAAGGAGCGGATCGTGGCCTGGGTGCGCGACGACCATCTGTACAACTGCGTGACGATGCACGAGCGCCTGCGCGCTCTCGGCTACACCGGCGAGGTGAGTACCGTGAAGGCGTTCGTGCGACCGCTCCGCCCCGCCGCCGCCGGGCAGCGGCCGGTGCTCCGCTACGAGACAGAACCGGGGCAGCAGATGCAGTTCGACTGGGGAGAGTTCGTGTACGAGCAGGAGGGGACGCGGCGCAAGGTCTTCGGCTTTACCGCCGTGCTGGGCTACTCACGCATGCGCTTCGTCGTCTTCGTCAAGCGCTGCGACAGCGCGACCCTGATCCGCTGCGTCATGGCGGCGTGCGAGTCCTTCGGCGGCCTGCCCAAGATCGCGCTGACCGACCGCATGAAGAATGTCTTCCTGGAACAGATGGACGGCAAGGAGCCGGTCTGGAACCCCGTCTTCGCCGACTTCATGGCCTCGATCGGCGTGGTTCCGCGCGTCTGCCGGCCGTATACGCCGCAAACGAAGGGGAAAGTGGAACGATCGGTCGGGGTGGTCAAACAGGGCTTCTGGCCAGGCGTGGCCTTCACCGACCTCGACGACCTGAACCGGCAGGCCGCCGGGTGGTGTGACGGACTCAACCGGCGCGTCCACCGCACCACGCGCCGTCGGCCCATCGACCTCCATAAAGAGGAGGGGCTGCGCCCGCTCCCCCAGGCCTTCGCCTGGGAGCGCTTCGCGACCGAGGAGCGCCGCGTGAGTTGGGATGGCTTCCTCTCCTATGATGGCGTCCTCTATGGTCTGCCCTCCGCGGCGGCCGCCGCCGGTGGGGTCGTCCAGGTGCGCGAGCGTGACGGCCAGCTCACCGTCTGGCAGCGCGGCGCGCTCGTCATCACCCTGGACAAGGAGCCGCGCTCGGGCGAGATCGTCGCGCATCCGGACCAATTCGCGCACGTCCTCCCTACGGCGGCGACCCGGCGCCACCCCCGGCCCCTCGGCCACCAGGTCCCCGCTCCCGTCGTCGCGCAGCGCTCGGCCGCCCAATACGACGCCCTCTATGGCGTGGAGGTGTTCGCATGAGCGCGAGTGCCGCCGTCGTCGCCGAGCTCGGCCTGCGTCACCTGGCCACGGCGTTGCCGACCCTGCTCGATGAAGCCCGCCAGGAGCAGCTCTCCTATGATGCGTTCCTGCACCGCGCCCTGTCGACCGAGGCTCAGGTACGCCATGCGCGTATGGTCGAACGCCGCAGCCAGGCCGCTCATCTCCCAGCCCGCAAGAGCCTGGACGCCTTCGATTTCTCCTACCAACCCGGCCTCTCCGAACGCACCATCCGCGAGCTCGCCGGCCTCTCCTTCGTGGACACGGCCACGAACATCGTCTTCCTGGGTCCTCCGGGGGTGGGCAAGACCCATTTGGCGGTGAGTCTGGCCTGGCAGGCGCTCGAAGCTGGCTATGCCGCCTACTTCACGACGCTGACCGACCTGGTCGCCGACCTCGACGCCGCCGCGCATGCGGGGCTGTTGCGCAAACGGCTGCGCCATTATGAACGGCCCAAAGTCCTCGTCATCGACGAGATTGGCTACACGCGCCTGACTCCCAAACAAGCTCATTTGATCTTTGAGTTGGTCAACGCCCGCTATGAGAAAGGATCGCTCCTCCTCACGAGCAACAAAAGTTTCGCGGAATGGGGGCCGATGCTCGGCGACGAGGTTCTGGCGACCGCCGTGCTTGATCGCCTCTTGCACCACGCCGAGGTCGTCGCCATCAACGGCCAGAGCTACCGCATGAAAGACCGCCTGCAGGTGCTGCAGGCTCCCGTTGAGAGCGCGGCGGCATCATGAGGACGGATCTCGCGCCAGCGCACCGGCGCACGGACGGGCACACCGCGCGTCCTCCGCCCCTGGGCAGGCCGGAGACGCCGTGCGCACCGTGGCTGGTTGACGCCGCACTACCCGCGGCATCTTTATTTTTCCAAGTAGGGGGTGTTCCTGGGCACCACCCATCGTTTTGGCGGCAGTGGTCGGCATCAGTCCGCTGGCGCACCGTACAGCGATCGTGTCGTGCGGATCACAACGGCCGTGTACCGCTCCCTCGCCGGACCGTCTTTCCCCTCGGCGGGGGCGTGTGTCGGTGACGATCGGCAGGCCGCTTAGCGAAAGGAGGAATCGCGCTGCCGCTAGAGAGATGACAGCGCACGTCCAGCGACGGATGTTACGCTAGTTTTACCTGGAAACTAGCGTAACACATGGCGCCGGCTTAGGTGGGTCAATGCAGAGTGGCGGTGGGTCAACATAAGTTGGCGTTAGGAGACTCCGTAATTGACGTTTGCCGAACCCATTAGGTCTGCTAGTGGGACGTGTCGATGGACTCGATGTAGGTGCCAGAAGGCTTGGCGGCCCCTACAAAGCGTGCTTGATTGGCTGGCGGTACATGGGTCTATACAGCCGCAAACGTCAATTACGGAGTCTCGGCGTTAGTGGGTCAAAAATAAATCGCCCTTGACAGTAGGGCGGCGCCTGCTCGGTCACGATGCCCAGGCGGTCGACCAGGACCTGCGCTGCCCGCTCCGACGTGAAGATCTTGCCCCGGTCGTGGAAGATGACCGACGGCTTGGCGGAACACGGCCAGGCATGCTGACACGCGTAGAGGGCGACCAGGGACTCCTTCGGCTCGAGCGCCTGCTTGACCAGGCGCATGTAGTCCTCCTCGCGCAGCACATCGAGGGAGAGCACCGCGCCCAGGATGGCGGCCGTCTTGACGCAGACAAGCACGGCGCCCCAGACGCGGCGGGTGATCGGGGTGCCATCACGCGCGACCACGACGATGTCCAGATGGTAGTCGTCCACCTGGCAGAGCAGGGCCGGGGCCGCGATCGAGCGCACGAACGAGGTCGGCGATGTGCGTGGCTGTGGCGGGTGCGCGAGGCCGGAGCGGGCCGTCGCCACGGCGGGTTCGTCGTCGATGGAGCGGATGTACCGGTAGACCTGGGCGTAGCTCGGCAAACGTACGAGGCACCCGTCGCGCGTGGTCAACTCGTCCGCCAGGCGTTTGAGGGCCACGTCCTCGTGGACGGCGGTGACGGAGGGGCGCAGCGGACGCGCGTAGAGCTTCCTGATGAGGTCGCGGAATTCGGGCCGCAGCGCGCGATCGCGGTGATACGAGCGGTACGAGACGAGGGCGGGCTGGCCGTGCTCCCGGGCGCGCCGGACGAGTCGGCACAGGTGGCCGGGGTCGATGCCGTGGTCGGCCGCGGCGGCGCGGAGCGGCCGGCCTTGCGCGACGTCGGTCACGGCGGCCAGGTTGCGCAGGAACGCTGCCCGCGCGTCATCGGGGGTGATCGCGCTCGCGTCAACCGTGGGGCCAGGCACGTCTTGTGTCACGAGCGGGCTGTCGTCGTGCTCCTGCATACCCGGCCAGGTGTCCGACGTATGGATCGGGGCCTCCGCGTCCACCGAGGAACGGTCGAGGGTGTCGGGGAGCGGCTCGGGGAGGATGGGTGACTCGTCGGGGTGCAGCAGGGCGATGGGCGTCGAGAGATCGAGGGGCTCCGCGACCAAATCCACGACCAGATGTCCGGCCGCAGCCGCATCGCCGGCGATTTTCCAGGCGGCCGCCTCCACCTCCGCCTCGGACCAACGGTGACTGAACCGGGCGACGAGTTCAGCAACCGGGATGCCCGCGCCCGCTCGCCAGAGGGCCAGGATCTCCGGGGCGATCGCGGCGAAGGTCGGGAACGCGCGCCGCCGCGCGTGCAGGAACACGAGGTTCTGGTGCCGACGCGGCGCGAGGGTTTCCTCTGTGCCGAGCCAATACGCGCCCCCCTTATGAGTTTTGACGACCAAAGCCGGTAATCGCTGACTGGCAATGCCCGCGCGACACATTACCGATTTCCACAGTCAAAACTCATGAGGCGCGTCCATCGGCGTGCGGCGTCGGCCTTGACCAGCGCCGGCCCCCGCGCTTTCTCATCCGCACGACCCGCCTCGGCGACGAGCAGCCCCCCGTCGACGAGTGTGCCCACGTAGTCGGGCAGGTAATCGTGCGGCGCGTCATCGACGACGTAGGCGATGGGGTACGGCGTCCCGAGCGGCGCGGCCAGCTTGTGCGCCCGCGCGAAGGCCACGCTCATGTCGCCGCGCTGGTAGCCCCGCACCCAGGGATGATACTCCAGGTGGAGCCCCAGCATGAACTCCATCTGCGTCGTGAAGGGCTGCCTGGCCGAGGCCGCAGCGTCCTTGTAGCTGGGGTACCAGCCGGAGATGGACACGCCCGCGATCGCGAAGACATCCAGGCCACGCACTCCCGCGAGGGACGGCGTTTGCAAGTCTCCCATCAGCCTACCTCTTGCTCCACATCCTCTACGTCGACGGCCTCCCTGGCGCACCGCGTCGGTGACCATACATAATGTGTAGAGTGTTAGACACAGAGCGGTAGTCCGTCAAGGACGTTATCAAGAGGAGGGAAGGCCCGTGATCGTACATTGGGGATGCGCCGCATGAGTACGCCGCCAGACGACGCGCAACCCACGGAACAAGGGGGTGTCGAGCAGGCGATCATGAATATCCGCGGAGAGCAGGTGGGCTTGGGGCCGCTCCGGCGCGACTTGATCCCGCTCTACCTACGCTGGGCCAACGACTTCGGATATACACGGACGACTGCTGCCCCAGGGCTAACCCTAACGCTGGAGCAGCAGACGAGCGCGTACGAGAGTGTCGTCACGGACGGGCGCAACGTGTCCTTCGTCATCTATGACCGGGCCACCAGCCAGCCGATCGGCACCACGGCGCTGGACCATATCGATCATCGCCATCGCACGGCCGAGTTCAGCATCGGTATAGGGGACAAGGCCTTCCGGGGTAAAGGGTACGGGACCGAGGCGACGCGCTTGGTGCTCGACTATGCCTTCACCGTCCTCGGGCTAACCAACGTCATGCTCGTCGTCTACGAATACAATCAGACGGGGCGACGCGCGTATGAGAAGGCGGTCTTCCGGGAGTGCGGGCGGCGCCATCACGCCCATCGGATGGGCAACCGGCCCTGGGATGTCATCTATATGGAGTGCGTGACCGACGACTTCACGAGCCCTATACTCGGGCGCGTCTTCGTGCCGGATCAGCCGCGCGCATAGCGGCCCGGACACGTCGGTCAACACCCTCACGCAGAGCCTCAACACTCCCGCCTGTTGACGCCTTCGCGCAAACGTTGACACCTTCGCGTAAGAATCGTTGACCACTTGGCGCAAACTACCAACGAGCCCTGCTGCATCATCAGGAGTGGCGCAGAGCCTAATTAACGTGACCATTGACACCGGCCTGGTTGAGCGTCACCACTGTTGCCGGCGGCGTGCTCCGGTATGCCTCAAAGAGCTTGACGATCTCCAAGGAATCCTCGAGCGTCCCCTTGTGAGGCGCACGTCCGGCTAAAATGCTCTCACAGAAGTGCAGCACCTCCGGCGCGTAGCCCAGCAAGAAGATATTCTTGTTGTAGAGTTGGCCCAGGGAGAACTCCGGCTCCCAGGACAGCGGCGCGACCGCATCGTCGACCAGAAAGGACGGGGCGCGTCCGTAGGCCGGTCCCGCAGCCGGGCGATAGTACGTCAGCTTCACGCCGTTCTCCACCACCACATTGGCACCCTCCCCCACCACCTCCAGGCGCTCCAGCGGGCTGCTGCCCGCCGCGCCAGCGGCCAGATGCAGCGTGCCGATAGCGCCGGAGAGGAAGCGCATAGTGGTCACACTGCCGCCGTTAAACGGTTCCCACTCGTAGCTGAGATGGCCGATCTTGCCCATTAAGTAGTAGATGATCGCGCCTGGGTGGTAGATGTGGTCGAGCAGGCCCGTGACCTTTGTCAGGTCGCCGCGCTCGGCCAACGGGGGCATATGTTGCGGGTACCGGATGTACAGGGAGGCGGGGCGGCCGAACTCGGAGGCGGCTATGATCTGCTTGACCTTCTCGATCGTGGGGAAAAAGAGCTTCTTCAAGCCGGTCATCACGTAGCGGTTGTTCTCCGCGCTCGCCGCCATCAACTGGCGCACCTCCTCCATGCTGGCGGCCGTAGGCTTCTCCATCCAGACGTGGGCGCCCGCCCTTACGGCATCCAACGCCAAGTCGGTGGCCTGTACGCGGCCATCAGGGTGGTAGGACGTGACGATAAACACGGCATCCGGCTGTTCCCGCTCCAGCATCTCGTGGTGGTTCGTGTAGTGGGTGTGAGCCCCGAACTGGCGGGCATAGGCGGCGGCCCGCTCCCCGTTGACATCGCAAATCGCGGCTAAATCAACCGGCGCGTACTGGAACGTCGGATAGATATTACGGAAAGCGTGGCCGCCGGCCCCGATGAAGCAGACCTTGAGCTTGTGCTTATATTCGAAGTTGTACGTGATCGGTGACATGTCCATGGTGATAACCTCCTACTCCTTACTGGCGCCTGCGGTAAGGCCGTGGGTGAACGATCGCTGTAACAACATATAGACGAGCATTGAGGGGATCATCGCCAGGACGATTGCTGCGAATAGGGCCCCATAATCTGACGTGTTCGCTTCCTGAAAAACCAGCAGCCCCAACGGAATCGTGCGATTTTCATCACTAACCAGCAGCAGGAGTGCAAGCAAAAACTCATTCCATGCAGTCAGAAAGCTGAAGACCGCCAACGCAAGTATCGCCGGCCGAGAGAGTGGCAACGCGATTCGCCAAAAGACATCCCACTCCCCAGCGCCGTCAATCCGCGCGGCATCTATGAGGGAGTCGGCCAGATCCCGAAAGAAGTTGCGCATCAGGTAGACGCCGAACGGGGTCCCGGTCCCGACGAGGACTACGATAAGGCCCCAGAGATTATCTACCAGCCCGTAGGATTTGAGCTGGTAAAACAGTGGGATCATGGTGGTCTGGATCGGCAGGGTCAAGCCAAAGAGGTATATATAGAACAATGCGGGGTGCTGACGGAGGCGCAGCTTGGAAAACGCATATCCGGCTGGACAGGCCACTGCTACCCCTATGATCGTGGACATGACGGCTACAAATAGACTATTTCGGAAATAGACCCAAAAATGGCCCGTTGTCCACACGGTAGCAAAGTTATCCCAATGCCATGTTTGCGGTAGTAGAAAGGGACTGCCAAAGATTTCGTCATTGTTTTTGAAGGCGCTGGCAATCACCCAAAGGAACGGAACCATGGTGGCCGCCGTGATAATGATCAGTGTGACAAAGACTGGGGCACTGTAACGTCCGCCCTTCCGCTTCAGCATGCTCATCACGCCTCCTTGTCCCGCCACTGATTGAACACAACCGTCAACACAATCACTATGATGCCCAGGGTTAAGCCAGCGGCCGTGGCGCGGCCGATGTTTCCGAGTTGGAAAGCTACCCGCCACACGTACACCGCCACGATCTCAGTTGAATAGCCTGGACCGCCCTGGGTCATGGCCCAAACCGTCCCAAACCCCTTAAGCGCATTGATAAAAGCAAGCGTCAAGACGAGCGTCATCGTATTATGCAACGACGGTATGGTGATGTAACGGAACCGTTGCCAACCGCTTGCACCATCTACCATTGCGGCCTCGTATAGTTGGGGATTAATGCCCTGGATGCTGGCCAAAAAGATCACCATGTAAAATCCGTAGGCCTGCCAGGCACTGGCGACACCAACGGACGGCAAGGCTAGCTGCGGGTCACCTAACCAGGCCCGCGTCAAGGACCCCAGCCCCACGGCCTGCAGAACGTTGTTCACGAACCCGATCACAGGATTATATAGCTGACCCCAGATCACGCCGACCACCGCAAGGGACAGCACGTAGGGGAAGAAGGCCAGGGTGCGGAAAACTACTTGCCCCCACTTCACCTCTGCAATCAGCGTCGCAATCACTAGTCCGCCGCCGGCAGCTAGACCCACATGCATGATCCACCACAACATGTTGCGGCCCAAGGACAATAGGAAACGAGGTTCTGTCCAGAGTCCTATGAAGTTAGCGGTCCCCACGAAGTTCATGGTTGGCGACAGGCCATTCCAGTCGAAGAAGCTGAGCCGTATAGCCTGTATCAACGGCAGCAGGACGAACAGGACCAGAAAAGCTAATGAAGGCAGGAGAAAAATGAGGGCAAGGCCGTACTCGAAAATCCACTTCCTCTGGGTACCACGCGAACGGGACGTTGAGGCAAGCCCTACTGTCATTTGATGCACGTCCGTTTTCATCAGCTTGTGTATCCTCCGATGATGGCAGTGTGGCGACTGCAAAGCCACCGCGCAAGCAGGTGATGGCCCTGCGAGTTATTGGACCATGGGGGCGCACTACGGTGCCAGCCATCAGTGTGCGTAGACCAGGACCACAGCCTGCCCGCGCCCGAGAGGTCGGTGACCCAAACTTATCGTTCGCGTAAATTGGAAGTCAGTTCGGCGACTGGAGGGCCGCTGGCACCGACAATCGCCGACGGCATGTGAGCAAACGGCCTGGTGCCATGGTTATTGTCAACAAAAGGCCGTGATTGCCGAGGAGCCTATGGTCGTGACAGGTCAGCACGTTGCCAGGCATCCCGCTCTCCCTTCGGCTCAACCAGTGGTACTTCCTGCATCTAGTAGCACCTCTAACTATGACCGCTACATGTAGTGCCGGAGGCGTTCTCGAACTGATTTCCAATTTACGCGAACGATAAGCTAAAGTCGTATCTACCGAAATCGTGCCACTGCCCTTTTAAAGAGCCATGCTACTTGTGCCTGCTCTCAGCTAGTGCGCTTTGTATTTGCTTCATTGCTTGCTCTGGCGACGCCTGACCTGTAATGAGCTGCTGCACTGCCGCATACCAGGCGTCTTTCGCAGCCGCTGGAAGATACACACTTGGGTTGTACCCCGCACCCTTCTCCAACTTCGCGGCCGCGTCTTGTATTGCAGGAGGGAGCTTGATACTCTGCGGCACCTTGAGGGTGGGGACCAAGCTGCCGCCGTGGGCAACGGCTATCTTGAGGTAGTCATCGCTAGAGACCCAGTTCAACCACTTCTCGACTGCAGACATCTTCTTGGTGTTGACGTCGACGACCCAGCTGTGGGCCAACCCAGCGATTGGTTGCGCTGGCTGCCCCGCATTGAGTGACGGCATGAGGAAGGAACCGAACTTACTTACGTCCACGCCATTCTTTTGGGCAGAGATTATGTGCCCCTGCGAAAACACGATCATTGCACCCCGCCCGTGAGTAAAAGCCGCATCAGCTTGATCTGCGGTCAAGGCGGCAGCCTGGTACCCATTGATGTACCCTTTGCTTACCAGGTCCTTAAGCATCTGAGCGCCTCGAACGATCTTTGGCTGATCAAAGTTACCTGTACCGTAGATGACATTCGTCATGATGTCTTTGCCCGCCGATGCCTGGACAAGAGTGCCCATCAGCCAGCCGCCCGCAAAATTGTCGCGCACGCCGGCCACTATGGGAAGTACGCCCGCTTCCTTCAGCTTGTTACAGTCAGCCAAGAATTGAGCCCACGTTCGGGGCGGTTGGAGACCTTGCTTGCTGAATATCTCCTTATTGTAATAGACCTGGAATACGTCGGCGCCTTCTACGATCTCGTATATATGCCCTTTGCCCTGCGTTCGAATCTGGTCGATGACCCACTTCTGATAGCGCTCCGTGATGTTGTACTTCTTGTACACGTCGTCAAGGGAACGGATCAACCCCTGGGAAGATAGCAGACCAACACGCCCCGGGCCGGAGTTAATGAGCAACACGTCGGGGCCATGACCGGAACGTAGTACGGTCTGAATCTGGCCGTTCTCAAAGGATACGTTACCGCCGCTGAAGTTCACCTTGATCGTAGGGTTACGCTTCATAAACGCCGCAATGACTGTCGGCGTATAGCCGTATTGAATGCCGGCAATCTTCAGGGTAACCGGATTGCTTGGGGCTGTCGCCCCCTGCTGGCTGCTGGCCGCCAAACTAGTGCCGCGAGAACTAGATACATGGCCTGCAATTAGGACCATAGCTGTCGCAGTGACTGCCAATAACTTCCAAAGGCCGTTCATGATAAAGAACCTCCTTGTCCCTCATAGCTACGTCATAATCCAAACGGGCTTGACAGTTTGAACCTCCAGCAGGTGCAACACTGTCGGATCGCACGGAGCGTGCGCTGAAGCATGTCTAAAACGCTCTACCCCAGATCCCTAGACGGGCGCGTTCCTAACTGGCCTCCCCTCCCCTTTCCCCTTTCCCAACTCAATGCAGGGCACTATGCGGTAGATTATACGATACACAATATACCAAGTCAATGCCTCCCCCGTCATAGCAACCCACAACCGGCTAATTGGCTGCTCGTGGTACTGGCGGACGTCTTTTCCTAAGTCCATTGTCTACAAGTTAAGGTTCTGAGCCAAATGTTAAGTACCCGCATTCCCGTCTTTTTCCGTCGCTCAGGGTGGCAAAGGGAGCGTAGCGGCAGATACGCAGTGCCTCCACGAGCCCATTGCTCCCGCACAAGGCTGTCGCTTCACCATGTGCCCCATGCGTTTGCGCAACGTGATAGGCACTGGTTCGGCTCAAAAGCTGCAAAAAGGCCCTTGACAACGGCTAAAGTCCTTAACTTGTAGAAAAAGTCCTAAGTCCATGACGCCTGGGTATGTACCGTGCATGTGACCGCCAAACGGCGTAACACGATCGGAGATGAACTCGCTTGATTTTGGTATACTGTGTATTGTATAAAATAGTGCAGCGCGTCTTACTGTCCGGCTATAGGGTGAGGCTGCTGAGGGCGGTGATGCACGCAATGGAAGCATGCTCTATCTTTGCACTTTTTGTTTGGCTGCTACATCTTGGGGTTAATCTGGCTATCAAGCCGCAAGATATAGGGCTAAACAGGCGATCTACTTGACCATAATCGAAAAGTGCAAAGGTAGTGAAGCATGGTTAGCAGCGGAGGACAGAGAGATTTGAGAGAAACGATGAACCACCATACCCTCAACCAACGCACCTACTACAAGATGCGTGAGCTTATCGAGTCAGGCGCTATCCCTCTTGGCGCTCGCCTTGACGAGCGGGTTTTGGCCAACGACATGGGTGTGAGCCGTACGCCGCTGCGCGAAGGCATTGGGAAGCTTGTTGAGGACGGTCTGGTCGAACACCGCGCCTACCGCGGTAACTTTGTCCGCACGTTTACGGTCAAGCAGGTGAACGACATCTACTTAGTGCGCAAGACGCTCGAAGGGCTCGCCGTCCGGTTGGCCGTCCCAAAGCTCTCTGAGGAACATTTGGCGACACTACACCGCATTCTCGACGACACGTTCACCGCGCTAGAGCGTGGCGACGTGGTCGAGTACAGCGCGGCCGACCAGCGCTTTCATGACACCTTGGCACAACTGAGCGACAATGAGCCCCTCCTTGAGTCCCTCGGGCGACTAAGGCACCAGATTCAACTCGTGCGTACCTTCGCGAATCGTGACCCGGATGTCGTCAAGCGCAGCGCGTTTGAGCGGCCCCAGATCCTCGCTGCACTGGAAGTGCGCGACGCGGAGCGCGCGGCACAGCTCATGGAGGAGCACATCGATGGGGTGCGCCGCGCTGTGATCACCCAGCTTGTCGATGCCCGTGAGTCTCGGGATGATGACGATGACGTGGCATGAGCGGGCGCGCATGATGTGGGTCGTCGGAACCTCTGGGTGCTAGCCGGAGCGGGGTATGGGGTCACACGGTGAGAGGCACCTGGCATCCCTCATCAATCCTGGTATAGAGTTAGGATAGAAGGAGACATAGGTCGTGATCAAGGACGATGTGACGAGGAACGTGGCGGGGCAAGAGGCCATGGAGCTAAGTTGGGGCCGGCTCTCCTGGCTCGTGGGGGCGGCGCAGATGCCGGGGGCGGAACAGACGCTCGGGGTGGTGACGATCTACCCCGGCAAACGCAACCCGTTACATGCCCATCCCAACTGCGAAGAACTGCTCTACGTCGTGTCGGGGGAGTGTGAACACAAGCTGGGGGATGAGATGTTTCACCTGACGCCGGGCACCGTCATGCGCATCCCGCGTGGCGTGCGGCACTGGGCGAAATGTACCAGCGTTGAGCCACTCTTGGCCGTCATTTCTTTCTCCTCTCCGGACCGATGCACTGACAGCTACGAAGGCGACGAGATTGCGTGAAGAGATAGGAGATGGAGAGGAAAATGGCGACCGTCGTGCTTATCGGCACCCTGGATACAAAGGGCTACGAATACGACTACGTACGCTCCCGCGTGCGCGAGCGCGGACTGGACGTTGTGCTTGTCGATGTGGGCGTCCTGGCGCCACCGCTCGTCGCGCCGGATATCCATCGCGACGAGGTGGCGCGCGCGGTGGGGGCGGATGCCCGCGCGCTCGCCGCAGCGGGCGACCGCGGCGCTGCCGTCGAGACGATGGCACGCGGGGCGGCCGAGGTCGTGAAGCGTCTGCATGCGGAGGGCCAACTCGACGCTATCCTCGGGCTTGGCGGCTCCGGCGGCTCCACGCTCATCACGCACGCCATGCGCCAGCTCCCTGTCGGCGTCCCCAAGCTAATGGTCTCGACGGTGGCCTCCGGCGACACCAGGCCCTACGTCGGGGCGGTCGATATCACCATGATGTACTCAGTCGTCGACATTGCCGGGCTCAATGGCCTATCCAAGCGCATTCTGTCGAACGCCGCGGGTGCGATCGCCGGTATGGCGACGGCGGCCGTGCCGCGAGAAGGCGGCGGCAAGACGCTGGTTGGGGCGACGATGTTCGGTGTCACCACGCCCTGTGTCACAGCGGCGCGCGAGCGCCTGGAGGAACTCGGGTACGAGGTATTGGTTTTCCATGCCACCGGGACCGGCGGCCAGTCGATGGAAGCGCTGGTCGACGGGGGCTTCCTCGCCGGTGTGCTAGACATTACGACCACGGAACTGGCCGACGATCTTGTGGGCGGCGTCTTCTCCGCCGGACCGGATCGGCTGGAAACAGCGGGGATCCACGGACTGCCGCAGGTCGTGTCGCTCGGCGCACTCGACATGGTCAACTTCGGCCCCATGGACACGGTGCCATCCCAATTCAAGAACCGGTTGTTATACAAGCACAACGCCACGGTGACACTGATGCGCACGACGCCGGAGGAAAACACCGAACTGGGGCGACGCATCGCCCGCAAGCTCAACGGGGCGCGCGGCCCCGTCATCCTCTACATCCCGCTCAAGGGTGTCTCGGCCATCGATGTCGAAGGCCAGCCCTTCTACGACCCGGCGGCGGACGCGGCCCTGGTGGCGGCCCTGCGCGAGACCCTCGATCCACACGTCGAGGTGCGAGAGATGAACACCGATATCAATGACCCTGCCTTCGCGCGGGCCATGGCGGATGCCCTGCACGAGCTCTATCAGGGTGGGGCGGCGCGTAAGCAGGAGGCCCCTCTATGAGACGGGACGAGGCGGTGGCCCGACTGCGCCAGCAGGTCGCGGAGGGGCGCGCCATCATCGGCGCGGGCGCCGGGACCGGACTCTCGGCCAAGTGTGCCGAAGCAGGCGGCGTCGACCTGATCATCATCTACAACTCGGGGCGCTACCGCATGGCGGGACGGGGCTCACTGGCCGGTCTGCTGCCCTATGGCGACGCCAACGCCATCGTGGTAGACATGGCCAGCGAGGTGCTGCCGATCGCGCGACGCACCCCCGTGCTGGCCGGCGTCTGCGGGACTGACCCGTTCCGGCTGATGCCCGTGTTCCTGCGCCAGCTCAAGGAGATGGGCTTCTCCGGGGTGCAGAATTTCCCGACGGTCGGGCTCTTCGACGGCGTATTCCGCCAGAACTTGGAGGAAACGGGTATGGGCTACGATTTGGAAGTGGAGATGATCCGCCAGGCCCACGAGCTCGACCTCCTGACCGCGCCGTATGTCTTCAGCGCCGACGACGCGCGCAAGATGGCCACGGCGGGGGCCGACGTGCTGGTGCCGCACATGGGCCTAACCACGGCGGGCACGATCGGTGCGAAGACGGCGATCACCCTCGACGACGCCGTGATACGCGTGCAGGAGATGCACGACACGGCGACGAGCGTCAATCCCGCTATCCTGGTGCTGTGCCACGGCGGCCCCATCGCCAGCCCCGACGACGCCACCTACGTGCTGGCGCGCACGCGCGGCGTGGTGGGCTTCTTCGGCGCGTCGAGCATGGAACGATTGCCGACAGAAATCGCCATGACCGAGAACATGCAGCGCTTCAAAGCAATCGTCGGATGGAAGGGCTGATCGCCACGTTCGACGCCCAGATCGCCGCGATCGAGCGCGAGATCAAGGCCGTGCTCCCGCAGGATGCGGCCGGGGCAGCCGCGACTGCCCTGTTGCTGAGCATCGCGGGCGTGGGGCTGCTCACTGCAACCTGGCTCCTGGTCGGCACGCTCAACTTTACCATCGGCGCGGGTCCCGAGGCGCTGACCGCCTACGCGGGCCTGGCGCCCCACCCCAAGGAGTCGGGAACGAGCGTGCGGGGGCGCGAGCGGATCGGACGCAGCGGCCACAAGCGGCTGCGCACGGCCCTCTATATGGCGACTCTTGCGGCGGCACGCCATAATCCGGTGATTAAGGCCTTCTATGATCGCCTGTGTGCGGACGGTAAGCCCCCGAAAGTAGCGCGCTGTGCGGCCGCGCGCAAGCTGCTGCACCTGGCCTGGGCGTGGATTGGCCCACCTACTGTGATGTCTCCCGCGCACCTACTGTGACGCCTTACACCCGCCCTGGCCGTCGAGCGCGCGCCGCCGCACCCAGGGCCGCCAGCCCCACAGGGGCACAGGACCCTCCCACGCCGCCCAACGCCCGCTAGCGGCCACCACAGCGCCCCACGCACGCCCACAGCCGCGCCACGGCAGGGATGCCCACGGCCACCACGACGCGCGTGAAGGGCCAATAGATGGGATGAAACAAAACGAAAGCGTGGCTGCTAACTCTAGCCGAAGTCTCGTTACAATACTAAGGGCCCGCCGAAGAATAAAGTAGTCAAATTTCGCCTCCGATGACGCGTAATACGGCGCGAAAAGCGAAGACGTTATTCGTGGACGGACCCCGTGCTAGATCGGCTATGTTCTATAGACGGTCAGGAAAAGAACGAGACGTGACCTGACAAAAAGGACGGGATACCGTACCCTGGGAGCATGGCATGAGAACCAATGCGACAGGAGGTATCCCGTGCACATTAAGATAGCGTTTCGAGGGGCGACCGTCAAGGAGTTGCAGATGGCGTGGCAACAGGCGTTGCGGCAGGGGCAGGGGCGCTTGGTCAAGCGGATCAGCGCGTTGCTGCATCTGAGCGACGGGCTGGCCGTGGCCGAGGTAGCCGCGCGGGTCGGGGCGGGCGAGAGCACCGTCCAGGGCTGGCTGCGCGCCTTCATCCTGCGTGGATGCGCGAGTCTGCGCTATGGGGCCTCGCCGGGACGACCGCGCAAGCTGACGCCGACGCAGCGGGATCGCTTGAAAGAACTGGTGGCGGCAGGACCGCTGGCGGCGGGCTATCCCAGTGGGTGTTGGAGCGCGCTCATGCTCCAGGATCTGGTCTATCGCACGTTTGGCGTGTGCTACAACGCCCATTATCTGTGTACCCTGTTGCAGAACCTGGGCTTCTCCTATCAGAAAGCGCGCTTCGTGTCGGACCACCTCGACGAAACGCGACGGCGCGTCTGGATCGAGCAGGAGTGGCCGGCTATCTTGCGTACGGCGCGGCAGCGGGGGGCATTGCTGCTTTTCGGCGACGAGGCCAGCTTCGCGCAGTGGGGCTCGCTCTCCTATACCGGGGCGCCCGTCGGCCAGCAGCCGCTCATCCCCACCTGTGGCAAGCGCAAAGCCTACAAGGTCTTCGGCCTGATCGACTATTTTACGGGACGGCTGTTCTCCCATGGGCAGACGGAGCGCTTTACCGCCGCGACCTATTGTGCCTTCCTGACCACCGTCCTGGAGCAGACCGACCAGCCGCTCATGCTGATCCAGGACGGCGCCAGGTACCACACGGCGGCCGCCACCACGGAGTTCATCGCCGCGCACGCCGATCGTTTGAGCATTTATCAATTGCCCTCCTACTCGCCCGACTACAATCCGATCGAGCATCTCTGGAAGAATATGAAGAAGCGCACCACCCACAACCGCTACTTCCCGGAGTTCGACCTGGTCTGCACCTCCGTCGAGGAAGGCTTGGCCTACTTTCAGGCCCACCCCGCCGAGGTGAAGCGCCTCATGGGCACCTATCTCGATCAGATGGCCGCGCTGGATGTCGCGGCCTAGTCTCATTCTTTTTCTGAATAGCTATAGCACACCTACTAGTGGGTCACGCCGCATTTAACTGGAGTTAAAGGAGGGGATCTGAGAGACTGGGGGGAGGAGGATAGTCGAGACAACCATGGCACGAGCACAAAAAGAACCGTTGCGTCCGCTCACCACGGAGGA
>JAABUO010001167.1_pt1 | contig 36560 bp, 35 predicted proteins | sample 5559291 | NCBI WGS metagenome assembly JAABUO01 (sample SAMN10711878, study PRJNA513372) | rock metagenome | isolation source: Antarctica rocks | place: Antarctica: Victoria Land, Finger Mt sud
GCACCAGCACGCGCACGGACCGCGGCGTCGCCGCCCACTCCTCCGCCGTGATCCCCTCCGGCGCTGACTCATTCATCCCCAGCCTCACTGCAAGATCCTGACCGGACCCCACGTGTGCGATTACGGCCAGGCTACGGGTTCGCCCCAGCTGGTGTGCCGGACGGCCAGAGTGAGCACATAGGCGCCAGCCACGGCGTAGGCCAGCAGCCCCCAGAGCGCCGTCGCGGCCCAGGTGACGCCCCAACGCGCCCACGCCGGTCGCGGCGTCGTCGCCAGGAGATCGTCGATCTTGCGGCGGCGTTCGCGCCCGCCCATCCAGGCGGCGGCCCCGCCGAGCGCCGGTCCGATGATCAGGAGCCCGTCGCGGACCAGGACGCTGGCCTGCACCCAGAAGGTGATCTCCCAGGCGAGCCCACTGCCGTAGGCGAGGAGGAGCGCAAGCCCGACGAAGAGGGGCCAGACCCAGAGGCCGATGGTGCGGCGCGCCTCGATACGCAGCAGCAGGGTCGCATTCATGTTCATGAGCGTGCTCCCGCCAGCACGGCGCTGTAGCCGCGCTCCAGCGCCGAGTCGCCGACGCTTCCGTCCACTTCTCGCGCCATGAGTTGCCCCGGCGTCCCCTCGAACACGATCCGTCCCTCCTCCATCAGGGCGACCCGCGCGCAGGCCGCCCCGACATCCTCGACCAGGTGTGTGCTCACGATGACCGTCCCGCGCATCCCGACCTCGCGCAGCAAGGTGCGGAACGCCACACGCTGCGCGGGATCCAGGCCCGCCGTGGGCTCGTCAAGCAGCAACAGGTCGGGTTGTTCACGATGGCCTGGGCGATACCCACACGGCGCAGCATGCCGCCGGAGAGGGTCTTGAGCTTGGCCCGGGCGCGGTCGCCCAAGTCGACGCGCTCGATCGCCCGGACCACGGCTGGGCGCACCCGCTCCGCGGGCATCTCCTTGAGCAGGGCGATGTACTCCACGAACTCGAAGACGGTGAAGTTCGGGTAGTATCCGAGCGCCTGCGGCAGGTAGCCCAGCCGTCGCCGCAGTTCGCGGCGCTGGCGATGGTCGGCCACGTCGTAGCCGAGCAGGCGCACCGCGCCGCCCGTCGGCGTGAGGATCGTGGCCAGCGTACGCAGCAACGTCGTCTTGCCCGCGCCATTCGGCCCCAGCAGCCCGAATACACCCCGCCCCACCTCCAGATCCACGCCGCGGAGCGCGTGCCGGGCGCCGAACCGCTGGGTCACGTCCTGGATGTCGACGTTCATAGCCATTGTCGTCCTCCACTCCTCCCATGACTCGTCACATAGAGCGCCACGCCCAGACAGGCGAGCGTCCCCACCGCATACGCGGGGATGAGGTCTTCCTGCACGACCGCCGTCGCGAGATCCTGCGTCGGGATCGTGCCCGCCAGGACGATGATGAGCCACCCCGCCAGCGCGGCCGCGACTCCCACGTTGGCCGAACGCGCCAGCGTGGCGGCGGCCAGGGCCAGGGCCGCGACCGTGGTCATCGGTGCCAGCCAGCCGAGCGTGATCCCCGCCGCGCCCGCCGCGAACAGCGACGCGACCAGGCCAAGCGCGGCGTTGACGCCGAAGACGGCGAGCCCGCGGACGAGGAGGATCATGCGGTCGGAGATCGCCATCGTCTGCGTTAACTCAAAGGCGGGGTCGATCCCCGGGCCATAGGCGTAGGCGATCCCGACACCGGCCAGGGCCGGCGCTAGCAGGGACACCCACGGGACGCCGGTGTTACGCGTGACCGCCACCCCGACCGCCAGGACGGCGGCGCTGGCCACGAGCCAGGACACGACGAGCGAGGGGGTCGTGACCAACGCGCGGGCGAGGCCCGGCGAGCCGAGCAGCCGCCCGGCCAGCCGCTCGATCGCCCCGACCGGCCGTGCCCACACCTCCGCCGCGATGCCGGTCCAGACCCGCCCCAAATCGACATCCAGATCAGCCAGACCGGCGCGGGCCTGGCACTCAGCGCACCCGGCGACGTGGGCCGGGTCATCGGGATGCATGCGCACTATCACCCTCCTTGTCCAAACCGTAAGACGGCTTGCAACAGATGCCGCACCTTGAAGACGCGGCTCTTGACCGTTCCCTCTGGGATATCCAGGTAGGCAGCGACATCGGCGAGCGCACGATCGTCGACGAAGATCAGGTGCGCCAGTTCGCGCTGCGCGCCGTTCGCTGGACCGAGCGCGGCGAGCGCGCGTTGCAAATCGACGCGGGCGGCCGCGGTGCTCGCCGGGTCGTCGCGCGACGACCCAACCACGTCGGTGCCATCCGCCCCTTGCTTCTTGAGTCAGGTCAGCAAGAAATGCCGGAGTTAGTGCGGCGACACGTTGCGCTTCAATCCGGCGGCCTCGGCGTAGCGTTCCAGCATGCCCCGCGCTTCTGAAGATGCGCGACGCTCACACGTCAGGCGCTCGACGCCCGGAATATAGGACGGATGGTCTCACGCGCCGGACGGGGCCGGTCGCACCCGATACGGAGGGCGGAGGATCTAGGGGAGCCCCTGGAGCCCCTCAATAGTGAGTATAAATTTGTTATATGTAGCATAGGGAAGACGAGAGGGTATTGATTGGGGGCCGTAGCTAGGGTCCCAGAATCGTGTTTTCTTGTTTTATTAGAACAAATGATCTATTATATAGGTAGCTTAAAAACCTACTGGCGGGAAAGCGAATCGCGCGGTGAGAGGGACTATGGACGAGTTTGACGGCGACGACATGCCTGATTCCGGCGAGTTGCTGGACCCGCTGGGGGCCGTCGGGCCGGCCCACGACGAGGCGCGGGCGCACGTCCCGACGTTGCAGCCCGAGCAGGTCCTTGACGTCGTGGCGCGTCTAGCGGTGCAGCCGCGTCCCTACCAACGCGAAGCGGTACGCCGCTGGCTCGACGCCGAGGGACGCGGCGTGGTCGTGCTGCCAACCGGTGCGGGCAAGACCGTCGTGGCTATGATGGCGATCGAGGCGATCGGCGCGCGGACGCTCGTCGTCGTGCCGACGATCGAGCTCTTGCGGCAGTGGCGCGGCGCTCTTATCGACAAGCTAGGTCTACCGGCCGAGAGCGTCGGCGTCATCGGGGGCGGCAGCGACGAGCCGCGACCGATCACGATCATCACCTATCAATCGGCCGTCTCCCCCACGCGGTCGCTCCCCGATGTCGGGCTGCTCGTCTTCGACGAGACGCATCACCTGCCGGCGGCGAGCTACCGCGGCATCCCGCGCAAGGTCGGGGCTCCGTGCATCCTTGGCCTGAGCGCCACGACCGAACGCATGGACGGACGCGAGCGCGACCTCGACGCCCTCGTAGGTCCCGAGGTCTACCGTAAGCTGCCCTCTGAATTGGCGCGCGATAAGCACATCGCGCAGTTCTCCGAGAAGCGGATCTACGTCGACCTGTCCGCCGAGGAGCGCCTGCGCTACGAGCAGTTCGTGGCGGACTACCGCTGGTACCTGGCCGGTCGGCGCGGGCACGCCGCGCCCGGCGCGGCCGCCTTCCAGGATCTCATCCGACGCTCGGCCGTCGACCCGGCCGCGCGCCAGGCCCTGCAATCACACCACCAGGCCCGTCTCATCGCGCTCAACGCGCAGGCCAAAATCGGCCTCGTGGGCCAACTGCTGGCGCAACATCGCGACGAGAAGATTATCGTTTTCAGCGAGTACAACGCCATCGTCGATCGCCTCAGCCGCCACCTGCTGCTCCCGTCGATCACCTATAAGACGCCGACGCGGGAGCGCCGTCTCGTGCTGGAGCGATTCCGCTCCGGCCAATACAGCAAGCTCGTCACCGGCCGTGTCCTCAACGAGGGCGTCGACGTCCCCGATGCCAGCGTTGCCATCGTGGTGAGCGGGAGCGCGGCAACACGCGAGTACATCCAGCGCCTCGGCCGCGTCCTGCGTCCCAAGCCGACCGACGCCCTGCTCTACGAACTCGTCACGCGCCACACGAGCGAGAGTCGCACGGCGGCGCGACGCCGACCGCAAGAAAGGTAGCCGGTAGGGTAGCCGGTAGAAAGGATATACCATGGCGTTTCGATTAGCGGACGTCAAGCGTACGGTGCGCTCGCGCTCCGATGGGGAGCGCTACCTGCATCCCAAGCTCCTGGATCCCGCCTCCGTGGCGGCGCAGGTGACGCTGGCCCTGGCCTACTTTCGCTCGCGGCTCGGCCGTGTGCGGCGCGAGGTCGACCCCGAGATGCTCGTGCGGTTCTTCGGTGATCCCAAGGTCGCGCGCGGCCTTGTCACCTGCCTCAGCAGTAGCTACCGCTGGCGCATGCGGGAGTTCGCGGAGGTCCTGGAGCCGAACGAGGTCGCCTATCTGGCAAGCAAAGGCATACGCACGCCGGTCGACCTACGGCTGTTCCTCTTCGACGCCGTCAACGCGCGCGGCGACGGCTTTCTCGCGCTGGAGCCGGAGCGCGACGAGAACCTGAAGCCTCTGGCCTATCATCTGCGGCTGACGGGTCCGAGGCTCGACCAACTCGTCGCCCTCGACGCCGAGGAGAACGCCGTCCTCGTGCGCGTCGGCCCCGTGCCCGAGCCCGACGCTATCGTCGCGCTGTACAACTATCACACCGTCGACGCGCTCTTACGTCATAGCGTCACGGTCGAGTTAGAGGGAGCGGCGCGGTCCGGGGGCGCCGCGCTGGAAGCGGCCTGCGCGGCCTATAATGTTCCCCTGACGTGGCGCGGCGATACCGTGTGCCTGCATAACACGCCGGACGCCTTCGGCGGGTACAGCCGCGCCGGTCTGCGGATGACGCGGGCGCTGTACAGCGCCGCGGCCACGACGCCGGCCTTACTCACGGCAGGTCGCGCCGCTGTACACCTCCCCGGCAAACGCGCCTTCTATCTATTAGATAGAGAGACGCGCCGCGCGCTCACCGGGCGTGCCGGTACCGTGCGCCTGGGCTCGGCGATGCCGAACTTCCGCGATGAGTGGAACGGCCTACGGGTTGCGAGCGGCACGGCTGGCTGGCGGCTACACGCGACGCCCGAGCCGGTCGTTACACGGGCAGGGCTGACCATTGCGCCGTTCGCCTGCGCGCGCGACGAAGACCGCGTCCTGCTGTGGCCTCTGACGTCGCCCACGGCGATCGACGACTTTTTGGCCCTGCGCGCGACGGGTCTGGAGATCCTGGCGGTCGTCGCGGACGAGTTCGCGGGCGCGATCCCGCCCGATGCTCCGCATGCCCTCCAATCAGATGGAGCCGCTGGAGTCCTATCCGCTCTCAATAGACATTGGGGCGGCCGCGTCTCATCCGGCCTTCAGGCGTTGGAGGGACTCCTCGACGAGGTCGGGGAGCGCGGCTTCGTCTCCGAGGCCTACGCCGTCGAGGCGTTGGGGTGCCCCTCGATCGAGGACCTCCCGCTACGGCTACGCGCGCTCGACACAACACGCGCGACCTACGTTCCCGGAATGGGATTGTGCAGCGTCACGTTCGCCGAGGGGATGCGCAAAGGCTTACGCCGCAAGGGAGGACGCCCTGCGGCGTAAGGGTCAGGGCTTGAGCACGATCTTGATGATCCCATCCTTACGCGTGTCAAGGCGCTTGTAGCCCTCGGGCGTTTCGTCCAGGCTCATACGGTCGGTGATGACGGCGGTACTATAGAGGCTCAAGAGGGGCTCAAGGGGCCTGGACACGGACGGGGATATACGCTAGACACCGGACTCCGTCGAGGAAGTCCACGACGGCGGATCGCTGGCCGGGAAGGACTCTTCGGAGGCCTCGTCGACCAGGTCGGCGCCCGTATCAGACCCAATCTTATCGAGCGCCTTGTCGTGGCGCTCGTCGTACCGATCACCCGTCGCGAGGTGGCCGAGTGGCGCTTGATGCTCGACTATCGCCAGCTGACCCGCGATCGCGTCGGCCCCTGAGCCCTCCCGCTGGGAACCGGGCTGATGCGCGGCCAGGGGGAAATCACCGGCCTCTATCATCGTCTTGAAGCGCTGCAAGTCATCCGCCACCTGGACGTCCGGCTCCTCGCGCAGAATTTTGGCGACCGCCGCCCCCGCGCCGCCTGCCGGCGGGTTGTACTCCAGCGTCACGTGCAGGCGCGTACCTTGGGCGCCCAGCGCGGGCTCGAACCGCACGTACCCCGCGTTGGGAACGGAGGTCTCGCCCAGCGAACGCCACGCGATAAGCTTGTCCTCGAGGTCGTTGATGATTTCGGCATCCCACTCCACACTGCCGCCTAGCGGCGCTCTGGCAACCCAGTGCGAACGGCCATTGCCCAGGTCTTTGACCGACTCGAGATGCCGCATGACGTGCGGCAGGTTCTCGAAGTTGCGCCAGAAGCGGTAGATCTCGCCCGGCGGCCGATTAATCGTTATGGTCTTCTCGACTGTCTTGCCCTTAGGCGTCGCCCTCCGTCCCGCGCTCGCACCGGCCGTGTCGACGCCGAGAACGGCATACATCGGGTCGTGCGCGGTCACACCACGCGCGATCAATCCGGCGCCGAGAAGCGCCAGCACGACCCCGGACCGGGATCGATGGCTCAATCCATAGAAGGTGAGTCCTCCGCCGCCGATGACGGAGATCCAACGTTCTACCTGGCCAACATTTCCCCCCGATCCCGTGCCCCCCAGGCTGGGAAGTGGTAGTGACCATTTCGCCATCCTCGCTCGCCTCCTGTCGTTACTACCGTCATGTTATATCGCGTACGCGTCCTGAATATAGGCGACCAGCTTATCCCCGGACTTTTCGTCGTGGTGTACATAGTCCATAAAGTTCATCCCACTGTCACACCCGTCGTGTCTCGCGCGAGGTTGCGCAGGGCGTCAATCAGGTGTCAAACGATCGGATATATCGTGACTTGGGGGGCAACATCTATGCCAGGGCCTCCGACGACACGACGCCGGCGCCCCGCCGTCTCGGCGCGGCCGCCCACGCCGTGTTGTACACGACGATGGTTGCCGTCGGCGGGTCACTTCGATAGACTGAGCAAGCGAAGCGAGTGTTGTCGGAAGCGGGGGGACGGGCGCGCGACTGTACACATACTCGGTCGGCACGGCCTCGACAATCGGCCGCGCTACGCGGCCAGGGGGTGAACACCGATGGCGATGGTCATGGAGCGGTTCGAGCAGGTCGCGGGGACGGTGGCCGAGCTGGCGGCCGAGTATCTGGGGACGCGCGTGTCGGTCGTCGATAAGCGCGGCACGGTCATCGCCAGCTCGACGGCCACCCTCATCGGGCTCCCCTTCGACGGGGCCGGACGCGAGCCGGGCACGGTCTACCTGCGCGTCCCGATCCGACTCGACGCGCAGGCCGGCGAGGTTATCGTGACCGAGCCCGTCGGCGGCGAGGCTATCCCGCCGCGCCTGGCGCAAGTACTCGTCGAGCTCATCATCAACCAGACAGCCGTCGTGGCGCGCCTTCCCAACCGCGATGAGCTCAAGCACACCTTCATCCACAATCTCCTGCGCGGTCCGGTTCCCGACGAAGCCGATGTCTTGCGTGAGGGGCAGATCCTCGGCATGGACTTCACGCCGCCGCGGGCGGTCATCCTCATCAACGCCGCCGACCACATCCTGGGTCCGGGCGCGCGCCCCATCGACGGTCATGGCGCGCGCGCCGACGGGATCCCGCCCACCCCCATCAACGAGGCGCGCGCGCGTCGGCGCGCACAACTCGTCATCGCCAGCGTGGTCGGCTTCTTCAACCTGCCCAACGACACCATCTGCGCCTACATCGGCGACGGAGACGTGGCCGTCCTCAAGGCCAGCAGCACGCAGGACCTCGCGGCATTCACCGACCTCGCCGATCGGCCGGGTCAGCCCAGCCCGTCCTGGGCCAATCTTACCCTCCTCAAACGCGCCGGTACGGCGTTGTTGGGCCGCTTGCGGCGCGACACCGGCGCCGCCATCAGCGTTGGCCTCGGCCGCTACCACCCCGGCGTCCAGGGCCTGGCGAGGTCGTACCAGGACGCGCGCGCCGCGCTCTCGCTCGGCCGTCGCTTCCACGGCGAGAATGGGGTGCATTGCCTCGACGGGCTCGGCATCGCGGCCTTCATCGGCGTCGCGGACGAGCGCACCAAGGTCGACCTCGCCACCCATCTGCTTAGCCCGCTCGATCAGGAGCCCGATCTGCTGACCAGTCTCGACGCCTTTTTTGCCCTCGATTGTTGCCCCTCCTCGACGGCGCGCCGGCTATCGATCCACCGCAACACGCTCGGCTATCGACTCGACAAGATTGCCTCTCTCACGGGGCTCGACCCGCGCCGCTTCGACCATGCCGTGCAAATCCGCCTCGCCCTCCTCCTGCGCGCCCTCCACAACAATCCTTCGTAGCCGCTCTTAGCCCCGCGTCTGGCTACTGTTAGCCCAGCGTCTGGCTACTGTGCAATTGCCTAATGATATTGGGTGTGATTGGGATAGCCTTCGTGCAAACGCCCAATGACGCCGGATGAAAAAGGCGGTAGGATACAAGACAGTGGGGAGGCCCCTCTCCCCTGGCCCCTCTCCAGGCGCTCGTTAGGGACGAGAGGCCTGTGGAGCAGCGGCCGCTCTCCGCGCTGAGACGTGAGAGGGTAACTAATTGGTCAGAAGGGCGGGATCGATGACGCGGTTGGAAGAGCGATCGGCGGCGATTTTCCTCGATCGGGACGGCACTCTCGTCTATTCGAGCGTCTACCCCTCTCGACCGGAGCAACTACGCCTCTACGAGGGTATCGAGCAGGGGCTGGGGCTGCTGCAAGAGGCGGGGTTTCGCCTCGTCGTCGTGACTAACCAGTCCGGGCTCGCTCGCGGGCTCTTCACCGACGACGATCTAGGGCGCATGCACGCGCACCTCGCCGACGAGTTGGCCCGCTCCGGCGTGCGGATCGACGGCATCTACCACTGCCCTCATCACCCCGACGGGGTCGTGCCGGGGCTGGCCGTTCGCTGCGACTGCCGCAAGCCCGCGCCCGGAATGATCCTGCGCGCCGCGACGGATCTCTCCCTCGACCTTGCGTCCTCATGGTTCGTCGGCGATATCCTCGACGATGTCGAGGCCGGCAACGCGGCCGGCTGTCGCACCGTCCTGGTCGACCTCGGGACCGAATCGGCCCCGCCGCGCCCCGCCCGCTGTCCCGACTACGTCGCGCGGGCCACCCGACACGCTCTACGTATCATAGCGGCGGTTGAAGGGGTGGGCCCTGCCGAACCGGACGTGGACTACCGGCCGCAGGGATGGGATACCGCGTCCGACAAAGCAGCTCCACCCGACGGCGGCCCGCCGTCGCGTCGGATGAGGATCGAAACGTGATGTCGGGGGTCGACGCCGTGCGCGGCTTTCGCCGCCTCCGGGCCCTGGTTATCGGCGACGCCATGCTCGACAGTTACCTGGAGGGCACGGCCGCGCGGCTCTCCAGCGAGGGTCCCGTCCCCGTCGTGCGTAGGACGACCGAGCGACGCGTCCCCGGCGGCGCGGCGAACACCGCCGCCAACATTAAAGCCCTTGGCGCCGATGTCATGTTCCTCGGCATCGTTGGGCGCGATATCGCGGGCACGCTGCTGCGCACGGCCTTGCGCGATCAAGGGGTCGACGGGCGCTGGCTCGTGGAAGACCCGTCGACCGATACGCTGCACAAGCTGCGGATTATGGCCGACGGCCAATACCTCGTCCGCTTCGACGAAGGCGAAAGGGGTTCATACTCCACTCGGGCGCGGGAGAGCGTCATCACGCGCCTCGACCGCCTTTTCCCACGCTGCGACCTCGTCGTCATCTCCGATTACGGATACGGCGTGGTGACGGACGCGTTGATCGCCCGTCTGCGCGCGCTGCGCGCCTCCCGCCCCTGTCCACTGCTCGTTGATTCAAAAGACCTGCCCCGCTTTCGTGACGCCGGTGCGACCGTCGTGACGCCCAATCACCTGGAAGCGCAACTCGCGGTTGGACGGCTCGCCGGCCCGATGGCGTCCCCTCCGTCCTTGAGTTTGACCGAGGAGAACGTCGAGCGGCCGCACGCGTTGGAGGAGGTCGGGCGGCGGCTTCTCGACGTGGTCGACGCCGCCCACATCGCGATCACGATGGCGGGGGACGGGGTGCTCCTGCTCGACCGCGACGGGCCGACAGTGCATCTTCCCGCCCACCCCGTGGCCCACGCCAACGACGTCGGGGCGGGCGACTCGTTCGCCGCCGCGATGGCGCTAGGGCTCGCGGTCGGTGCCGATATGGCGGAAGCCGGCCGTATCGGGATCGACGCGGGCAGTATCGCCGTGACGAAAAAGTGGACCGCGGTCGTACACCATCAGGAACTGCTGCAGAGGGTTAGCCTGCGCGACTACGCGACGCGCCCTCACCCCGCGGCCGACCTCGACGACCGGCCGGGCCCCACGGTTCCCGACCTGGCCGCGCGGCTCGAACGCGAGCGGCGGGACGGCAAGACGATCGTCTTCACGAACGGGGTCTTCGACATCCTGCACGCCGGGCACGTCGGGTTCCTGCGCCAGGCCAAGGGTCTCGGCGACATCCTCGTCGTCGGCGTCAACAGCGACACGAGCGTCGAGCGGCTGACGAACGGGCCCGGCTCGACGCGCGGCGGGACGGCGATCAACAGCGAACGCGACCGCCTGGCGCTGGTCGCCGCCCTCGATCCGATCGACCACGCCATCCTGTTCGACGAGGAGAACCCCGCCGCGATGATCCGGGCACTGCGCCCGCACGTGCATGTCAAGGGCGGCGACTACGCCGACGAGGCGCTGCCCGAGGCCGACGCCGTCCGCGAAGTCAACGGCTGCATCGTTATCCTGCCGCTGGTGGGCAGCCTGAGCACGAGCCGGCGCGGTCCCCTCTGGACAGGGGAAGACCGTCTCGCCGCGCTCGTCTCCACCGGGACCGCTGGGACCACGGGGACCGCGATCGCGGGTACATGGCAACGTAGGTCGGTCGCGGTCGGAAAGGATGCGGAAGAGTGAGCCTATACCCCTGTGATTCCGCCGCTGTAGCGCCGCGGCGTCCATACGTTGCCACGCGACCGCGGCGACAAACCCTTGCGTTGACGGTCGATTGTCGATGAGCGATCGCTACATACGGGTCAACGAGCGCTGGCGCGCGGCGCGCCGCATCCTGGTCGTGCGGATCGACAACCTGGGCGACGTGCTCGTGACGACGCCGGCGATCCACGCCGTCAAGGATTCGCTCCCCGAGGCCAGCCTGACCCTCCTGGCCAGCCCCGTGGGCGCGCAGGTCGGCCGTCTCAACCCCGATCTCGACGACGTCATCGTGTACCAATCGCCTCAGATGGACCCCTGGCGGAAGATGACGCAGGATAGCGCGCGCGAGCAGAGAACTATCGCCGCGATCAAAGAGCGCCGGTTCGACGGCGCGATCATCTTTACGTCTTATCGGCAGAGTTCGCTCCCGGCCGCCTACCTGTGTTACCTCGCGGACATCCCGCTGCGCCATGCCGCCTCGATCGACGGTCCGGGCTCGCTGCTGACCACGCGTCACACGCACCCCGAGCGCATGATGCACGAGGTCGAGCGTGGCCTCGACCTCGTCGGCGCCCTCGGCCTCGACACCGACGAGCGCGACCTTGTCCTGTCGGTCCCCGACGATGCGCGGGCTGAGGTTAGAGAAATTCTAGCCAACCTCACGGTACGGGACGCCATGACGTCGTCTCCCCGCTCCCACGGACAGGAAAACCATGCGGAAGCGCGGCGAGGATGGGGGGTACGGGAGTCTGGTCCTCTCGTCGTCGTCCATCCGGGGTGCAGTATGCCGGCGCGCACGTACCCCTGGGAGATGTTCGCCGCTGTCGTCGACCTGCTGGTCGAACGCCTGGGCGCGACCGTCGCCCTGACCGGGGCCGAGGACGAGCGCGACCTCGTCGAACGTGTGTATAAGCGCGTGAGGGCCGACCATCAACCCTCCGTTCTGCCGCTTGCCGGGGCGCTATCGTTCCCAGCGATGTGCGCGCTCGTCGAGGGCACCGATCTCACCATCACGAATAACACCGGACCGATGCACATCGCGGCGGCGGTCAAGACCCCGGTCGTCGCCCTATTCGCGCTCACAAACCCGCCCGAGCAATGGGGTCCGTGGCACGTCCCGCGCCGGCAGCTCTACCACGACGTCCCTTGCCGCATCTGCTACCACCGCGTGTGTCCCTACGCGCACGAGTGCCTGACCCTCGTCAGCCCGGAGACGGTAGTAGCAGCGGCGGCGGAGCTGCTTATCGAGGCGCCTTCTGCGGGGGGGACGCAACAGAAGCGCGGAGAGGAACCCGCCTCTATTCCCCTTACCGTTGGGTCCTCCGTGGGCGCCGGGTCTTCGTGGCGCCCTGTAGGGGATGTAGATGTAGAGGACGACCGTTGAACGACTGGCTCGCGGCGCGCAATATCCTGGCGGTGCGGCTCGACAACATCGGCGACGTCGTCATGCTGGGGCCGGCGCTGCGCGCGGTAAAGGAGACGTCTCCCGATGCGCGCCTGACGCTGCTCGCCTCGCCCGGCGGGGCCGCCGCCGCGCCGCTGTTGCCCTGGATCGACGACGTCATGACGTGGCGCTCGGTCTGGCAACACCTGGGGCGCCTGCCGTTCGATCCGCCACGTGAGCACGAGTTCATCGATCTGCTCGCCGCGCGCGGGTTCGACGCGGCCCTCATTTTCACGTCGTTCAGCCAGACGCCCCATGTCCCCGGCTACGTGTGCCTCCTCGCGGGCATTCCTTTGCGCGCGGGCGAATCGAAAGAGTTCGGCGGCGCCACCCTCTCGACCGAACTCAAGGGCGCGCCAGACGCGTTGCACCAGGTCGAACGCAACCTGCGCCTCGTCGAGCGTCTGGGTTTCGTGGCGCGCGACCGCCGGCTTATAGTCGCCCTGCCCGAGGAAGCGCGCGCGGCGGTTCCTCGCCTCCTCACGCGGGCCGGCCTCGACCCCGCCGCGCCCTTTGTGCTGCTGCATCCAGGAGCCAGCGCTGCGGCGCGCCGCTATCCGGCCGAACGCTACGGCGCCGTCGCCCGGCTACTGACCGAGCGGGGCTGGCCGGCGCTCGTAACCGGGGTCGAGCGCGAAAGAGACCTCGTCGACACGGTCGTCGCGGCCGCCCCACTGGCCCGGCCGCTCGTGGGAGGGACGACACTGGCCGAGTACGCGGCGCTGGTCGAGGCCGCGCGGCTCGTCGTCTGCAACGACACGCTGCCCATGCACCTCGCCGATACGTTGGGAACCCCCGAAGTCGTACTCTTCGCGGGGACCGACGACGAAGAGCAGTGGAGGCCGCGCGACACACCCGCGCACCTTCTGCGCCGCCCCACCCCGTGTCACCCTTGCTACCTTTTCGCGTGCCCCATCGGCCAGCCCTGCCTCGACATCACGCCAGAGGAGGTCGTGGCGGCGGCCGAGGACATGCTGCGTAGCCGTCAGGTGGTAACCGCCGCCGATCGGCCTGGGCCCGACGCGCGTGATCGGTGGAAAAGGCCCGAAACGTCGACCGCCGTGCGAGGGTGGAGGGCTGAGAGCTGATGGACGACCGCTATAAGATCGCCGTCGTACGCGCGCTGCAGTTGGGCGACCTGCTCGTCGCGGTCCCGGCGCTGCGCTCGCTGCGCGCTGGCTTCCCTGACGCGGAAATCACGCTCATCGGACTGCCCTGGGCCGTCGACTTTGCGCGGCGCTTCGACCGTTACGTCGATCGGTTCCTACCCTTCCCCGGCTATCCCGGCATCGGCGAGGTTCCAGTCGAGTCAGGCCGCGCCGAGAGGTTTATCGCCGAGCAGCAGGCGTACGGTTACGACCTCGTCGTGCAGATGCACGGCAGCGGCGTGACCAGCAACCCCTTCGCGCTGGCGCTGGGAGGCCGCGCCACTGCCGGCTACTACGAGGGCGCCCCTCACGTCACCCTCCCCTCTGCTGGGATAGGAGATGCCGGCCGCCCTCCGGCTGGCCTCGACCCGGCCGCGCCATATCCACACGACGCGCCGGAGGTACTGCGCAACCTCCAACTAGCCTATCTGCTCGGTTGTCCCGACCAGGGTGTTGACCTGGAGTTCCCGCTCCACGACGAGGATTATGCGGAGGCCGCGGATGCGCTGTCCGGTTTCACGGGAACCTGGCCCCTGGTCGGCATGCATCCGGGCGCGCGGCCGCCCGCGCGACGCTGGCCGGCGGACTATTTCGCGCGGGTGGCGGACCACCTGGCGCGACGGTTCGGGGCCAGGGTCGTCTTGACCGGGGGCGCGGAAGAGGAAGAGACCGTGCGCGCCGTGGCGGCGGCGATGAGCGAACAACCGCTCATCCTCGCCGGCCGCACCTCGCTCGGCGGACTTGCCGCCGTCCTCGCACGGCTCGATCTCTTCGTCGGCAACGATACAGGGCCAGCCCACCTCGCCGAGGCCGTGGGAGCGCCCACGGTGACGGTGTTCGGGCCGGCCGACCCCGCGCGTTGGGCGCCGCTCGATACGGCGCGACATCCCATCGTGCGGCACCCGGTCGCCTGCAGCCCCTGCGGACACTGGGAGTGCCCCATCGATCACCGCTGCCTGCGGTGGTTAGGCCCCGAGTCCGTCGCCGACGTCGCGGACACGTTGCTCCTCTCGACCTCGACGAGGGGCTTACGCGAACGGGAGAGCGCATGCAACGCTTGAAGATCCTCATGTGGCACATCCACGGCAGCTATCTCAACACGCTGGCCCGCCTCGACCACGATTGGTATCTGCCGGTCAAGCCGGGCCGCCCCGAAGGGTACGGCGGGCGCGGCCCGACCTTCGACCTGCCCGACTACGTGCGCGAGGTCCCGGTCGAACAGGTCAAAAGCCTCGATCTCGACCTCGTCATCTTCCAGACGCCCCGCAACTACGAGGTAGACGCGCTCGAGATCCTGAGCCCGGCGCAGCGCCGGACGCCCCAAATCTATCTCGAGCACAACACGCCGCAACCGCACGCCGTCGACACGCGCCACCTCCTGGCCGAGCGCCGTCGCGGCGATGATGGGCCGATCCTACTCGTCCATGTCACGTCGTACAACAGATTGATGTGGGACAACGGGGACACGCCGACGACAGTGATCGAGCACAGCGTCGCCATCAGCCCCGACGCCCACTACGACGGCCGGCTTGAGCGGGGCGTCACGGTTATCAATGGCATCCAGAAGCGCCCGCGCGTCGCCGGGTACGACATCTTCCTGCGGGCGCGGGAGCAGGTCCCGCTCGACGCGGCGGGGATGATGACCGAGGAGTTCGGCGACCTGGGCGACATCCCCTACCGCGACCTGCATCGCCGCGTCGCCGCGTACCGCTTCCTGTTCTCGCCCATCCGCTATACCAGCCTCCCGCTGGCGGTCGTCGAGGCCATGACGATGGGGATGCCTGTCGTGGCGCTGGCGACGACCGAACTCCCGACCGTGATCGAGGACGGCGTGAGCGGCTATGTCTCGTGCGACGTCGAGAGGCTCGTCGCGGATATGCGCCGCCTCCTGGCCGACCCTGACCACGCGCGCAGGCTCGGCGACAACGCGCGCGAGGCGGCCCACGCGCGCTTCGGGCTCGACCGTTTCATCGCCGACTGGAACAGCGCGTTTGAACGGGCGAGGGAATCGCGACAATGAAAGGACGCCGCTAGTGGACGGATCAATGCACGTCGCCTTTCTAAGCGAGCACGCTAGCCCCGTGGCCCTCCTGGGAGGCGCCGACGCGGGGGGGCAGAACGTGTACGTCGACGAGGTGAGCCGCCACCTCGCCCGCATCGGGCACACGGTCGACGTCTTCACGCGCCGCGAGAACTCCGCTACGCCCGAGGTCATCGCGTGGGCGCCTGGAGTACGCGTGATCAACCTAGTGGCGGGCCCCGCCATGGTGTTACCCAAAGACGACCTGTGGCCGTACATGCCCGATTTCCACGACGCGCTGCTCCGCTTCATGACCCGTGACGGGGCGCGCTACGATCTCGTGCACGGCAACTTTTGGATGTCCGGCTGGGTCGCGAGCCGGCTCAAGCGTGAGCTAGGGGTTCCGGTCGTGCAAATCTTTCACGCCACAGGTAAAACCAAGCGGCGGCACCAGGGCGCGGCCGACCCCAGCGCGCCCGAGCGCGTCGACGTCGAAATGGGTATCGTCCGCGAGGTCGACCGGCTTATCGCGCAGTGTCCCGCCGAGGAGATCGAGCTCGTCGGCGACTACGCGGCCGATCCGCACAAGGTCGTCGTGATCCCCTCGGCCGTCGACACCGAGACGTTCCACCCGGTCGCGCGCGATGAGGCGCGGCGGCGCATCGGGCTCGACGCGGACGGTCCCGTCGTCGTCTACGTCGGCCGTATGCTGCCGCGCAAGGACGTGCGCAACGTCGTGCGGTCACTTGCGCTCCTGACGCGCGAGGACACGGCCCTCGGCGCGCCGGTCGGCGCCGGCGGGGTGACGCTCCTGCTCGTCGGCGGTGAGACGACCGAGCCCGATCCTGTCGCGACTCCCGAGACCGGCGAGTTGCGGCGCCTCGCGGCGGAGTTAGGGATCGCCGACCGGGTATACTTCGTCGGCAAACGACAGCCCGATACCCTCAAGGATTACTACTGCGCGGGCGATGTCGTCGTGACGACCCCGTGGTACGAGCCGTTTGGGCTTACTCCGCTGGAGGGGATGGCCTGCGGCCGTCCGATCGTGGGATCGGCCGTGGGCGGCCTGACCTACACCATTGCCGATGGCGTAACCGGTTACCTCGTCCCCCCACGCGATCCCGCGGCGCTGGCCGAACGCCTGCGCCATCTGCTCGCGCGTCCCGACCTGTGCGCGCACATGGGTCAGGCCGCGCGCGCCCGAGTCGAGTGCCACTTCACGTGGCCGGCGGTAGCCAGGCGCACCGCCGCGCTGTATCACTCAGTCGCCGGCGCCAAGACGCCGGTTGCCGGCGGGGCGCGGGGCGGCAATGTCGACGACGAGCCGCGTAGATCGGGGCCGGCGCCACGCTCCCCCGATGACAACCCCAGTGACAACGAGTAACCGGCGCCTGGCGCCCGAAAGGAGGTACATATGGCCCTCGTCGACGTGCTTATCCCAACATACCGGCGCAAGACGGGGCTGGCCGTGGTACTCACGAGCCTGCTCGGCCAGACCTTCACCGATTTCGACGTCACGATCTCGGATCAAACACCGGAGGGAGAGGACTATCTGGAGAGCATCGAGATCGCGACGCTCGTGCGCGCGCTGCGGTGGCGCGGGCACAGGGTTATGTTGCACCGGCGGCCGCGCCCCCGTGGGATGGCCGAGCAGCGGCAGTTCTTGTTAGAGCGGAGCCGCGCGCCGTACGCGCACTACCTCGACGACGACGTTCTGCTCGACCCACCCGTGCTGGAGCGGATGCTCACCGTACTCCAGTGCGAACGCTGCGGCTTCGTCGGGTGTCCCGCGACGGGGCTGGACTATCTCGGGGACCAGCGTCCGCGCCAGCAGAATATCGAGCTCTGGACCGGCTCCGTCACGCCCGAGCCGTTCGCGCCGGACGCGCTCCCGTGGGAGCGTCACCTCGTGAACAACGCGGCCAACCCCCTGCACCTGGAGGAGAAGCTGCGCGCGGAGGGACGTCTCGCGGAGGGCGGAGTCGTACGGTACAAGGTTGCCTGGGTGGGTGGGGCGAACGTGTTGTACGACCGCGCCAAACTGCTCGACGTAGGCGGCTTTTCATGGTGGGAGCGGCTGCCGCGCGAGCACGCGGGAGAGGAAGTTGTCGTGCAGTTCTTGCTCGTCCGCAAGTACGGCGGGTGCGGTATCCTGCCCAGCGGAACGTACCACCTTGGCCTGCCCACCACCGTTGAGGATCGCCGTCGCAACGCGACTGAGTTGTTCGGCGGCCTCATCGACGAATTCGACGTTCACCCACGAGCCGACGGCCATCAGGTCCTGGAAAAGGCCAAGAGCTAACAAGATAGAAAGATAGGAAAGAGGAGGATATAGCATATGGCTCAGGTGAGTCTTGTGGGGAAAGTCGCTCTCGTCACGGGAGCCGGGAGCGGATTGGGTGAGGCAACCGCGCGCGCTTTCGTCGACGCAGGCTGCGCGGTCGCCCTCCTCGACGTGCGCCGAGAGGCGGCCGACCGCGTCGCGCGCGACCTCGAAGGCGGCGACACGCGGACGATCGCTCTTGGATGCGACGTGAGCGATGCTCAGGCGGTTTTCGCCGCGGTCGCCGCGGTCGTCGAGCGCTTCGGCCGTCTCGATTTCATTGTCAACAACGCGGCGGTCGACCACACGGTGTCAGTCGAGGAGATGACGGTCGAGCAATGGGACCAGGTCGTCGGCGTCAACCTGCGCGGACCGTTCCTCACGGCAAAAGCGGCCCTGCCCACGATGCGTAAGCAAGGGGGTGGCCACATCGTCAACATCGCATCGACGGCCGCGACGCGCGCGTGGGCCAACGCGTCGGCCTACCATGCCTCAAAGTGGGGCGTCGTCGGCTTCGGCCGCGGTCTCGGCGTGGAGGGGCGCCCCGATAACATTCGCGTGACCACGGTCATTCCCGGCGGCATGCGGACGCACTTCTTCGATCGTTTCGTCGAGCAGGGCATCCCCATGCCGGACGAGGCAAACCTGCAAGACCCGGCTAACGTCGCCCAGGTCATTCTGTTTGCCGTGAGCCTGCCCGCTGGCTCCGCGCTCCAGGAAGTTATCGTCACCCCGCCGACCGAGACGAGTTGGCCATAGAGAGTCGTCGGCCGTCCACGCTCGGCCGTCCACGCTCAACCGCCCCATGGGCGATCGTGGACGGTGGAGGTCCACCCCCAACAGAAAAAGGAGGAGGGAGCACCATGCACGGGGTCATAGAACGTTATGTGCAAGAGTTGGTTGGGGTTATACGATCGCTGCCGCTCCAGGAGATCGAGGCGGCGGCCGACCTGTTGCTTGCGTGCTACCGCCGAGGGGGCACGATCTTCGTACTCGGTAACGGCGGCAGCGCCGCGACGGCCTCGCACCTCGCCTGCGATCTCTCCAAGGGGACGTTGATCGACGGCTTGCCGCCCATTCGCGTCATGCCGTTAACCGACAACGTTCCACTGTTGACCGCCTGGGGCAACGACGTGGGGTACGACGTCGTCTTCGCCCGACAGCTGGGCGCGCTCGTCAGACCGGGCGATACCGTCGTCACGATCAGCGTCAGCGGCGCCTCCCCGAACGTCCTGGCGGCGACGCATGTGGCGCGTCAGCACGGGGCCTCGACCATCGCCCTAACCGGGCAAGATGGCGGCAGTCTGTTCCGACTATCCGACGTCACGGTACGCGTCCCCACCGCCTCGATGGAGCAGGCCGAAGACGTTCACCTCGCCATCGTCCATACCCTTTGCGTCGCCTTGCGCGATAAGCTGCGCGCGGATGTCGCGGAGCGGAACCCGCAATCCCGATCGCCCCAACAGGCGCCGCTCCACGTCTAATCGGAATAGGCCTTACGCCGCCCCAACCTTTTGTTCCGACCCATCTTGACCAGACAACCCGCGCAAGAGCGCCAATACTTCGGCCTCCTCGGGATGCAAGCCGTCGCGCGATTCGGCTTGCTCGCGCTCGGCCTGCAACTCGGGCGACACGAACATCGTCCCGTCGATGTAGGAACTGATGATGCCCGGGTGTACGTAGCTCTTGCGGCAGATAGCGGGCGTGTTCCTCAACTCCTTGGCCGCCCACGTGACGGCCTCGACGACGTTGTGCTTCGCCTGGGACTCCGACTCCGCCGGACCCGTACTCTTGAGGGCATGAGCCGCCGTGACCGTGCCGACCCACGTGCGAAAGTCCTTGGCCGTGAAGTGCTGCCCCGTGATCTCATGCAGGTACCGGTTGACGTCGTCGGATTCGATGGCGTGGCGTGCGCCGGTGTGATCGAGGTAGTGGAACAGCTCGTGCCCCGGAATGTCGTGCATCTTCTTGATCACGTTGGCGACGCGCCGGTCACGCACGTCGACGACATGGTCCTTCCCCGACTTCCCCCGGAACGCGAAATGGATGCGCGAACCTTCGACGTCGACGTGCTCGTCGCGTAGCGTCGTCAAGCCAAAAGACTCGTTCTCACGCGCATACTCCTCATTGCCGATACGGATGTGCGTCTCGTCGAGGAGCTCCACGACGGCGGCGAGCACTTTCTCGCGCGCCAGATCCCGCCGCGCCAGGTCTTGTTTAATCCACTTGCGGATCATGGGCAGCGTCTCGCCGAACAGGATCATGCGGTTGTACTTCGTCTCGTCGCGCACCTCACGCCAATGCGGGTGATAACGATATTGCTTGCGCCCCTTTGCGTCGCGCCCGGTCGCCTGGATATGTCCGCGCGGCGTCGGCGCGATCCACACATTCTCCCAGGCAGGCGGGATGCCGAGCCCCTTGATGCGCTGCAATTCCTTCTCGCCCCGGACTGGCTGGCCGTCGACGCCGACGTAGTCGAAGCCGTCGCCGACGCGCACGCGCCTGATACCGGGCTGGGCGTCGTTAACGTAGCGCAGACCGGCCGCCTTGGCCACATCGGCGGCGTCCACCGTCTCCTCGGTTGGGCCATGGCCCTCTTTGACCCCTAACATGTCGTCTCCCCTACGCCGGCCTATCGTCTATACCCATTACAAAAGTATCAGGGTATAGGGGCAACTCTCGTGCCAGAACAGTCTTTGGCACGCATCGTGCAACATTCGTCAACACCAACCCTGCCGCGTAACCCTCTATCATACCCGCGTCGTCGGATGTCGATGCGGGTCATACAGTGACCCCGGCGCCGTCGTATGTGGCCGGCCTATGCGCGCCTGCTTCTGCCCTAGTGTGGAACAATACGTCAGGCCTTCGTCGCGTCCGCGAGTTCTCAGCGTCCGACGACGCAGACTAAGCGCGTCCATCGTCGCCCGTGGTAGGGATTGGGCAACGTAGTAGCGTTTATGGTACCGTTTATGATCGTAGAGTTACTCATCCGCTTCATTATCGGAGGCGTCATCGTATCCCTGTTCGCCGTGTTTGGCGAAGTCTTCAAACCGAAGAGCTTCGCCGGCATCTTCGGCGCGGCGCCATCCGTCGCCCTCGCGACCCTGGGCTTGACCTTCGCGCTGAAGAGCGGGCCATACGTCGCGATCGAAGGGCGTTCGATGGTGGCCGGCGCGGTCGCGCTCTTCGGCTACAGCTTGCTGATCATGGGAGTCTTGCTGCGCCGTCGGACAAATGCCCTGGTCACCACGGGCACGTCTATCCTGTTGTGGCTCGTCATTGCGTTTGGGCTATGGGCTCTATTTCTACGTTAGGAGCGGCGATGGGCATCCAATTCGAGCCATCCGGCATGAAGAAAACCTCCTGGAAAGGCTACGCCGTCCGCTTCCTGTTCGGCGGAGCCGTCACCGCCCTGACCGGCGTCCTCGCCAAGGCCTTCGGTCCCGCGATAGCCGGCCTCTTTCTTGCCTTCCCCGCCATACTGCCGGCGAGCCTCGCCCTGATCGACAAGAGCGACGGGGAGAAGCAAGCGGGCTTCGACGCGGGCGGCGCGACGATCGGGAGTGTTGGGCTGGTGGCTTTCGCTGTCGTCGTGCTGGGCCTTGCCGCGCGGACATCCGCCTGGCATGTTCTCGCGCTCGCCGCGATCGCTTGGCTCGCGGTCGCGGTCGCGGTCGCGGTCGCGGTCGCGGTTTGGCTGGCAGTAGTACACTGCAGTAGTACACTATAGAAAGAAGCTATGACAAAACGCAGCGGCTCGCGCCGCGCGGCGCATGACGCCGCTACGACGACCCGATTGGCCGGGGACCTCGACGCGCCGGCCCCGCTCCGCAGCTTGCGGGAGCGGCCGGGCCCTCCGCGCGCGGTCCTCGTCGCCGTGGCACCGGCCGGTCCCTCGCCGACGAATGGGTCCGACGAGCCATGGGACGCCCGGTCGAGCCTGGAGGAACTGGCGCGCCTCGCGGCCGCCGCCGGGATCGAGCCGGTTCACCTCATCAGCCAGCGCCTACGCTCCGCCCATCCGCGCACCTACCTCAACGAGGGCAAGGCGCGGGAGGTCGCGGACGTGATGCGGGCCGACGACTGTGAACTCGTCCTGGCCGACGACGAGTTGACGCCGGCGCAGCAGAAGGGCCTGGAGGCCATCTGCGGCGCGGGAACCGTCGTCGATCGTACCGCGCTGATCCTGGATATATTCGGCCAGCGCGCGCGCACCCACGAGGGCATGCTGCAGGTGCAACTCGCGCAGGCGCGCTACGGCCTGCCGCGGCTGGCGCGCCTGTGGACGCACCTCGAGCGCCAGCGCGGTGGGACCGGTACGCGCGGCGGCGCCGGCGAGACGCAGATCGAGACCGATCGCCGCCAGATTCGCGCCCGCATCACCCGCCTGGAGCGTGAGTTGGAGAACGTCCGCTGCGGCCGCGCGACGCAACGCGCCAAGCGGCGCGACGTAGGCCGCGGCGTCGCGCTCGTCGGCTACACTAACGCCGGCAAATCGACGCTCCTCAACCGGCTGACGAGCGGCGGCGCCGAGGCGGCCGACAAACTCTTCGCCACGCTCGACCCGACCACACGTCAATGGTCGGCACCGGGAGGGGCGCTGCTCCTGACCGATACCGTGGGCTTCATCCACAAGCTGCCGGCCGGGCTCGTCGCCGCCTTCCGCGCGACGCTGGAGGAACTCAACGAGGCAGACTTGCTCCTGCACGTCGTCGACGCCTCGTCTCCTCACGCGCTCGGTCAGGCCGATGTCGTGCTCGACGAACTCGAAACGCTTGGCGCGACGGCCCCAGTCCTCGCGGTCTTCAACAAGATCGATCTACTCCCCGGCGCGGAGCGAGTCGCGCGTCTGGCCGCACTGTGGCGGCGTTTCCCCGACGGCGTCGCCGTCAGCGCCCAGACCGGCGATGGTCTGAACCTCCTGGCCGCACGGGCGGCCGGCGCGCTAGGCGGCAAGGAGGCCGCCCCGCCCACGATCGCCGAGAACGCCGGCTAGGAACAGGCCACGACCGACCTATCCACCCGTTCCACCCGTGCCCGGCGTTGGGGGAGCGCCGCTAGCGGTCCCCTTCGCGTAGGCGTTGCCGCGCGCGTCAATCTGTATGTGCAGCAATGCAAGTGGTTGGGGAGCCGGACCAGCTAACACTTGTGCGTCGTGCATGGGGTCGAACACCGCGCCATGGCACGGGCACGCTAGTTGGTGTTGCGTGGGATCGTACTGTACCGTGCAACCTTCGTGCGTGCAGACGGCGTCGTAGGCCACGAAGCGGCCGTCGGGCAGGTGGACGAGCAGAGCAGGGTCGCCCGAAACCGGATCGGTGTATTGCCCGGCGCTGTTTGGAGGCAACGATCCGACGTTGCCCAGCAGAGTCGTACCGGCCGGCGCCGCCGGGACACGACCGCCGGGACCCGGCGCGCTTGTCGCTCCAGAGCCCGCGGCCGCCGGTAGCGATGCGGCCGGCCGTGCGAAGACGCGATTCGGGGTCAGCAGCTTGGCGACGCCGCCCAGGATACCGCCTCCCGCGACGATAGCCACGGCGGCTCCTAGCCCGCGCATGAAGGCAGATCGCGCCACCGGATCTTGCGCGAGTGGTTGGGGACGTTGCGCCGGCCGCCCTTTACGACTCGGCGGCGCAGCAATTATGGCGCGGCGACGCAGGGCGGCGCCGAAAAAGTATTCGTCGAGGCTATAGAGCCCCGGTCCAGCCAGCGCCAGCGTAAGCCAGCCCATGGCGTAAGGCAGATCCGCCCCCAGAAAGTAGGGGCGTACCGTCCATGTCGCGGTCAGGAAAAGAGTGAGGCTGATGGCGAAACCCCCGAGCGAACCAAGGCGGGTCAGCAGGCCGGCTAGAGCGGAGAGTCCGACCCACAACTCGCAGAAGGCGATCAGCGCGCCGAACTGAGCGGCGTGCGGGACAGCCAGGCTCGTCAGGAGGGGCGAGAGCGGCGAACCGGCGCGCACAAAGCCGCTCATCTGATGCCCGATGAAGCCGGGGGCCGTGGGACTGAAGAACTGCGGGTCGGTCAGCTTCTGCAACCCCGCGTACACAAAGGTCGCGCCAAGAAACAGACGCAGAGGCAAGATCGCGACGGCGGAGACGCTCCCCTGCTCGCGCCGCACGCCAATCACACGCGTTACACCATCGATCATCGCTCACGTCCTCCCATACCTTCGCCGCCCGCTCACCGCTCACGTCCTCCCATACCTTCGCCCATGAGTGTGCGAATCCGGCCCCGCCTCCCTCGCCGGTCGCCTCCCGACGATGTGCAGCATACACAACACACATGAAGATCGCGTGAAGAGGGTGCGCGCGTGATGTGGCGCCGTGACGAACGTGTCGTAACGACGGAGCCTTACCGCCCCAGCAAGAGGATAGCCGCGCTGTACGGCGCGATTGTGACGACGCCGCCAACGGGCTGATGGCGCGCGGGATCCTGATCGCCCGCGAGGAGGTGATAGGCGTGGCCAATTGTTGCCAGTTGAGTGACGTCGGTGGAGTTCACAAGGACGGCCCCGCGCGCGAAGTCGCGCCGCCACACGAACGCTTGACCGCGCAGCGCCCGCACCCCCGTGATGTTTATGTGCCCACGCGCCCGCCCCATCCCTAACGACACGCTGCCGGTCCCGCCGATCGGGATGACGTAGCGCCGCCAGGAGGACCGGAGAATCAGGGGCACGCCTGTCCGGCCAGCGTACACCCACAGCGCCTGTCCGGCGGGGCCGCGCGCGGTAAAGACGAGGGTTCGCACCTCCGCCGGCCGCGCGGGCAAGCGCAGTGTGAGCCCGGCGGCGTCGGGAGCATAATGACCCGAGGAGAACGCCCGCACCTCGCTGCGCGGCGTCAGCGGTTGCAGCGCCGCGCGCTGGACGCGCCCATCCACCGTGGCGGATCCGCGCGCGAGAGCGACCGGGAGCGCCGCGCGGGACCAGTCGGCCGTGGGCACGAGTCGGGCCGGACCGAGCGGCCGCCCAAGGTAGCCGTGTCCGGCCGCCCGCTGCGCCGACGTCGTCGCCGCCGTCCGCGCGGCGTGCGCGGCAGATAGTGTTCCCTGGACGCCGCGCCACGCGACAAGCCCCCCGGAGACCACGCGCACGACCTCGACCGCCTCCGCGTCGAGCAGGACGATGTCGCCCGGGCGGAAGCGCGCGGGGTGCGCCAATGGGATGAACCCCGTCGCCGCGTCGACCGGCGCGGTCGTGGCCGAGCCCGCCCCACCGTCGTACGCGTCGAACCACCACGGATAGCCGTGGTCGAGCCAGCCGTAGTCGTACGCCGCATAGCCGCTGCCCAGCAACGAGACCCCCACGGCGAGTTGCGCCGCGGACGGGACCGGCGCCGGGTGGGCATTGGTGTCGGCGTTGACGATCGTGTGTGTGCGGCCGGATTCAGTGTCGTAGAGGTACGTGTCGATCCCCGCGCTCAACGCCGCGCCGGGGATGATGGGGAAGGCTTCCATCTCCCGCCCGTCGGCCACGCCGTCGATCACGAGGTCCCCGTTGACGAGCAGCGGAGCGCCGGGCAGGAGGCGGCGCGTCTCGGCCAACATAGCGCGCGCCCCCGCGCGCCAGACGTCGACCCCACCGATCACCCCACCGTCGGCCCGGCCATCCCCGTTCACATCGGTGAGTGGAGTCGGCGGCAGATCGTTCAGGTTGTCGTAGAAGACGCCGCGCCAGCCCCCCTGCCGCGCCAGGTCGGCAACGCGATGGGCGAGGAAGTCGGCCCAGGTCTGACCGTGGTAGCGCGGGCAGGTACTCGCCAGGTTGAACGACCACGGACGCGGGTCGGAGGTCGGGCCAGAGAGGTGGCAATTGGTGAGGTCGGTGCGGTAGCTCGCGTGCGGCGCCACACGCGTCCCCGCCGCGTGCGCCGTCGGCGCGCTGTAGTAGCCCCGCGCGACGTAAAGCATATGCCCCTGGACGGCCCACACGTGCATGCTCTCGCCGTCGACGAGCACGTCCTGGCACGCCGCGAACGGACGCGGGTCGACGACCTGTATATAGCTCTGCGTGGCGTCGATGGGCGCGGCCAGCTGATCACCCGCCTGCACGAGCCACCACCCGGCCGGGACGTCGGACGCGTTGAGGCCGTAGAGCGCGGGCATGGCGGCGAGGTCGGCCTGCAACGTGCGCTCGTAGAGCAGCGCCAGACCATGGGGGTGGACGTGGAGGAGAGGCAGCACGGGCGCGTCGCGGCGCGCCACAACGAGGTCATCAGAGGAGACGAACGGGACCTGCCAGGGCTCCTGTAGCCCATTGTAGTTAGCCAGACGCGGGTAGACCTGATCCAGACCGACGGGGGCCAGGCGGGACACGCCGTTGGTACGCCTCGTAAGCGTCTCGCTCGGACCCGCGGACCCTCGTCCTTGCGGGACGCCGCGCGCATGGACCGTGGGAAGATACACGCCAATAACCAGGATGGAGAGAAGGAGTACGTGCCGGAAGGGCTTCACTCGTGTCGTCAAGGGGTACATGCCTTTCGCGATCTGAACAGAGTCCGACCGTTGCGCCAACGCTGCGGGCTATCAGACGCAATAGCGGCTGCGTCTATGAGTTTAGGGGGCGTGGCGGGTGGAAAGGGCACAGTCGTAGGGGACCGGCAGCGCGCCTACCCTACTTATACAATCGTAGACGTCAAAAGTGAAGATCGTATGAAGATGACCTCTCTACCTGCAGCCTCGGGCCGACCTCAATCTTCATGCAATCTTCACCTTCGACGTCTACGTTGAGTATGAGGAGTGGCGTCATCCTCCAGCTATAACGTGCCGGAATCATCATCCCGACGCCCGGCTGGCGGTAGCTCTCCGGATCGATGAGGTGGCCCGCGCGATGACCGATCGACTCTGGACGTACCACGCGCCGGGCAAGCAGGCGTATAGCCCCGCGCCTAGTAATGAGGGAGGATGGACAGAATGGCAATGACGGCGGGACCTGGCGGACGCCGGACGACGACCGAGACAGCGGGCGGTCGCGGCGACCCGCGCGCGCGGCGGGCTATGACCCAGCGCACGCTGGGCGTGGCGGGGTTGGTAGCGATCGCGCTCATCCACTACGCGGATGCGTCCAGCAAGTATGCCGCGGCCGATGCGCGCTACATCTTCTGGCTCTACGCGGCCCTCATTTTCGGCTGCGCGCTCGGCGCGGGCTTGCTGATCCTGCGCGACACTCGGCCCGTGTGGACGGTCGCGGCGCTCCTGGCGGCCACTCCCTCCGTGAGCTATGCGATCAACCGCACGATCGGCCTGCCCCGCGCCACCGACGACATCGGCAATTGGTTGGAACCGCTGGGCGTGGCGTCGCTCATCGTGGAAGCCCTCGTCTTCGCGTTGAGCGTCGTGCGGATCAAACGGTTGGGGAGAAACGGGGCATAGCTGGACCTGCCCATACATTGGATACGGGCGTGTCTGTCCCGGCGCGCCCGGCGCGACAACGCCGGCTCAGGGTGTCGATTGGGCAGCGGCCGCCGCTATCCTGGCCCCGAGCTACGAGAGCGTGGCGTCGCACCGGGGCTACAGCGGCGTCACCAGCGCCATGGCGGCAGGCGCTGCCAAGATCGCCGAGGTTGTTAGGGGCTAGCAGAGCGACCGGCGCATCAGGTACGTCCTTATGCTGGGCACGGCGCGGGCTTCATCGGTCAATAAAGGATGGGCGACGGGCGACACCTTCCATGAGGTGTCGCCCGTCGCCCATCCTGGCATGAACAACCCGATGTCCTATTTCTTGCCGACAGACTACATGCGTTCCACCATGATAACGTCGTGTGCTGCCCCATACTGACGCGCCGATGGGAAACCGATCGGTCCACTAAAGCCGGTCCCCCCCACGAAGAAAGGCGCCAGCGCCCGCGCCGCGTCGGAAACGTGGTGAAAGGCCGGTGTCGACATCGTCAGGTCCTGTGCCGGCAGGCCGGCGAGATGGCCGATGAGCGTGAGGCGCTGCGCCGCGCTCGCCGCATGCAACGCGGCCGTGGCGGCCAGCAGCGGCCGGCCGCGTACGGCGAACTGGCGCGTCGCCGCCACGTACGCGCCCGCGAGGGTGGTTTCGATAGTCACGCCGGTGTTGACGAATACGCGGGCATCCGAGAGCATGCGATCCGGCAGATAAAAGTGGTCTCTCATAGATCGACCGTTCAACGACCGCAGCGTGTCGAGATGACGCATCTCGGCATCCATCGCCACTGTGAGGGATTCGACGGCGCGCTCGTGAATGTGGAATGTCGCCCCGGTGAGGGTGGCATAGTAGAACGTCACGGCCAGCATTTCCGCTGTCGTGATTAGATTGACGATGGTCGCGACATCCTCCGTGGAACTCCCCGCGGCCTCCGCGAGATCCCCTGCCGCCCCGATGCCGACCGTGGGCACGAAGCTCGCCGCGGCGATGCCCACGCCCGCGACAGCAGCACTGTTTAGGAAGCCGCGCCGCGTGCGCGGAGGCCGGGTACCGTGTCCCGCTCCATGCTATTCTCCTTCGCCTAAGCTTAGTTCGTACTCTACGATGGGGCCGCCGCGATACGCGGGGCGCATACCCGTTGGCGCCCGTTGTTGTCGTGGCGGCCCGCGGACGCGCCGGGTAGTCGTGCGATGCGCGGCACGCGCTACCCGATACGCTCACTCACCCTCACGCGGGCACGTATTGCACGTTTGGCCGACCCCAGAAGCGATGGCGCCCGATGGCCGGGAGGAATCGAGCGATGACGTCCTGGAGGTCGCCGCTCTGGCCGACGACGATGCCATGCTGGGCGAATTGTGGGGCGTCCATGTGCCCGATCGCCGAGGCAGTCACGAGTTCCACGCCTTCGGCGGCCGCCGCGATGGGCTTGCCGTGCTTGTAGGCCTCGTCGACGAAGACGCGCGCGTCCCCCTTGCGCAGCAACTCCTGCACGCTCGGCGCGCCGCCCGGCACGTACACCGCGTCGAACAACACCGAGGAGGTGTTGGCCAGGGTCATGGTCGCCTCGACGCCATCGCAGAGCGACCCGAGGTGCGGCCCGACCACCACGCCCTGCGCGCCAGCGTCCTTGAGCGCCCGGGTGAGCGCGTCGACCTGATCGGCGGCGACGCCGTCGGCGGCCAGGATGGCCACCTTGCGCCCCTTCGGCGTCCCCGGCTGCCCCTCTTCCATGCTCAGGCCCGCGGTGCGCTGCAGGCCGCCGGAGGCGGTGGTCGGCGAGGTCGCCTGCGCCAGCAGCGCCGTCTCCTCCGCCGAGTCGGCCGTGCCGGACGGCATGACCGTGGTCTGACCCTCAGGCGCCGCTTCGCCCAACTCGCGCGCCACCTGCGCCGCCAACACCCCGTTGATCTGCCACAGGTGGCCCAGCATGCGCACGCGGACATCCCGTGTGTCGCACTTGCTCAACTCGAACTGCAGCGCCTTGGTGATGTGCTCACGCTCGACCGGCGTCATGCTGTTCCAGAAGAGTCGGGCCTGCCCGTAGTGGTCGCCGAAGGTGTCGCTACGCTGCCGCACCTTCGGGCCGGACACCTGTTCCGGGTAGCTGACGACGCCGCCCCGCGCCGGGGGCGCCTGGTTCGGGATATTGCCCGCCAGACCGTTCGGCTCGTAGGCGACGCGCCCCGGGTCGATCGTGGCGCGCATGTGGCCGTCGCGCTGGTTGTTCGACACCGGGGCGAGCGGACGGTTGATCGGCAGCTGCGGCCAGTTGGGGCTGCCCAGGCGGCTGAGCTGCGTGTCCAGGTACGAGAAATTGCGGCCCTGCAGGAGCGGGTCGTCGGTGAAATCGATGCCCGGCACGATGTTGGTGGTCATGAACGCCACCTGCTCGGTCTCGGAGAAGTAGTTGGCGGGGTTGCGGTCGAGCGTCAGCTTGCCGATGCGCCGCACCGGGACGAGGTCCTCCGGGATGATCTTGGTCGCGTCGAGGATGTCGAAGTCGAACGTTGCCTCTTCGCCCTCCGAGACGATCTGCACACCTAGCTCCCATTCCGGATAGACGCCCTGGTTGATCGCCTCGGCCAGGCCGCGCCGGTGGAAGTCGGGGTCCTTGCCGGCGATCTTCTGCGCCTCGTCCCAGACCAGCGAGTGCGCGCCGAGCACGGGCTTCCAGTGGAACTTGACGTAGTGCGATTGGCCCTGCGCGTTGACCAGGCGGAAGGTGTGAACGCCGAACCCGTCCATCATGGGGAAGGCGCGTGGGATGGCCCGATCGCTCATGACCCACATGATCATGTGCATGGCCTCGGGCGTCCCCGCGATGTAGTCCCAGAAGGTGTCGTGCGCGGTCGCCGCCTGCGGGATCTCCCTGTCGGGCTCGGGCTTGGCGGCGTGGATCAGGTCGGGAAACTTGATGGCGTCCTGGATGAAGAAGATGGGCATGTTGTTGCCGACGATGTCCCAGTTCCCTTCCTCCGTGTAGAACTTGACCGCGAAGCCGCGCACGTCGCGGGCCGTGTCGGCCGAGCCGCGGAAGCCAACCACCGTCGAGAAGCGCACGAACACCGGCGTGCGCCGCGCCGGGTCGGTGAGAACCCGCGCCATCGTGTATTGCTCCATCGCGGAGTCGTAGACCTGAAAATAGCCGTGCGCGCCGGCGCCGCGCGCGTGGACGACGCGCTCGGGGATGCGCTCGTGGTCGAAGTGGTGGATCTTCTCGCGGAAGTGAAAATCTTCCAGCAGCGTGGGGCCGCGCACGCCCGCGCGCAGCGAGTTCTGGTCGTCGCCGATGCGGTGGCCGAGGTTGTCGGTCAACTCCGGCGTGGGTTCGACGGTTGCCCGCGTCAGGTCCTCGTCCTTGCCGTGCTCGTTCATCTCGCCTTGATTCGACATGGTGTCTCCTCCCTCATGCTGTTACCCGATACATCTCGCGGAATACTACGCGCCACACCGCGCAACGCGGTCTGAGCGGCATGCATAGATCCTCCACTCCAAGGTAGACGTCCAAAATGAAGATTGCATGAAGATCAGACTCAGTGACGTTCGTAGACTCAGTGACGTTCGTAGTAGGATACGCTAGGGATAGCAGGGATAGCGGGGCGCGTACAGGGCTGAGATGTCGGCGCGTCGAGGGTTGCGCACGGGGTTAACATAGGGACTGGAGCGGCGAAGGATGCGTATTCTGGTGGTCGAGGATGAGCGGACGTTGGGTATGCAGATCGTCGGTGGGCTGCGCGACGAACTCCACACCGCCGACCTCGTGACAGACGGACTCTCCGCGCTCAACGCGGCCCCGCGGCTGCGCGACGGCCTCTACGACGCGGTGGTGCTCGACGTCGTGCTGCCGGGCTGCGACGGATTGACGGTGTGCAGGCAATGGCGCGCCAGCGGCCTGCGTGTGCCGATCTTGATGCTGACGGCGAGGCAGACGGTGGACGATCGCGTGAGCGGACTGGATGCGGGCGCGGATGACTATCTCACCAAGCCCTTCGCCTTCGCCGAGTTCCTGGCGCGCCTGCGCGCGCTCGGCCGGCGTGAGCCCTCCCTCCACGTCGGCCCCTTGCGCGCCGGCGACCTGACGCTCGACCCACTCACGCGCCGGGTCGAGCGCGCTGGCCGCCCCATCCACCTCACGGCGCGCGAGTACGCCATCGTGGAACTGTTGCTGCGCCACCCGGGACAGGTGCTCACGCGCTACCAAATCGCGTCGGGGGCGTGGGAACTTGGGGCGGAACACGCCTCGAACGTCGTCGATGTGTTCATCAAGAACCTGCGCCGCAAAATCGATGGCCCTTACGCGCGCAAGCTGCTGCACACGGTCCGGGGCATCGGCTACACGTTGCGCGACCAGGACACGCCCTCGGTCCCCATCGGCATGGATGCTTCCACGCCGACGGACGCGCCGCCCACCGCGCCATGAGCATCCGCGTCCGGCTTACCCTGTGGTACGTTGCGCTGCTATGCGCCGGCCTGGCCCTGTTCGCCGGCGCGACCTTGTGGCTGACGGGACAGGCCGCCAACGCGTCGCTCAACCAAACCCTAGTTCAGCGCGCCACGGACGTGGCAGACGACCTGCGTTTCGGCCGGGCGATCGGCCTACGCCCCGACGCGCCGGATGAGAGCAACCGCCAACTGGGCGAGGTCGCCCTGCGAATCCGCGTGCTCGATCCACGCGGACATATCGCGGTCAGTCAAGGCCCGTCCCTACCCGCCTCCCCCACAGGGTTTCTCTCTGACACGCGGCCGGGACTCCGCGAGTACACACTGGCCGACGGCCAGCATGTGCGCGTCTATACCCTGCCCGTCATGCGCGCGGGTCAGCGTGCGGCGACGGTGCAGATCCTGACGACGACCCATCCGATCGACGAAACGCGTGGCGAACTCATCGCCGCGATGGGCGCGGCGGCCGTTCTCATCGTCGCGATCGCCACGCTAGGAGGGCTGTTTTTGGCCTACAAGGCGTTGCAACCGGTGGATCGTATCACGCGTCTGGCCGGCGAGATCGGCGCCGACGATTTGCACCGCCGCGTGGGCGACGAGATGTGGGGCAACGCCCGACACGGAACCGGACATGGAAAAAGCGGAGCCGACGAGATAGTTCGTCTGGCCCGGACCTTCGACGCCATGTTAGGCCGCTTGCAAGAAGCGGAAGAACGACGGCGGCGCCTGACCGCCGACGCCGCCCATGAACTCGGGACGCCGCTCGCGACGATCACGAGCAGCCTCGAGATCGCGCTGCGGCGTCCGCGCGACGCCGACGCGTACCGGGCGACCCTGCGGCACGTCCTGGACGAGTGCCACCACCTCGGCCGGGTGCTCGGCGACCTGCTGCTGCTCGCTCAGGCCGACGCCGGCCGTCTCCCCCTACACCGTGAATTGGTGGAGATCGACGAGGTCTGTCGCCACGCCGCGCGCGCCTTCGGCCCCCTAGCGGCGGAGCGCGGCGTGTCCTTGACCACGACCCTGCCGACGCACGCCACGCTTGTTCTGGGCGATGAACTGCGCTTGGGTCAGGTGGTGCGCAATCTACTCGACAACGCGCTCCGCTACACGCCGTCGGGCGGGTCCGTGACGCTGGCCCTTCGGGAGGAGGACCCTCCCCCGCGCGTCGCCCGCACGCTCGCCCTCCACGTCCGCGATACAGGGCCGGGGATTGCGCCGTCTGAAAAGGAGCGTGTGTTCGAGCGGTTCCACCGCGCGGCCGGCGCGGTCCCATTGGACTCTCGAAGCGAACACGACATCGCGGGAAGCGGGCTCGGATTAGCCATTTGCAAAGCGATCGTGGAGGCGCATGGCGGCCGCATCCATATCGACAGTATCGACAGTGGCGCTGGCGATGGAATGGCGGAGTCCCCGGAAGGAGCGCACGTCGTCGTCGTGCTGCCCGCGATAGCCGAGGGAGGCGATGACGACGGAGTAGGGACAGGCGGTGCCGCGTTGGAGGAGCAGGGGAGCACGGATAGGACACAGGGCCGCCGTTAGCCCCTGCGTCTGTAGCCGTGGGGCGCGATCACGGTCGTGAGCCGTGTGTCGTACACTACAGGAGCATACGCCAATACGAGTAAGGAGAACGGACGTGCCGACGACGCCATCAGGCTTGACCTACGACGATACGCAGGAGGGAACCGGCCCGAGCCCAAAGACGGGGCAAACGGTCGTCGTCCACTACACCGGTCGCCTGACCGACGGCACGACGTTCGACTCTAGCCGCGATCGCGGGACGCCGTTCAGCTTCACGATCGGGCGCGGGCAGGTTATCAAAGGCTGGGACGAGGGAGTTGCCACGATGAAGGTCGGCGGCCAGCGTACGCTCACGATCCCGCCCGATCTCGGTTATGGCGCCCGTGGCGCCGGCGGCGTGATCCCGCCCAACGCGACGCTCGTCTTCGACGTCGAACTCCTCGACGTACGCTAGCCCTTCACTCTCCCTCATCGCCCACATAGGCGGGCGGGACGTAGCCGGAGCGATCCTCACGGATAAAACGGGCCACCTCGCCCGCCGCGGCCTCGTTCGCCCGTAGCGTCGCGTCGAGGCGCTCCAAAAGCCAATCGGGCGTCTCGTCGCGCAACGTGGGCGTCAAGTGTCGCTCAGCCTCGCGTCCGGCCGCGCGCAGCGTCTGCGCGATGGCGCGCAACTCGGCGTAGTACTCGTCGTTCGTCATGTCCCCGTACCGCTCCTATCGCTAAGGCCCTGACTCCGTTCCCATTGCCATGAGTCAGGCCCCAGGGTAACATTATTATGTCATGTTAGAGCGGCGCCGCCGCTCCATGTTCCGGGGGACGCGCGACGCGACGACAACCGCGTCACGATAGTTTTATAGTTTGTAGGAGGTAAGATGGTCGAGGCGCGACAGATCGAGCGGCCCCCGCGCATCCTTGGTTTACCGGTCGTGGCCTGGCTCCTGGGCGTCATCGTCGTATGCGCCGTGGGCGGCGCCGCCTATGTGGTGTTCGGAAACAATACGCCTCCCCCGAGCCTGCCCGCGGCTCCCCCCCACGCCCACGAGCTTGGCGCGGGGCAGACGACACAAATGCTCGGGAGCGGAGACATAACGTCGGTCGCGTTCTACCGCGTGTCGAGCCCGCCGGCGGCCGTCATAGCCTACTACCGGCGGACGCTCCCGACACACGGAGGGACCATAGGACACTTCGATACGATCGTGCGCGACGGCTCTCCCGACGCGGTGCCGACCGCGCTGCACCAACTCCCCAGGGCTTTCGTGGATGGCGCCGGATCCCATGCCACCGCGCGATACGCCTATACGGAGTACGAGAGCGGGACGAACGACGTGGGCGTCGCGGTCGACATGCGCCACCCCAACGGCCCTACGCTCGTCTTCGTCGACATGCTTTCCCAATAGCCCGTACGCTCTAGCAGTAGCTGTCGGCCGTCCGCGTCCGCGACGGGACTCCCACGACGCCGCTGTCGGCCGTAGAAGGCGACGCGCCCATGCGCGCGATAACCACGAGCGTCATAGGGGGAAGGGCAAGATTTTCGGGACGAGCCAATAACGCTAGCGGTATGCGCGCGATAACCACGTGAGTCATAGGGGGAAGGGCGGGGGCCGTGATGTGTTCACGGCCCCCGCCCATCCCCCGATGACTCCGTCGGCGAATTAACCAAGGCCGGACGGCCTAGTTGATGCGCAGCCGCGCGGCAACGGTCGGCCGTCGCAACTTGCGCAGCGCCTCGGCCTCGATTTGCCGCGCCCGCTCACGTGTCACGCCCAACCGCCGCCCTACAACGTCGAGGGACTCCGGCGATGAGCCGTCGAGACCGAAGCGCAGCTTCAAAACCTCGCGCTCCCTCTCGGTAAGCACGTCGGTCATGACCTGCCGGGTCTCCTCGGCCGAGACACGCCGCACCGCGCCCTCCTCGGGCGTGACGGCCGACTCATCGGGCAGGAAATCGACGAGTTGCTCCTCGCCGTCCTCGCCGACCGCCATACCGAGCGAGAGCGGGGCCTGCGCCGCCGTGACCGCGGCGCTGATAAAGGACGCATCGGCGCCGAGGACGGCGTCGAGTTCCTCGGGCGTGGGGTCGCGTCCCAACTCAGTCGTCAACTGGCCGACGGCCTTGGACCGCTTCGTGAGCGCCTCACCCACGTGGACCGGCAAGCGAATCGTACGCCCCTTATCGGCGATGGCGCGCGTGATAGCCTGACGAATCCACCACACCGCATAGGTGCTGAAGCGGTAGCCACGCTGCCACTCATACTTCTGCACCGCGCGTAGAAGACCGATGTTGCCTTCGGCGATCAAGTCCTCCAGGGGCAGGCCACGATTGAGGTAGCGGCGCGCCACGCTCACGACCAGGCGCAGGTTCGCCTGTGCCATGGCGTTGGCGGCATCCTTGTCACCCTGTTCCACGCGTTTGGCTAATTCGACCTCCTGCTGCGGCTTCAGCAAGGGCGTATGGCCGATCTCGCGCAGATAGCTGTCGAGCAACTCGGGCAGCGCGCCGCCGAGATCCTCGGCCGTCGGCTCCTCCTCGGTCGCGTCGTCAGTGTCGGCCGCCGCCTTAGTGTCGGCTGTCGGCTTAGTGTCGGCCGTCGCCTTCAGCGCGGTCGCGTCTGGCGCGACCGCGGCGTCGCCGACGGGCGCCACGACAGCCTTCCCGTCGGTAGCTCCGTCGATCGTCTTGGCCTCATCCTCTCGTGGCCGCAGATCGACGTCGTCGTGCGACTGGGATGCAGTTCGTGGCATTATAACCTCCACCTCTCTGTTATTCGCGGCATGTAAGGGACGGGGCCGTACTATCAAGTACGGCCCCGTCCCTTACACCATCGTAAGTTGTTTGAGTCGTTATTACCCTAAGTATACCTGGACGAGAAGCCTTTGTCAATTCGCAGGGTTTTCCATTATAGCGCATCTCACGATAGAACGCGACCTGTCTACACAAGTATAACGATACGGCCGCCCAAAAGGTTACGCCTTATCAGTCGCGCCGCCTCCATATACTCTATCGGCGCCGATCCAACCACGCTTCAATCGAGAGGGCAGCCTATCGACCTATCAACGGGTGCGCCCCACGATTGTGAGAGCGTCAGGCACAGCGGGCGCGCCCGATCGGCGCGCGGCGCCACGGATGCGTCGCGGCGGGGCGGCGTGCCGGGACAGCGGGGTCCGCGGTGCCTGACGGCGCGGGCGCGGGCGGCGGAACCTCCGCTGGGGGTGCGGGCCGGGCCAGCGGCTGGACATCCTCGACCGGAGCGGGCGCGACCGCGGTCGCCCGGCGGCGTGGCCGCGCCGGAGGGCACAGCCGCAGGCGCGTCCGCAAGGGGTGGGTGGCCCAGAAGGCGGCCCAGTCGCC
>JAABUO010001168.1_pt1 | contig 36504 bp, 29 predicted proteins | sample 5559291 | NCBI WGS metagenome assembly JAABUO01 (sample SAMN10711878, study PRJNA513372) | rock metagenome | isolation source: Antarctica rocks | place: Antarctica: Victoria Land, Finger Mt sud
GCTCCAGAGCCATCCGCAGGGCCCGGTCCCGCTGATCAGTCGGGTACTTCTTCGGCATGAGGTGCATCCTTCGCAAGAAAGGAAGCGGCATCAAACCCGGGACGGTTCAGTTGGCTGGGTCGGAGTCGACCGAGGGGTCGCTGTTGAGGGTCGGCGTGGAGTCGGGTACGAGGTCCAGCGTCCACGCGCCGGTGTTGTTGTCGCTGTTGACCGTGATGCCCTGGTGGGTCGGGTTGGCGAGCAGCGTGTTCGGCCCGCAGCCCTGGTCGGGCACCATCGCGGTCCCGTCGGCGCGCACCCGGACGTGACCGTGCAGCCCGCCGCAGCCGTTGACCAGCGGGGCGCCGACGGTGTAGATCGGGTCGGGGTTGCCGAAGGTGACCCCGCCGTTCAGGGAGATCGAGCAGAAGGCCGTCACGATGGCCTGCGAGCAGTAGTAGACGGAGTGCGGGTAGACGGCCGTCGTCGCGACCGGTACGCCTAGGGCGTACGGACCGCCGCCGACGGTCTGGTGGTCGACGCCCGAGGCCGGTACGGCGGCGGGTGTGGAGGTCGCCCCGTCGTCGTCCGAGCTGACGAAGAGGCTGGTGCTACCGGCGAGCTGCGAGATGAAGGTGCGGCCCAGCGTCCGGTCGGTGAACAGGATCGGGTCCAGCGTCGTGACCGAGGTCGTCGGCGGCTTGTGCGCCGCCCAGGTCGCGGTGTGCGTCGCCTGGTCGAAGGTCACCCCGTACGTGGTGAGGTCGGCCTGGTAGTCGGTCACGCCGGTCTTCCAGTTCGCCCGATCGAGGGCTCCACCGCGTTGTTGTACGCATCGTTGCTGGTGTCACCCGGGTTGACGGCGGGCGCCTGGTAGATCGTGTAACCGTCCCCGCTCGAGGCGGCGCCCGTGCCCGCGGCCGTGGCTGCACCGGCGCTCAGCAGGACAGGGACCACCGCCAGGGTGAGGAGGGCGAGAGGTCGACGCCGGATGCTCATGACGGTGGGTGATCGCCGTCGCGGCGCCGGCTCCTGCCGGTCCACCGTTACGAGCCCGTGAACGGACGATCCGTCGCGGGCGAGGGCGCCGGTGCGAGACTGCCTCCTGGACCGGCGCATCGTCGGCATCGAGAACGCCCACCCTACTCAGGGCCCGCTTTATCCCAGGCAGGCGTGGCGGCGCGGCGGCGCGTGGCCATGCTTAGTTGAAAACAATCGTCGACGCAGCCCCCAGCTGTACATGGAAACTGAAGGTTGCAGTATTTGGGTGATTAGTTCCCAGTGCACCGCCGGGGGTCGTGTCGTCGCGCGTGAGCACAAGCACCGCTGCGGTGCAGTCAGGGCCGTCGCCGCCCAAGACGAAGCCGGAGGGTGCACCGCCGCTAGTGAGCGTTCGGTCGCTGGTGGAGGAGCTGGTCCGCCCAACATCGCCACACACGGCTTTCGCACTGGCGCCATAGGGGGTCTGCAGACGCTCGAGCGACGTGGTGTAAGGGATGGCTTCGTCGCCGGCGGTTGTCACGGTGATGCCGCCGTTGTAGCAAAGGAACCCCGAGCAATTGGGGTCGACGCTGGGCAGCGCCAGGAGGATGTAGGCACTTCCGCCTGCGCCGAGAGTCGCCTGGCCCGAGGACCCAGCGAAGAGATCGCTGACGGCGACCGTCTGGTGCACTGGGCTCGGCGCGTCGCCGTGTGCGCCCGCCGTTCGAGTGTCGCCCTGAAGCACCGCTAGCCAGCGTGTCAGCTCGGGGGAGCAGTAGCCGTACTGGTCGGCGCCCGTGGGGCAGCCGAGGTTCCAGCTGGCCTCTGCGAAGTCCTGCAAGACGGTGGGAAGGTCGTGGCCGCGTGCGGCCAGGCTGGCGGTGATGGCGGTCAGTGGGTCGCCACTGACGCGGGCGCCAGCAACTCCGTCGGAGGTGTCTGGATCGACGGGTCGGCCGTTCATCCGGACGAGGATGTCCGTGACGATGCTCGATCCGAAGTGCTCACTCAGGTACTGCGGCAGGAGGAGCTCTCCGGCGGGTCGCGCGGGAGTCGCTGTCGGCCCGTCCCACGTGGTGAGGTCCTCGGTCGTCCGCGCGAGGTACTCGGGGATGGCTGAGGCGTAGTCGGCCCGGTGGGCGCTTGGCAGCCAGGGCGAGTTAGCGTTGCTCTGCATCGCGAACCAGTAGCTGCAGGCCTCTACCCACCAGGAGTCGCCGGCGAGGTTGCCGGCGCGGGAAGCTCCCGCCTGCAGGTAGAGTCGGCGATCATGTCGAAGAAGCTGGTGCGGGCGCCCACCCAACGAGTGGCGTCAGCGTTGGACAGCGCTAGCACGTCGCTCGCCGACGTCGGACCGGCGTAGAGCGACCCCGCGGTGGCGCTGGCCGCCGCGGGGCTGGCCGACACGACCACAACCGTCGGCTGCGCTGGCAACTGGAGGCCGAGTTGACTGGCCGTGATGTAGGAGTCTTCGAGGGAACTGTCAAGATCGTCGATGTAGTCGGGCACCCCGTCAGGTCCCGATACCTCGTCGAGGCCGTAGGTGTCTGCTGTCGGTACGCCGTTGACCGGATCACGCAGCGTGTAGATCACAACGAAGTGAGGGCTCAGTCTGGCCGTGCACACGGGCACGGCACCAGCAGCGCACGTAGGGCCGGTGGGTGCAGCGCCGGCCGCTGCGACCAGACCGAAGCTTGTCGCCCCGCAGATCGCGCCAGCCAGCAACAGACGACGACCAACACTCTTCCGAGCATTCACAACAGCGCAGCCTGTCGAGGCCTCAAGTCCTTGTCAAGCGACACCTGGCGCTGATCAACTCAACAGTTCGACAACGACTTGACGGCCTTAGTCACCCGCTTCTACTGTCCGCAGCACCGCGGCCTGGATGCTCCACGCACTCGAGGGCGTGACCGCGGCTATCGGGGGATGGGGAAGCACTTGGCGCTGTCGCGGGAGCGTCGTATCGCTGGCCTAGGGGCCTTCGGCCTGTTTCTGAGTGTTCTGGGTCTTTGGACGCCGCACGCCCTCGCCGAGTCGGCGCCGCGCGCCGCTTGGCTGCAGGCGGCGCCGCCTTCACTAGTGACGCCCGGAGTCGCGGTCGACGTTCCCCTAGCGGGCAGCTGTCCAGCCGCGAGCGACTGCTCCGTAACGCTGTACTACCGGCCAGGGGGGACAGCCACCCTCGACGACTCCGCGCTGCTGCTCGCCGTACCGCATTGGTCGCAGGTCACGGGGATCGTGTCGGCAACCGCCCTGCCAGATGGGTCCCAGTTGCTGCAAGGCACCGTGACCATTCCCGGAGCCGCGGTTGACAGCCGCGGGCTGCTGCTTATCGCTGCTCTGGACGCCACGCCACTGCACGCCTCAGGAACCGCGCTGGGCGGCGCCCGCACCCTGCACGCCTACTGGCCCGGTCTGCCTGCCACCGACGCAGCAGCCGTGCAGAGCCCGCCCGTTGTGGCCGATGTTTTGTCCGCCGGGCCGGGACCGCTCATCGCGCACGTCCCACCCTCACTGACAACAGCCGGCACGGGCCAGAGCATCACGTGGCGCGTCGCTTGTTCGACGGTTGACCCGTCGACGTGCACCTCGAGTGTTCGAGAAGCGATCGGCCAGCCGAGCGCTTCAGCGCTGGACGGCGCCTGGATGACGCTCGAAGGTGAGTCCACCGGTGTGACGTTCGTCGACGGCAGAGCAGTGCTCACGTTCACAGCAACGCTTCCGCCTCTTACAACCGGCCAAATGCTTTTCTACCAGATCGACGCCTCAGACGGCGAGCTGCGCAGTACGAGTCCCGGTCTCGCCGGTACCGGTGCTCCACTTGCAATCTCGCCGTCGGACTCGCCGCTCAGTTACTGGCTGCTCTGCAGCTGAATATCTCGCCCTCCGGTCGCCCAACTTCCAACTCCGACGGACGAGCCATCGTCACCTTCTGCGTTCAGCTGCCGCCGTCGGGCATCGGTACGACCTATTACAGCATCGACGCCACCGACGGCACCTTGGCCGGCACGTCTCCTGGGGCGCCGAGTACAGGCGCACCGGTTCCGCTCGACCGCGAGGACTCACCCAATCAGCTATCTGCTGATCTGCGCCTAGCAGTGCTGGCGCCGCGACCGCCACACATCGTTGAGGGAGCACTTATGCGCCGCCGCACGGTCACCCGCCCGCACCCGGCAGCTCGCATCACATGGCTGACGGTCCTGACGGTCTGCGCCTTGCTGGGTAGCCTGCTGCCCTTCGCGCCGCCGGCCACAGCCGATTCGTCGCAGGAGCCCGTCCTAGGCGCCGGTAACTACCAGATGACGGCGATCGTCGACGGTAGCGCCGCTGGTTACGCCTTCGATGCGCAGAACGTAGCGGTCGCGCTGACCCCGCTTGACGGCTCCTCAAGCGGGGCGACCGCGCTGCTGTGCACGGACCCCAACCACGACTGCGGAGAGGGTGCGGTCGGCCAGCTCGCCCTGTCCGCGAGCCAACAGTCGGCTCTGCAAGTCTCCCTGCAGAGTCCCGGCATCACCAACGTCGGCGGCAATAACTACAGCCTAGGCACGGTCACTTTGCAGTCGGGTGACGCTACAATCCAGCAGCTCGGGCCCCTGTCCTGGTCGTATACCTGGCACCCTGAGGAACCGCTGGTCGGTGGCGGGCAGTTCTACCCACCCATCGTCGTCTACATCGACGTCGAGTCGTACGCCGGCCCGCCGCCCGGAGGGACCGGCAGCGCAGGCAACGGCGGTCCGTCGGCCCATCGCGGCGACCCTGTCAACTCCCTGACTGGCTCGCTGTTCCACCAACGAACCACCGCCGCGGTCCGCGACGCAAAGCTGCCCCTCAGCGAGACGCTGTCTTACAACAGCTTCCAGCCGGAGGATGACGGATTCGGGTACGGCTGGTCGGGCAGCTACTCGCGCCACCTCGCCTTCTACCCCAGTGCCGTCGTTGCCGTTCTCGACGACGGCACCCAGCTGCGGTTCGCTCTGCAGACCCTGACGCCCCTCGACGGTACGAGCGGCCAGCTGACCAGCACGGCCAGCGGCTATGTGCTCAACGTGGGCGACGGCCAGGTCAGCGACTTCGACAGCTCCGGCGTACTCCAAAGGGTACGAACGCTCGACGGCCAAGTCGACCGGGTGCAATATGACGCCGCCGCTCACCTGTCCGCCGTCACCGGCGCCTCGCAGAGCATCACATTCGGCTGGGACGGCTCGCACCTGACATCAGCCACGCTCAACGACGGCCGCGCCGCGACCTTCAGCTACGACAGTGCCGGCGACCTCATGTCCGCCGCTGACACAGCCGGCAACACCGAGAGCTACACCTACGACGCAGGACACCGCCTCCAGACCATCACAGCCGCCGACGGAACCACGACGCTCAGCACGACCTACGACGAGGCCTCCGGCCGGGTCATCTCCCAGACCGACGGCAACGGCAACAGCAGCGCCTTCTCCACCATCCCGGAAGGCAACCAGGTCGTCGCCCTCTACCACCCCGCAGGGCCAGTCACGGCCCAGGACACCTACAGCCCCTCCGGCCAGCTGACCAATGTCAACGGCAACGCCCTGAGCTACGACGCCAGCGGCCGACTTGCCGCCATCAGCGTCGGCACCCCGACCGGCCCCGGACATGTCGAGAGCTTCACCTACGACACCGCAGGCGACACGACCAGCGTCACGACACCGGCCGGAGTTGCGACCTACCTGTTCAACGCCAGCAGGCAGCTGGTCAGCACGCAGATCGGCGCCCAGACCTCCTCGGCCAGCTATGACACACAGAACCGGGTCTCCAGCGTCACCACCGCGCAGGGGACGACCACCTACAGCTACTCCGGGTCAAGCCCCCAACCCACCAGGATCACCAGCCCGGGCGGCGGGTACCAGGACTTCGCCTACGACCCCGCCGGCAACATGACGACCATCACAGGTCCGACGGGCCACCAGACCCACCTCGAGTACGACAGCGACAACCGCGTCGTGAGCGTCACCGACCCGCGCGGCACCACCGCGGGTACAGACCCCGCCGGTCACACCACGACCTACGCCTACACCGCCGACGACCTGCTTGCGACGTCGACCGACCCCCTCGGAGCGCTCACCCAGTACGGCTACGACACCTTCGGTGACCTCACCACATCCACCGACCCCCTCGGTCGCACCACCACTCGCTCCTACGACAGCGACGGCAACCTGAAACTTCTGACGCTGCCCGGCGGCCAGCAGACGACCGACACCTACGACGCGGCCGGGCACGTGACCTCGAGCACCGACCCGCTCGGCCGCACCACCCAGCAGACCTGGGATCCCAACACCGGGCAGCTCACCTCGAGGACCAGCCCCAGCGGGGGAACGACCGCCTACACCTACGACGGGGACGGCAACGTCATCAGGACCGTCGACCCCGATGGCCACACGACGACCAACACCTACGACGCGTCCGACCGGCTCAGCGCCACCACCACGCCCAATGGCAACAGGATCGGCTCCGACCCACGCGAGAACACGACGACCTACACCTACGACTCGAGCGGCAACCGCACCTCCCTCATGAACGGCAACGGCGCCGTCACGAAGTACGCCTACGACGACGCCGGCAACCTGATCAGCACCACCGACCCGCTGGGCCGCACCAGCCGCACCGACTACGACGCGGCCGGCCGCGTCCTCGCCGAGCACGACCCCACCGGCGCGACGACCTCCAGCCGGTACGACGCGGCCGGCCAGCTCGTGTCCACGACCGACCCGCTCGGCAACACCACCACGTACACCTACGACGCCGACGGCAACCGGCTCAGCCTCACCGATCCCAGCGGGGACCTGACCACATACGGCTACGACGCCGACAACCGCCTGGTCGCCACCACCAGTCCACGCGGCAACGCGCCGCAAGCGGCGGCCGGCTCGTTCACCAGCACCAACAGCTACGACGCGGCTGGACAGCGGACAGCCACGACCAACGCGCTCGGTGGCGTCACCACCATCAGCTACGACGCCGCGGGGGACAAGGCCACGGAGACCGACCCGGCCGGCCGAACGACGAACTACGGGTACGACGACGCCGGCGAGCCGGTCGCCATCACCAACCCGCTCGGCGACCAGACCAGCTTGACGTATGACGCCGACGGGAACGTGAGCGGCCGTACCGACGGGCTCGGACACACCACGCACTACTCCTGGGACGGCGACGGCCTGCAGATCGGCAAGGTGACGCCACTCGGAGAGTCGTCCTCCTATCAGTATGACGCGGATCAGAATCTCATCCAGACAGTCACACCGCCGACTGCAAACGGCAGCTCTCGCACGACCAACTACACGTTCGACGGACAAGACCGCCTGACCCACGTCGCCTATGACCAATCCGCCTCGGCAGTGCTACCCGGGGCGGGTGGCTCGACCACGACCGTGTCCATTCCGACGCCGAACGTCAGCTACACCTACGACGCCGCCGACCAACTTACCCAAATCGTCGATGGAGTGGGGACGACGCACTACCAGTACGACCCCGCCCGCCGACTCGTGAAGACCACGGGCGCTCACGCCCTGTCGATCGGTTACGACGCGGCCGGTCACCGCACCTCGCTCACCTACCCGGACAACGCGGCCGACCGTTACACCTACGACTCCGACGGTCGGCTCAGCACGCAAGCGGTGGCAGGACTGCCAACGCAAGCTTTCCGCTACAACGCCGACAGCGAGCCAACGGGCCGTGTCGGTGGTGGACTGCAGGTCGCCTGGACCCGCGACGCCCTCGGCAAGACGCTAGAGATGACGACCCGGAACTCCACCCAGCAGATCCTCGACCTGCGGCAGTCCTTCACCGCGGCTGGTCAGCTCGCGACAAGGAGCATCAGCGCTCCGCAACAACAGCTCCAGCCCGCCATCTCGGCTCTTGCCGCCACGAACCCGGACGCGGTCAATCCTGCGGCCAGCTTGTTCACCCAGGACGGCTACACCTACAACGCCGCCGGTGAGCTGACCCAGGACTGCCGCGGCGCCTGCTCCGCCTCGACGTCGGGCGCCTGGACCTACGACGCCGCCGGTAACCGCACCACCCAGACAGGCGCTGCCGCGAGCAGCACCTACACCTACAACGCGGACAACGAGCTCACCGCCCTCACCACGAGCGGCGGCTCGAGTACGACCTTCACCTACGACACCCAGGGAAACCAGACCCAGAAGGTCGTCAACACGACGGGTGTAGCCGGCACCGGAGTCGCGACCACGGCCACCACCAACTACGTCTACGACGGCGCGAACCACCTCGCACTGGAGCTCGCCGGCAGCACCGGGGTCGAATACACCTACGACGCACAGGGCGACCGGGCCAGGACACAACACGTCCAGGCCACCAGCGCCGGTCTGACAGCAACGAATAGTCAGAGCGCCACCTGGGACCCGGCAAGCGGCCGGCCTGAACTGCTCCAAGATGCGGGCGGCACGACCGGCTTGCAGCAGCACCGCTACAGCTACGCCGCGGGCGCGCTCACCGCCGTCGTCACCAACGGCACGGCCAGCCAAGCGGGCAGTCCTCGCGGCACGGTCAGCCAGTTCGCGGTCACCGACGACCTGACCAGCCCCATCGCCTACACCGAGCCCGACGGCACCCTCGACGCGACCGCCAGCTACGACGCCTGGGGGAACGGCACCTCGCAGGCACGGACCGCCAGTGGCGTGACCGATACAGGGGCAGGCACGACCGCGACCGCACCACCAGAGCCAGCCGTTGGGTACGCCGGCGGCCAGACCGCCGACGACCGCACGGTGCACATGGGTGCTCGAGACCTGGACCCGGCGACAGGAAGGTTCCAAGCCCCGGACCCGCTGGCTACCGGCGTCAACGAGACCCAGCAGTGGAACGCCAGCAACTACCTCTACGTGCGCGATGACCCCCTCGACCTCGTCGATCCGCTCGGCTTGCAAGAACACAAGTCCGGAGCCTTTCAGTGGTTCTTCGACTTGGTAGACACAACAAAATTTGTCTCGAAGGCCGTCGTCAACTTCACAGTCAATGTTGGGCCTGGGCTGTACGACGGCTTGTCTGGCGCACTCAACTCCAGCGTGCACGGCTACTGCGAGATTGTCACCAACGACGTAGTTACCTGCGAGCAGACCAACGTCCTGCCGTACCTGACTGGATACTGCCCGTTCCAGGACGACAGCTTGACCGCCTCATGCGAGGTCGGCAACGCCACCGGCGCAGTCCTTCCCCCCGCCCTCCTGGACGGGGCCAGCGCCCTCCTTGCCCTAAGAGACGCGTCAGACGCTCGCAGTGCCATCAGAGTCGCATCACCACCGACCGCCGCAGAAGGCGCCGACGCTGCCGCAGTCGACGTCGGACACGCCGGCATTCACCAGTTCCCCGGGATCACCGCCGGCAAGAGTCAGTTCTTTGACGGAGCCAATCTTGGGCAGCTCTCGAACACCGATGGCCTAACGGGAGTCGTTCAGCAGAACGGGAATCTCCGCTACGTGCTCCGAGGCGCAGGAGACGTTGGGGTCGACCGCACAACCGGGTTACCGACGGACATCTACACGGTGATCCGCAAGCCTGACGGCTCGGTATTGACGATGTTCCCCGGCGCAAGTCCGAAGAGCTGACCGTGGCTGTTCGCGTCGAGTTGCGGGAAGGCGGCGTTCTTGTCGCCGGGGTCGAGCAGTGGTGGGACGACCTGGAGGAGGCTCTTGGCCGAGAAGAGGAGCACTTCGCTCTACTTGAAAGCATCAGTCCGTACGGGCAGGTCAACATCCCGCGTGAGCGCCTGTCGGACCTCGCAGACGAATGTCGGCGGCTTGGTCCTCGGGTGGGTGACTCCGTGAAGTCGCTCCTGCTCAAGATTGCCGAGCTGTGCGATCGAGCAGCCGCCGGGGCCGACAGCGAGCTCCGGTTCGACGGGGACTGACATGGTGGTCCGCCGGGCCGCACAGGTTTGGCTTGCTCTGCTCATCCTTGTCCTGACCTCGGCAACCCTGCTGGCTGCTTGGGTCTTGCCTGCCTCGGCGACACCCTCAGAGGGGGCACCTGCGAGTACGGCTATGCCCGCAGCCGTGAGCGTCTATGACGGCTGGACGCGACATGCGAACCCGCACCCCGGGTCAGGCGTCACTATGGGGGTCACGGCGGATGTGCAGGATCGATCTTCGACCAGCGCTGCCGGGCCTCGTGTTGTGGCCGCCTCACGCAATGCCGCAGAAGCAGGAGGCGGCGAACTCACCACGCTCTACCGGGCTGTCGAGCCTGGCGAGCTGAACGACATTCTAGGCACTGGCGTTTATCGCTCCGCTCCGGGCGAGACGGAAGAGAAGTACTTCTTCCCGACGAAGGCCCAGGCCGAGAATTTCTCGAAGATAGCGTCAGAAAACTATGGGACGGGGCCGTACTGCATAACCTCCGGGTACATTCCGACCTCAGTGCTGCGAGGAGTCCAGACGATCCACCCTGCCGGTGAAGGCACCGCCTACTTCATCCCCGACGACTTGTTGCCCTACTTCAAGAACATCGTGAGTAATGGCCCGTAGCGATACCTCGGCTGGGCAGCGTGTTGATGCCATTGTCCGACTTGACGGGGCTGAGAAGGTCAGGCTTCTGGCGGGGGTGTTCCGACCAGGATCGCGCAGCGTGATGTTCCGTTTCCCCGATGCTGGTCGTCTCGAAGACGGTGACATGTTCGGGGCCGTAATTGAGGAGGTAGCTGAGCAGCCCGAGGCTGGGCTGCACGTGCACCTCTGGTTCTGGAACGATCTAGCGAGGATCTACGTCATCCCAGGTGCTCACTTCGAGGTCTGGTACGCGCGCACTGTGGGGAAAGGCCTCGTCTTGCCTTGGTCGGCCGGTACCCATGAGGTACGCGACCGTCCGCATGGCGTTGAACCCTTCCGTCAAGATCTTTCCGGCTCAGATTCGTGAGTGCAGTCCCGGGCGGTCTCACGAGGCGATGGCTGGCCAGCCTCGTAGCCGCCCTGACCGTACTGGCTGCACTGCTGCTTGGAGCCGGCACAACGTCCGCCAGCGGGCTTCCTGCAGCTGAAACTCGTGTCGGGGCCATCAGCCCCGCCGCCGCTCATGTCGTTGGGGTCCACGAGTGCTGCACCGCAGGTCAGCACTGGGTTCGACGCCCGTTGCAGCTGCGACTCGTGGTGGGCCACTGTGTTGCCGCAGAAGCAGGAGGCATGGCCGGTGAGCACATGAGGTCTCCCGCTTCGGCGTTCCTGCAGGTCAGGGGCCTTTGCGGGGGCGTGAGGGGCCGAATCGTGTAGGCACACGACCGTGGGCGTGTCGCTCGACGCGGGCTGCGGGGGTGTGGTGGCCTGACCCAGCCCGCAGTCGCTCGGCGCGCTCGTGGTAACACGATCCCGTGCGCCTCCGCGCGCATCTCCGCAGGTCAGCGCCGTGATCAGCCCGATCGTGTGCTTATCATCTGCGGAACTCCGGCCAGGGGTGGCCTTCGGCGAGTTGGCGTACGACGTCGAGACTGTTGTGGCCGTTCTTGGCGGCGGTGGACAGGCACCACTCCAGTGCGCAGGGTGCAGAATGACCGATGCCCCGCGACGCCGGAGGTGCGAGACTGCCTCGTGGACCGGCGCATCTTCGGCATCGAGAACGAGTACGGCGTCACGTGCACGTTCCGGGGCCAGCGTCGGCTCAGCCCGGACGAGGTCGCGCGCTACCTCTTCCGCCGCGTCGTGAGCTGGGGGCGCAGCAGCAACGTCTTCCTCCGCAACGGCGCGCGCCTCTACCTCGACGTCGGCAGCCACCCGGAGTACGCCACGCCCGAGTGCGACGACGTGGTCGAGCTCGTCACCCACGACAAGGCGGGGGAGCGCACGCTCGAGGGGCTGATGATCGACGCCGAGCGGCGGCTGCGCGAGGAGGGCATCGCCGGCGACATCTACCTCTTCAAGAACAACACCGACTCGGCCGGCAACTCCTACGGCTGCCACGAGAACTACCTCGTCGGGCGGCACGGGGAGTTCAGCCGGCTGGCCGACGTGCTGGTGCCCTTCCTCGTGACCCGCCAGGTCCTGTGCGGCGCGGGCAAGGTGCTGCAGACCCCCCGCGGCGCCGTCTACTGCGTCAGCCAGCGGGCCGAGCACATCTGGGAGAGCGTCTCGAGCGCGACGACCCGCTCCCGGCCGATCATCAACACGCGGGACGAGCCGCACGCCGACGCCGAGCGCGTCCGCCGGCTGCACGTGATCGTCGGCGACTCCAACATGAGCGAGACGACGGCCCTGCTCAAGGTCGGCGCGACCGACATCGTGCTGCGGATGATCGAGGCCGGCGTGGTCATGCGCGACCTGACGCTGGAGAACCCGATCAGGGCCATCCGCGAGGTCAGCCACGACATCACCTGCCGTCGTACCGTCCGGCTGGCCAACGGCCGTGAGGCGAGCGCGCTGGACATCCAGCGGGAGTACTTCGCCAAGGCCACCGACTTCGTGGAGCGTCGCGGCGGCGACCCCGTCACCAAGCGCGTCATGGAGCTGTGGGGCCGCACCCTCGAGGCGATCGAGACGCAGAACCTCGAGCTCGTCTCCCGGGAGATCGACTGGGTCACCAAGTACGTCCTGCTCGACCGCTACATGGCCCGCAACGACGTCCCGCTGTCAAGCCCCCGCGTCGCGCAGATCGACCTCGCCTACCACGACATCAACCGCAAGCGCGGGCTCTACTACAAGCTCGAGCGCGAGGGCATGGTCGAGCGGGTGACCACCGACCTGCGCGTCTTCGAGGCCAAGAGCCTCCCGCCGCAGACGACGCGGGCGCGGCTGCGCGGCGAGTTCATCAAGCGGGCACAGGAGAAGCGCCGCGACTTCACCGTCGACTGGGTCCACCTCAAGCTCAACGACCAGGCGCAGCGCACCGTGCTGTGCAAGGACCCCTTCCGCGCGCAGGACGACCGGGTCGACAAGCTCATCGCGAGCATGTGACCGCGGCCCGCTCTCTAGGCTCGTACGCATGGCGGCGCAGCGGCTCGAGCGGCTGGTCAACCTGACCCTGGCGCTGATGAGCACCCGCCGCCCGATGACCGTGGTGCAGATCGCCCGCGCCGTCCCCGGTTACGACCTCGGCCCCGGCGGGGTCGCCGACGAGGCTTTCCGCCGGATGTTCGAGCGCGACAAGGAGTCGCTGCGCGAACAGGGGATCCCTGTCCTCACCGAGCCGGTCGGCGGCTGGGCGGCGGGGGAGGGCGAGGTCGGTTACCGCATCCCCCCGGCGGAGTACGCGCTGCCCGACATCAGCCTGGAGCCGGACGAGGCCGCCGCCCTGGGGCTCGCCGCTCGCCTGTGGTCCTCCGCGCGGCTGGCGGAGGACGTGCAGACGGCGCTGCGCAAGCTGGAGGCGGTCGGCGTACCCGCCCGGGAGCCGGCTGTCGCCTTCGCGCCGCGGGTGGAGAGCCGCGAGCCTGCCTTCGCCCCGGTCTACGCCGCGCTGCGCGCCCGCCAGGCCGTCCGCTTCGGTTACCGCGGGCCGGCCGACGAGGCGGCCCGAGAGCGCACCGTCGAGCCGTGGGGGGTGGCCAGCCGCGCCGGGCACTGGTACCTCGTCGGTCTCGACCGCGACCGCGGCGAGCGTCGTACCTTCCGGCTGTCGCGCGTGGAGGGCGACGTCACCACGGTCGGTCGGCCGGGGAGCGTCGAGCGACCGGCCACGCCGATCGACCTCGCGGCCCAGGTGCGCCCGCCGGCGGAGCCCGAGCTGCGCGGCGAGGCGCTCCTGCTCGCGCGCCGGGGCGCCGGCTGGGCCCTGCGCCGCGACGCGGTGGCGGCGACCGAGGTCGAGGGGGGCACTCACCTGACGGTGGCCTACGCCCGGCTGGAGGTGCTCGCCGAGCGCGTCGCCGAGGCCGCTCCCGGGGTCGTGGCACTCGCCCCCGAGGCGCTGGTCGACTCGGTCGTCCAGCGGCTGCAGGCCGTGCTCGACACCCACCAACCTCTCCGGGCGGGTACGCGGTGACCCGCCTCACCCGGCTGCTCTCCCTGCTCCCGTGGCTGCGTACGCACCCTGGGGTGCGGGTGGCGGAGGCGGCGGCGCACTTCGGGGTGACGGAGGCGCAGCTGCGCGCCGACCTGGCCCTGCTCTACCTCTGCGGGCTGCCCGGCCACGGCTTCCTCGACCTCATTGACATCGACTTCGCGGGCGACACCATCACGGTCAACGACGCCCAGACCCTCGGTCGCCCGCTGCGGCTGACCGGCGATGAGGCGACCGCCCTGCTGGTGGCCGCCCGCGCGCTCGCCGACCTGCCGGGCCTCGACCGGGGTGACGCCCTCGAGCGGGCGCTCGCCAAGCTGACGGCCGCGGCGGGCGAGGCGGCGCAGGACAGGTCCACGGTCGCCGTCGAGCTGGCCCGGGCGGACACCGGCTCGACCACCCTGCCGGTGGTGCGCCAGGCGCTGGAGGAGGGACGCCGGCTGCGCCTGTCCTACCTGGTCGAGGCGCGAGACGAGCTGACCGAGCGCGATGTCGACCCGATGACCGTGCACGCGCGGGACGGCCGGCTCTACCTCGAGGCGTGGTGCCACCGCGCGCAGGGCATCCGGCTCTTCCGCGTCGACCGCATCACCGCCGCGCGGCTGCTCGAGGAGCCCGCGGCCCCGCCGGCCGACGCCGCCCCGCTGGACCTCGCCGACGGCGTCTTCTCCCCGGGCCCCGACGACCTGTCGGTCGAGCTCGCGCTGACCGCCGCGGCTCGGTGGGTGCACGACTACCACGCCTGCGAGGAGGTGGAGGAGCTGCCCGACGGGGGCCTGCGCATCCTGCTGCGGGTAGCGGACCCCGCGTGGGTGCGCCGGCTGGTGCTCCGCCTGGGTGGTGCTGCGCGCGTGCTGGCGCCTCCGACGCTCGTCGCGGAGGTTCACGCGACCGCCGCGCAGGGGCTCGCGGCGCAGACGCAGCAGCGCCGTTGAGCCCTTCGCTCGGCGGCTGAGGAAGGGCGCTCTCGGGTCGTCAAGCCCCCGCGGCGGCGTGCCGAGGGACTGTCCATCGCGCCGCGGAGACGCTGCGCAGCGAACCCTCCGGAGGCGATGGCGATGACCACGATCAAGGCGACGTGCCCCACCTGCGGTGAGGTCGAGCTGACCCACGACGACGTCCGGCTGATGGTGTGCAGCAGCGAGACGCTGTCCTACTACGCCTTTGACTGCCCCGGCTGCGTCGACGAGGTGCGGAAGCCGGCCGACGACCACGTCATCAGCCTGCTGATGAGCGGGGGGGTCAAGGCCACCGTCTGGGAGCTGCCGGCCGAGGTCCTGGAGACCAAGTCCGGCCCGCGCCTGACCTACGACGACCTGCTCGACTTCGCGGTCGCCCTGGCCGCCGAGGACCTGCTCGCCGGGCTCGCCGCCGAGCCGGCCCGCCGCCCGGCCTGACCCCGGACCCGGAGCCCTCCTGCCTGCTCAGTGCTCCTGCCCGCTCCGCCCCCTGCCCGCTCCGCCCCCTGCCCGCTCCACCCCTCCTGCCCGCGCTCGCGGCCTACGCTTCGGCCCATGCCGACCGCACTGATCGTCACGCTGGCGATCACCGGGCTGCTCCTGCTCGCCGTCGCAGTGCTCGTGCCCATGGGCCTCGGCGTGTGGCACGCGCTGCGCCGGCTCACCACGGAGGCCAGCCGGCTCGGCGCCGAGGGCGCCGCCGTGGCCGACCGCGCCGTCCAGGCGATGCACACCTCCCGCTCAGGCGGGTGACACCCGCCGGACCGCCGGTGGACAGACTCCACGACGTACAGTGACGGACGGTCCTGGAGGTCTGGACCACCGCTGGACTGATGGGAGCTGTGCCCATGCTGCGCAACGCCTTCGAGGGTTGGCACATCGTCGTCATCGTGCTGGCCGTGATCATCCTCTTCGGCTCCAAGAAGCTGCCCGACGCGGCGCGTTCGGTGGGCCGGTCGATGCGCATCCTCAAGGCCGAGACCAAGGGCCTGCGCGAAGACGGTCACGACGAGCCGGCCGCCCGGACCGAGACACCGGCCGCCACCCCGACACCGGCCGCCACCCCGACCCCGGCCGCCACCCCGACGCCGACTCCTGCGCCGGTGTCCGTGGTGACGCCGGCTCCCGTCGCGCATCCTGCCCCAGCGACGGCTGGCGTGGGCAGCGTCGACGGCGGCATGCTCTCCGGTGAGCCGGCGCGCGTGCACACCGACGCCCCCTGATCTGCCTGTCTCCACCCGCTGACCGGCCGCGCCGATGACCACTACAGCCCGGCGGCCACCGCGAGTGCTGCCCACGAGGCCGCCGGCGTCGGTCGAAGACGCCCGGATGAGCATCGGTGGGCACCTGCGCGAGCTGCGCAACCGCCTCTTCAAGGCCGTCCTGGCCATCGTGACCGTGACCGCCGTCGTGGCGATCTGGGCCTACGGACCGGTGTCGAACTTCATCACCCGCCCCTACTGCGAGATCGACCCGAAGCACCGGGTGGCGCTCAACGGCGGTGGGAGGTCCTGCCAGCTGATCTACACCGGGGTGACGGACGCCTTCACCTTCCGGCTCAAGATCGCCTTGCTGGCGGGGCTCATCCTCAGCGCACCGGTGTGGCTCTACCAGCTCTGGGCCTTCATCGCGCCCGGCCTGCACCGCCGGGAGCGCCGCTACACCTACCTCTTCACCGCCACCGCCTCGGTGCTCTTCGCCCTCGGCGCTGTGCTGGCGTACCTCACCATGTCCAAGGGGCTGGAGCTGCTGCTCTCAGTCGGCGGCCAGCACCTCGCCGCGCTGCTCGAGGTCAACAAGTACTTCGGCTACTTCGTGGCCATGGTCCTCATCTTCGGGGTCGGGTTCGAGTTCCCCCTGATCGTCGTCTCGCTCAACCTGGTCGGCATCCTCTCCAGCGGACGGCTGCGCCGCTCGCGCCGGGTGGTGTGGTTCCTCATCGTGCTCTTCGCGGCGGTGGCCACGCCGAGCCAGGACCCCTTCACCATGCTCGCCCTCGCGCTGCCCATCATCGGGTTGTACGAGGTCGCCGTGGTGATCGCCCGGGTGCACGACGGGCGCAAGGCCAGGCGCGAGGCCGACACCCCCTGGCGCGACCTGGCTGACGACGTGGCCAGCGACCTCGACATCGAGACCCGACCGGCGCCGCACGCCAGCCCGGCACCCCTGGTCCACGCCGGCCGTTCGGGAGACGACATCACCTGAGGCACGGCATGATCGGCGCCGTGGCCGAGCGGGGGGAGCTGGCGCTGGTCGTCAACCCGGTGGCCGGCGGCGGTCGCGGGGCCCGGCTCGCCGCACCCGTCGCGGCGCGCTTGCGGGGTGCCGGCTGGGGAGTTGAGATCATCATCGGGCGCAGCGCCGCCGACGCGGACGAGCGCCTCGGTGCCGCCGTAGCCCGAGGTGTCGTCGGCATCGTGGCCGTCGGTGGCGACGGCATCATCAACCAGGTCGCCCAGCACGTCGCCGGGACCGAGCTGGCCCTCGGGATCGTCCCCGCGGGCACCGGCAACGACCTCGCCGGCGCCCTGGCGCTGCCCGCCGACCCGCTCGCGGCCGCCGACCTGATCACTAGCGGTCGAGAGCGCCGCATCGACGCTTGCCGCACCGCGACCGGTCACTGGTGGGTCAACGTGCTCGGCGCCGGCTTCGACGCCGCCGTCAACGAGCGCGGCAACCGGATGCGCTTCCCGCGCGGCAAGCGCAAGTACGACCTCGCGATCGTCGCCGAGCTGGGTCGGCTGCGGGCGGTGCCCTTCACGCTGACCCTCGACGGGGTCGTGCGCGAGGTGCCCGCCGTGCTGGTCGCGGTGGGGAACGGGTCGTCGTACGGCGCCGGCATGCGCATGACCCCGGCCGCGGTCCTCGACGACGGCGTGCTGGACGTGACCGTCATCGGCCCGGTGAGCCGACGCACCCTGCTGCGCGTCTTCCCCGGCGTCTACAAGGGCACCCACGTCACCCACCCGGCGGTGACCACGCTGCGCGCGCGCTCCGTCGGGCTCGCCGCCGAGGGCCAGGTCGCCTACGCCGACGGCGAGCGCATCGGCCCGCTGCCGGTCACCTCGACGTGCGTCCCAGGGGCGCTGCGGCTGCTCGGCGCCTGAGCCGCCAGCTCAGCTGGCCCCGCGCTCGACGGCGTCGCGCGCGGGGGAGGCCCCGACGTGGTCCGTAGGCTCGTCGGGTGGTCGGCGCGCAGGTCCGGGCCGACCCCTCGGCAGCCCGGCCCGGCCAGCTCGGTCCCTTCGCCGCCGGCTACTCCTTCGGCCTCGACCGCTTCCAGCTCGACGCCTGCGCCGCGCTGGAGGCGGGGGAGGGCGTCCTCGTCTGCGCTCCCACCGGCGCCGGCAAGACGGTGGTGGGGGAGTTCGCCGTGCACCTGGCGCTCGCGCAGGGGCGCAAGTGCTTCTACACCACCCCGATCAAGGCGCTGTCCAACCAGAAGCTGGCCGAGCTGTCCGCGCGCTTCGGCGAGCGCAACGTCGGCCTGCTCACCGGCGACACCTCGATCCGCTCGGACGCGCCGGTGGTGGTGATGACCACCGAGGTGCTGCGCAACATGCTCTACGCCGGATCCCCGGCCCTGGCGGGCCTGGGCTACGTCGTCATGGACGAGGTCCACTACCTCGCTGACCGCTTCCGCGGCGCGGTCTGGGAGGAGGTGATCATCCATCTGCCCGACGAGGTCAGGCTGGTGTCGCTCTCGGCCACGGTGAGCAACGCCGAGGAGCTCGCCGCGTGGCTGGTGACGGTGCGCGGCCACACCCGCGTCGTGCTCGAGGAGCACCGCCCCGTGCCCCTCTTCCAGCACGTCATGGCGGGGACGAGGCTCTACGACCTCTTCTCCGGCGGCGCGCTACCCGGCACTGGCGCCGAGCGACCCGAGGTCAACCCGCAGCTCACCGAGCTGGCCAGGGAGGACGCCCGCGGTCAGGTCGGGCTGCCGCAGCGCGGCCGCGGGGGGCGGGCGGCTGGGGCCGGACGGCCACGTGGCCGGGCGCGCACCCCCGACCGGGCGAGCACGGTCGAGCGGCTCGAGCGCGAGGGCCTCCTGCCGGGCATCGTCTTCGTCTTCAGCCGGGCGGGGTGCGACGCCTCGGTCACCGCCTGCGTCCACGCCGGGCTGCGCCTGCTCAGCGAGGAGGAGCGCGCCGAGGTGCGCGCCACGGTCGAGCGCCGCACCCGCGAGCTGCCCGAGGCCGACCTCGTCGCGCTGGGCTACTGGGAGTGGGTGGCCGCCCTCGAGCGGGGCGTCGCCGCGCACCACGCCGGGATGCTGCCGGCCTTCAAGGAAGTGGTGGAGGAGCTCTTCACCCGCGGCCTGGTCAAGGTCGTCTTCGCCACCGAGACGCTGGCCCTGGGCATCAACATGCCGGCCCGCTCGGTGACGCTGTCGAGCCTGTCGAAGTGGAACGGTGAGACCCACGCCGACATCACGCCGGGGGAGTACACGCAGCTCACCGGCCGGGCGGGGCGGCGGGGCATCGACGTCGAGGGGCACGCGGTCGTGCTCTGGCAGCCCGGCTTCGACCCGCGGCACCTCGCCGGGCTGGCCAGCACCCGCACCTTCCCGCTGCGCTCGAGCTTCCGCCCCTCGTACAACATGGCGGTCAACCTGGTCGACTCGGTGGGGCGCGACCGGGCCCGCGCGCTGCTCGGCAGCTCCTTCGCGCAGTTCCAGACCGACCGGGCGGTGGTGGGGTTGCAGCGCCAGCTCACCCGGAACGTCCAGGCGTTGGCGGGGTACGCCGAGGCCGCGCACTGCGAGCTCGGCGACGTGGTGGAGTACGACCGGTTGCGCCGCGCGGTCGACGCCCGGGAGGCCGAGCTCGCGCGGCGCGGGGCGCAGCACCGGCGGGCCGAGGCCAGCGACGTGCTCGAGGCGCTGAAGCCCGGCGACGTGCTCGCCATCCCGGGTGGACGACGCGCGGGGGTGGCGGTGGTGCTCGACGCGGGTGTGCCGGCGGTGTCGGCGCACCAGGCAGCGCGGGGTGCGCCGAGCGACGGCCCCCGACCGGTCGTGCTCACGGGTGACCGGCAGGTCCGGCGGCTCTCGCTCGGTGACTTCCCGACCATCCCCCAGGTCCTGGGCCGGGTCCGGGTGCCGCGCGGCTTCAACGCGCGCTCGCCGCAGGCACGCCGCGACCTCGCCTCGACGCTGCACGCCCAGGGCTTCCTGGACCGCGGGGCCCGGCCCCACCGCACCCGCTCGGCTGCTGCCGACGACGGCGAGCTGGCCCGGCTGCGGGCCGCCTTGCGCGCGCACCCGGTGCACGGCTGCCACGAGCGGGCCGACCACCTGCGGTGGGGGGAGCGCACCGCGCAGCTCGAGCGCGACACGGCGGCGCTGCGCCGACGGGTGGACTCGCGGACCGGCACCCTGACCCGCACCTTCGACCAGGTCTGCGCGGTCCTCGAGCGGCTGGGTCACCTCGTACCGGTCCAGGACGATGACGCGGTGACCCCCGCCGGTCGCGTGCTCGCCCGCATCTACGGCGAGGACGACCTGGTCACCGCCGAGTGCCTGCGCCGGGGGCTGTGGGACGGCCTCGACCCGGCCGCGCTGGCCGCGGTCGCCAGCACCCTGGTCTACGAGCCCCGCCGGCCGGACGAGGCGCCCCGCCAACCGGCGCCCCCCACCACCCGCGAGGCCGTCGAAGCGACCGCCCGGGTGTGGGGGGAGCTCGCCGGCCTGGAGGCCGAGGCTGGTCTGGCCACGCTGCGGGAGCCGGACCAGGGCTTCGCGTGGGCGGCCCACCGCTGGGCGCGCGGCGGCTCTCTGGCCACCGTGCTCGACGGCGCGGAGCTCACCGCGGGTGACTTCGTCCGGTGGGTGCGCCAGCTGATCGACCTGCTGGACCAGGTGAGCGGCGTAGCCGCCGACACGCCCGTGGGCCGTACCGCTGGTCGCGCGGTGCGCCTGCTCCGCCGCGGCGTGGTGGCCACCGGTCCGGCCAGGGATGGCGACGCGCCCGACCTGCTGCCGGCGGGGCCCGCGGGGCTGGGGCCCGCGGGGCTGGACGACGCCGCGCCCACCGCCGGGGAGACCAGGCTCACCTAGGGTCGTCGCGGTGACGGTGCACCACCAGGAGCACGGCGAGCCCGGCCCGGGTGAGCCGCTCGTCCTGCTGCACGGCATCGGGGAGACATCCGGGATCTGGACGCCTGTCCTCCCGTACCTGCGCGACCGCCGGGTGGTCTGCGTCGACCTCCCCGGCTTCGGCGGCAGCGCGCCGGTCCGCGGTGAGCCGTCGCCCCAGCGCTTGGCCATCGCGGTGCGGTCGCTGCTCGACGAGCTGGGCCTCGACCGTCCCGTCGTCGCAGGGGTGAGCCTCGGCGGCTGGGTCGCGCTGGAGCTGGCTGTGCTCGGCCGTGCCGGCGCGGTCGTGGCCTTCAGCCCCGCGGGACTGTGGGCCGACTCCCTGCCGGCCTACTCACGGGGTGTGCTGAAGGCGCTGCGCACCGGATCCCTGCACGGCGGCGGCCGCGTCGTCGGCGGCGCACCCGGAGGCCGAGCCTTGGCCTTCCCCAACTACGCTCGCCCCCGCCACATCCCGGCCGCCGAGCTCACCGCCCAGCTCCGCTCGCTGGCCGAGGCGCCTGGCTGGGACGCCACGCTGGCCGCCATGGCGGAGCGGCGCTTCCGCGGCGGGCGCTCCCTGCCGGTGCCGGTCACGGTGGCCTGGGGCGCCCGCGACGTCCTGCTCCCTCGACGGATGTGCCTGCGCACCGATGAGCTGCCAGCCGGCACCCGCCTGGTGACGCTGCCCGGCTGCGGTCACACGCCGACGTGGGACGACCCCCCGCTGATCGCTCAGGTCATCGCGCGGGCGCTCCCTGCCTCCGCCGCCTGAGAGGCGCATCCGTCGCCGGGTCGTCGCCCTCCACCGGTCTGATCCACCGGTGCGTGCCATGATCCAGCCGGTGGCCCTGGACCTCCTCCCCGAGGCGGTCCGCTCGCTGGCCGAGGCGCCCGGCGCGGACGCGGTGCTCACCCGGCTGGCCGCTCTGGTGGTGCCGGCTGCCGCCACCTGGGCCGCGGCCGACCGGACCGACGCCCCTGACCTCGTCACCCGGGTCAGTGCGGTCGGGCCGGACGGGGCGCTGGTGCCGAGCCCACAGGAGGGGCCGGGAGCACGGCGCTCGTCGGCGCAGGCGGTGGGCCTGCTCCGGCAGCTGCTCCTGTCCCCTCGTGCGCTGCTCCGCCTGTCGGGCCCGGATCTGCGGGCGCTGGCCGGTGACGGGGACCCGCGGGTCCGCGCCCAAGCCGCACTCGCTGTCCACCTGGGCAGCGACGACCTCCTCGTCCTCGGCCTCGTCGCACGCGACACGGTGCTGGGCGTCCTCACCGTCGGCCGCTCCGGCACTTGGTTCACTGAGCACGATGTGGAGCACCTGGTCCTCGTCGCCCGCCTCGCTGCACTCGCCCTCGACAACGGCCGCCTCCTCAGCGCGCAGCGCAGCGTCTCCACGGCGCTGCAGACCCGGCTGCTCCCACCCCTGCCGGTCGTGCCCGGCCTCGCGCTGGCGGCGCGGTACCTGCCTGCCGACCGAGCCCTCGACGTCGGCGGCGACTGGTACGACGCCTTCCCCCTCGAGGGCGAGGACCTGGCGGTCGTCGTGGGCGACGCCACGGGGCACGACGTCGACGCGGCGGTGCGCATGGCCGAGCTCCGCAACCTGCTGCGCGCGGGGACACTGCACGGGGACGGCACTCCAGCGGTGACGCTCAGCCGGCTGGACCTCACGCTCGACCGGCTGGGGTCCGATGCCTCGGCGACCTGCCTGCTCGCCCGGCTCAGCCGGGCGGGGTCGACCGGCGGCTGGACGCTGCGCTGGTCCTCGGCCGGGCACCTGCCACCGTTGCTCGTCCGCGGGACGGCAGCGACGCTGCTGGAGACGCCACCGGACCTGATGCTCGGGGTCGACCCCGCGGCGGAGCGCAGCGACCACAGCCACGAGCTGGCGCCCGGAGACCGGCTGGTGCTCTACACCGACGGACTCGTCGAGGAGCGCGGGTCCTCGCTCGACGACGGCTTCGCCCGCCTCACGGCCGTCGCCGGCATGGCCGCCGGCGCGGACGTGGAGCAGCTCGCCGACTCCCTGGTGGGACGGCTGAGCCGGCAGGAAGATGACGCGGCGGTGCTGGTCCTCGGGGTGCTACCCGCGGGCTGAGTGAGACGTCCAGACCCCGCAGACCGCTACACGGCGACGAGGTCGGGCACGGTCGACGCCAGCACCCCGCGCTCCGACCGCACCGCGGCCGCGTACGCCGCCACCTGCGCCCGAGCCCAAGCCACGTCCTGACCGGTCTCGCGCGCCAGCAGGGCAGCGGCGAGCGGGGCGGTGGGCAGCGCTGCGTCGCGGGCTCGCAGCGAGAGCCGGGTCCGCCGCGACAGGACGTCGTCCAACGTGAGCGCGCCCTCGGACCGCGCCGCGTGCACCACCTCGGCGAGCAGGTGGGGGGCGGCCGCGGACAACGGCTCACCGAGCGCCGGCTCCTGGGCGACCAGGCTGAGCACCTCGGCGGCGGCCTCGCCGTGGTCGCGGGCGAGCCACCCGGCCGTCTCCGCGTCGATGCCGACCGCGGCCGCGGCGGCGCGAACGTCGGCCAGCAGGTCGGTCCACGGCCGGGCGCAGCCGAGCGGGATCTGGTCGGTGACGCAGCGCGCCCTGCGCCCGTCGCGCGCGACGATCACGTCGACCACGTCCGCGGCCATCCGTCGGTAGGTCGTGAGCTTGCCGCCGGTGATGGTGATCAGCCCGCTGCCGCCCACGATGAGGGTGTGCCGCCGCGACAGGTCACCCATGCTCTCGACCCCCCCCTTGCCGGTGCCGACCGTCTTGAGCAGGGGCCGCACCCCGGCCCAGGCGCCCACCACATCGTCTTCGACCAGTCCGCGGTCGAAGACGTCGTTGCCGGCGCGCAGGACGTAATCGAGGTCGTCCTGCTCCAGGGCCAGCCGCTCCAGCGACCCGTCGTACTCGGTGTCAGTCGTCCCGAGGATGGTCTGGCGGCCCCAGGGGATGGCGAACATCGACCGGCCGTCGCCCTGCTTGCTCGGCAGGATCACGCTGGCTGTCAGCAGCGGGAGCCGCTCGTGCGGCACGACGAGGTGCACCCCCTTGCTCGGCTGCACCGCCGCGACGTGGGCGTCGTCGGCCTCGCCCATCAACCGGTCGACCCACACCCCGGTCGCGTTGACGACGTGCCGGGCGAGCACCTCGCGGGTCTCGCCGCTCAGCCGGTCGAGCACCCGGGCACCGCACACCCCCCCGTCCGCGCCGGTGAGCAGACCCGTCACCTCGCAGCGGGTAGCGATGCGGGCGCCGAAGCTGCGGGCCGCGAGCGCCACCTCGAGCACGAGCCGGGCATCGTCGGTCGCACAGTCGCCGTAGACAAAGGCGTGGCTCATCCCGCTGTGCTCGAGCGCCGGGGCCAGCGCCACTGCCTCGTCGGCGCTGGCCCGCTCATGGCGGCGCACGTTGCGCACCCCGGCGAGCACGTCGTACGTGGTGAGCCCGACGCCCACGAGGTGGCGCTTGTGGGTGTCGGGCCAGACGGGGTAGACGAAGTCCATCGGGCGGACCAGCTGCGGTGCCAGGCGCATCAGCATCTGGCGCTCGGTGACGCCCTCGTGCACGAGGGAGAGCTCGAAGTTCTCCAAGTAGCGCAGGCCGCCGTGGATCAGCTTGGAGGACTTGCTCGACGTACCGCTCGCGAGGTCGTCCCTGTCGACGCCGAGCACCACGAGGCCGCGGCTCGCGGCGTCCAGCGCGACGCCGGCCCCGGTGGCGCCGAGACCGACCACCAGGACGTCGAGGACCTCGTCGGCCACCTCGTCGAGCTCGAGGCGGCGGGTTGCTGCCGAGAAGGCGCGCATGCCTCGATGTTACCCGCGAGTAGCCGACGCACAGCGGAGCGCAACGAGCAGGAAACAGCCGTACGGCGCCGAACCCTCCCTCCCGTGCACCCCCGTCGCGCCGTCACCGCCCTGCTCGTCGCGCTCGCCCCGCTGGGGCTGCTGACCGGCCTCGCCTCCCCGGCTCCCGCAGCCGACGCAGGTCCGCACTACCGCGTCACGATCGCGCGGACGGAGAACGGCACCCCACACATCACCGCGCCGGACTACGGCTCGCTCGGCTACGGGTACGCCTACGCCTTCGCCACCGACGACATCTGCACGATGGCCGACGACTACGTCACCGTCGACGCCCAGCGCTCGCTCTCCTTCGGCGCGGACAGCACGTACGCGGCCCGCGGCAACGGCACCACCCCGAACAACCTCAACAGTGACGTCTTCTGGCAGACCGTCATCGACGACCACCGGGTCGAGCGGCTCGTCGCAGCGCCCTTCCCGCAGGGCCCGCGCCCGGAGATCGTCGACCTCGTGCACGGTTACGTCGCCGGGTGGAACCGCTACCTCGCCGACGTCGGCGGCACCGATGGCATCAGTGACCCGACCTGCAAGGGCAAGCCCTGGGTGCGCCCGATCGACGACGCCACCGCCTGGCGACGCTTCTACCAGCTGACGCTGCTGGCCAGCAAGGGCGTGGTGATCGACGGCATCGGCTCGGCCCAGCCGCCCCTGCCGGGGAGCCAGACGCCCGCGGCGACCGCCCCCGACGCGGCGACGCTGACCAGGGACTTCGGGGAGCGTTTCAAGGCCCTGGCCATCGGCAGCAACGCGGTGGCGGTCGGCGCGGCGGGCACCGCGGACCACACGCACGGGCTGCTGCTGGGCAACCCGCACTTCCCGTGGCTCGGCACCGAGCGCTTCTACCAGGCGCAGCTGACCGTGCCGGGGCAGATGGACGTCGAGGGCGCCAGCCTGTACGGCGTCCCGATCATCCTCATCGGGCACACCGCCGACATGGCGTGGAGCCACACGGTGTCCACCGCCTACCGCTTCACCCCGTACGAGCTGAAGCTGACGCCCGGTGACCCGACGAGCTACCTGCTCGACGGGGTGAGCACGCCGATGACCGCACGCACCGTCAGCGTGCGCACCGGCGCGAGCACCAGCACGACCCGCACGCTCTACAGCACGCGCTACGGCCCGGTCTTCACCAGCCTCGAGGGGCTGCCCTTCCCGTGGACCACCTCGGGTGCCTACGCCATGCGCGACGTCAACGAGGACGGCCTGGGCTCGCTGCTCAACCACTTCTTCGACACCGACCACACGCAGAGCGCCGCCGGGGAGCTGGCTGTCCTGGACCGCTACCAGGGCATCCCGTGGGTCAACACCATCGTCGCGGACCGTACCGGTCACGCGCTCTACGCCGACATCGGCGCGGTGCCGAACGTCACCGACACGATGGCGCGCACCTGCGCCTCGCCGACCTTGGGGCTGGCGACCTTCACCGCGCTCGGGCTGCCGACGCTGGACGGCTCCCGCGCCGCGTGCGACTGGGCGACGGACGCCGACTCGACCCGGCCGGGCATCTTCGGGCCCTCCGAGCAGCCGCACCTGTTCCGCGACGACTACGTGACCAACAGCAACGACAGCTACTGGCTGGCCAACCCGCATGCGCCGTTGGCCGCCGAGCCGCGCATCATCGGCGACCACGACACGGCGCGCAGCCTGCGGACCCGGATCGGCCTGATCATGACCCAGGACGTCGTCGACCACGGTGGCTTCACGCGGCAGGCCATGCAGGACGAGGTCTTCAGCGACCGGCAGTACGCCGGGGAGCTCGTCCGTGACGACCTGGTCACCACCTGCCGGCAGATGCAGGGCAGCGGGGTCAGCAGCGGGGGGGCCACCGTCTCGCTCGGCGACGCGTGCGACGTGCTCGCCGGCTGGGACCTCGAGGAGGACACCGGCTCGCGTGGCGCGCTGCTCTTCCGGCGCTTCTGGGCGCACGCGGTGGTCTCCGCGGCGGTCACCTCGGCCCAGCCCTTCCTCGTACCCTTCAGCTCGAGCGACCCGGTGCACACCCCCAACACCTTGAACACAGCGCTGCCGACCGTCCGCACCTCGCTGGCCGACGCCGTCCACGACCTGCAGACCGAGGGCGTCGCGCTGGACACCCCGCTGTCGTTGGTGCAGTTCTCGACCAAGGGCACCGAGCGGATCCCGATCCCGGGCGGCCCGGGCACCTACGGCGACTTCAACGCCATCAACGTCGGGTACGACCCCGCCCACGGTGGTTACCCCGACCCGCCGCACGGCTCGTCCTACGTGCAGGTGGTCACCTGGCACGACGCGACGGGGTGCCCCGACACCGCGACCATCCTCACCTACGGCGAGTCGGCGAACCCCACGTCGCCCTACTACGCGGACCAGACGCGCATGTTCAGCACGAAGTCCTGGGCGACGGAGCGCTTCTGCGCCGCCGACGTGGCGGCGCACACCGCGTCGTCGATGACGCTGACCGCGGGCGCCGACCCGGTGGCCGGTGCGCCGCTGGCCGCCGGCACGGGGACCGCCGGCAGCTCGGCGCCCAGCACGACCACCCGGCCGACGCACCGCCACCCGAGCAGCCGCCCGGCCACCCGCCCCGCGCAGGCGGTGCGCGCGCCGAGCCGCTCGCTGGCCGCCACCGGGCTCGACGCCCTCGTGCCCGGCGCCGCGGCGCTGCTGGTCCTCGGTGGCCTCGCCGCCCGGCGCCGGCGGTCGCGGCTGCCAGGCTGAGGCGCGTGGGAGCCACCGGCCGCGACCTGTCCCTGCTCGGCTGGCGCCGCGAGGTGGGCGAGCTCTACGCCGAGGCCCGCTCCGCCGCGGACCCGGCCGACGGGCACGCCGCGTGGGTCGCAGGGCGCGACCGGCTCTTCCGCGAGCACCCCGACAGCCCGCTGCCCGCCGGCTCTGCGCTGCGGGCCGCAGGGCTGCCGGTCGCACCGTACGACCCGGCCTGGCGCGCCGTCGTGCCGCTCGGCCCGGCCGCGCCGCAGCGGATCGAGGTGCCCACCGGCACCGACGGTGTCGTCCCCTTCGAGCGCGTCGGCACGCTGCGCACACCGTGGGGGGACCTCGACGCGTGGTGGTTGGCGTCCTACGGCGGCGGCCTCTTCGTCCCGCTGCGCGACGGCTCGGCGGGCTCGACGAGCTACGGCGGCGGGCGATACCTGCTCGACACGGTCAAGGGCGCCGACCTCGGCGGCGACGGCGCCGGGCTCGTCATCGACCTCAACTTCACCTACCACCCCTCCTGCCGGTACGACGAGCGCTGGGCCTGCCCGCTCGCGCCCCCCGGCAACGTGTGGACCACCGCCGTCCCGGTGGGCGAGCAGCTCTGAGCCCACCCCGCGACCACCGTTGTGCGTGATCCACCGCTGACCTGCGCGGATGAGCGGATCACGCACAACGGACCTTGGCGGGGCCTCGTCAGCGGGCGCGGGCGATCTCGATGGCCTGCAGCAGCCGCTCGAGCGCGCTGTCCAAGCCCCACCGGCTGCTCAGCGCGACCAGCCGGGCCGGCTCGGCAGGGGAGGCCGGCAGGGTGTCCGCGACCGGGGGCAGCGCGTCCGCCGACAGGTCGGTAACCACCCGGACGACCGGCTCCGCCGCGTCGAGGTAGGCGCGGGCCGCGGCGAGCCTGGTCCTCGTACCGGCCGGGAAGCCACCGTCGTCGGGCCCGTCGAGCGCGGCGAGCAGCGCCGCGGTGGAGCCGAAGCGGGTGACCAGCGCGGCAGCCCCCTTGTCCCCGATGCCCCTGACGCCCGGCAGGCCGTCGCTGGCATCGCCGCGCAGCAGCGCGAAGTCGGCGTAGGCCGTCCCGGGGATGCCGAAGCGCACGGCCACGTCGGCCGGCCCGTAGAGCCGACCCTTCTCCACCAGGTAGGCCACCCGCACCCGCACCGGATCGTCACGCACCAGCTGGAAGAGGTCGCGGTCACCCGTGGCCACGACGACCGGGTCGGGGGAGCGGGTCGCCAGCGTCGCCACGACGTCGTCCGCCTCGTACCCGGCCGCTCCCACCACGGGCACTCCCAGCGCGGCCAGCACGTCGAGGACGACCGGCACCTGCGGGCCCAGCAGGTCGGGGACGGCGTCACCACCGTCGGGCGCCACCCGGTGCAGCTTGTACGCCGGCACGAGCGCCACCCGCCAGGCCGGCCGCCAGTCCCAGTCGTCGGCGACCACCAGCCGCGCCGGTCGGTGCTCGCGCACCAGGCGCGCGAGGTGGTCGAGCGTGCCCCTGACCGCGTTGACCGGCGAGCCGTCCGGTGCCCGCACCGTGTCCGGCACCCCGTGGAAGGCCCGGAACCACACGCTCGGCCCGTCGACCAGGAGCAGGCTCACCACGCCAGCCTGGCACCGTCACCCGGCCGGGTGACGGGCCGGCGGGTCGTCCGTACCGACAGGAGTGCTGTCGGCACACCCGTGCCGGCGGGCAGGACGCGTTGATCCGAGGAGCCCGCACCGACGCCCCGCCAGGGCGCACGGAGACAGCACGGTCGCCCAGGCACCTCGGGAGCGAGTGGCGAGACCGGCTTGTCCTGACGACGACCCCAGGGTCGCCAGACGGACGGGGGCACGACCATGTTCACCAGCACCAGCAGCAGGACGAGCAGCACGGTGTCGCGTGTGCGTCGCGGCGCAGCCGGAGCCCTGCTCGTGGGCGCGGCGGCCGTCGCGCTCGCGGGGCCGGCCTCGGCGAGCACGGCGCAGCACGGCACCACCGCGCAGCACGGCACCACCGCGCACCACGGCACCACCGCGCACCTCGCGCACCACCGCACCACCTCGGCCGTGACCGTGCAGATGGGGGACGCCGTCTCCTACCGGCGCTAGCGGTGCCCGGGTGGTCCAGGTCGGTCGACCTGGACCACCCGGCCCCGCTCTACCGTGAGCCGGTGCTCGAGGACGTCACCGACCGCGACATCGTGCGGGCGCTGGCCACTGACGGCCGGATGTCCTACACCGACCTCGCCAGGGCGACCGGCCTGTCGGTCAGCGCGGTCCACCAGCGGGTGCGCCGCCTCGAGCAACGCGGCGTCCTGGCCGGGTACGCGGCCCGCGTCGACGCCACCGCGGTCGGCCTGCCGCTGACCGCCTTCGTCAGCATCACCGCGATCGACCCGGCGGCCGTCGACGACGCCCCGGCCAAGCTCACCGGCATCGGGGCGATCGAGGCCTGCCACAGCGTCGCGGGCGGCGAGAGCTACATCCTCAAGGTACGGGTGCAGGGCCCCGGCCAGCTCGAGTCGCTGCTCGCCGAGATCCGCCTGGCCGCCGATGTCTCGACCCGGACGACCGTGGTGCTCTCCACGCCGTGGGAGGACCGGCCACCGCCGCTGCAGCCCTAGCCGACGGTGCGCGCTGCGGACCCGCAGCCGGCTGACAGGCTGCACCGCGTGACCGACTGGTGGCAGGGCTGCACGGTGTACGAGGTCTACCTGCCGTCCTTCGCCGACTCCGCACGGGACGGCCGGTGGGACGGCCTGGGTGACCTGCCCGGTGTGCGGGCGCACCTGGACCACCTCGTCGACCTCGGCGTCGACGTCGTCTGGTTGACCCCCTTCTACCCCTCGCCGCTCGCCGACCACGGGTACGACGTGAGCGACTACACCGAGGTCGACCCCCGCTTCGGCACCCTCGCCGACCTCGACGCCCTCATCGCCGACGCGCACGCCCGCGGGCTCAAGATCCTCGGCGACCTCGTCGTCAACCACACCAGCTCCGAGCACCCCTGGTTCGTCGCCGCGCGCTCGTCGGTCGACGACCCGCACCGGTCCTTCTACGTCTGGCGCGACGGCCGCGGCAGCACTGGTGAGCTGCCGCCGAACAACTGGGTCTCGCACTTCGGCGGGCCGGCCTGGACGCGCGACGAGGCCAGCGGGCAGTGGTGGCTGCACCTGTTCCTGCCCGAGCAGCCCGACCTCGACTGGTCCGAGCCCGCGGTGGCCGACGCCGTGGACGACGTGCTCCGCTTCTGGTTGGCGCGCGGGCTGGACGGCTTCCGCATCGACGTCGCCCACGGGATGGCCAAGCACGCCGATCTGCCGGACAACCCCATCCTGTCGGCGCCCCGCTCGGCCGGCTCGTCGGTGCCGGAGTGGTCGGCGCAGGAGCACCGGTACGACCTCGACCAACCTGCCGTCCTCGACGTCTTCCGCCGGTGGCGGGCGATCGCCGATGCCGCCGGGGCGCTGCTCATCGGCGAGGTCTACCTCCTGGACCCGGCCCGGCTGACCCGTTACGTCGCGGACGACGGTCTGCACGAGGCGCTGTGGTTCGGGCTGGTCGAGGGCGGCGGCTGGGACCCCGGGGCGATCGCGACCTCGGTCCGGGAGGCGGCGCGCCTCGTACCCCACGTCGGCTGGCCGCTGTCCTCGCACGACGTCTCCCGGGCAGCGACGCGCTTCGGCGGGGGCACCCGCGGCCGGTCCCGCGCGCTCGCGCTCTCGGGTCTGCTCGCCGCGCTGCCCGACGTGCTGGTCGTCTACCAGGGCGAGGAGCTGGGGCTGACCGACGGCGTCGTCCCCCCTGAGGCGGCCGAGGACCCCATCGCCCGGCGCAACCCCGGCCTCGCCGGGCGCGACGGGGCGCGTACCCCGATGGCCTGGGCGCCGGGGCCGGGCCTCGGCTTCTCCACGGTCGAGCCCTGGCTGCCCATGGGCGGGCGTAGGAACGCCGACACCGTCGCCGTCCAGGCGATCGACCCCGCGTCACCGCTCGCGTCCTGGCGGGCCCTGCTGCGCCTGCGCCGCGAGGTCCGCGACCTGCCGGCCCCTGCGTGGCTCTCCCCGACCGGCCTGGTGCTGAGGCGCGGCGACACGCTTGTCGCGGCCAACCTCAGCGCCGTGCCCGCCCCCGTGCAGCTGCCCACCGGCTCGTGGCGGGTCGTCTGGGCGAGCGCCCCCGGTGCTGCTGTCGCCGCCGAGCTGCTGGAGCTGCCCCCCGAGACCACCGTCTGGCTGGCCGCGAAGGGCTGACCCGCCCCGCCGGTGACCCACCCGATGGGGCCGGCGGGATCACCCCGAGCCGGCGGCACACCCGAGCCGGGCGTGGGAGGCCGGTCAGACGCCGGCGAGCTCCGCCATCCGAGCCGCCGGGGCGTCGACCTGCTCGGCCCACCATGCCTGGCCCTCGGCGGGCAGCGTGTCGATCGGGTCGTAGTAGGGGTAGCGCCGGTCCAGGGCCGCGGGGTCGGCGAGCTCGATCCCGGTGCGGTAGTTCTTGGTCCACTCGCTGATGCCGCGGACCGTGTCGTACCCCGCTAGCTGGTGCACCCAGCGCTTGCCGACGTAGGGCACGTCGCAGACGATGCGCGGCGTGGCGAAGCCGGGGAGCCAGCCCATGATGTCGTGCTGCAGCTGTTGGGCCTGCGCGACCGAGGTCCGCCAGTGCTCGGCGTTGGGGATCATGTCGCACATGTAGAAGTAGTAGGGCGTGATGCTGGCGCCGTCGAGGAGGTGGAAGGCCAGGTCGAGCAGCTGCGCGGAGCTGTCGTTGACCCCGCGCATCAGCACGCCCTGGTTGCGGACGTCGCGCACCCCGGCCTCGAGCAGCCCCCGCGCGGCCTCGGCGACCAACGGGGTGACCGACTGGGCGGTGTTGACGTGGGTGTGCACCGCCAAGCCGATGCCCCGCGAGCGGGCCAGCGTCGCCACCCGCTCCATGCCGGCGCGCACGTCGTCGGAGAGCCAGTGCTGCGGCAGCCCCATCAGCGCCTTGGTGGCCAGCCGGACGTCGCGGATCGACGGCACGTGCAGCAGCCGGGTCAGGAAGGCCTCGAGCTGGCGCCACGGCACGTTGGCCACATCGCCGCCGGAGACCACGACGTCACGGACGCCCGGCGTGCGCTCGAGGTAGTCGAGCATCGCGTCGTACCGGTCGACCGGCTTGAGGACGAGGCGGTGCTTGGCGACCTGGGGGACCGAGGTCCCGACGAGGTCCATCCGGGTGCAGTGCCCGCAGTACTGCGGGCAGGTGGAGACCAGCTCGGCAAGGACCTTGGTGGGGTAACGGTGGGTCAGCCCCTCGGCGACCCACATCTCCGCCTCGTGCAGCGAGTCACGGCTGGCGTGCGGGTGGCTGGCCCAGGTGGTGAGCCGGTCGCTCGCGACGGGGAGCATGTAGCGGCGGACCGGGTCGGCGAGCACCGCGGCGGTGGACGGCAGGCCGGCGGGCACGATGGTGTTCAGCATCTGCGGGGGCAGCAGCATGGCCATCGTCGCCAGCTCGGCCTGGTCGCGGAGCAGGTCGGCGTAGAAGGCGTCGTCGACCAGGTCGCCCCAGACCTCGCGGAGCTGCGCCGCGGACTTCACACAGTGCGCGCGCTGCCACTGGGCGCTGCGCCAGTCGGCCTCGGTGACCCCCCGCCACCCGGGCATGCGCCGCCATTCGGGCTCCACCAGCGCGGGCGTCCGGTAGGCGTATGGCTGCGCCAGGGGCTCGGTCACCTGTCGAGTGTGGCGCAGGACCTCCGGTGATGGGAGGATCGAGCCGCAAGACATCCCGTCGTCGTACGACTTGGCTGGAGGAAGTGGTGCGGAGCACCCCGAGCTCACCGGTGGGGCTGCACCGTGTCCTCGCCCCGGCCGGTGTCCTCCCGCAGGCCGCGGCCAGGCTCGACAGCGACCCGGACCTCTGGGACGACGAGGTGCTGATTCGCGTGCGCCGGCTCAACCTCGACGCGGCGTCCTTCCGCCAGCTGCGCGAGGCCGCCGACGGCGACGGCGCCCGGGTCCGCGCCACGGTGCTCGAGCTCGTCCGGACCCAGGGCAAGATGCACAACCCGGTCACCGGCAGCGGCGGGATGCTCGTCGGCACGGTGGAGGCGGTCGGCCTCCACTCGCCCCTGGGCCTGCACGTCGGTCAGCGCGTCGCGACCCTGGTCAGCCTCACCCTGACCCCGCTGCGGATCACCGACGGCCTCGAGCAGTGGACGGGTACGGGGGAGCAGGTCCCCTGCGACGGGACCGCGGTCCTCTTCGCCCGCTCCATCGCGGCGGTGCTACCGGAGGACCTGCCGGAGCCGCTCGCGCTGGCCGCCCTCGACGTCTGCGGAGCTCCTGCGCTGGTGGCCCGCGTGGTCGCTCAGCGGGTCGCGGCCGGGCTGGGCAGCCGCGTCGCCGTCATCGGTGCCGCCGGCAAGTCCGGCAGCCTGAGCCTGGCGGCCGCGCGCCGCGCGGGCGCCACGAGCACGGTCGGGGTGGTGCCGGTGCAGTGCGAGGCCGACGCCCTCACCGCCGCGGGCCTGGCCGACGCCGTCGTGCTCGCCGACGCGCGCGACCCGGTGGTGCTCGCGACCGCCGTCGGCGAGCCCGCCGACGTGACCGTGGTGTGCGTCGACGTGCCCGGCTGCGAGGGCGGTGCGGTCCTCGCCACGGCCGAGGGGGGTGTGGTCGTCTTCTTCTCGATAGCGACGTCCTTCTCCGCGGCGGCGCTGGGCGCGGAGGGGCTGGCGGCCGACGTCACGCTGCTGGTCGGCAACGGCTACGTCCCCGGGCACGCCGCGCTGGCGCTGGAGCTCGTCCGCACCGACGCGGGGGTCCGTCGTCTCTTCGACGCTCGGCTCGCCGCTGAGGAGACGTCGCCCACGTGAGCCGGACACTCGAGCCATGAGCACGCTGCTGCGCGGCGGACAGGTGCACTCCCGCGCCGTGCGCGGGGCGACCGCGCTGCTCGTGGAGGGCGACGTGGTCGCCTGGCTGGGCACCGAGGACGGCGCCGACCAGCTCAGCGCCACCGAGACGGTGCAGCTCGACGGTGCCTGGGTCGCGCCTGCCTTCGTCGACGCGCACGTGCACGCCACCGCCACCGGCCTCGCGCTGACCGGCCTCGACCTGTCGGGAGCCACCTCGCTGGCCGACGCGCTGGACGCGCTGGCCGCCCACGCCGCCGCCCGGCCAGGTGATGCTGTGCTGCTGGGCACGGGGTGGGACGAGGCCGGCTGGCCCGAGCGGCGCGCGCCCACCGCCATCGAGCTCGACCGCGCCACCGGGGGCCGGGCGACCTACCTCGCTCGCGCGGACCTGCACTCCGCCGTCGCCAACGCCGCCCTCGGGGGCGCCGGGCTCGTCCGGCTCGACGAGCACCACGCCGTGCGGGCCCGGGCGCTGGCCAGCGTCGGCCCGGCGCAGACCCGTGACGCCCAGCGCGCCACCCGGGCACGGGCCGCGGCGCTCGGCGTCGGGTGCCTGCACGAGATGGGCGGCCCGGAGGTCTCCAGCGCCGACGACCTCGCGGGGTTGCTCACCCTGGCCGCCGAGGAGGGCGGCCCGGAGGTGCTGGCCTGGTGGGGGGAGCTGGGCGGGCACGCCACCGCCGCGGCGCTCGGGGCGCAGCCCGGCGGTGACCTTTTCCTCGACGGCTCCCTGGGCTCGCACACCGCCGCCCTGAGCCAGCCCTACCGCGACCTCGGAGCGGACGACGAGGCCCCCTGCGGGGTGCTGCGCCACGACCTCGAGGCGATCACCGCCCACGTCGTGGCCGCCACCCGCGCCGGCCAGCAGGCCGGCTTCCACGCCATCGGCGACGCCGCGCTCGACACGGTGCTCCGCGCCATGGAGCGGGCCGCCGAGCAGCTGGGGCTCGCCGCGGTGGTGCATGCGCGGCACCGCCTCGAGCACGCCGAGCTCTTGGACAGCGGTCTGATCGCGCGGTGCGCCCGCCTCGGTGCCGTCGCCAGCGTGCAGCCCGCCTTCGACGCACGCTGGGCCGAGGGCATGTACGTCGACCGGCTGGGCGCGGCGCGGGCGGCCCGCACCAACCCCTTCGCCGCGCTGGTGGCCGCCGGTGTGCCGCTCGCCCTCGGCAGCGACGCGCCGGTCACCCCGCTCGACCCGTGGGGGGCGCTGCGCGCCGCCACCCGCCCGGCCGCGGACCCCGCGCACGCCCTGAGCGGGCGCGCCGCCTTCGCCGCGCACACCCGCGGCGGGTGGCGGGCCGCCCGGCTCGACGGCGGCGAGCTCGCGCCGGGCAGCGACGCGACCTTCGCCGTCTGGCAGACCGCGGGTGAGCTGGTCGTCGTGGCTCCCGACAGCCGGGTCGCCGGCTGGTCCACCGACCCGCGCTCCGGCACCCCCGGCCTGCCGGCCCTGCACACCCCGGACGGGCCCGCGCCCGACCCGCTCTGCCTGCGCACCGTCGTCCGCGGCCGCACCATCCACCAGCTCGAGGGAGCGCCCGCGTGAGCACCGCCACCGCACCAGCCAGCCCCGCACCAGCCACCACGGCACCGGCCAGCACCGGACCGTCGGCAGCCGTCCCCCGTACCGGGCTGCTGGGGCTCGACCCGGCCCTCGTCGCCCGGGCCAGGGCGCTCGCCGCGCAGGCCGCGGAGCCGGTCGTGCGGCTGGCGCTGGCGCACACCACGACCAGCGTCGAGCGGGCCACGCTGCGCCTGGCCGGGCTCGAGGGCGCCGACGACGGCTTCCCCGCTGGCGACATCCCGTGGGTCAACCGGCTGGCCGAGGCGGTCCGCGAGCAGGTCGGCCTCGAGGCGGGCGTCGGGCTGCCGCTGGGGGACGCGCTCGCCCGTGGGCTGGCCCCCGACCTGGTCGGCCTGTGCCGGCTGGCGCTGGCGGGCGACCTGCGGCTGCGCCTGCCCGAAGGCGCGGAGCAGGTGGCCGCGGCCAAGGCGGCCTTCGGCCCGCTGGTCGAGGCCGGCATCGGGCGCATCGACGCGCAGCGTGCGGAGCGCGACCGACGGCTGGAGC
>JAABUO010001169.1_pt1 | contig 36479 bp, 36 predicted proteins | sample 5559291 | NCBI WGS metagenome assembly JAABUO01 (sample SAMN10711878, study PRJNA513372) | rock metagenome | isolation source: Antarctica rocks | place: Antarctica: Victoria Land, Finger Mt sud
ATCCCGTTCTTCGGGCAGTTGTTCCGCAACACGGAGCGCCAGCACACCCACGATCAGGTGATGATCTTCATCAAGGTCTCGATTCAGAAAGACACGGTGTAGCAGGAGAACCAGCAGCAGGAGAACCGTCGGCAGCAGGAGAACCGTCGGCAGCAGGAGAACCGTCGGCAGCAGGAGAACCGTCGGCAGCAGGAGAACCGTCGGCAGCAGGCCCGGCACTGGAAGTGCCGGTCTACCGAGAGTGGAAGTGCCTCCGGCACTGAGGAACAGTAGCCCCGTAGGGGCGCGATTCATCGCGCCCTCTTCATGCGCCCTCCTCTTCATCGCGCCCTCCTCAGTCGCGGAGCGACTTTCACCCAGAGTAGCCCGGCACTTCCAGTGCCGGGCTTTTCTCTACAGAAGGCGGCGCGATTCACCGATAATTCCGGCAGGGAGAAGGCTCCCTGCCGTTTTTTCCGACTCTCTTTTCGCGTTCCACAGGAAGTCTCATGCAGTCAACAGCGATGGCGGATGTGTTCGTCAGCAGCGGCCTGGTTTCGGATGAACAGCTCACGCAGGCCCTGGACAAGCAGCGGCAGCTCAAGACGCAGGAGCCGATCGGCGACCTGCTGGTCTCGATGGGCCTGATCACCGAGCGCGACCGCGTCCGCTGCCTGGGCGAACAGTGGGGCGTCACCTATGTAGACTTGACCGAGATCCAGATCCCCGAGGACGTGGTCAGCGCCGTCACGCAGGAGCTGGCGCGGCGCTTCAAGGTCATCCCCATCGAGCGCAGCCCCAAGCGCATCACGCTGGCGATGAAGAACCCGCTGGACATCTTCGCCATTGACGAGATCCGGCTGATCACGGGCAAGGAAGTCGAAGCCGTCATTGCGACGGAAGAAGACATCATCAACGCCATCTCGGCCAACTACCGGACGGAGGTCAACGTCACCGAGGCCGTCGCGGGCGTGATGAAGGACCTGGACGAAGCCACCATCACGCTGACCGATGGGGACGACGCGGACAACATCACCATCGAGCAGCTCAAGGAGCTGTCCGGCGAGGCCCCCGTCGTCCGGCTCGCCAACATGATCATCTCGCGCGGCATCACGGACAAGGCTTCGGACATCCACATCGAGCCGGCCAAGGACGGCCTGCGGATTCGTTACCGCGTGGACGGCATTCTGGCCGACGGCATGACCCTGCCCAAGAAGGCGCAGGCGTCCATCACGTCCCGCATCAAGATCATGGCGGACATGGACATCTCGGAGAAGCGCGCCCCGCAGGACGGGCGCATCTCGGCCACCATCGAGGGCCGCCCCTACGACTTCCGCGTCTCGACCCTGCCCGCCGTCTTCGGCGAGAAGATCGTCATGCGCGTCCTGGACAAATCCAACATCTCCGTCGGCCTGCACAAGCTGGGCCTGCTGCCCTACACCTTTGAGATGTTCGAGTCCATGATCCAGCGCACCTACGGAATCATCCTCGTCACCGGCCCGACGGGATCGGGCAAGTCCACGACGCTGTATTCCGTGCTTGCCAAACTGAATTCGGGCGAGAAGAACATCCTGACGATTGAAGACCCGGTCGAGTACGAGCTGTCGGGCATCACGCAGAGCATGGTCAACAACCGCGCGGGCATGACGTTCGCCAGCGGCCTGCGCTCCATGCTGCGCCAGGACCCGAACATCATCATGGTCGGCGAGATGCGCGACCAGGAGACAGCCATGATCGCCATCGAGGCCGCCCTGACCGGCCACCTCGTCCTCTCGACCCTGCACACAAACGACGCCCCCGGCTCCGTGGCGCGCCTGCTGGACATGGGGGTCGAGAGCTTCCTGATCGCCTCCTCCATCGCCGGCGTCCTCGCCCAGCGCCTGCTGCGAACGATCTGCGTCAAGTGCAAGGAACCGTACTCGCCCCCCAAAGACGCCATCAAGCGGCTCGGCATGAACCTGGACATCTTGGACAAGAGCGAGGTGACATTCTTCCGGGGCCGGGGCTGCGACGGCTGCAAAGGGACGGGCTACAAGGGCCGCGTCGGCGTCTACGAGCTGATGCCGGTCAACGACAAGGTGCGCGAGCTGATCCTGGCCCGCGCCTCCTCGTATGCCATCCGCGAGGCCGCCATCGAAGCGGGGATGCGGACATTGAAAGATGATGCCATGGAGAAGATCCTGCTTGGCATCACCACGCTGGAAGAATCGCTGCGCGTGATTTACGCGGGTTAACATTTACGCGGGTTAAAACACAATGACGGTCTCGGAAACCTCCGGCAATCCCCTGACGACCCTGGAACAGATTCTCGACGGCGCCGCTGATCTGGCGGCCTTGCCGCAGGTCGTCATGCGCGTCATGGATCTGACGACGGACCCGAAAGCGACGGCGGGGGATCTGGAAAAGGTCATCGGCATGGACCAGGCGCTGGCGGCCAAAATCCTGACGCTGGCGAATTCGTCCTACTACGGGATGCCGCGCCAGGTCACGACCCTGCGCGAAGCCGTCGTCTTTTTGGGGTTCAAGACCGTGCGGAACCTGGCGATGACCCTCACCACGTTCAACCTGTTCCTGGGCCGGTCGGACACGCCCGCGCTGGCCCGGCGCGCGCTGTGGCGGCATTCGATAGACGCGGCTCAGTGCGCGCACGTCGTCGTGGGCCTGCTGCACCCGACCGCGCAGGAAGCGATAGGCGCGGATCAGGCGTACACCTGCGGCCTGCTGCACGACGTCGGCAAGATGGCCCTGGACCAGAGCCGCCACGCCCTGTTCGTCGCCATCACGGAAATGTCGCGCGCCCACCACGTCCGCTACTCGGTGATCGAGGCTCAGGCGTTTGCCTTTAGCCATAGCCAGATCGGGGCGACGCTGGCCGCCCGCTGGAACTTCCCGCCGGTCTTGTGCGAGGCCATTGCGTTCCACCACACGCCGCGCGCCGCCGAATTGAACCCGAAGCTGACGGCGGCGGTCTGCCTGGCGAATGAACTGGCCCACTTCCTGGAAGAAGCGCCCGGCTCCGAGGAAGATGCCGCCGAGGCCGCCCTGCACGAAGCCTGCCACGAGGCCATGTTCCCGCTGCGTGTCAGCGAGGACGGCCTGCGCGCGATGACGCGGGCCTGCCGGACAGAGCTGGAGAAGGGCCTGAGCGCGCTGGCGTTTTGAGATCGAAGAAGGCAGAGCGGGGGCAAGTCCTGCCCCTGCATCGCCGCCCGTAGGGGTAGGGACAAGCCCTACCCTCCTGTCTGCTAACCCCTGATTGCTCAGGAATTTTCTGGTTGGGAGCCATCGTTTTATGATCGTCAACAACGAAGACCTGCTGCCCCTCAACGACGGCAGCGGCAGCAACGGGAACAGCAGCGGCGGCAGCGCGCCGTCCGCTTACACGCCGCCCGAAGACGACTTCGGGGATTTCACCGCGCGCGTGGCGGAGACCTTCGACAGCGTGGACCTGCTGCTGGCCGCGCGGGCCGAAGCCGAGGAAGCCGAGGGCAAAGCCAAAGCGCTGGGCGAGACCCCGCTGCCGTTCGTCCAGGAGGACAAAAAGCGGGAGCAGCAGGCGGCAAAGGCGGCCGGCGCGGGCGTCAAGCCGGGCGGCCTGACGCTGAAAAGCTTCACCCTCGGCGGCGCGGCGGCGGATGACGAGTCGCCCGCCGCGCTCAACATGCTGGGCACGGGGCTGGGCGCTCTGAGCGACGCTTCGGCCGTGCAGACGACGCTCTCGGCGAAAGACTTCATGAGCGGCGCGCTGGCGACGGAAGGCTTCGAAGAGGCGGCGTCGCGCACCGTGGTCGGCGGCGAGACGCGGGACCTGGGCGATGTCCACATTGACGAGCTGCTGACGCTGACCGTGCAGTCGGGCGCTTCCGACCTGCATCTGTCGGTCGGCCTGCCGCCGATGGTACGCAAGGACGGCAAGCTGGTCGGGCTGCCCTTCGAGAAGATGCAGGAGCGGGACACCCAGCGGATCGTGTTCGATGTGCTCAACAACACGCAGATCGAGAAGTTCGAGCGGACGCACGAGCTAGACTTTTCTTACGGCGTCAAGGGCGTGGGCCGGTTCCGCTTCAACGTCTACCGCCAGCGGTCGTCCGTCGGCTGCGCCATGCGCGTCATCCCGAACGTCGTCCCCAGCATGGAGCAGCTCAAGCTGCCGCCCGTCCTGCGCTCCTTCACCCAGAAGCACTCCGGCCTGATCCTTGTGACCGGCCCCACGGGGTCGGGCAAGTCCACGACCATCGCGTCCCTGATTGACATCATCAACTCGGAGCGCGAGGCACACATCCTGACCATCGAGGACCCCATCGAGTACCTGCACTCCCACAAGAAGAGCATGGTCAACCAGCGCGAACTCGGCACGGACACGGACTCGTTCACGAACGCCCTGCGGGCGTCCCTGCGCGAAGACCCCGATGTCATCCTCGTCGGCGAGATGCGCGACCTCGAAACCATTTCCGCCGCCATCACGCTGGCCGAGACCGGCCACCTCGTCTTCGCCACCCTGCACACCCGCTCGGCCCCGGCCACGATTGACCGCATCGTGGACGTGTTCCCCGCCCACCAGCAGGAGCAGATTCGCATTCAGCTGTCCACCAGCATCGAGGCCGTCGTCGCCCAGCAGCTCCTCCCCCGCATCGGCGGCGGGCGCGTCTCCGCCATTGAGATCATGGTGGCGACCAGCGCCCTGCGGAACTTGATCCGCGAAGGCAAGTCGTATCAGATCTACTCGGTGATTGAAACCGGTCACCAGTACGGGATGCAGGCAATGGACCGCGTCCTCGCCGACCTGCACCGCAGCGGCCAGGTGACATTTGAAGAGGCCGCCACCCGCGCTATTGACCGCGAAAACTTCAACCGGCTGGTGAAGGGGTATTAAACCAGGCAGAAAATAACCCGGCAACTCCCGTGCCGGGCGAACAAAACCCCCTGGGCTGAGTTTAAAACTGACGTTACGCAGGCCGCAGGAGTGCAGGCGCGTGGGATTGAAGCGCGTGGGATTGAAATCCTGCGCTGTGGGCGCGGACGCCGACCGTCCGCCTGCGCGGACGTAGGAAACCATTGAGGAAACTTAAGAAACCATTGAGGAAGCCATTCGGGCGGCTTGTCTTTGTCCGCGCAGGCGGAGGCTTTATTGGGAGGACATTCAGCCGCAGGCTCACAGCATAGGATTTCAATCCCACGCTCCTGCGGCTCACGCTCCTGCGGCCCGCGTAACGTCAGTTTGAAATATGGCAGTATACCCCTTTGGTGGATCAAGTTCCATCGCATAAAGGCGAGCGGCTAAATCAGAAGCGTGGATTTCAAGTTTGTGACAGTCTGGATCAGTGAAATAAAGCGAGGCTCCCTCGCTCTTGTTCTCCTGCCAGATTGTTGCCCCGGAACGACGGATGCGCTCTGCTAATGGATCAAAATCCTTTTTTTCCACATGGAAAGCGATGTGGCTGCACTGACACGGCGGTTTTGTGTCCGCCTGAAGGTCCAAGTTCAAGGCAATCCATGTGGAACCCGCTTGCAAGTAAGCACCCTCAGCCCACACGGCAGCTACCGACAAGCCGAGAACTTTCTGATAAAAGGCGAGAGACTTGTCCAAATCGCGGACTGCAAACGTGATGTGGTTGATGCCGTTGACCATTTTTAGCTCTTCGGCAGCTCGATCCGGCGGAGGGCTTCGCGGAACTCCGCCTTGTGGCGCTCCTGGGTGCTGGATGTGTGCAGTTCCTCCGTGCGGTGCGTCTCGACGTTGGAGCGGTCCACGATCAGAGCCAGGAACCGGAAGAAGCCTTGCAGCTCGCTGGCGTAGCGCGGCAGGAAGATGACGCGCAGGCTGTCCTCGTAGACGCGCACCGGCGGCTTCAGCGTGTAGGGCGTTTGCAGGTACGCCTGATCAAATTCCTGCACCCAGGCATCGCCGGGGCGGCTCGACAGCCGCACGGTGAACTCAATCGCCTCGCGGTTTTCCTCGATGTTCTCCAAATGGTCCGCGTCTATCTCGCGCAGGTGGATGTCCGGCGACGCGACGTACTGTAGGTCGTCTTGCGGTGCTTCTTGTCTCATTCCCACTTTCCTTCGATCAACAGGCAGCGGCACGGGCTGCCTTCCAGGCCGGCGAACTTGGGCGGCAGGGCCAGCAGCATGAACGCGCCCGCGTCCACATCGTCCAGCACCAGCGTTTCGACGACCACGACGCCCGCGCCGAGCAGGATGCGGTGCGTCTCGACGTTGACCGGCCCGTAGGGGCCGACCGAGAGGTAGTCCACGCCGACCAGCCGGACGCCGTGCGTCACCAGCCACTGCGCGCCGCTCGGCGCGATCCCCACATAGTCGGGGTGGAACACGCCGTCGTGCAGCCGCCCCAACGGCGTATTGTCCGTCTTGAGCAGGACCCGCTCCGTGCCGGGCGCGATCCCCGCGTGTTCCAAATCCGCCGCCGTGATCTGATCCCGCCCGAAGATTTCGACTACCACGGCGGGGCCGACGAGGACATTGACATCCAGCGCCTCGACGGACGCGCCCCCCGGCACGAAATGCAGCGGGGCGTCGAGATGAGTCCCCGTGTGCGTCCCATTCGTGAACACGGACAGGTTGCAGACCTCGCCCGATTCGCCCAGCCGCTCGGCCCACTGCATCGAGAACCCCTGCTCCGTGCCCTCCCAGGTGAGCGTGCGTGGCGAGGTCGTCAGCGTGATGTCGTGAATCTTCATGGGGACGTTGTACCCGCTTACAGCCCGAGATCGAGAGTGGCCGGCGGCACGTTCTCCGCCGACGCCTTGCCGATGACGCCCGCCTGATACTTCGCCATGTCCACGTCCCCGTTCTCCTTGAACGCCACGCCCTCGGCTTCCAGCAGTTCCCGCTGCCGCTGCGCCAGATACGGCGACCGCTTGCCGATCCGCAGGCGCCCGTCGCTGCCCACCACGCGCTGCCAGGGAACGTCCTCCGCATCCGGCGCCTGGTTCATCGCCCACCCCGCCTCCCGCGCCGAGCAACCGACCTCCTCCCCCACCTGCCCATAAGACATGACCTGGCCGGGCGGGATCAGGCGGACGCGGGCATGGACGAGTTCCAGCAATGTTTCGTCGTTCATCGTTAGAAGGACTCTTTCGGCAGTTCTCTTCCAGGTTACTGCTCCTCGGAAACAATGCGAACAGCTTGCACAGGAGGATTTGGGGGCAGCCTGTTTTTGATCTGCTGAATCTGCTGTGCACGACTCTGAAGCAAAGATTGACGATTCTTGCGATATGAGCGACGGTCACGCATCCATAACGCGAAGAGGAGGAGGCTGAGAGTGAAGGCGAGGATGGAAATGATAACGAAAAGCTCGTATAACCGATTAGACTGAATGGTCGTCGTCAACAAAGTAATCAAGAAGCTGAGGGAGATGGGGAACAGAAAAAGAGCGAAGTTCAAATATATAGACTCCGGCGGGTCCTTTGTCAGATCAGCATCAAGCTTGTCTAGACTGTCTAATTCATGTTCATAAATCACATAGGCATTCAGTTCCCCCGGTTGAGCCACGCGGATGGGAACACGTGAAACAAGCGGCTGCTCGCGTGGCGGGTTTTCCTCGTTACGCAACGGCATACCCTCCGTAGACTAGCTGATCGCCGGCTCGTTCGGCATCCGGCTGAACCTGGGAACGACCTGAACGGAAGCGCGTACACTTCCGGCTCCCCCACCAAGATCAACGGCCAAATGCCATTGCCCAGGCCGCGGCGGCTGTATGCGATAAGGGGAAACTTGTGCATACCCACCATAATATCGGAACGGCTGCCCCGTAGTATAGTTCGTGTAATTAAGAAAATCCAACAACAGTACGTTCGCAGCGTGATCCAAGATCACTTCGACAACGTCCCCGGCTTGAGTGTTAAGCTGATAATGCAGGTGTTCCATGATTACCTTCCAACACTAATTTTACCGCATTTCATCACTCCCCGCAATGCGCCGATAAAAATTAGTTCGATTCAAGATAGTCCACCGATCAACTATCGGAACTCTCGCCCAGCCGAAGGCTTTTTCAGTTCCACTCAAGTGCCGCCACAACGTCCTCCTCGTCCGGGGCCTGGTTCATCGCCCACCCCGCCTCCCGCGCCGAGCAGCCGACCTCCTCCCCCACCTGTCCATAAGACATGACCTGGCCGGGCAGGATCAGGCGGACGCGGGCGTGGACAAGTTCCATCAGGGTTTCGTCGTTCATCTACTCTTGCGCTTTCATCATTTGCGTTCTCATTTCCATCTGCAATCCCCATAGTTCTTCGATGGGAACTACCCTTCTGGAACGCTCTGCAACGGAGGGGCCTTCGGCCCACAGGAACGGGTAAATGGAAACCCCTTTGTCTCCTTTGATGGCTCTGACTTCCTCCTGCCACCCTTGCCAGCGAAAGCTTTCGTAGAACTTCGCAAGACGACCGCTACAGGCCCAGACAAGGAACTGAGAATAGTTCATCTTTAAGTCTTCCCAGTTGAGTGTGTCGGGCGCGAAATACTGGACGTGCCCTGGCTGTGCATCGAATGCACCGCCATTAAGAGCAAAGAAGCCGCCAACAACATCGTCTGCAAAAAGACACGCCCCTGGAAGGCGCTGCTCCTGTACGGGGAGAGACATGGCATTCCAGGACGACAAATCCCGTGGCTGCCGGTCATGCCCTGACCCCAGAACGCGCAGCCATCCATCGTCAATCAACAGGCCGCCCGTGTTGTGGATGATGGCCCCCATCGGGGACCGTGTGGTGACTTGCGCCGCCAGCAGAACTTGATCCGCTTGCTGCGGGTCTGCCGAAAGCACTTCCACAGGTACGGATGCCTGCGAAAGCCATTCCGTCACCAGCGGCCAGCCGGGGTCAGCCGTGTCAATCAGTTCCGCTAACGCTCGCAAATCACGCGCCTCGACCATGACGTCAGACTAATGGACAGACTTTTTCAGTTCCGTCTCCAGCGCCGCCACCACGTCCGGCGAGAGGGGGTCGTGGCCGGCGGGGAAGCGGGCGATGACCTGGCCCTTGCGGTCCACGAGGAATTTGGCGAAGTTCCACTCGATGTCGCCGCCGAACTTGGGGTCGGTCTCCTTGCTGGTCAGGAAGGTGTAGAGCGGCGCCTGGGCGGCAGGGAGGCGGTGAGAGTGAGCAGGCCGGCGAGGAGGCCGGTGGTTAGGGAGAGGTGCATGTCGTTTTCCTTTTCTTCGCGGGGTTAAGCCGCACTCAAAACGCCGTTCTCGACGCCGAGTTTCTTTGCCTCGGCATGAGTGAGACCGAGCGCGCTGCTGAGGGTGAGGATGGCGTTCGCACCACGCACCCGCTCATAAGCGTCCAGAACGATACGGCTGCGATCTTCCGGGGCGACATCACCCCAACGATCCCAGATGACGGTGACATGGATGCGGTCGCTGTGGCGCATCTGCTCCTCGATAATGAGTGGGGCATCGGGGGAACCGTCGGCTCGCATGAGTCGCAGTTCTTGCGCGATAGCGTCCACAAAGGCGGGATCAAGGGCCGGTTCCACGGCGGGTATCAGCTTGTAAGGCATCAGTTATCTCCAAAGCAAGTCGTAGTTGAAGCGCAGCCAATCCACGCTCGCAAAGACTTCATCCAGTTCGGCACCCGTCGCCGCGAAAGAAGTATAGCGTAGCGACTCGCGCCAGTGTGAGTCTATCGTCAGAACATGACGTTCTATGGTTGCTGCCGTCACGGCATTCCACGGCTTGCCTTGAATGGAGCGCACATTGTTCAGCAAGACAACCCAGCTTCGCAAGTTGTGCAAGTTGCCCCCACGCCAGGAGGCGTGTGTCCTCGCGCCTTGCAGATGGGAACCGATGTTGTGACTATTGGGGACGCCGATGATCTGAAAGTAGGCCGTCTTCAGAAACATTTCCGCAACGTACCCTAGCAGATAGATCGCGCCGGTTTCAGTTCCAGGCGCGCCCAGCGCCAGGATCAGCCCGTCCCAATATCTCTGCTCCGCCGCACTCTTCATGCCCGGCCACGTCTCGAACGGCTCCGCCACGGCCAGCCGCGTCAGGAAAGGCAATTCTACCTCATTTCCTGACCGCCGGTGACATTGATGGCCTGGCCGGTCATGTAGGAAGCCTCGTCGGAAGCGAGGAAGACGACGACGTTGGCGACGTCGTCGTAGGTGCAGCCGCGCCCCAGGGGGACCTGGGACTCGTACTTGGCGCGGACTTCGTCGGGCGTCAGGCCCTGCGTCTTGGCATACTGGTCGAAGAGCGAGGTCTGCCAGAGCGTCCCGTCGAGCAGGTTGCCGGGGCAGACGGCGTTGACGCGAATCTTGTGGGGGGCGAGGTCGAGCGCGATGCTCTGGGTCAGGCCGATGCCGGCGAACTTGGAGGCGGCGTAGGCGCTGTTCCGAAAGGAGCCTTTTTTGCCGGACTTGGAGTTGATCTGGACGATGGCGCCGCGCTTGTGGGGGATCATGGCCCGCGCCGCCGCCTGGGCGCAGAGGAAGTAGCCGGTCAGGTTGATGTCCAGGACCGTTTGCCACTCGCCGAGCGGCATCTCGGTAATGTCGTGGGCACGGACGATGCCCGCGTTGGCGACTAAAATGTCTAACTTGCCGAAGGCGATGACGGCCTCGTCCACCATCGCCTGCACGTCGGCTTCACTGGCGACGTTGGTCTGGGTCGCGCCCGTGCGCCGGCCCGTGTCGCACTCGATGGCGTCGGCGGCGGCGCGCGCTTTGTCCCCGTTGATGTCGGCCAGCAGAACATCGCAGCCCTCGACGGCCAGGCGGCGGGCCAGCGCTTCGCCCAGGCCCTGGGCCGCGCCGGTGACGATGGCGGATTTGTTTTGCAGACGCATGGCGGTCCTCGCCCCCGCCATGAACGGCGGGGCTGTAAAAGAGCAACTCCCCGCCTGCGCGGGCAGAAGAGCAATCCGCAGAGACAATTCCTCGCCCGCGCAGGCGGGGGCTTGCACTTCTAAAGCCCTGGGGTTACCCCAATAAAGCCTTCAGCCCTGGGAGGAGAACTTCTCGCGCAGCAGCTCGTCTTCCGCCTCTTGGGTCCAGAACGCGCCGTCCCGCAATTTGGCATAGACGTTCGGCATCTGCGTTTGGAGATCTTCCACGGACATCAGCGGCAGGTCTTCGAGGTGCGGAAAGATCACGGTCTTGCCGGGGAACCGCCCGCTCTGGACGGCGGCTAGCCCGTCCCGGAAGGCGCCCAGCCCGCCGATGGCGGCCAGGCTGGCGTTGGTAGAAAGGCTGTCAGCCTCGACTAACGCCAGCGTGTGCCGCAGGTCGGCGATGCTCGACCCGGAGGTGCCGATGAGACGCTGGTTTTTCGCCAGGATCGTCCCCAGGTCAAGCTCCGCTGTGACTCCTTTGGCGACGCCCGCGAAGATGTTGTAAACGCCGCTTTCGGCCAGGTGCGGGATGGACTGGGCGACAAGCTCCGCGCTGGGCACCATGCTGAGGATGTCGTCGAATGGGCCGTAGGCGGTCGGGTCGCCGCCGGTCCCGGCATTCAGCAGAACCAGCTCGATCCCGCGCCCTTGCATCAAGTCCCCGAAGCGCGCCTGGATGCGCTCCAGGCGGTCGTCGTGCCGGTCGCTGACGACGACCAGGCTCGGCGGCGCGTCCAGCATGACGGCGCGCTGGAGGTGCATCTGCCCCATCGGGCCGCCCGCGCCGGCCAGCCAGACCTTGCCGCCCGGCCGGAGGTCACGGCGCGTGTTGCGGGTGTAGGCGTCCTTGACATGGGCGGGATCATCCGGGGAAACGAACAGGTGCTGTTCGTAATGGACTCGCCCGATGTCCACGGGGACGGTGCCGAGCAGGGGCCGGTCTCGCACGAGGTTCAGGACGCCGCGCGGCCCGAGCGCTCCCATGATCCGGGCCAGGTCTTCGGGTTCCGGCGTCCCGAAAACGACGATGTCGTCAAAGCCGCGCCCTTCCGTTTCGTCCTGCCGCAGACGGGCAAAATCCGCCCCGGCCACGTCGTCTACGGTGACAACCGAGGCGGATTGATGGCCCGGCCCGGTCAGTGCGCTGACGCCCTCGCTGCCCAGCGCCCCATTGACGCGCACGACCAGCAGGCGCCCCTCGTCCTTTAGCCCGTCCCGGTACGGGTATAGATACGCCGCCACGACGCAGGCCCACGGCTCGACCAGAGCGGCTTCCACATAACCCGTCTCGTCTTCCAGTGGCAGAAGGTAGCAGCCCTCGTCCCCTTGCAGGACTTCCTTCGTCACCACCCCGTACTGCGCCATGCCGCCGTCGAGTTGGTAGCCGTAGGCCGGGTTGGCGCCCTTGTAATAGACATCGGCCTGCACGATGAACCGCCGGCCGACTTGGAATTGGCCCGTCAGGTTCTCCCCCACCCCGGCCACCGTCAGCGCGACCTCGTGCCCCATGACGACCGGGTGCGCCGCCATGTCCCGCCCCTGCAAGCGCGGGTGCTGCGGGCCGAGGTTGATGATCTTGATGTCCGAAAAGCAGATGCCGCAGGCGTCATGCCGCACCAGCAACTCGTCCGGCCCGAACGCGGGCAGGTCCACCGTCGCCTCTTGCAGTGATTCCAAACCCGCCCCGTGCAGGTGCCAGCGCTTGATCGTCTCCGGCAGCGGCCCCGTGGCCGCTTTGTACCCGTCCAGCGTTTGCGTCATTAAATGCGTCTCCAAAACAGCCCCGTTGTTAGTAATGGGTTCGCCGTGTACCAAGCTGTTTCCTGCCTAGTGTCTACTAAAACGCCACAGCCCCTACCCCCCAGGGCAATTGCATATAGCCGTCAAGGCAGGGCAGGCACGGGGGACAGAGGGCAGGCACAGGGGCCTGCCCCTACGGATCACGAGGCGCGTAGGGGCAACCCCCCGTGGTTGCCCTTCTTCCTCCCCGTGGTTGCCCTCCTCCCTCCCCGTGGTTGCCCTTTATAGGCGATTGCCCTACCCTACCCCCAAGATGGTAGGGGCTGAAGGGCTTGTTTCTGTGTTATACGGCGAAGGCCAAGCGACTGCTCTCGTCCCTTGATGATAGGGCTGAAAGGTTTGTTAGCCGCTCAGAAAGAAAACCTCTTGATCTAATATCCGCCTCTGAGATAACACTTTGCATATCGAGACCTGTTAGCATCATCTCTACCGGCTGAGTGCCTCGGCGCTCATCCTGCTGGTTGTGCATGTCAAGGGCCTCCTCGTAATTTTCCCGCATCCAGCTATTTTCAGGAGCAAGGGAGACAGCCTCTCCAAGATGACGGGTTGCAATATCGCTAACCCCGTTTTCTCCAAGTTCAGCAAGTCCCAAAATTTCATGTGCATAGGCTCGCACTTTGTTAGGACCTTCTAAAGCCAATAGCTGTTCGGCCAAATGTGCGGCTTGATTATAACACCCAGCATTTAGTTCCTTTACTGCCAAATGCAAATAAGGCAATGGGAACCTTGTATTTAGCGCCACTGCTTGCTCAAATAATGAAAAAGCCTGATTTTGCTTGCTCTTAACCAGGATACTACCAAGCGCGATCAAAGCCCCAACATCACTCGGGTCCAGGCTATGAGCTTGCCTGTAACATTCTATGGCGGCGGCTTCCCTGTTCAACCTCTCAAAGATGCCGCCCAACAGCAGCAGTCCAAAAACTTCCACTTTAGGTTCTAGGCCGTTGCCCCTGCTTTGGTTGAGCACACGTTCCACTTGGCTCCTTAATCTTCCCAACACCGGGCGGGCTTCAGAGGGGGACAGAGATTGTGTAAACATGAACGCATTGCCAGCAGCAGTTAGGCAAATTACGGGCGTTGAGGCGGGATTGTTGAAAATATCTTCAACCAATCCCAAAGCCTCGAATAGATCACCCTGACTTGTAGCCTCATCCACCAGAAATAGTTTGTACACAACATTTTCAGGATCAAGCTGGGCAGCGCAACGCAGAAATTCTCGCCTGAGCTTCTTGTAACCTAATATCTCATACGCCCGCGCGCGGGCGTAAGCCACTCGCGATTGCGCCAAGAAGCCACGGTTGTGACGCAGTAACTTCAGGACTCTTTCCGGCTCTTCCTCTATGTTAAGCCAAGCCTGAGTCATACTCCGGGCGTATTCCTCTTCGGTCTGCTCAACAGGCTGCAATAGTTCCTCGCCGCACAGCATCTCTAAGTCGCTCGAAAGCCATTGCAACCACTGAACTTCAGCCAGAGACAGATGCTGTCCCAAATCTTCCGAGGCGTCACAAAGACGGTCCGCCGTTTGATTGTCCCCACGGCAAATGACGTGCTGCGTCTGAACAAGCAAATCCATGTATTCAAGAAACGTCGGGTTGTCCGCAAATTGTGCATTCATCATTACGTTGCTCATCAACAAGCCACTCATTTTGAGCCGAGGCTAAAGCGTTTTGGTAGTTACTCAAGGCCATAGACCTTGCAGGCTCCACAAAGCCATGCCCAGGTTTATTCGGGTCAGGATCGGTGCGTAAAGTCAAGTTTTCAGACACCAAAGAGGATACAAACGGGCCTTGCCCCATCCTCCAGACACGCCTACCATCATCCCCTGAGTTTTTTGCGCCGGGAACGATGTCCCTCAACCGTCTGGGGACCATCAGGGGAGGCATGGCACAAAGGCACATGTTTACCGACATCCCGCCCGCAGCCACAGGAACCTGCCCATTCACCTCAACGACATCAGGGTTGCCATCAGGCGCGGAACGCACCCCCAGCATGTTGCGCCCACTACCGACTTCAGGCTTATCATCCTTGGGAACCATTATCCGGTACATCTTTGGCATAGTCGCTATCAGTTTACCACAAAAAAGGCCGGGCGCACGATGCGCCCGGCCTTTCCCACGTTACCCGTCACTGCTCCTGCTCTTCCAGGAACCGCTCGGCGTCCATGGCGGCCTGGCAGCCGGAGCCGGCGGCGGTGATGGCCTGTTTGTATTCCGTGTCCTGCACATCGCCCGCCGCGAAGACGCCGGGGACGCTGGTGAGGGGGCGGCCCGGCGTGGTGATGATGTAGCCCTGCGGGTCCATCGCCAGTTTCCCCTCGAAAAGCTTGGTGTTCGGCGTGTGGCCGATGGCGATGAAGACGCCGTCGGTCGGGAAAAAGGTTTCGGCGTCCGTCTTGAGGTTATGGAGCGTCAGGCCGGTCACTTTGCCCGCATCGGGGTCGTGGATGGCCTTGACGGCGCTGTTCCAGACGAACTCGATCTTGGGGTTGTCCATCGCGCGCTTCTGCATGATGTGCGAGGCGCGCAGGGTGTCCCGGCGATGCACAACGGTGACTTTGGAGGCCATGCGGCTCAGGTAGTTGGCTTCCTCCAGAGCCGTGTCGCCGCCGCCGACCACGACGACCTCGCGGCCTCGAAAGAAGAAGCCGTCGCAGGTCGCGCAGGCGGAGACGCCCTTGCCGTACAGGGCGGTCTCGGTCGGCAGCCCCAGCCACTTCGCCGAGGCGCCGGTCGTGACGATGGCGGTCTTGGCCCAGAACTCCTTGTCGTCGTCGGTCTGGATGTGGAACGGGCGCTGCGAGAAGTCTACGGCGCTGACGTTCTCCGTCAGAAACTCCGCGCCGACGCGGGCGGCCTGCTGGCGCATCTGGTCCATCAAGTCCGGCCCCATGATGCCGTCGGCAAATCCAGGAAAGTTCTCGACATCGGACGTGATCATGAGCTGACCGCCGGGCAGGTTCGGCGCACCGCCTTCAATGACGAGCGGGCTGAGGTTGGCCCGCGCGGCGTAGATAGCCGCCGTCAGCCCGGCGGGGCCGGAGCCGATAATGATCACGTTGCGCGGCTCGCTGGGAGTGGAAATAGTCACGGGATAGCCTCTCGTTTGGTCTTCGTTGTGGGTCAATTTTAGCACATGCTTATCGATTCAACAGACGGGTGGGGGGCGCAGTTCCCTGAATGCCTCCTTGACAGCCGCCCTCCCAAAATGCTATCGTATCGCCGTCATGCCCCTGAACGCCCACCACGCCCGGCGACGCCTATCCCTCGTCGTCCTGCTCACCCTGCTGCCCTGGCCGGCGGTCTGGCTGGGGATGTACCGGCTGGACAGCATTGCCTGGACGTTCTTCCTCTACCACGGCTGCTGCCTGCTGCCGGCGGCGATCTGGGGCCGCCGGCTGTGGCGCGGGGCTGTCCGCTGGCCGACTGCCCGGCAGTGGGCGTGGCTGCTGGCTGCCCTGGTATGCGTCGTCCCGCTGTCGCTGTTTGGCTATGCCGAGATCGGCAAACGGGTTTTGGACACACCCGACATCCCTTCTGTCGTCACCGGGCGCGGCTTCCACGGTCCCTGGCTGCTGCCGTTCGGCGTTTACTTCGTGGCGGTGAACGCGACGCTGGAAGAGTTGTTCTGGCGCGGCGTCGTGCTGAACGAGCTGCGCGGGACGAGCGAGGCGGTCTGGACAGTCGGGGCGGCCTGGACGGCATTCACCTTCGCGGCCTGGCATTATCTCGTGCTGCGCCTGCTGCTGCGCCCCGGCTGGGCCGAGGCGACCGTGCTGGCGATCCTGGCGGCAGGCATCTTTTTCTCCTGGCTGTACCGGCAGACGCACTCGATCATCGTGCCGATTTTGTGGCACGGGCTGGTCTTTGACCTGGGCCTGGTCGTCGTCTTTGGGGCGGTGCTGCGGGCATAAAACCCGGCACTGGAAGTGCCGGGCTACTCGCGGTGAAAGCCGCTACGCGGCTGAGGAAAGGCTTACGCTGGCTTGTCTTCAGTGCCGGAGGCACTTTCACTCGCGAGTAGACCGGCACTTCCAGTGCCGGTTCCGAAATCGCCTGCGGGCAGGAAAGCGTCTATGTGGATCGGCATCTTTTCCGCCATCTTTTCCATCCCCGCCGCGCTCGGCCTGCTGCCGGGGCTTTGGGAGATCGTGCGCGCGCTCCGTGGCCGCCGCCCCGTCCGCTGGGGGCGGCTGGCCCTGCTCGTGCTCATCCTGACGGGCCGCTGGTGGATCGGCTATCTGCGCCGGGCCGATCCCGATGAGCCGAAGCCGCTCACGCCCACCCGGCGCGGGACGGCGGTGGGAAGGGGCGGCGTCCGGCTGGAATGGGAGCAGTTCGGGCCGGACGACGCGCCCGCCCTGCTGCTTTCGCACGGCTGGTCGCTGACGCATGACACCTGGTACTACCAGAAAAAGGCGCTGGCAGGCGAATTCCGCGTCCTCGTCTGGGACATGCGCGGGACGGGGCATTCGGACGCGCCCGCCGACGGGGACTACTCCATGGAGGCCGTGACCTCGGACCTGGCCGCCGTCTTTGACGCGACCGACGCGGGGCGGCACCCCCTGGGCTGCGTGCTGGCCGGCCACTCGGTCGGCGCGATGATCCTGCCCCTGTTCGCCGCCCGCTTCCCGGAGCGCATGGCGCGCGTGCGCGGGCTAGCGCTGCTGGGCGGCACGGACACGCCCCTGCTCGAAACGATGTGGGGACGCGGGTGGCTGGTTCCTATGCGGCCCTGGTTCTGGGAGCCGCTGGCCCGCGCGATGGCTCGGTTCCCCCGCCCGTTTGAAGCCTACGCGCGCCTGTGCTGGCAGATGGGGTCTGTCCACGCCGCCCTGATGTTCGGGACGCATCGGGGCCGCGAAAGCCGGGGGCAGGACGATCTGCTGGCGCACCGCTGCGCCCATTTTTCTATGCGCGCGGCGGGCGCGGGCGCGCTGTCCTGCTTCGCCTTCGACGCCCGCGACGCCATGCGGCGCGTCCTGGTCCCGACGCTGCTGCTGACGGGCGAGTCCGACCGCAACATGCCGCCCGACATCCAGCGAGCGATGGCCGCCCGCCTGCGTCAGCCCCACCTCGTCTTAATCGAGGGGTGCGGGCACCTGAGCCTGCTGGAATGCCACGCGGAAGTCAGCGCGCACCTGGGCGAGTTCGCGCGGCGGTGCTTTCAGGTATCATAGGCGTTATGAATCCTCTATCTTCTTCCCAACGCCTGCGCCGCACCATTCTCATCGCTGTGCCGGCCGTTTCCTTCATCATCCTCGTCGGTTTCTTGGTCTGGAAGCGTCACTACTCAGGCCGCGACAACTACCGGGACATGGTTTCGGCCTTCTACACCGGCGTCATCGCGCTCGAAGTCGGCGACGACGAGCACGCCTTTTCCGGCCTGACCCTGGCGACGCAGATTGACGCCCAGGAGCCGGCAGCCTGGGCCGATTTGGGGCTTTACTATCTGCGCCACAACAACCCCGACGAAGCCCGTAAGGCGCTTCAGAAGGCGCAGGACCTCGCGCCGAAGAACGCCCAGATCGCCGCCCTGTTCGGCCTGCTGGCCGCGCAAAGTCAGCGCTATGATGAGGCCGCCGCCGCGTATCAGAAGGCGGTCGGTCTCGACCCAAGCGATCTGCGGGCGCGGTACGCGCTGGAGAAAGCATTAGAACAGCAGGCCGGGCCGGGGGCCGACGCTGAGATGCGAAAGCAGCTTCAGGCTATTTATGACGCCGCCCCGGACAACCTGTTCGCTGAGTTGGAACTGGCGATCCCCGCCGCCAAAGCCGGGGACGGGGACACGGCGCGGCGCGTGGTCGCGCGGGTCGCAACGCACTCGGCGTCCTGGTCGCCCGAAATCAAGGACAATCTGAAGCAGGCACAGCAGAAGTTGGCGGGGCCGGACCCGCGCGCGGCGGCGATTCCCTTGCAATTCCTGCAAAACCTGCTGAAAGAAACGCCTCAGTATCAGAACGACGCGGCGGCCATCGGCGGCGACGCCGGGACGCTGGGCGCCCCCTTGGACAAGTTCCTGGCCCTGCCCTCCCCGTCCCCAACTCCCGCCGCGCCCGACACGGCCCTGAAGTTCACCCCGCAGCCGCTCCCCACCCCCGCGCCGGGGCCGTGGGCCTGGGCGCAGACGGTGCTTTTGAGTGGGAGTGGCGCCCCGACGCTTCTCGTCGCGAACGGAAAAGAGGTGCGCGCCGAGAATGTTTCCGTGCCCTTCCCCGGCGGGCCGAAGGCCGTGCCGCCCGGCCCGGACGGGGTCGCCGCGTTTGACGCCCGCAACACGGGCCTCTTAGACCTGGCCTGCGCGGGCGCAGGCGGTTTGCGTCTGTATCAGCAGGGCGCGGGCGGGACGTTCGCCGACGTGACCGGCCAGGCGAAGCTGCCCGCGAACGTCATCAATGGTGTCTATACCGGCGTCTGGGCGGCGGACATCGTGACCGGCGGGCAGCTCGACCTCGTGCTGGGCGCGGCGGATGGCCCGCCGACCGTCCTCCGCAACAACGGCGAGGGGACGTGGACCGTCCTGCACCCGTTCGGGCCGGCAAAGGCAGGGCTGGCGCAGTGGGCATGGACCGACTTGGACGGCGACGGGTTGCCCGACGCGGCGTATGTGGATGGGCAGGGCCGGCTCGTCGTCCTGCAAAACAAGCGGGCGGGCGCCTTCGCCCCCTGGCCGTTGCCCGCTGACATGGGCAAGGTCGCCGCCCTGTCCGCTGCCGACCCCGACCGAGATGGAACGCAGGACTTGATCGTTTTGACGACGGACGGCGCGATCCGCCGCCTGTCCCGCCGCGCGGATGGCGGGGGCTGGGACGTGGCCGACCTGGGGCGCGCGTCCGCCCCTCCCGCCGACGGCAGCGCGCGCCTCCATTGGGCCGACCTCGACAACAACGGCGCGCTGGACCTGATTGTGACGAGTTCGGGGGGGAGCCAGATGCTGCTCGGCGACGCGCAGGGCAAGCTGACGGCGCTGGCCGCGCCCACTGATGCCATCAGCGTCAGCCCGGACGCGCAGGCCGCCAAAGGCCGCCTGGACCTGATCGGTCTGGACGCGCAGGGCCGGCCCGTCCGGCTGGTCAACACCGGGTCGAAAAATTACGGCTGGCAGGAGGTGCGTCTGCGGGCCGCCTCACAGGGCGACAAACGCAACAACACTTACGGAGTCGGCGGCGAGATCAGCCTGCGGGCAGGGCTGCTGTATGAGACGCAGATCGTTTCCGGCCCGGTCACGCACTTCGGCATGGGCGGCTACGCCAAGGCTGACGGCATACGCATCGTCTGGCCCAACGGCGCCACGCAGGCCGAGTTCACGCTGAAGGCGGACCAACTGGCCGAGGCCCCGGAGCGGCTGAAAGGGTCGTGCCCCTGGCTGCTGGCCGATGACGGCACGGGAGCCACTGCCGATGCGGGCATGAAATTCGTCACCGACTTCATCTGGCGCTCGCCGCTCGGCCTGCGGATCAACGCCCAGGACACGGCGGGCGTCGTGCAGACGCGCGACTGGGTCAAGATCCGGGGCGACCAACTGAAGGCGCGGGACGGCTATTACAACCTGCGGATCACGGCGGATCTGTGGGAAACGCACTTCTTTGATGAGGTCAAGCTGATGACCGTGGACCATCCCATCGGCACCGAGGTGAACGTGGACGAGCGGTTCTCCATCCCCCCGCCGCCGCTGGCCGTCGAGGCGATGACCCCGCCGCAGCCGGTCGTGCGGGCCACCGATGACCGGGGACAGGACGTGACGGACGTGGTGCGGGCGCGCGACGGGCGGTATCTGGACACGTTCGGCGTGGGCCAGTATCAGGGCGTGACGCGCGACCATTGGGTGACGCTCGATCTCGGCCCGATGCCCGCCGGACCCTCATGGCTCGTCGGCGTGGGCTGGATTCACCCGACCGACAGCTCCATTAATGTTGCCTTAAGTCAGGGGCATCACACCCCGCCGCGCGACCTCAGCCTGGAGGTCCCCAACGGCAAGGGAGGCTGGAAGGCCGCCAGGCCGCACCTGGGCTTCCCGGAAGGCAAGAACAAGACGGTGCTCATCCCGCTGACGGGTCTGTTTGGGCCGGGCGTGCCCCATCAAGTCCGCCTACGGACCAACATGGAGATTTATTGGGACTTTCTCGGCACGGCCCAGGCATTGCCCCCAAAGACCATGAAGCGGCAGATGCTTCCTCTCAGCGACGCGACCCTGCGCTACCGGGGCTTCTCGGCGACGCATCAAGCCAACTGGTCCTCCCCGGAGCTGCCCGATTATTCCCACCTGGCGCAGACAGGGCCGCGCTGGCTCGACCTGGAAGGCTACTGCACGCGCTTTGGCGATGTGCGCGAATTGCTCGCCAAGACCGATGACCGGTACGTCATTATGAACGCCGGTGACGAGATGGTTCTGCGTTTCGCCGCCCCGCCCCCGCCCGCCCCCGGATGGACACGGGATTATGTGCTGATCGGCGACGGCTGGGAAAAGGACGGCGACTTCAATACGGCCTTCTCGCGGACAGTGCTGCCGCTGCCCTCGCACCTTCGTCCTGCTTACAACACGCCGCCGGGCCGCCTGGAGGATGACCCGGTCTACTGGGCGCACAAGGCGGATTGGGCAACCTACCAGACGCGCTGGGTCTCGCAGCGGCGGTTCCATGAGGCGATGCGGCCGTGATTGGAACCGGCACTGAAAGTGCCGGGCTACTCGAAGTGAAAGTCGCTCCGCGACTAAGGAGGGGCGAACACAAGGTTCGCCCCTGCGGTCTTCAAACCCTGGGGTTCTTCGAAATGGATTAGCCATAAGGAGTCACACGAATATGGAAAAGGAACCTTTACCTCAACACGAAGCAGGAAGGCGTTTCGTTAGCATACTGATAAAACACTGCTATGAGGGAATAATCCCTGATGTTATGGAGGCCCTTCAAACTGGACCGCCTGGCGGCAGACCGCCTGTAGATGAACTCCGGCGATCCGCCTGGTTTCAGTCCCTACAAGTGTCTGACCAAGAGGAGGTGCAAGGTGTCGTAGCGTACTCTCTTGACCTGTGCTTGTTCCATCTGCTTAACATTCTGGACGGAACATCGCCCGTTCAGCCTATGGAGCAGGACTCCGACTTCGCCGTCTACTTGCAGACATATGCCAGCGATGAGGACCTAGATCGTAACAAGCCGAGAACAACTGTGCGGGTGAACCCCGTCATGCCGGTGTACGAGGAAGGTGACGAACAGCTCCACGACATTTTCTCCGAGATCATGGAGGAGAGGCTTGAAGAGCCGATCTCATCGGGAGAAGAACGCCTCCATTAGTTCATCTTCACCCGCAAAGTTGAAGAGGTGACGTGGTTGGAGGCAAATTGCTCTGAAAGGAGCACAGGGATCGCCCCCAATTTTGGCCGACAACTGCATGACCCCTATACAGGTCTTAGAGGAATCAGAGATGCCTGAGAGAAGTCTTAACCAAAAAGCTTCCGATTTGCTCGGTGAACGGCTAATGAGCGACGTGCGTGACCACGAAATTCAGTTCTGGGATGAATTCCTCGTCGGTCAAACAAGATACTACAACTATAGGAAAATATATGAGGGATTACGCCAATCGCTAGAAGCAGAACAGCTAGAGGCGGTGCGCGATCTCATTCCCTACGTCGTGGACAACGTCATCGCCAATTTCCTCGGAATGCTAGAGAATGTAGAGTTCGAGGTCGCTGTTCATGTGGAAGGCGGGACAGTACCAAGCCTGGACGACGTCACGGATGGGCTAGAGACCGCGCTCTACGGTGAGGAAGGATGGATCGCCCGATATAGCAAGAAGGGATATGATCCATTCGGCCTAGAGAAAGATCAGTGAAGCGGTTTGGTGGCCTCATAACGCTTTGACCCCAGCGGCAGCCCCGTCCACCGCATCCGCTCTATTAACCTGGCCCCGAAAGGCCGGTCTACTCTCGCCTCTGCCGGCGGGCCGCCCCCTTCGGGGCCGTGCTCTACGCCCCCGCCACTACCCGCAGCCACCGCTCCTGGCGCACCGCCAGTTCATGCGCTTCGGCTAAACCAATGGCCTCAAAAAGCACCGGATCGCCCGGCGCGAGTTGCCCGGCGCGGGGCAGATCGGCGGAGATGACGACGCCGATCAGCGGGTAGCCGCCAGTCGTCTGCCGGTCGGCCATCAGCAGGATCGGCTGTCCGTCCGGCGGGACTTGGACACCGCCGAGCGGCATGGCTTCGGAGAGGATGTCGCGCCTGTCCGCGCGGGCGACGGTGGGGCCGTCGAGCCGGTAGCCCTGCCGGTTGGACTGCGGCGAGACAATGTAGGACGCGGAGAAGAACGTGTCCCAGCCTGCCTCGGTGAAAACGGACAGGTGCGGGCCGGGGAGGACACGCAGGGCGGCGGGCAGGGCATAGGACGGCACCTCGTCGGGCCGCAGGCAGCGCTCGGCGGGGATCAAATGCTGAGGAGAGCCTTCCAGCACGTCGCCCGCCTCCAAGCGACGCCCCGCGAAGCCGCCGAGACGCCCGCGCAGGAACGTCGCGCGGCTTCCCAGGACGGCGGGAACGGAGAAGCCGCCCGCAACGGACAGGTAGGCACGCGCGCCCGACCGGCGGCGGCCAAAGGCCAGCGTCTGGCCTTCGCGCAGCGTCATCGTCTTCCACGTCTGGACGGCCCGGCCCTCCACGGAGGGCGACAGGTCGCCGCCGCACACGGCCAGGCGCACATCGGCCAGGGCGCGCAGAGTCGGCCCCAGCAGGGTGATCTCCAAAACAGCCGCCCCGCGCGGGCTGCCGACCAGCCCATTCGCCACGGACGCGGCGAAGGGGTCCATCGCGCCGGCCACGACCATGCCGTCCCGCTGACGCCCCCACCGGCCCTCGTCCTGCACCGTCGTCAGCAGGCCGGGCGATTCGACGCGCAAGAGCGGCACGGCCGTCATGGCACCCCCAGCGAGCGGACGGCGACGCCTTCGGCTTCCAGCGCCCGCCGGACGGTTGCCGCCAGCACGACCGCGCCGGGCGAGTCGCCGTGCAGGCAGATCGTGTCCGCCGCCAGGGTCAGTTCTGAGCCGTCTGTTGCCGCGATTTTGCCCTCGCGCGCCAGCCGAACCATCCGGGCGGAGACTTGCTGCGGGTCGTGCAGGACCGCACCGGACTGGGCGCGCGGCGTCAGCGCCCCGTCCGGCTCGTAGGAGCGGTCGGCGAACACTTCATTCGCGACGCGCAGCCCCCGCTCCCGCCCCGCCGCCGCCAACCGTCCTCCCGAAAGCCCTACCAAGATCAAGCCGTCATCAGCCTCGCGCACGGCTTGGGCAACCGCGTTCGCAATCGCCGGGTCGCGCTCCGCCATGCCATACAGCGCGCCATGCGGCTTGACGTGCTGGAGGCTCTGCCCGTGCCGGGCGGCGAAGGCAGCCAGCGCGCCGACCTGATACGTCACCAGGTCGCGGGCCTCGTCCGGCGTGACGGCCAGCGCCCGCCGCCCGAAGCCGGCCAAGTCCGGCAGGCCGGGGTGCGCGCCGACAGCAACGCCGCGCGTGACGGCCGACGCGACGGCACGGGCCATCGTGGTTGGGTCGCCCGCGTGGAACCCGCAAGCGATGCTGACCGAAGTGACCGAATGGAGCAGGGCATCGTCGCTGCCCAGGGTGTAGACGCCGAAGCTCTCACCCATGTCGGCGTTCAGGTCAATGCGCTCCATCGGCCACCCCTTCCTGCATCTCCTCGAACTGACGCTCGGTGATTGGAATGAACTGGACCGCGTCGCCCACTGCCAGCAGGGCGGGCGGCTGGCGGTTCGGGTCATATAACCGCTGGGGAGTCCGGCCGATGATCTGCCAGCCGCCCGGCGTTTCCCCCGGATACACGCCCGTCTGCGCGCCGGCGATGCCGACCGAGCCGGCAGGGACGCGCGGGCGCGGCGTCGCCCGCCGGGGCGTCGCAAGCGCGGGCGGCAGTCCGCCCAAATAGGGAAAGCCGGGCAGGAAGCCGAGGAAGTACACGCGGTAGCGCCCGCCCGTGTGCCGCTCGATCACCTGCGTCGGGGTCAGATCGTGCGCGGCGGCCAGGGCGTCTAGGTCCGGCCCCCACTCCCCGCCATAGCAGACTGGAATCTCAATGGGTCGCGCTTCGGGAGCAGGTTCGCTCGCCCGCTGCCGGAGACGCCCTTGCAGCGCGCGGCACAGCTCGTCGTAGCCGACGGTCCAGGGCCGGTAGTAGACGGTCACGGTCGCGTAGCCGGGGACCCACTCGGTCACGCCCCGAATCGGCTCCGTCTGGAGGCGCCGGCAGAAGCGGTGGATGCGGTCGTTGGTGCGGAGGCTGATCTCCGTCCCAAAAGCGACGCGCACGGCGAGGTCGCCGACCGGCGCAAATTCGGGTGTCATGTCCGTGGGTACGACAGTCGTGGCGGAAAATCCTGCCGGGCCGCGCTTGACAGCTTACCCCGGACGTGTTATCATAAATCCAGCGAACGCTGTGCGTTATACCACAGCCGCGCCGTCACGATGAGCACACCGTCTCCTGCCAATCCCAGCCACACTGCGTCTATCAGGATCAGCGGCAAAGGAAATCACCATGAGAACAGAAGCAAGGCGAGCCATCCCCGGCAGTGAGCGCAAGCCGCTGCCCCAGGCCGGCTTTGTCAACACCCTGCTCTACAGCCGAACGCCGTCGGCTACTCGGCGACGGCAGGCTGGGACGCCTGCACCGGGCTGGGCGGCCGGACGGGCAGAAGATACTGGCGGCCCTTAAGGGATAACAGGCAGACCTCATGGCGGACGTTCAATGCGATGTGCTCGTAATCGGCGCCAGCTTGGGTGGCGTCGCCGCCGCGCTGCGGGCGGGCGCGATCGGGGCCGCCGTCTGCCTGGTCGAAGCAAGCGGCTGGATCGGGGGGCAGATGACCGGGCAGGGCGTCTGCACCCCGGACGAAAACGAGTACGTCGAGACCGTCGGCAGCACGGCGGCCTATCGAGATTTCCGGCAGCGCGTCCGCGAATTCTACCGAACGACTTACCACCTCTCCGCCGAGGGCACGGCATAGACATCCACCACGGCAGCACGGGCGATCCGGGCCTGTGGGAGCCGACCAAGCCGTTCCAAATCCCGCTCGGCGCGCTCTTGCCCCTGGGGATCACGAACCTGATCACGTCCTGCAAGAACATCGGCGTGACCCACATCACGAACGGCGCGTACCGCATCCACCCTTCGGAATGGGCGGTCGGCGAGGCGGCGGGCGCCCTGGCGGGCTTCTGCGCCGGCCAGGGCGTCACGACCGGGGCCGTCGCCTCAGACGCCAGCCTGCTCCGCTCCTACCAGAAGCTGCTGCTGGGCGCGGGCGTCCCGCTGTTTTGGTGGTCCGATGTCCCCTACGGCCACCCCGCCTTCGAGGCGACTCAGCTTCTGGGCGTGGAACAAATCTTCCACGGCAACGGCCGCGACCTCGCCTTCGACGTGAGCGCCATCCTCAAGGCGGGGGACGCGCAGGCGTTGGCCGCCCGTGCCGGGCTGACGCAGCCCTTCCCCCAGCCGAACATGACGCGCGGCCAGGCTGCCATCTGGCTGGCGGCGCAGTTGAATTTGTAGCGCTTCTCTTGACATCTCCCTAGTAGAGCGGTATAATAGCGTCCGTATAGGCCGGGGTGGCGAAATGGTATACGCGCAACGTTGAGGTCGTTGTGGGGGCAACCCTGTAGGAGTTCGAGTCTCCTCCTCGGCATTCTCTCCTTTAGTCTTCCCTTCTCTCCATAGGTGCCCCGTGAACCCCAAGCAGATCGCCGCCGAGCGCGCCGTCTCCTATATCCAGGACGGCATGACGGTGGGCCTGGGGACGGGCAGCACGGCGGCCTTCGCCATTCACGCCCTGGGCCGCCGCTTCCAGTCGGAACCCCTGGCCCTGCGCTGCGTCGCCACATCGCGCGAATCCGAAGAACTCGGCCGCTCCTACGGGCTAGGGTTCGTGGATGTGGCCGACGTGGCGCGCTTTGATGTCACCGTGGACGGCGCAGATGAAGTAGACCCCGACTTTCGATTGATCAAAGGCGGCGGCGGCGCGCTGGTCCGCGAGAAGATGGTCGCGGCGGCGACAGACACGGAGATCATCATCGTGGACGAGGGCAAGGTCAAGGCGGCGCTTGGCAAGTTCCCCCTGCCGGTCGCCGTCCTCCCCTTCGCCTGGCAGTGGACGCAGGCGCGGCTCCAGTCCGCCTTCGGCGTTCCCGCCCCTCGCCGCGCCCTCCCCTCCGGCGACCCGTTCCTCAGCGATGACGGCCTGTACATCCTCGACATGGCCTTCGGCGCTCCCTTGCCCTCCCCGGACACGCTGGAAGCGCGGCTCAAAACCGTTGTCGGCGTGGTCGAATCCGGGCTGTTCGTCGGCCTCTGCCAGCGCCTCATCATCGGCTACGCCGACGGGCGCGTCGAAGAAAAAGCCGACAAAAAGACTGATGAAAAAGCCGCGCCGGCCCCGGTGGGCTGACGCGGCTTCCTCTCCTCCGACGATCTTTCCTAACGCTTGTCGTCTTGTAAGGCTTGCTGGCACTGGTCAATGGCTCGCTGGACCAGGTCCAGCGCCTGCTCCCGATGCCCGCCGAAGTCACGGGCGGCATTCTGGAGGTTGCCCTTCGCCTGCTGGAGATTGCGCAGGGCGCGCCGGATCTCCGGGTGGCGCTCGCCGCCACGGTGCGGACGGGTCATCGGCGGCGCGGGCGGCAGCGGCCCCTGAGCCTGCGCGGGCTGCAAGAAGGCGAAGCCGGCGGCCCCGAGTCCGGCGGCAGCGGCGAGGATCGCCGCGATCTTGGTCGTGTTCATGACTATCATGGTTCCTTTTTGCGTGTGAGTGGATGGCAGCCAAGTGAGCGCTCAAGTGACTGCTGTGTTGCAATAGATGCAAGAACAACGCGATTGTTCATTCGCGGCGAAAATTATTTTTCGCCTCCCGCATCAGGCCAGTGAAGCGGCGGCGGGCGCGGAAAAGTTCCCAGCGGCGAACGCGCCTCGCAACTCCAGCGGCTCATGGCTTAACATCGGCTTAACACTCCCCGGCGCGCGGCGTGGTACAATTGTCAGGGTGCCACAAACCCGCCGCCTAAAGGAGATCACCGCCCATGTTCGCAAAGAACCGATTCGCAAAGAACCGCTCCCGCCTCGCCCGCATCTTCGCGCTTGCCGCCGTCTGCGCCGCCTCCCCGTGGGCATTCACCGGGGACGCCCGCGCGGGGCAGTTCGAGGTCGTCTACTTCCCCGTCGGCAGCACCCACGAGACGATTGGGGTATACGACCCCTACGGTGCGCCCTTCGGCGGTTCGCTGGGGGAAAAGAGTTGGTCATGGTCTCTGCCGGTCGTACTCACCACCCACATTGACAACAACCCGGTATCAGGGACATCCCTCTCCTTCTTCGGCAGCACGACCACGCCGAACACGACAGACGCGGGGGAGTGGGCCTGGCAGCAGTATGACGAGTGGGGCAGCCTCGCCCCCGCCTACCTCGCCAACTCCACGAACCTGCTGTACCTCTACAGCGGCGGGTCGCTTGGCATCCACGTCTATTACTACCTCTCGCCCGGTCAGACGTTCGTTCCCGATAAGGGCGGGGTCGCCCCTGTCGTGACTGTCCAAAATTCCTGCGAACTTATCGGGCAGGGCAACCCCTCCTCCGGGCCTGCGGACAACGGCAAACTCCAAATCGTAGACTCCGACCTGCTCAACCCCCCCGATGGGGTGCTGAACCTGAACGGGCACACCTGGTACTATGGGACGGACACGCGCGGGCTTGTCGGCGGTCATTGGCTGATTACCCGGCAAACCGTCCCGCAACCCACCATGCAAACCTCCCCTTCCGGGCAGCAATACATAGACTGCGGCACTTACACCGTCAGTGCCTCCATCCGCCTGAACGCCCACCAGTGCTACCCGGCAGGCACTTATGTGTCAGCCCCGCCGATTGACCCTTACGTTCCCTCCCCCTACGCCAACACGTTTTTGCAGTTCAGACCCTACTCGCAGGCGAACCAGCCTGACGACCCCAGCCCGCCCCTCCCCGCTGTCAAGCGCGGGCATCCGGGAAGTCAGCCTGTGGGGAGTCAGCCTACGGCGGCTCGCTGGTACGACGCCGCCGCCGGGCGCTGGCGCTTCTCCGACAAGGCGGCACGGACGCTCCGGGCGATGGGTATCAACCCGGACACAGACCCACGCTTCCGACCCGTCTACGGGGGCACGATCACACACAAGGACGGAATATCGTTCGCCCACAGCGCCGCCGACAACGCCCTCATAGACGAAGCGACGGGGGGCGGGGCCATTGCCGATCAGAAGATGCTCCAACAGATGAGGATGCAGCAGATCATAGACGCCGCCACGAACCCGGCCCCGGACTATGTGAACAACCTGCCGCAGACATGGGACACGGACACCGGAACCTACTCTGACTCCGGCGCAGGCGGCTATCCGGGCGCGGGCGGCTCGCCAGGGAAGTAACCAAAAAGAAGCAAACAAAAGGCCGCCGGCATAGCCGGTGGCCTTTTTCACGTCTGAACCTCAGCGGCCCGGATCGTTTCCCCGGCGCATACGCTCGGCTTGCGCGGCGGCGCGGTCCGCCTGCCACACGTCCCAGGCGACGGAGGGAGCGCGGCGCTTGCCCTGCATGGCTGCGCGTCGCGTCGGGGGCGCTGCCCACTTGCGGCTTGGGCTTGTTCGGGTCCAGAGTTGGACGCGGAACCGCCGGTTTGGTCGGCTTATTGGAAACTGCCGCCTCAACAATTGCGCCGTTTTTTGTCGCGGCGTCAATGATTGCGGCCTCTATGGACGGTTTGCCGATCTTAGGGTATATTGAGCCATGTCCCTTTACGCCGAGCTTCATCGTCATTTGGGCGGCGCGGTCGTGCCGCGCGTCTTTTGGCGCTATCTCACGCGCAACGGTCACCCGCTGGCCGCTGAGTTCCCGGAATACGAGAGCTTCGAAGCCTTCGTCACCCGCCCCCGCGCCTCGCTGGCCGAGTACCTGGAACTGCACGCTCTCGTCGAGCCGTTCCAAACATTGGAAACGCTGCCTTACTTCGTTTCCAAGCTGGTGCGCGGCGCGTATGTGTTCGAGGGCATCTGTTACCTGGAACTGCGCCACACGCCTTACTACCGTACCGACGCGGCGCTTCCCCAGGCGGACAAGATCGCGCAGATGCGCGACGTCGTGGTCACCGTTGGCGAGGCCGGGCATGACCCGCGCTATCCGCTGCTGATGCGTCAGATACTCTGTATGCACTCGCAGCTTCCCTATGAAGTCAACCGGGCGACGCTGGACCTGGCCGAGCGTCTGCCGCAGTACGTCTGCGGCGTGGACCTGGCCGGGCCGGACATTTATTATGCGGACCGGATGGACGAGTGGGTGGGCCTGTTTCGATCCGCGCAGGAACGGGGAATCCACACGACGGGGCATTTATACGAGACGGCGGACGGCTGCCACCCGGTCCTGCTGCCCTACCTGTCGCGGATCGGGCACGGCATCCAAATCGCCCTGCGCTATCCCGAACTGCTGCCCGAAGTGGCCGCGCGCGGCCAGTGCCTGGAGGTCTGCCCGACGACGTATCTCAAAACGGGAACTTTATCGGACCTTTCGACGCTGAGGACGGTGTTCGAGCGCTGCGAAGCGGCGGGGGTGGACGTAGCGATCTGCACCGACAACGCCGGCCTGCACAACGTCCGGCTGCCCTGGGAGTATGAAAACCTGCTGACGCAGGACGTGATTGATTTTTCCCAGCTCGCCGCCTGTCAGGATGCCGCGTTCCGCCATGCTTTCGCTTGGCCGCACCCGCATCCGCCGCGTGTCCTGCTCGACCGACTGATCCAATCGCCCCCGCCCCCGGCGGGAAGTCCTAAAGGAGAACCTATCTGATGAGCAACTCTTCTCTCCGCGTCGGCATCGCCGCCGTCGCCCTACTCACCGCTTCTGTCCTGTCCGGCCCCGCCGCCCAGGCCCAGAGCACGCTGAACAAGGCCGGCAAGGCCATCGCTTATCCCTTCCAAAAGGCCGCCAAAAATGCCGGACCGAGCGCCAAGATCGCCGGCAAAAGCCTCACCAAAGCCGGCAAAGACGTGCAGTACGGGGTGCGAAAGAACACCACCAACCTGAGCATCGACGCCCACCGCGCCACGGGTCACAACTCCGTCGAGCGCCGCAAGAACGGCACGAAGCGGCACAACACCGTGGTCACGCCCAAAGGTCACCTGTACCGAATTCACAATAACAAGTAGGACGCTGCCCAAGATGACGCCCGCCGGCCCTTAACGGGATCGGCGGGCGTTTTCGTTTCTTGGCATACGGGTACAGTCTTTTTGTAGGCTTGACGGTTCCAATCCAATCGTCCGGTTCGTTTGCGTTGGAAGGAGATTCAAGATGAACGTCTGGATCAAGTCCCTGGCCGCCCTGTCGCTGCTGACTGGCCCGGCCCTCCTGACTGCACCCGCCGGGGCCGCGCCTGTGGCTGCTCCGCCGGTAGCGACCCTGCCCGCACCCGCCCCGGTGCAGGAGGCGCTGAACGCCCTGGCTGCGCGCCCCGACAGCCCCCTGCCTTCCGGCACGAAGCTTCTTTCTGTCCGCGTTACCAACGGCCTTGCCATGACGAACTTCTCCCGCGAGCTGCGCGACAATTTCACCGGCGGCGACAGCGGCGAGACGCGCACGGTGAACGCCATCTTGAGTACGTTAGGCCGATTCCCCACCATCAGCCGCGTCCAGCTTCTGGTCGAGGGGCAGCCCGTAGACACGCTCGGCGGCCTGCTGTCCCTGTCCGACCCGCTTCCCGTCATTCGCCCCACCTCAGACGCCCCGGCGGCGGCACAGACTCCCAAGCGCTGGCTGCACCGCAAGCCGCCCGTCGCGTCTGTTCCGGCCCCGTCTGCGACCAAGACGCAGGCGCTCTGAATGCCGCGCACATGGGTTGACAGAACTCAGCGGGGGCAGTATAATGATGCTGCCCCCATCGGGTTCACAGAGGACGGTTGGCTCAGTGGTAGAGCACTTCCTTCACACGGAAGGGGTCACAGGTTCGAATCCTGTACCGTCCATCTTCTATGTTTAAGTCTCCATGAGGCGAATCGGGGGCGGCCGCTCATGGAGATGTAGATCAATCTGCTGTTCATAGCGGCCTATTACTCCTGTCATCTCTCCCCCGATCCCCTGTTCTCCTCTTCCTGATGGGGGTTATGTCCCCTATCCAGCAAGCCGTGCTGGCGATGGGCTAGTTCCATATACATTTCTAAGACGACCTGCCTGCTTCAGAGAACCTTATCACAAATGACCAACTCCCCTGCTCCATCCGAACAGTTTGATCTAAGCGCTACCGTTGAGGATACTCCTATTGTTAGCAGCGTAGAAGTTGCTATTGGGCCTCAGTTCTTAGAGTTGTTCAGCGAACATATGTATTCGTCACCCAACAAGGCGTTCGAGGAGCTAATCTCGAATTCTTGGGATGCAGGTGCGGATATGGTTTATGTCGGCGTGTCGGAAGATTTGGCCGCTCCAAAGGCCTCCGTCTGGGTGCTAGACAATGGCGAGTCTATGGACGTTCAGGGATTACAGCTACTTTGGAGAGTTGCCAACTCGCCCAAGCCGGGAACAGTTCTTAAGGGAGGCCGGAAACCGATCGGTAAGTTTGGAATTGGCAAGCTCTCGACTTATATCCTAGCTCACGAACTCACTTACATCTGCAAGTTTACCGACGGCAAGATACGTGCCGTCATGATGGACTATCGCAGGATTGGTCAAGAAGCGCAGTCTACCGCAGATTTACACATCAACCCTCTGCGCCTGAATGTCCATGAGTTATCTGAAGAAAACCTGCGAGCCATCCTTGAAGATATTGACGATGGTAGCAAAATCCTGGAATTGATTCAAACAGGCATTCCAAAGCCTAAAGATGTGCCAGATTGGGAAGACGAATTTGGCGGACTGCTTCCGGCGGAAGTTCAAGACTACAAGACGTGGACGCTCGCGCTCTGCACAAGCCTAAAGACGGCAGGTAAGCAGATTAGTACAGCGCAATTAAGCAGGATTTTACGAACGGCCCTTCCGCTCGGGTCTTCAATTACCATCATGTTTAACGGAACCCCGCTTCTGCCGTCGAAAACTGAGGTTCCCATTGAGAAGGAGTGGATTATTGGAAGGGATTTAGCTATTTCTTCCATAACGTACAAAAACAAAGATGAACAGGATGTTACTCGGCGTGTGACTCAACACCTTACTCTCTCTCCCCATATCACCCTTGAAGGATTTCCCGGTGAAATTTCGGGAGCGGTGAAGTATTACACAAGTAAAATATCGGGCGGCAGAAGTGAGGAGATTAGCGCGTCAAATGGTTTCCTTGTCAACGTCCTAGGGCGAGTAATCAACCCACAAGACCCATACTTTGGTCTGAAAGACTTAAATCATAGTGCCTGGGCAAAATTCCGGGCGACTGTGCGTGCAGACGGTTTGAACGACCAAATTAAGGTCAACCGCGAGGGGTTCCTTCAGAATGACGAGATGGAAACATTCCAGGCGTTTCTTCGAGCTCTGTTCAACAAAGTACGTACTTACGCCCGAGAACAAGAGTATACATTAGAGTTGTGGTGCAATTATTCAGTCTCTTGACTCAGGAATGGCTTTTCTTGCCGCTTGGAGCGGCTGTGAGGCCCCTGGTGACGATAAATTGACAAGATTTTCATTCAGGAAGCTATAATGCGCTCAGGGAGCCTTACAGAGCCAAAAGGCTTATTTGCACCACAACTCTAATGCCTGATGCCGGCGACGTATTGACAAAATCATGGGGAGTGATGCCAATCACTTCGCTGCATAACCTGGTATCGGAAACCCTCAGAGGTACAACAGACATCCCCGACATGATCAATTTGGATGGCGTTTCTGATATGGACGAGACGTTAAGGGAATGGACAAAGACGGCGGAGACGGAGCCTGGCGACTTAATCTCCACTGTTGATTTTGAGCGTCTTTTACCAGAGTTGCCTTTAGTGCGTTATGAGTTAGCTAAACGTCGGATCGTCATAAATAGCAACACCATCCTTTCGTCATTGAGCACAGCGAAACACCGGAACAGCAACGGCTGATACGTGACACGGCACTGGTGGAGTTACTTACCGAAGCTTACATGGTTGATGTGGGCATCAACCAGGGGTTAGTCAGTGACATGCTAGCTTATCGAGATCGTGCTCTCAGGCTTACAACCCAAGTCTACCGCAAATCTGGCATTCAACTCGTCAAGATGCTAATAGATGCGACCGCCCACCCAAGAGGCTTGGAAATTATCGTCAGTGATGCGCTCCAGTATTTAGGTTTTGTAGTCGTGCGATTGGCTAAACAGGGAGAACCGGAAGGGACTGCCACAGCTCCAACAACGCCACGTGAGAACGACGTTAAAGCCAGCTACTGCTTTACCTTCGATGCGAAGTCTTCAATCTCTGGTAAAGCACAAACCAAAGACCTAAACATTGCGCGACTGACTGCACATCGTGACGACAACAATTGCAGCCATATCCTCGTCGTCGCTCCTGATTACCAAAATGGAGCTTTGCAAGAAGACTGCGACAGATATAATGTTACACCCATGCGTGCGAAAGACTTAGCAAAATTGTTAATGCTTTCTGCCGCAACTGGCCCGCTCAACCTGAACAGATTTCGATCTGTGTTTGAACTCTCAGATCCAGATGCCGTTCATTCTTGGGTAGAGAAGCTGGATGCAGAGGTGAAAGCTATGCCACACCTAACGCTAGATACCGTTTTGACAGTTCTACATGGGCGCTACGTTGGACCAAATTCTATTACAACGTCGGTTATCGCAGACCGCATCGGTCAGTTACCGGGCGTGACGGCATACCCAAAGAACGAGGAAGTGCAGAGCCTTATAGCAGGTCTTGCTGTGCTTGTCCCCAGTCTGGTTCAAATCGTCGGATCGAATGTCTACCTCAGTACGTCACCTGAAAAGATACGGGAAGCAATCCTGTCTCAAATTTCTATGGTCCCACCGGATTATAGGGCTGGTATTGACACCAATTTAAAAGCCTGAATTGAAAATGCAAAGTGCTCTCATAGGCATTCAAGATGACAAACATACAGCCAATTCACCCTTTCCCTGCGCGTATGGCTCCCGAAATAGCTTTGGCGGAAATTAACCAAATCGCGCCAGGCTCCATTATTCTTGATCCGATGTCGGGATCGGGAACCGTCATTCGCAACGCTTCAGAAAGACAACATGAGGCACTAGGCTTTGACATGGACCCTCTAGCCGTTCTCATGTCACGAGTGTGGACGACGCCTATAGACACAGACGGGCTAGAAAATGCTGCACATCAAGTTGTTGAACGAGTAAGGAACATCGCAACAGACGACCTAGAGTTGCCGTGGATTGACCAGGACGAGGAAACGCAGCAATTTATCAATTTCTGGTTCGGCCCCAATCAGCGGGCAGACCTGCGGCGACTAAGCTACGGTTTCAGCCGGTTGGATGGTCCCGCCGCGGATGCGATGAGAGTTGCGATGAGTCGGCTCATCATTACAAAGAACGACGGTGCATCCTTAGCTAACGACGTATCTCACAGCCGACCCCACCGAGTCAGAGTTCAAAACGATTTTGAAGTTATGCCAAATTTTGAGCGCTCCGTGCGCTTCATCGCACGGCGGCTGCGTAATCAGCCCCCCCCCGGCAATGTGTGCGTCTGCGAAGGTGACGCCCGGTGTATCAACGAAGTTGGAGACTGCACAGTAGATGCCGTAATCAGTTCTCCGCCTTATTTGAACGCATTAGATTATATGCGGGGACATAAAATGACGCTGGTATGGCTCGGATACCAATGCAGACAACTCAGAACTATCCGCGCTGACAGTGTTGGGGCTGAACGTCGCCCTAATCCTGATGCGGACTTAGCCGTTGCAGCCGAGTTAATTGCACGTTTACATGGCCTCGAAGGGCTGTCGGTTTCCCAACGTGCTATGATTAATCGTTATGTGCTCGATCTACTTGCTGTGGTTCGCGAGGCTTATCGCGTCGTTAAGCCAGGCGGGAAGACAGTGTATGTTGTCGGCAACTCCTGTTTGCGAGATGTTTTCATCAACAACGCACAAGCCGTCAAAACCGTAGCAGAGAGAGTCGGCTTCGTGCTAACAATGGAGCGAGAGCGAGTCATTCCCAATTCCAAGAGATACTTGCCTCCTCCTTCATCTAATGAGGAAAGCACGGCTCTAACATCAGATCTGGCTAAACGAATGCGAACAGAGACAATTTTGAACTTTCGCAAGCCGGAAATAATGATGTAAACGGATGGTTGAAGTCTGTGCATATTCTCAGTCACTATGCCAGCCATTCTTGTCATTCCAGCCTGAAATCCACTTCAAACGTCCGCCGCCAGGGGAGGCGCGTGCTGCCCGGCACCAGGCGTAGGCCGTCGCCGATGCCGCGCGCCTGAAGATCGGCCAGATGGGCCGCCAACCGATCCTCGATAAAGGCCGCCAAAGCCGCCTGCTCTGCCGGATCATTCGGGTTGGGGTCGCGCCGCCCCCACAGCCGCTCGGCCTCGGCCCGCGCCTCGCGGCGAGTCACGGTCTGATAGCCCCAGTCTTCCAAAAAGCGATGCGCCAGAAACATGCGCTGCGCGGCGGCGCGCGGCGCACTGTCGCCGATAAGCAGAGCGCACGCGGCCTGCGCGACCACCACGCCCAGCGTGTTGCCCGCCGTGTTCCACGCGCCGTAAGCGGCCAAGCGTCCGGGCGCGAGCGGCGCATCTTCCGCCAGCAGCAGTTCCGTGAGGAGCGGGTCGGAGCCATTGGGATAGGCAACATCGGCCAGGGCGATGGGGACATGACGCGCCTGCCAGCATGACAGTTCGGCAAGGAAGAGGCGGTAGGTC
>JAABUO010001141.1_pt1 | contig 36469 bp, 26 predicted proteins | sample 5559291 | NCBI WGS metagenome assembly JAABUO01 (sample SAMN10711878, study PRJNA513372) | rock metagenome | isolation source: Antarctica rocks | place: Antarctica: Victoria Land, Finger Mt sud
TTCATTTCTATTTCGTTTTCTTTGAAGATTTCTTTCTGGAAAAGAATAATTATAGATTTTCTTGAACAAATTTGCAATATTTTCCTTCTCTTTTTCATCATGAGAGAACAAGGTCAATTCCATATGGTGTTGATGGTACCAAGATAATATCCAAATCCAACAGTGGTCCTGGAAAATGGTTTGGACATTTATGCAGAGGGTGTATTCATTGAAAGGATCATGCAAGCCATTGAAAATGACACACATGGTATGTATAATTATTTGATCTTTAACAATTTAAAACTAACAAATTTTAGGTCGACTCCTAAGTTTTCCTCAGTCAGTTGGTCAATTCCGATATTTTATAAGGATATAAAGAAGGCTTTAGTATTACATTTTCAAGAGAAAAAAAAATTTTTAAAAGCCTGATTAGCATAAAAGTAATGCAACTGTTTTGTAATCAGTAGAAGTAAGCGCGATACTTGCATTGGGCTCGCAAGTATAACAAGTATTTTTATACTTGCATTGGGCTCACAAGTATAAGAAGTATTTTTATTTTAGGCTTAAGTACTTTTTATACTTCCACAATATCTTAATTTAAATTAAATTTTATTCTAATAAGAATTATAAACATGATAGTAAATAAATATGAGTGACAATTTAAATAATATATTAAAAACACTACGAGAAAACATCGATCAAGGTAAATCAGAAAGTATTGAAAGACGTTGAGAAGCTATAACTGCAAAGATCGCCTCTGAAGAGGTAAAAATGGATGAATGGATTGGTAAATGTAGTCCAGAACTTAACGAGGAGGGGCGAAATAAATGTAATGAAGCCTCTGCTGGTTCTCAAGAACTTACCGTGAAAATCTTGGAAAAGATAAAAGGTCTAACTACTACAGAAACTCTTGATTCCTCAGTTATCGAAAAATTGCATAAACTTACCCATATGATGGTTAAAACTAGAAATAACCATTCAGAAAAGATTGAGAGCATTACTGCTAAAGGAGTAATGGATAATCCTGCTCACTCTGAGTATGAAAAATTGGTTTTCATCGCTACTAGATACCGTAGATGGGTAGAACGAGACGAAGTCTTGGTAGACCAAGACGAGATGTTCAAATATCACAAAGAGAGATATACTCTAGAAACCCTGGGTCGGATCGCAAGTGCTGACCAGGATCCACAATCAGCAACTGACCAGGTTCCACAATCAGCAACTGAACCTGCTGCAGAAATGCCTGATTATTCTGGAGATATTGATTAATTCTCTTTTTATTATATACTTTTATTCACATCTAACGCAAAAAACTTACTTTTGATTTGATCTTTATCTCGTGGTGTTTTATATAGTTCCATGCTATCCTGTTTATAATTCTTGAAAAAATCAAGGAAATGATACAGGCAGCAAGATTAATAGGAACAGGTATAGCAACTACAGGATTAATAGGAGCAGGTGTTGGTATAGGAGTAGTATTTGGAGCCCTTATTTTAGGTGTAGCAAGAAATCCATCCTTAAGAGGACAATTATTTGCATATGCTATACTTGGTTTTGCATTTGCAGAAGCAACAGGTTTATTTGCCTTAATGATGGCATTTTTATTACTATATGTTGCATAAGCAGTAGTATTTTTTTGAAAAATTTACCTGTAAAAATTAAAAAAGAAAAGGAATAAAGTAAAAAAATAATAAAAAATTCACCTCTAAACATAGTAAAAAATAATAAAAAATTCACATCTAAACTTAGTAAAAGTAAATTAATAAATTAAGCATGCTTAATTTAAATCAATAACTCTAGGTTAAATAATTAATGAACGAACAAATAAAGAAAAAGATTTGATAGATTATTTAAATTATCAAATCTTTTTCTATTCTTATTAGCTCAATGGTAGAGCAAAATACTTCTAATATTTTGATCCTGGTTCGAGTCCAGGATAAGATTAATACATATAAATATAAAACAAATAAAAAAGACCCAGTAGTCAAGTGGTTTAAGACATAACATTTTCACTGTTACATACGAGAGTTCGAATCTCTTCTGGGTTAAAAGAAATTAGCTCAGTGGTAGAGCAGTCGTTTTACACACGAATGGTCAGGTGTTCGACCCACCTATTTCTTAAAGCTAATCTTTCAATAAGATATGCGGATTGATGTAATAGTAACATAGCAGGCTCATGCCCTGAATATTTTGGTGCAAATCCTTAGTCCGCAAAAAAAAAATGAAAAAGGCTATAGCTTAATAGGTAGAGCCAACTGCTCATGACAGTTTAGATGAATGTTCGAATCATTCTGGCCTTAATCCGAGTGCTGGAAATGGTAGACAGTGCAAATTTAAGCTTTGTTGACGTAGAGTCGTGAACGTTCAAGTCGTTCTTCGGATAAATAATACTTGTAGCGAAGCTACTATATAAATGCTAAGGGGGGGGGGATATAGTTTAACTGGTAAAACTGCGATTTTGCATATCGTTATTTTAGGCTCAAGTCCTAATATCTCCAATTATTAGTTCGAGAAGCTCAATTTGGTAGAGCGGAACACTGAAGATGTTTAGGCTGTAAGTTCAAATCTTATCTCGAGCATTATAGGTGTGCTGAAATTTGGTAACCAGGTTCCGCTTAGGCCGGAATAGTGTAAAACTTTGCAAGTTCAAGTCTTGTCACCTATAAATGTTCAGTAATTTTGCTAGACTAAGTTTAAATTTTTGTTTCTAAGTATTTAAATTAAAACTTTTTAACGGTTATGTAAATAGGACAAGAAATTATTATAATCTCTATATTTCGAAAATTAATAGTAAAATGTAATAATGAAACATGCGTTTTATTTAAAATGTGTCGCACTGATATTAGCTAGGTATCCCTTATAAAAAAAAAGTTTTATCTCTATAATTTTTATTTATATACTAGTTGATTTTAAGTTAAGATATGAAAATACACAATAAATAAAAAGTTATGAGTATAAATTGCAGTAAAAAAGAATCTAAAAAAGATCTTTTTTACCTTAGCAATGAATAAAAAGACTTAGAGTTAAACAAGGTGTAATATTTAATGATGAGAATATTGTTTAAACATTTACAACAATTGTGAGCACTTTTGTAAAAAAAATATCATAACATAGTAGCGAAGCTAGCTTCGCTACACAATACAGTAAGTAAATGCATAAAGCTAGCAAACAAATTAAATAAATATTAGATTAAGGTTTAATTTATAAATTTTAAAGTCTAAATATTTAGCTGCGCAAAGGGAATTTTAAAGATCTAATTAAACATGACATATAACTTTAAATTGTTATCTTAAATGTAAAAATATTCCGTAGACTAATCGGTAAGTCATAAATTTTTGGTATTTATTATTGAGTGTTCGAATCGCTCCGGAATAATATTGGTGGATATAGTTTAATGGTAGAACAACTGTATGTGGCACAGTTTATCTTTGTTCAATTCAAGGTATCCTCCCTTTTATATGCCAGGATAGTTTAATTGGATAAAACATTAATTTCATGCATTAATTATGAGAATTCAAGTTTCTCTCCTGGTTTTTTTTTAATATCAGTAACATAACAAATAATTACATAAGAAACAGTATAAACAAATCTATAAAAAAGCTCTATAAAAATATAGATTTTACTGTAAAGTAATTTTAAAATTTTTTAGCTATTGCGTAGCTACGCACAGTTTAACTGGAAAAAGCTTCCATCTAATTAAAAGCTTTAATTAAGTTTATACTCGCTCGAAGGTAGAAATCTTAAAAGATTAAATAACAATATAGTTATATTGTGAAATAGGCAAAAACAATGTCTATAACTAGAAATAGCCAATTAAAAGATATAATTAAATCAGTTAAAGATACAACTGAAATTAATACAGAGAAAAATACAAGCGAATCAATAAAAGGATACAGTAATTTCATTTTAACTCGTATAACTATGTGAAAAGAAAGATGATTCATGTCTTCTAATGCTAAAGATATAGGAACATTATATTTAATGTTCGCACTTTTTTCTGGATTAGTAGGAACAGCATTTTCTGTTTTAATACGATTAGAGTTATCTGGACCAGGTGTTCAGTACATAGCAGATAATCAATTATATAATGCAATAATTACAGCTCACGCTATAGTAATGATATTTTTTTTAGTTATGCCTGCTATGATAGGAGGATTTGGTAATTTCCTACTTCCTTTATTAGTAGGAGGTCCAGATATGGCATTTCCTAGATTAAATAATATAAGTTTTTGATTATTACCTCCAAGTTTAGCACTATTTTTGTATGCCAGTGCAATAGAAAATGGTGCAGGTACAGGTTGAACTTTATACCCTCCTTTATCAGGTCTACAAAGTCATAGTGGACCGAGTGTAGACCTAGCAATTTTTGCTTTACACTTATCAGGTATAAGTAGTTTACTTGGAGCAGTAAATTTCATTGTTACTATATTAAACATGAGAGGTCCAGGTATAAGATTACATAAATTAGCTTTATTTGGCTGAGCTGTAGTTGTTACAGCTGTATTATTATTATTATCATTACCAGTATTAGCTGGAGCTATTACAATGGTATTAACAGATAGAAATTTCAATACTTCATTTTTTGAATTATCAGGTGGAGGTGATCCTATATTATATCAACATCTTTTCTGATTTTTTGGTCATCCAGAAGTCTATATATTAATTATTCCAGGATTTGGTGTAATAAGTACCACAATATCAGCTAGTTCAAGTAAAAATGTATTTGGTTATTTAGGGATGATATACGCTATGATGTCTATAGGTGTATTAGGATTTGTAGTCTGAAGTCATCACATGTATTCTGTAGGTCTAGATGTAGATACACGTGCCTATTTCACAGCCGCTACTTTAATAATTGCAGTACCTACAGGTATTAAAATATTTAGCTGATTAGCTACATCTTATGGAGGATCATTACATTTAACAGCAACAATGTTGTTTGCTTTAGGTTTCATAGTTATGTTTACTATTGGAGGTTTGAGTGGAGTTGTTTTAGCTAATGCTTCACTAGATGTAGTTTTCCATGATACTTACTATGTAGTAGCTCATTTTCATTATGTTTTAAGTATGGGAGCTGTATTTGCTTTATTTAGTGCATGATATTACTGAGTACCTAAAATGTTAGGGTTTTTTTATAATCTATTGACAAGTAAAGCACACTTTTGAGTTTTCTTTGCAGGAGTAAATCTTACTTTTTTCCCTCAACATTTTTTAGGTTTACAAGGAATGCCTAGAAGAATAAGTGATTTTCCTGATGCTTTTGCGGGTTGAAATATGATAAGTAGTTATGGTTCGATTATTAGTGTTATTGCTACTTGATTGTTTCTAAATGTTTTAAATAAACAATTAACAAAGGGTACTCCTAGTTTAAGACTTCCTTGAATTGCTTCTGTATTTTTTGGTGATATATTCCAAACATTATTTAACAGATTATACAATTCTTTAGAATGAAATTTAAATAGCCCACCTAAACCACATGCTTTCCATAGCTTACCTGTGCAAAGTTGATTTGGAGGAGGTTTTATAAATGATACTTCTAAAAGAATTTTACTTGGTTTACCTAAAAAAATTTTTTTATTCCTCTTTACTGCTTGTTTAGTCTATCTATTTAAAGATTGAATTGGTAGTTTATTAGAATGAGATCTGTATGACTTACACCAATTACACACAAAATTTTTATTTGGTACTATAATTATTGTGTTGAATACTTTATTATATGGTATCTCAGAATTTATTAATTATTTTGCTATGCCTATAGATCAAAAGGTTAGCTCAGAGGATGAAGACCTTAGAAACGGTCCTATGGCAGGAGTAAGGTGTGCAAACTGTCTGGCAAAAGGTCAAGAAGTTTGAGTAATACCAGGAAAAAATTGTCATGTGTGTGGTAGTGCATGTTAAATTTTTCATTCTTTAACCCCCCCCCCCCCTTTTTTTGTTATATAAAGTTTATTTTGCTTATGTTTTTTGTAGTTAGCTCTTTAAGCAATGCATTCCCCCCCTTTTAGGAAGCGACGCTTATCCTGGTTCGAGTCCAGGGGTATATAGTAATAATTACTATATAGCCTTTATAGCTCAAAGGTAGAGCGGAATACTGTTAATATTTTTATAGATGTTCGATTCATCTTAAGGGCTACTCACAATTTATATAGTAGCTTAGCTAGAAAAATTTTATAAAATGTGAGTATATTGTTTAAGGTTAAAAGTATAAAACTCTAGCTGCTAAATTATAATCAATAGAGGACTATAAAAACTTTTAACCTGGTTACGTGTTAGTTTAATGGCAGAACATTGTGCTACGGACACAACTATATAAGTTCAACTCTTATACACGTATGAGGTAAACTAATCATTTATCTCACAATTTTTAGACAGAAATTATCTAGAATAATTAAACTCTTTAATTGTAAACTAAAACCAAGATAGTTTAATTGGATAAAACATTAATTTCATGCATTAATTATGAGAATTCAAGTTTCTCTCCTGGTTTTAAAGTCAGTAACATAACAAATAATTACATAAGAAACAGTATAAACAAAGCTATATAAAAATATAGATTACACTAAAGTAAATTTAAATTTTTTTAGCTAGAAAATAGCTAGCTTTAATTAAGTTTATACTCGCTCGAAGGTAGAAATCTTAAAAGATTAAATAACAATATAGTTATATTGTGAAATAGGCAATATATAATATGTCAAGTTTTATTGCAAATATTGCGTCAGAAAATACTGCGGTCTTAACAACAATACTATTAGACATTCAGAGAGTTGCTGGCGAAGATTCCAACAATTTTTTCATGGATAGTAACTGTATAGATATAGCAAGTGTAAATTATCTAACTGATAGTATTATATCTAACCAAGGAGTAACTACAAATGAGTTAGCAAGTCTATATGCCCGTAGAGGATCGCTTATTGAGCTGATAGACGCAAGGACTAGATACCTTAATAGGTTTTGAACTCCTGTTGTGGAAGTTATGCCTCATTTACCAGTAAATGTTTGAACTAGCGTATATAATGAATTAGTTGCAGATTTATCTGGTCATGGTGCTTTAGGGGATTATGTATCCGATACCTTAAACGGTAACGATACTACACTATACCAGGGTCATAATTTCACATCTCAAGAAATTAAGCTTGAGATGAAACTTCAATTATCCAATATGGACTGGAGTGATAGTTTTAAAAAGCTTTATAATGAATAATAATAATAATAATATTAACATTATACTTATTAGCAACGAAATACAACAGATTAGTATTTAACTCCTGATCTATATATTCAACTGTACACAGCATAGTAATAAATCAAATAAACACAAATAAAGGACAAAAGTATTTTCCTATATTATATGCATTATTTAGAGAGATCACATGTATTCTGTAGGTCTAGATGTAGATATACGTGCCTATTTCACAGCCGCTACTTTAATAATTGCAGTACCTACAGGTATTAAAATATTTAGCTGATTAGCTACATCTTATGTAGGATCATTACATTTAACAGCAATATAATGATAAACAATTTAAGAAATATAAACAATAAACTAAGAAAGAGGAAATTTACAGTAGTGAATTGAAAAGAATTAAATATGAGAGTTTTAAAAAGTCATCCTTTATTGAAGTTGGTTAATTCATACATAATAGATTCTCCACAACCTTCAAACTTAAGCTATCTATGAAATTTTGGATCTCTATTAGCATTTTGTCTAATTATACAGATAATAACAGGTGTAACATTAGGTATGCATTACACACCTAGTGTACAAGCTGCTTTTGATTCAGTGGAACACATAATGAGAGATGTGAATAACGGATGATTAATACGATATTTACACTCAAATACAGCTTCAGCATTTTTTTTCATAGTATACTTACATATAGGTAGAGGTTTATATTATGGATCATATAAAGCTCCTAGAACTTTAGTCTGAACTATAGGTACTGTAATATTTATATTAATGATGGCTACTGCTTTTTTGGGTTACGTTTTGCCTTACGGACAAATGTCTTTATGAGGTGCAACAGTTATTACAAATCTTATGAGTGCTATTCCTTGAGTTGGACAAGATATAGTAGAATTCCTTTGAGGAGGCTTTTCAGTAAATAATGCAACTTTAAATAGATTCTTTGCCTTACATTTTGTATTACCTTTTGTACTGGCAGCTTTAGCTTTAATGCATTTAATTGCTTTACATGATTCAGCAGGATCTGGTAATCCTTTGGGTGTATCTGGTAATTCTGACAGATTACCTTTTGCTCCTTATTTCATATTTAAAGATTTAATCACTATATTTATATTAATAATAGTTTTATCAATTTTTGTTTTCTTTATGCCCAATATGTTAGGTGATAGTGAAAATTATGTTATGGCTAACCCTATGCAAACTCCTCCTGCTATAGTGCCTGAATGATATCTTTTACCTTTCTATGCTATACTTAGATCTATACCTAATAAATTATTAGGAGTTATAGCTATGTTTTCAGCTATACTTATACTATTAATTATGCCATTTACAGATTTATCTGGAACTAGAGGAATACAATTTAGACCTTTTAGTAAAATAGCTTTCTATATGTTTGTTGCAAATTTTTTAGTGTTAATGCAATTAGGTGCCAAACATGTTGAATCTCCATTTATAGAATTAGGTCAAATATGTACAATTTATTATTTCGCTCATTTTTTAATCATAGTACCTGTTGTTAGTTTATTAGAAAATAGCTTTATAAATATGTATAGCTCTAGCAAAGCTACTAAGCTAATTAAGTAAACAGCTAAGCTTCGCTACTAAACAATATTAATCTATAACTAGCTAATAATAATATTTTGTTTTTTGATATCCTTGTTTAAATATCAATAGTTACTATATAACTTTGATAGAGCTTTGCTATAACTTTGCTAACCCTAATAAAAGATGTATCTTAACTTTTTTGGTTATACATATATAGTACATGGGTGAAAAGGGCCTAATAGTATCAATAATTTAAAAGATATAGTAACTATTAGGTTTAAAAATCTATATACATAGATAGGCCGTTTTATTAGCGGGGTTCAGGTAGGGAAAACGGTGTACTATAATTTATATATAATATAGTGTTTATTTTATATATAGGCTTTTATAATTTAGCTTCGCTTAGCTTCCGGATTAATTACAAACTTTTCTGCATTATTTAAATAATTTTAAACCTTCGTGTCTCATATGTAAATATGCATATGAATATTTCTATAATTTGCTTTAAATAAAAAATAAATTAAAATATGATAACAAATTCTCTAATATTAAAAATTAATATTTCATTGGTGCTTAATAGTAAAAATAATTTTTCAACTTGTCCTGTGTTATATGCTGATAGTTCTGAAAATAATCCATACAAGGATGATTTATCTAAAAATAAAGGTAAAGGTAGAGCTTTAGAAGAATCTGATGATGATTCTGATGAGAAAAAGCCCAAATTGGATAAAGGTAAAGGTAGAGCTTTAGAAGAATCTGAAGATGAAAGAGCTAAAGTAGGTGCTTTATATAACCCTTCAGATGTTATTAGAGTTCGTCCAGTTAACCAAACGGACTCTGATATAGCTGAAGAAAAGGAAAGATGAATAAATTTTTATTTTCTCGTTAAAGAGAGAACATCTTCTGAAATAGCTCTTTACCAAGCTAATGTACAAATAGGAATGCCTCCTCCTGTGGATGATTCTGATATTTCATCTGCAAGTTCCTCGCAAGGGTATATTTCAGATGAAGATCTTAGAGAAGCAATTTTAAGATCAGAACAAGATGCAAAACATGCGTTAGAATCTAAACAGAAAGAATCTTCAAAAAAGGATTCTGGTTCTGATTCTGATTCTGATTCTGATTCTTCTAATCCTAATCCAGGTGCAGGTTCTTCTAGCTCTAATCCTAATCCCGGTGTAGGTTCTTCTAGTAGCGCCGAGGGTTCATCTAATATGAATAGCCGTAATAAGCTAAATGAATCACCTCTTTCTTGATTAGAGTACTTTTTGGGTTTTCTACCTAGTACTGATACCAGTTTAGAAATAATTAACTTAATTATTAAAGCTTTAACAGGGGACGATTCAGATGATGATCATTTTAGTTAGATCATAAATGATGAAACAAGTTGCAATTATTTTTTTAATAAATACCTATGAATAACAATATATATAATAATATTAAAATAGAACTAGATACTCCTACTCCTTGAGGTCTGTTTTTTCAAGATAGTGGTTCACCACAAATGGAAGGTTTAGAAGAATTACATAATAATATATTTTTTTACTTAGCTATAATAATGTTTGCAGTAACATGAATTTTAGTTTCTGTAGTAAATACTTACATGTCTTCTAAATCACTTATAACACATAAATATTTAAATCACGGTACTTTAGTAGAACTGATATGAACTATAACACCTGCTTTGATTTTAATACTAATAGCATTCCCATCCTTTAAACTACTATATCTAATGGATGAGGTTATAGACCCTGCACTAGTTATATATGGAGAGGGTCACCAATGATATTGAAGCTATCAATATCCAGATTTTACTAATCTAGATAATGAATTTATAGAATTTGATTCATATATAATCCCTGAAAGCGATTTAGAAGAAGGAACTTTGAGAATGTTAGAAGTAGATAATAGAGTAATAATACCTGAATTAACACACACACGATTCATAGTATCTGGAGCAGATGTTATACATTCATATGCTTGCCCTTCTTTAGGAATAAAATGTGATGCTTATCCAGGAAGATTAAATCAGTCATCTGTTTACTTAAACAGGGAAGGAACATATTTTGGTCAATGCTCAGAAATCTGTGGTATATTACACAGTTCAATGCCTATAGCAATTCAATCTGTAAGTTTAAAAAAATTCTTAGTATGATTGCAAGAGCAAATAGAAAGTTAATAAAATTATAATATATGTCGAGTTTAACTTTTTTTTTTATTTTATCGCCTATTTTGGCAATTTTATTATTAAGTATTAATTTACTGCTTTCACCTCATAATCCTTATCAAGAAAAAGATAGCGCATTTGAGTGCGGATTTCACTCTTTTTTAGGGCAAAATAGGACACAATTCAGTATTTCTTTTTTTATATTTGCTTTACTTTTTTTATTATTTGACCTTGAAATATTATTAGTTTATCCCTATATTGTTAGTGCTTATTCTAATGGTATATATGGATTAATAGTTATGCTTGTATTTTTTCTTGTTTTAACTATAGGTTTTGTGTTTGAATTAGGTAAAAATGCTTTAAAAATTGATAGTAGACAAATGTACGAGTTTCATATAGAAAATTGAAAAAAAACAATTACAGTTTATAGTTCTTTTTCTTATTCTATTAAGAGAGCAAGAGCGTTAGCTAAAAAAAAGAAAAAGCTAATTAGTAGACGAAGAAAAATAAACATAAAAAGATTAGAACTTATAAGTTATAATCTAGAAATGGATATTATAGTTCTGCAATACAGATGTCACTGTATTTCTTGTAAAAAAGAAAGTAAACTGAACAATAGTGATATAACTCTTATAGAAAAGATATATAGTCCCAGATTTCCTTCTCTAAACCAAGGTATTCCAAATATTTTTACTAAAATTTATTGATATTTTCTTTCTTTAAAATATAAATATTTTGACAAATAAAAAAAATTAATTAATTATTACCTTAATAAAATTATAATGTTTAATAACTGAGTTTCAATTATTAGTAACTTCACAAGTGAGCTCGCAAAAAATTAAATAAACTTTTTATTTAATTTCAGCTAACTAATAGCTTAGCGAAGCTACTATTACTTTCAATTAGTAGCAAAATTACTAACTAAACTAGAGAAATACAATAGATGTTTAATTTAAATTTACATGAATTTTTCTTTAATACTTTTTTTAGTTGGAATTTTAGGTTTCGTATTAAATAGAAAAAACATAATTTTAATGTTAATTTCTATAGAAATTATGTTGTTAGCTATAACATATTTAATACTGGTAAGTTCACTTAGCTTTGATGATATATTAGGTCAAACATTTGCTATATATATAATAGCAATAGCAGGAGCAGAATCTGCGATAGGTTTAGGTATTCTTGTTGCTTTTTATAGATTAAGAGGAAGTATAGCAATAGAATATAAATAATGTATTTAGCTTTAATAGTGTTGCCTTTACTAGGTTCAATAGCATCCGGTTTTTTTGGAAGAAAAATTGGAATTACAGGATCACATTTAATAACTTGTAGTTCTGTTATAATTACTACAATATTAGCTATAATAGCATTTTTTGAAGTAGGATTAAATAATATCCCTGTTACAATTAAATCTATTAGATGAGTAGATAGTGAATTACTTAATGTAGCATGAGGATTTAATTTTGATTCATTAACTGTTTCTATGTTAATACCTGTTCTTATAATATCATCGTTAGTCCATATATATTCAATAGGATATATGAGTCATGATCCACATAATCAAAGATTTTTTAGTTATTTAAGTCTTTTTACTTTTATGATGATTATTTTAGTTACAGCAAATAATTTTCTATTAATGTTTGTAGGTTGAGAAGGAGTTGGTATTTGTTCATATTTGTTAGTAAGTTTCTGATTTACTAGAATAGCTGCTAATCAAAGTTCTATCTCTGCTTTTTTAACTAATAGAGTAGGAGATTGCTTTTTAACTATAGGTATGTTTGCTTTATTATGATCTTTCGGGAATATTGATTATAATACTGTATTTTCACTAGCTCCTTTCTTTAATGAAAATGTTATTACTATTATTGGTATATGCTTATTAATAGGTGCTATGGCTAAAAGTTCACAAGTAGGATTGCATATATGATTACCACAAGCAATGGAAGGTCCTACTCCTGTATCAGCATTAATACATGCTGCAACTATGGTAACTGCAGGTGTATATTTACTAATGAGAGCATCACCTTTAATAGAATATAGTTCAACAGTACTTGTGCTATGTTTATGAATAGGTGCTATTACTACTATATTTAGTTCTCTTATAGGATTATTTCAACAAGATATAAAAAAAGTTATAGCTTATTCCACAATGAGTCAATTAGGTATGATGGTTATAGCAGTAGGATTATCTTCATATAACATAGCTCTATTTCATTTAGTTAATCATGCCTTTTATAAAGGATTATTATTTTTAGGAGCAGGTGCTGTAATACATGCAGTAGCTGATAATCAAGATTTTAGAAAATATGGAGGATTACTACCTTTTTTGCCTTTGACTTATTCTGTTATGTTAATAGCTTCACTTAGTTTAGTTGCAATTCCTTTTATGACCGGTTTCTATTCTAAAGATTTTATTCTTGAATCTGTTTATGGTCAATATCATTTATCAGGTTTTGTTGTTTACTTTATAGCTACTATAGGTGCTATGTTTACTACACTTTATTCTGCTAAGGTTTTATATCTTACTTTCTTAACTAATCCTAATGGACCTTTAATTAATTATAGACAAGCACACGAAGGTAACTTGTTTATGAGTTTACCCTTAATAATATTAGCTATATTTTCTATATTTTTTGGTTATCTTACTAAAGATATCTTTTTAGGTTTAGGATCTAATTTTTTCTCAGATAACAGTTTATTTATTCATCCTTTACATGAAATTATGCTTAATACTGAGTTTGCTGTACCTGTTTTCTTTAAATTACTTCCTCTATTTTTTACAATATTATTAAGCATAATTTCAATTGTAATTCCTGAGTTTATTTATAAATTACTTAGTTCATTTAAATTTTCAACTGTTGGTTATAATATCTTTGGGTTTCTTAATCAACGCTTTTTAATTGAACTATTTTATAACAAATATTTAACAGGTTCTGTTTTAAAATCGGGAGGTCAAACTACTAAAATTCTTGATAAGGGTTCTGTAGAGTTATTAGGACCTTATGGTCTAGAAAAGGGATTAATTAATTTAAGTAATTATATTAATAATTTAAGCACTGGTGTGATTACATCTTATGCCTTGTATATCTTAATAGGTTTAATATCTTATATTTCTTTAATATCTTTAGATAAGATTTATCTTAATAATCTAATATTATTAGTAATATCCCTACTTTTTGTTGTACAGCTTACTATATATTTTTTAGATTTTAAAGAAAAATCTTAAAAAGTATCATCACACATATCTGTTATTGAGTTTGCTTATGCTGTTTGCTTTGCTTTTTGTATTTTTGTTATTTCTGGTATAGACCCTTAATCTCTATCATCTTCTGCACAGATAGCAGCAAATCATAGAGATGTTTTTTCTCATTATTATGATGTTCCAAAACATTTATTACAATTAACGGAGCAGCTTAATACAGAGTTGAATTTTATTGAAGCTAAAATGGAACATACATGTGATCTCTCATATTATAAAAATATGTGGGATGGTAACCATCCAATAACTTACAATCAATATTCAGCTATGAATGATGGATGAATTGAGAAATTCATTGATAAGCAGGAACCTTTAAGAATGCTAGAAAAAATCATTAAAATTAACAGACCCAGTTTTTAAACAAGACCTGAAGGTTTCAATGAAGAACCTGATGGTTTCAATTAAGGTTAACACAAATTACCGCTATATAGATTTAAAGGTGTAATTAGCTGATAAATCATAATTACAAATTTGTAAAAGTAAAAGTAAAAATTTTTATTATATATATGCTTATTAGTTCTATTATACTTTTATTATTATCTAACGGCCTTTCTAATAAAAAGGATGCTTCTATATTTTACTCGAGGATAGGTATTACTATCTTAGTTTATTGTATTCTATTTTCTCTTGCAAGTTTTTTTTTTACATATTTAAACAAAGGTTTAGCTTTATATGGTGGTTTGTTTAATGCTTCTACTGTATCACATAATTTTCATATTTTAATTTTCTTGGTTAGTATGGTAATACTACAATTAACAGGATTTTTACCCAGAAAAAGTCGAGATCTAATAATAACATTTTTTGATTTATTACTAGGAAAAACACACAAAAATACTAAAGAAATAATTGCAAACAGCACAGGAAAAATATCCGAACAATTTTCTATTATTGAATATCCTTTAATTATTCTGTTTATTATAAGTGGAGCAATATTATTATTATCTAGTAATGATTGAGTTTCTGTATTTTTATCCATAGAATTACAAAGTTATGCTTTATATTTATTATGTGTATTATACAGAAACTCAGAGTTAGCTACGGGTTCAGGTCTTACATATTTTTTATTAGGAGGACTATCATCTTGTTTTATTCTTTTGGGTATATCATTAATATACGTTAATACAGGACTAACAAATTTAGAAAGTTTTTATATAATAACTAGTATATGAAAAGATATAGTTAACACTAGTGATATATTTAATTGATATGCTTTTGATTTTATAACTTATTCACTTTTATTAGTTTCTGTAGGGTTATTGTTTAAAATATCAGCTGCACCATTTCATTTCTGATCTCCAGACGTTTATGATGGTATTCCTACAATAGTTACAGTCTACGTGACTCTAATAGCAAAATTATCTATTTTAACTTTATTATTAGAATTAATACACTATACACATAATATTTACATGACAGATAAACTAACTTGAATCTATAGTTTAACAATAAGTTGTTTATTATCCTTAATAATAGGAACAGTATTAGGATTGACACAACCAAGAATAAAAAGAATGCTTGCTTATAGTACAATATCACATTTAGGTTTTATGCTTTTAGCTTTAACTATACATAGTATAGAATCAAACCAAGCATTTTTTTTTTATATTATTCAATACACAATCTCAAACTTAAATGCATTCATGATATTAATAGCAATGGGATTTTATTTATTTTTATATAAAACTAATAATACAGAATATGACAAATTAATTGATAAAGATAATTCACCTATCCAATTAATAAGTCAACTAAAAGGTTATTACTATATTAATCCAATAATGGCATTAAGTTTTGCTATAACTATGTTTTCATTTGTAGGTATACCACCTTTAGTAGGATTTTTTGGTAAACAAATGGTATTATCAGCTGCTATGGATAACGGTTATACTTTTTTAACATTAATTGGTATTATAACAAGTGTTATAAGTGCAGTATATTATCTAAATATAGTTAAAACAATATTTTTTGATAGAGCTGAATATATAGAATTAGCAAAACCAAGAGTTGTTATATCTAAAGTACCTAGACTTACTGTTCCTTTAATTAATACAATAGAGGTCACGTTATCTAATTACTTAACCAACACAATTGCTATTTTAACTTTATTATTATTAGCGTTTATACTAACACCAGAACAGCTCTTAATACTAACAAATATATTAGCAATTATTAATTTTAGTTAATTAATGAGCGAACTAGGCAATAACCATTATAAAAGTGAAATATGTTATAGATGGATCTATCCTTTGATTGCAGATCATAAGGTTGAGGTTCAATTCCTCCATATTTCTGTAGTTTTATTGTAAGCCCTAAACTTAATATTGAATAAATAATCTCTATAAAATTAAAAGCAACACTAGATAATTATTTTTAAAATGTAATCATCTAATGTGTAAATTAGATGATTATATATTTATATTGATATGTATATATTACAATATATTCTTCCAATTTTTGAGGTAATATTAGTTATAATACCAGCATTATTAGCAGTAGCATTTGTTACCGTTGCAGAAAGGAAAACTATGGCAAGTATGCAAAGAAGATTAGGACCTAATATTGTAGGATATTATGGACTATTACAAGCCTTTGCAGATGCTTTAAAATTATTATTAAAAGAATATGTATCACCAACCCAATCAAATTTAATATTATTTTTTTTAGGACCTATAATTACATTAATATTTTCTTTATTAGGTTATGCTGTTATACCTTTTGGTCCTGGTTTATCAGTAGGAGACTTAAATTTAGGTATTTTATATATCTTAGCTATGTCATCATTATCAACATATGGTATATTATTGGCAGGTTGATCTGCTAATTCTAAATATGCCTTTTTAGGTTCTTTGAGAAGTACTGCTCAGTTAATAAGTTATGAATTAATATTAAGTTCTGCTGTTTTATTAGTTATTTTATTTACAGGAAGTTTAAATATAACTGTAAACATAGAGGCACAAAAAGCAGTCTTTTTTATTTTTCCACTTTTTCCAATTTTTATTGTTTTTTTTATAGGTTGTATTGCAGAAACTAACAGAGCCCCTTTTGATTTAGCAGAGGCTAGAAACTAAATATGATTTGGCCTCATTAAAGATTACTATATGTTGAGATATCCTATCTATATAAGGACAATCAGCAGGAAAATTTAAAATTCCTCAGAGACTATATGTAATCATATAATAAATATAAAAAAGTTATATAATAGATAGTCCAAACTTGTATGTAAATACGAAATATTAAAAACTAAACAGAAAAAAAAAATTAGTTTATTATTATTATATTGGAATCTGAACTAGTTAGTGGTTTCATGACAGAACATTCTGCGGTTATATTTGTATTTTTCTTTTTAGCTGAGTATGCTAGCATAGTTTTAATTTGTATTTTAACTAATATATTATTTCTAGGAGGTTATTTAAATTTTTTACCGGTTGATTTTTTACTTTTGATATTAAATTACGCAATATATTGTTGTGATAAGGGTTTTGATATTTTTATATCTATGTACCATCTGTTATTTATGAATACACCTTATTATATCTATTTTGAATACCAACCTTATATAGATCTAGATACTTTAGAATATAGTCCATTTGTAGAAGGATTAATATTTAGTTTAATCTTTGCACTTAAAACTTGTTTCTTGATATTTGTATTTATCTGAGCAAGAGCTTCTTTACCTAGAATTCGTTTTGATCAATTAATGTCAGTATGTTGAACGATTTTATTACCTATTGTGATAGCATATATAATATTAATCCCTTGCATTGTATACAGTTTAGCAATATTACCTACAAACTCAAATCTTTTATAAAAAAATTTTTAGCTCAACACTAAAAGATATGAATAATATAACAAAAAACTCTGCTTTATAGATATATAAGCTGTAACAACCAATTTATATTTAAAATAAATGATAACGAAAAACAAACAATTAATTATAAACATGCTTCTTTTGTCGTTATTAGTAATACCAATTTTAGGTATATTCAGTATATGTTTAAGTGTAACATACAGTAGCTTCGCTACTAAATCAATATCTAGACAATTAGCAAAATGACTGGGAATGTACATATCTATAATAAATTTATTGGTATCATTAATAATATTCATACTTTTTGATTTCAGTACAGAACAATTTCAATTTGTGCAAGAATACCATCAAATAAGTTATTTTGATTTTTATTTAGGTATTGATGGACTTTCAATATATTTTATATTATTAACTACGATTATAATACCAGTGGCATTATTATCTAACTGAGAATCAATAAAAGAAAATGAAATAACATTTGTAATAATAATATTATTATTAGAAGTATTATTATTAACTGTATTTTTAGTTTTAGATATCTTATTATTTTATATTTTTTTTGAAAGTATCTTAATACCTTTATTTATATTGATAGGAATGTATGGATCAAGTAATAAAGTAAGGGCTAGCTTTTACTTTTTTTTATATACTTTATTTGGTTCATTATTTATGTTATTGTCAATTTTAAAAATGGCATCCATTATAGGTACTACTGATTTTGATGCACTATATAAAACAAATTTTTTATATTACACACAATTTTTTTTATTTCTAGGTATATTTATAGCTTTTGCAGTAAAAACTCCTACAATATTTCTAAATAGTTGATTGCTAAAAGCCCATGTTGAATCACCTTTGTCTGGTAGTATTATATTAGCAGGTATAGTATTAAAATTGGCATTATATGGTATATTAAGATTAATACTTCCTTTATTACCTAAGGCTACTATAAATTTAACATATGTTATATTTGTAATAGGTGTAATAACTATTATATATGCTAGTTTAAGTACATTAAGAACGGTAGATATAAAAGAACTTATAGCTTATTCTTCTGTTTGTCACGCAGCAGTATATTTATTAGGTGTATTTAGTAATACAATACAAGGTATTGTTGGTGGTATTACTTTGGGTTTAGCTCATGGTTTTGTTTCTTCAGGTTTATTTATATGTGCAGGAGGAGTTTTATATGATAGATCTTCAACAAGACTAATTACATATTACAGAGGTATGGCTCAATTAATGCCTATATTTTCTATTTTATTCTTTATATTATGTTTAGGGAATTGTGGTGTACCTCTTACTATAAATTTTATAGGAGAATTTATGTCTTTATATGGTATATTTGAAAGATTACCTCTTTTAGGTATATTAGCTAGTTCTTCTATTATATTTTCTGCCGGATATACTATATACATGTTTAATAGAATAGCCTTTGGAGGACCTTTCTCTAAATTCTTTTCTGTTAGTATACGTGATGTAAATAAACGTGAATTTACTATCTTATTTACTTTAGTGTTATTCACAGTTGTTTTAGGTTTATATCCTGCTTTTATTTTAGATGGATTACATTACTCTGCTTCTGCTTTAATATTTAACAATTAAAATTAATAAAGTTATTAAAGTATTTATATTGCTTTTAATAGCTTCGCTAGCTTCGCTACTTAAATTAAAACTAAATGATTCACTAAGGTAACTCTATAACCATATAGATTATATAACACTATTTAATTTAATTAGGGGGAGTCTCCCCCCCCCCTTTAATCTTATAAAAAAACAAGGTCAATATTAGTATTATTAACTTTTGTTTTAGCCAATTATTCTTATCTACACTATAACTAAACAGGTCAGTTTTATAATGTAGAATTATCAAGCTTACTTTAATATCAAGAAAAGCATATAGAATATTAAATCATCAATTTAAGTGGTTAAAGCAAACATAAAAATTAATTAAATATATTTAGTAGCTTCACTAAAGGATTGTTTATAATCATTTCTTGTGAATGTAAATAATGAAGCATAGCAAAAAACAGATACTGAAAAAACTACATAGCAAAAAGAGAAACTAGATAGAACGGATGTGCTTTAAAAGTACTTTTATCTAATTTAGAAAAAAAAAATATTAATTTATTAAAATTAGTGCTTTTTATTTAGTGAAAAAAAACATATATATTTAAATCCTTTAATTGCAAAAAAAAAAACTGGTATATGATACCTAGTAAATAAGATAAAATATGCCACAACTAGTTCCTTTTTATTTTATAAATCAAGTAGTATTTAGTTTTATAATACTAATAGTATTAATATATATGTTTTCAAAATATATATTACCAAGATTTGTACGTTTATTTATAACACGTATATTTATAAACAGATTATAATAAAAATAATTTCTAACATTATTTCTAAACAGATTATAATAAAAAATTTTTTTTAGACAGAAAATTTCAGTAAAAAAAAAATGCAAGACTTAGAATTAATAACAAGTCCTTTGGATCAGTTTGAAATAAGAGATCTAATCAGTATTAACGCAAATATTTTTGGTAATCTGCATCTTTCATTAACAAATATAGGAATCTATCTATTAATAAGTAGTATAATAATATTAACATTAAACATATTAGGAACGAATTATAATAAATTAGTTTCTAATTCATGATCAGTAAGTCAGGAATCTGTATATTCAACTGTACACAGTATAGTAATAAATCAAATAAACGCAAATAAAGGACAAATGTATTTTCCCTTTTTATATGCATTGTTTATATACATATTGATAAACAATTTAATAGGATTAATACCATATAGTTTTGCATCAACATCACATTTTATCTTAACATTTTCTATAAGTTTCACAGTAGTATTAGGAGCAACAATCTTAGGTTTTCAAAAACATGGACTAGAATATTTTTCATTATTTGTACCAGCAGGTTGTCCTCTGGGATTATTACCATTGCTAGTATTTATAGAATTTATATCACATTTATCAAAAAATGTTTCATTAGGATTAAGATTAGCAGCAAACATATTAAGTGGTCATATGTTATTAAACATTTTAGCTGGTTTCACTTATAATATAATGACAACAGGTTATATATATATATTATTGGGTTTAATACCTTTATTCTTTGTAATAGCATTTTCAGGATTAGAATTGGCAATCGCATTTATTCAAGCACAAGTATTTACAGTTTTAACTGCTTCTTATATAAAAGAAGGTTTAGACTTACACTAATAAAAAAAATAAAAAATAAATTTGTGATAATAAAATAATAGTATTAATATATAAGTTAATTTTAAGATAAATTGCTTAATATAATGCAGGAAAGTCCATAGTAAAATAAGTATAAATATATGTAGAAAGATGTATATAAAGATAAAAATCTTGGAATTAAACAGAAAATAAAAAATAAATAAAAATGAAAAAGGTATCCTATATTTGCTTTAATAAAAGATGAGAAAAAAAACAAAAACTGGCTTAATAAAATCCAAATAACAATATAAAAATAGTGTTAATATACTATATTGTCAGGCATAAAATTTAAAAAACAATCTAAAGATTGGTCTATTATACAATAATGTCTAAAACAAAATTTAAAAAACAATCTAAAGATAGGTCTATTATACAATAATGTCAGACACAAAACCCCCAAAAATTTTGAGTTTGATGATAGCTCTGAATGAACGCTGTCCAAGTGCTTGACACATGCTAATCGTACGTCTAACCCTACAAAACAGGATTAGAAGTGGTGTACAGGTGAGCAATTGGTATAAAAACTACCTTAAAGTAAGGGAAAACAAATCCCTTATATATAGAAAGAAATAGAGATTTTGCTTTAAGATGATTATTACATACCACCAGAATCGCATTAATTTAATAAAAATAATATAATTATGAAATAAAAAGATTAGCTATTATTCTGGTAGTCGAAACTGGAAGGTTGATCGACCACATTGGGTCCGAAAAAAGCCCACGACGCATAGTACAGCAGTGAGGAATATTGGTCAATAGCCTAGCGGCTGAACCAGTAACTTGGAAGAATATATGACGGATAAGCTGTGTAAAGTTCTAGATAGATAAATGATAATGACAACTTTCTATCTATTAGTCTTGACCAAATTGCGTGCCAGCAGTCGCGGTAATACGCAAAAGACAAGTGTTATTCATCTTAAATGGGTTTAAAGGGTACCTAGACAGGTAATTAAGCTGTAGAATGGACTGATTATCTAGAGTTTTATGTGAAAAGGCCGTATTGCCAGAGGAGAGATGGAATTCTATCATACTGGTAGGACGGGTAAAGGCGAAGGCAACCTTTTATGTAAAAACTGACGTTGAGGGACGAAGCCTAGGAGATCGATTAGGATTAGATACCCTAGTAGTCCTAGGAGACAATGATGAATGTCATAAGCTAGATATTAATTTAGCCTATAAATGAAAGTGCAAGCATTCCACCTCAAGACTAATGTCACAAGACACAAATTGAAATCATTAGACCGTTTCTGAAACCAGTAGTGAAGTATGTTATTTAATTCGATGGTCCGCGAAAAACCTTACCACAATTTGAATACTATTAAGTTATTACAAGCGTTGCACGGCTGTCTTCAGTTAATGTCGTGAGACTAGGTTAATTCCGTTAATTAGCGAAAACCCTGACTTTATTTGTTAATAAAGTAGTTCTCCACTAGATAGGATAAGATAACAGGGACTAAGACAAGTCATCATGGCCTTAATATTGTGGGCTATAGACGTGCCACACATGCCTTTACAAAGGGATGCGATATTGCGAAATGGAGCTAATCCCCAAAATAGGACAAAACATGGATTGTAGTCTGTAATTCGACTGCATGAATAAGGAATTACTAGTAATCGTGAATCACCACGTCACGGTGAATCTGATCTCAGTTTGGTACTAACTACTCGTCAGGCGCTGGAAGGAGTATGTGCAATAAGTTTGGTTATCTATGTATATCTGATATGATAAGTTATTTATTTATATGTAAGAGATTTTCGTATGCGTGATTCTGACTGGTGTTAAGTCGAAATATGGTTCGTGTACTGGAAATTGCACGGGATTCATAAAATTTAACTCTTTAGTATATCTTTTTATACTTCTGTATAAATATTTCATTTATACAGATTCTTTTTTATGGTTAGATAAACCTTGTTTATTTTGGTTCGATTCCAAAAAAGATAAGGAAGGCTCCGTTTGTTGGTTGACGGGTTGAGCTGTAAACTCAATAGCTACCTGCTATCGGAGGTTCGAGTCCTCTTCTTCCTATGTCTAGACTTTAATGTCTCAGACATTCATTGAAGTTCGATTCTTCATTTCTTTATAGTTTTGCTTTTCTTTTTATTACTAATTAGGTGACTCTTTTTTTTTTATGTTTGTTAATTTTTATTATGTCGATTTTAATACTAACGGTTTTACACCTGAATTTTTAGATCTTTTATCTTTTATTGCCATTTTATTCAGTATTTTTATTATTATTAGTAAAAATCCTGTTGTTTCGGTTTTGCATCTTATAGCTTTATTCATGATAATTTCATTTTATTTGGCTTCTATTGGTTTGACTTTCATTGCTATTGCTTATTTATTAGTTTATGTTGGCGCTGTATCTATTTTATTCTTATTTATTTTAATGTTGATTAATATTAGAATCTCTGAACTTGTTAGTGATACTAACAATAATATTCCTTTAGCTTTATTAATTACTATTCTATTTTTATATCCTTTAAATAGTATTTTACCTTATAATAGTTTTTTTAATCTAAGCTTTGCTACTAGTAAAAATTGAGATGGTAATTTAACTGACGCTTCACATATTACAGCTATAGGTAATATTATGTATACTAGTTACTCCATTTGATTAATTATTACTTCTATTATATTATTATTAGCTATGGTTGGTGCTATTGTTATAACTATAAATCAATCTGATAATGATAATACTTTAACCTAGCTTACCTAGCTTTGAGACTAATTCCTGTACATAATAATAAATAATACTAAATAAGTTATTAATAAATTTACTTACTATTGTACAGCATAAAAAAAAAATCACTCTACTTTTCTTAAAAGATTTGTTGCAAAAGATTTATTAAATTTTTTACGCTAAAAAGTTACATTAAATTAGCTAATTATTTACTAGTTTATCTATACTAGGTACAAGATTAATCAGTGTTAACGTTGAAAATATAAACTCGCACTAGTGAAATTACACAAGCAAAAGTAAGCTTTTTATTTTTCTGTGTTATAAGAGCAAAAGGAAAAGTTAGTAAAAACTTTTTCTACTAGTACTAATTTTATTTAAATATCCCTAATATTTATTAGGATCACTACTTTACTTTTATAATGTATTAACAAATAAAAACACTGTTTTTAATATATTACTATTCTTATTTATCTAACAAAAAAAAAAATGGCGAATTTAGAAAGAAGTACTTTTCAAGCACATCCGTTTCATTTGGTTTCTCCTTCGCCTTGACCTATATATACTTGTATTTCATTATTTACATTAACAACGACTGGTGTATCTGCTATGCACAATTTTAATCAGGCGAAAAATATACTTTTATTAGTGTTTATATGTTTAATAGCTTCAATGTCATTCTGGTTTAGAGATATAATATCAGAGGGAACTTATTTAGGAAACCATACATTAGCAGTACAAAGAGGTTTAAATATGGGAGTAGGTCTATTTATAGTTTCAGAAGCACTATTTTTTTTAGCAATATTTTGAGCTTTTTTTCATAGTGCACTATCTCCAACAGTAGAACTTGGTGCTAATTGACCACCTATGGGAATAGATGCTATAAATGCTTTTGAATTACCTTTATTAAATACAATATTATTATTATCTTCCGGTACTACAATTACTTATGCTCATCATTCTATAATACAAGGTAACAGAGGAGGAGCATTATATGGTTTGATACTTACAGTTTTATTAGCTGGAGTTTTTACCGCCTTTCAAGGTATTGAGTATACAGTTTCTTCTTTTACTTTATCTGACAGTACATTCGGTTCTGCTTTTTATTTTGGTACTGGTTTTCATGGACTACATGTAATTATAGGTACTGCTTTTTTAGCTGTAGGTTTTTGACGTTTTATGGCTTATCATTTGACTGACAATCATCATTTAGGTTTAGAAGCTGGTATATTATATTGACATTTTGTAGATGTAGTTTGATTATTCCTTTTTTTGTCTATATATTATTGAGGGTCTTAATAAATAACCTAACTATTATCAAGGCAGGTTCAGACAAAACTAGCTTGGAAATTAGTAGCACTGGTAAAGATAACCCTAATAACGAAAATGGTAAGTTCGATACCAATTGAGAAGGTAACTGACAAGAGGAATATCAATATCAGATGGATCTAGAAGAAGATGATGAGTTGACTAGCGAAGCAAGCGAAGCTAGCGAAGCTAGCGAAACAAATGATGCTCTACAAGAAAATGATTCTGACTCCTCAGGTTCTGATACGGTCAGGGCTGGTTCTGATACAATAAGGGCTGGTGATCCTGCTCTAAGTATAGATGAAGTCTCTAATGATTCAGACGATGAAAATAGTGATGAAGAGATAGAAGATTTATTAGCTATTATGGCTAAAATCCATAGAATTGCTGAATTAGAAGAAATAGCTGGATTAGATTTAAATAATGATCCTGAATATCAAGATAACTTAGAAGATTTAAAAGAAGAATTTTCTAGTTTTTTTGATATTGATAAATCAGAATCAAAAAGTATAGATGATATTCAGGTCTATCTCGATGAGAAATTAGATGAAAAAGGTGTTGGAAGGGAACATATGGAAAAATACATTCCAGATGTTTTAGTTGCAATAGATAAAAGGGTAGCTGAACGTATATCTAAAGCAGAGCAACATGAACCCTCAGAAACTTCTACTGTAGGTAATTCTGAATTAGAGCAACTTGAATCCTCAGAAAGTCCTATTGTACATGATTCTAAAGCAAAGCAACATGAATCCTCAGAAACTCCTATGGACTATATAGCAGATCAAATCCATACAGAACCGTTCGATTTTCAAGATCCTGACGGTTAAGATCTAATCTTCTTAATATCCAATATTAAAACACTTTATTTAAATATTTATTCATCTTAATTTTTCACATAGTGTATGGCTAGGTTATAATAGTATATAGATTTATTAACTATTAGATTCGTTATCTTTGATTTAAGCTTTAACAGTAAATATTGAAGTATAAAGGCCGTTTGTTTGCATGGGTAGATAGCTAAAACGGTACACTATATTATCTTTAATGAAAAACTTTATAAAAAAACGTTTTTTTATTCTGGCATCTAATGTGGAGCAACCTTATAACATAGTGTATATACTGATGTGCCGCATATTCGTATTTAATTTAATGATTTAATTATTTTACATTATTGCATTAATTAGAGGTATTATCTATATCATGTCTAGTATCATTACATTTTATTTTTCATCAATTTGCTAGCTTAAATAGCTCTTAGGTAAAACAGTTCTAGTGTGTTCAGACTTTGATCCCAAGAGAGACTTTAGTTTAAAGGTAAAACATGCGACTTTTAATCGTTATAATATGGGTTCAAATCCCATAAGTCTTACATGGCTATAAGTTAATGGTAGACTGTTCGTCTTCCAAACGAAGTGTGTCGATTCGAATTCGACTAGCCATAATCTCATATTCATGTATCTTATGAAATACAATATTATTCAATGAATAATATGTAAAATTAGGACTTAAATGAATATTGAGATACAATATAATTCGAGTAGTTTACTACTCGAATTATATTGCTGCTTCTTCTTGGGCTAATCTTGGTATTTATCGCTTTTGGGCTAATCTTGCTAATTAGCGATCTACATACATTCGTGAAACTTCAAACAATCCATTTATATAAAAAAAAAATGACAATAAAATCTATAAAAATTATATTATGATCTAACGGCCTTTTTAATAAAAAGGATGCTTCTATACTTTACTCGATAATAGGTATTACTATTATAGTTTACTGTATTCCATTTTCTTTTGCTAGTTTTTTTTTTACATATTTAAACAAAGGTTTAGCTTTATATGGTGGTTTGTTTAATGCTTCTACTGTATCACATAATTTTCATATTTTAATTTTAATGGTTAGTATGATAATACTACAATTAACAGGATTTTTACCAAGAAAAAGTCGAGATCTGAGAATAGCATTCTGTGATCTATTACAAGGAAAAACACACAAAAATACTAAAGAAATAATTGCAAATAGCACAGGAAAAATATTCGAACAATTTTCTATTATTGAATATCTTTTTTTATCCCTTTTTTTATTTTATGAATATTTAACAGAAATACAAAATTTATTCTCTATTCTTAAGGATCCTTATAAATTTTTACTTAGCATTCTAATTGCTTATGCTTTTAAGGTTTTTATTGATATTTATAAGTGTCTTTATTCAAAACAAATAGTTATTTTAACTATTTCAGCTTTAATTCTTTATTCTTGCTCTCCTTGATTATCTAATTACAGCTTAATACTACTTTCAACTTTATTAATAGGCTTGATCTTTATACATGGAGGTCATTTATTAATAAATCTTGGAAAAAAAACTTCAAATAAATATTTGTCTTTTTTTTATAAATTTATTGGCTTTATATTAATATTATTAGGTATCTATTTTGTACTTACTGCTATATTTTATATATGTATACATATATGAGACCAGGTTTTAATTTTAATTAATAAATCACAACCTAAATCCAGTGAAAACAGTGATAAGGGTAATAGAAGAAATCCTCCTAGTAACCCACCACCACCAAATAATAATAACAATAGTACTGGTAATCCTTTTGATGATTTAAGAAAACAAGAAAGAGAAAAAAAAAGAAAACAAGAAGAAACAGAAGAAAAAATAGAACAAGAAGAAAGAGAAGAAAAAATAGAACAAAAAGAAAGAGAAAAAAAAAGAAAACAAGAAGAAAGAGAAGAAAATATAAAACAAAAAGAAAGAGAGACTGAAGAAAAAAGAAAACAAAAAGAAATTGATCAAGAATTTAGAAGAAAACAAAAAGAAGCTGATCAAGAATTTAGAAGAAAACAAAAAGAAGATAATGATAAAGCTGATCAAATAAGAAAACAAAATAGAATAGATTGAGAAGCTGATAAAAGAGCTGATAAATTAAGAGAAACTAGAAGAAAAAGAGAAGCTGAGGAAGAACTTTGAAGAGAATATGAAGAAGCTGGTGAAATAAAAAAAAAATAGAATAGAACAAGAAAGAATAATATTAGCTCAAGAACAAGAAGCAATAAGATTAGCTCAAGAACAAGAAGCAATAAGATTAGCACAAGAACAAGAAGCAATAAGATTAGCACAAGAACAAGCTAATCAAAGTAATAATGAGGTTTCAGAAAAAACTAGAATAAACTTTTTATTGAATCCTGAAAATTAATTTTACCTTTTACTTTTTTTAGCTTTATCTTCTTCTATCTTCTCTTTCATCTTTAGAATTAATTTTAATTAGTAGTTTGTTTAATGCTACTACTGTACCACATAATTTTCATATTTTAATTTTAATACTAATCATGACTATATTACAATTAACAGGATTTTTACCCAGAAAAAGTCAAGATCTAATAATAACATTTTTTGATTTTTTATTAGGAGGACTATCATCTTGTTTTATTCTTTTGGGTATATCATTAATATACGTTACTAGAGGTTTATGGTAAAAATTATTACCATAAAGAGTTAATAACTTAATTGGTAAAGGATCTCCTTGTCGAGGAAATAGATGCCGGATCGTCCCCGGCTTAACTCGTAGAAAAAAATTGTTTGCTTATAGTACAATATCACACTTAGGTTTTATGCTTTTAGCTTTAACTATACATAGTATAGAATAAATTCAACCCTTTTCCGCAAGAAAATTATTTCGTGCACTAATCGGTAAGTCCTAAGTTTTTGCTATTTATTATAACAAATTAATGGATAAAGATAATTCAGCTATCCAGTTAAAAGTTAACTAAAAGGTTACTACAATATTAATCCAATAATGGCATTAAGTTTTACTATAACTATGTTTACCACCACAGACCACTTTTAACAAACCTCTACTAGTATTATAATTTCCACCTAGCGGACCACCACAGACCAAATCACCAAGACCAATAAAATGACTAGGATATACAAATATTTTTCGCGGATCACCGAGTCCACCTCGGAATGAATAATAATATCTTAAAGTAAGATGATCATATTATTAGGAACAGAATAGTTTAAAGGAAAAAATTATATACCGTCCCCTAATTAACTAATAGGAAAAGTCGCTATAGGTAAGGCAAGATATTTGCTAAATATTGTGTATTTTACACTGGATGTTCAAATCATCCCTTTTCCGTGGGATTATTTATGGTATATGATAATAAACTCTTTTGATTAGATTACTTTTTAACTATAAATAATCCCAGATAATAAACTAGATTATTAGTAATTATTTTAATGAGATTCCTTTTTAAGTATTGTGATGGATACTGATAGTAATTTAGTTATTCTTGAGTTAATTATTAAATCTCTAAAAAGCGATCTATAACATTTTGGCCGCATCTATAAAGTTGCAATTATTTTTTTAATAAATACCTATGAATAACAATATATATAATAATATTAAAATAAAACTAGATACTCCTACTCCTTGAGATTTTTTTTTTCAAAATAGTGGTTCACCACTCTTATAAGGTTTAGAAGAGTTAGATAATAATATATTTTTTTACTTAGCTATAATACTGTTTGCAGCAACATGAATTTTAGTTTCTGTAGTAAATACTTACATGTCTTCTAAATCGCATATAAAACATAAATATTTCGATCACGTTGCCTTAATAGAATTAATATGAACTATAACACCTGCTTTGAATTTAATACAAATATATATAAGGGAATGATATAAAATCTGTGGTATATTACACAGTTCAATACCTATAGCAATTCAGTCTGTAAGTTAAAAAAAAATCTTAGCATGATTGCAGGAGCAAATAGAATCTTTAAATACATTACAAATTTTAAAATTAAAACTTACACAATTTTATTCTAAGGCTTGGAATTTTTTTACTTTTATTATTTATTATTTAATTTGTCTTATTATTATAATTATCCCAGTTATTTCTACATTTCATATGATTTGAACTGAGATCCAAAATATATTAGAGATATTAAAGAATCCTCATAATTTTTTACTTACCTTTATATATGCTTATGCTTTTAAATCTTTTTATAATTATATTTATAATTATATATATACAAGACAAATAGTTATTTTTATTCATTCTACTATGTATAATTCTATATATACAAGACAAATAGTTATTTTAATTCTTTCAGCTTTATTTATTTATTCTTGCTCTGCTTGAGTATCTAATTATATTTTACTAGGCTTTTTAATTTTGTTAATAGGCTCTATTTTTATAAATAGAGGTATTTTATTAATAAAGCTTGGAAAAAAAAACTCCTAAAAGTCTTTATCTTTCTTATATCGTCAGGTTGGCTGACTGTTTTTAATATTAGGTATCTATTTTATTATTTCTCCTATAATTTATATAAGTAGACATATAATAGATCAGGCAAAAGTATTCATGGAAGGATTTAATAATCCTTCTAGTGGAAACAATAATCCGGGTAATGGTCAGAATAATCCTAATAATAATCCTAATAATAATAAGAATGATTTAATTTCAATTGCAATTAAGGAGAGGAAGGCTGAAAATAAAAATAAAGATAAATCTGAGGAAAAACTTCAAGAATATTTCTATATACTTGAAGAATATAAAACAAGAGTTGAAGAGTCACAAGCAGCAAGATTAGCAGAGCAAGATGCAGTAACATTATCACAGCAACATGCAGTAATATTAGCACAAGAGCGAGTAAGAAGATTATCACTGCAAAATGCATCTATATCAGTACAAGAGCGAGCAATAGCAAGATTAGAACAGGAAACAGCAAGATTAGTACAGGAAAGAGCAAGATTAGCACAGGCAAATGAAAGATTAACGTGATATGCTTACTACTCCTTGCGTGATAAGAAGAAGTAAGATTTGCTCAGCAAGGTGGAAATCGGATAAATAATAATAAAATAAACTTTTTATTGAATCGTAAGTAGCTTTGCTAGCTCACTAAGATAGCGCATTAGAGTGTGGATTTTACTATTTTTTAGGTCAAATTAGAACATATTATTCTATAAATAGTAATGGGATTTATATCTAAAGACAAATAAAAATAACAAAATAAGTTTTTTATCTGAAAATAAAAAGAAAAAAAAAAGTATAAATTTTAATAATTGATGACAAGTATTAGTCATCCCATAAATAAGATGATTAATCTTATTTATTGGGAGAGTATAGTTTAATGGTAAAATAAGAAGCTTCAAACTTCGTGTTTTCAGTTCGAGTCTGAATACTCTTGCAAAAAAATTCTTTAGCTTAAAAGGTAAAGCGTATTTTTGATAAAAATATGTTCAGCGTTCAAGTCGCTGAAGAATTAAAACCTGAATATATGAATTTATTTAATAAAAATTAGGTTGTTTATAATTTATAAGGTAAAGTAACATATAAAAGAAAATAATAAATTTAATTATTCTTTAAAAGAGAATTGGCTGAGTGGACTATAGCGATAAGCTTGAAACTTATTTGGAATAAACAACCACATCCGTTCGAATCGGATATTCTCTGTAACTTATTAGTATATACGGGCTAGAGCCAGGTTGGTAAGGCGTCTCATTTGGGATGAGGAATTCTTATGTTCAAGTCATAATAGCCCGAAAAATTTATATAAAAAACAACTAAAGGAAAAAATTCATACTAGGAATAATAAAAAACAATCTAAATATAAGGCAATTCAACATTAATGTCCAATCAATAAGATAAGGAATATGTTATTTCTTGATATATCTAAATATATTGAGATAAGTATAGAAAGAAATTATTATGAATATTATAGCTATATACCAAAGTTTAACTAAACTAAGAGAAATCTAAAAATAAACAAAGTGAACTGAAATATCATACTAACTTTAGGAATAAAAATCAAACGAGATTCTATGAATAATGTGAAGAAAAGTAGAAAAGCCTCAAAGTAGAATGGGTTATCTGTTTGAACAAAGGGGAACCTTCCTCTAAGGCTAAATATGGTAATATAAGCGATAGTGAATAGTTCCGTAAGGAAAAGTGTATTAGTCAGTAGTAATTTTATAAGCAGCTTTTTACAAAGAATAAAAATAAAAAAAGCGTACCTTTTGCATAATGGGTCAGCAAGTTAATATTAGATGCAAGCAGTTAAGACTGCCCAGATAAAGCAATCAAGTAATAATGAATAAGTATCTAAAATTAGACCCGAAGGCTAGTGATCTTACCAAGATCAGGAATATAAAAGTCCGAACGGGTAAAATATAAGGATGAGCACTTATAAAATGCCCAAGTAAAAGTGAACCTTTTGCTATAAACTGTCAAATTGACGGAAAGTCCCTAAAGCAATCTTAACTAACCAAGTATAGTGATATAACTTGGGGCGCAGGTAATGACTCGCGGTATAGTAAAATCAAGATTGATACACTAAGTGAATGGGTAATCCGCAGCTAAGTACCATTTTTAATGGTAAAAGTTCATCGACTATAAGGTAGTTGGCGCAAGCTTAAAATATAGTCAGGCCTCACTCGAAAGAGTGCAGGATAATATAGTTTATTTTAAACATATTAAAAATTAAACATAAAACAATTTAAGCAAAATAACTATATTATCTGTTAAATGGATATTAGACATATAAAAGATATACTAATATTTAGGGAGAAAAGTCTTAGCTTTGTCTATAAATTGATAGACTAAAAAGATAATCTGTATCGTTGTAAAGATATCCGAAGAATTGTGGTAAGTTAGTGAAAGACAATACAGACTAGCTTAGCTGGTTTTCTGCGAAACCTATATAAGTAGGTAATTTAATTTACATCTTAGCAGGTACATTACTGTGATCTCGAGCAATTTATTGTATACATCGGGGGATCGTGAAGATTTTATCGGAGAGTATTTGCACTCGAAAGGGTTAAGATGAATATTAAATAGTCGGACATAAAATGATAAGGTTGTATGTCTAAAGGGAAACAGCCCTAAACAAGAGTCTAAGGTTCCAAAATTATTGTTGAGTGAAATAAAGGATGTCTATACCAAATACAATCAGGGAATAGGCTTAGAAGCGGCCATTTTTTGAAGATCTCGTAACAGAGCACTGATTAATTATCAGGTATATATACCTAAAATTTAACGGATCTAAATAATATACCGAAACCTTGTCCATTATATATATATATAACAGAATAACTAAGTATTGACGATTAAGATTCTTCTCTACTAGATTCTTCTAAATATTATATTTTTGGGGTAGCAGAACATTGGATAAAAATGGGAATTCTTTCTTTTAAAGGAGAAATATTAGATATTCCAAGTGAGAATGCTGACATGAGTAACGAAAAAGAAAAAGCTCGCCTTAAGCTTATGGTATTCAATTAAATTTACGGCCTCTAAGTATAAGAATAAATATCGATAAATTTATAGATGATGAGGTATTCAAATTAATGACTTTTTCCCTTAGTGGGAGTGAAAAGAGTCCTGGAAAAAATGCGAATTAAATAATAAACCGTACCTAGAATACTACCACAAGTAAGCTAGTAGAGAATACGAAGGCGTTTGAGTGAACAATCATTAAGGAACTCGGCAAATTGACTCACGTAACTTAGGGAGAAGGTGGGCCACTCTTATTGAACTAAAAATTCAATTAAAGAGGAGGAGGCACAGAATGGTGTTGTACGACTGTTTAATTAAAACAAAGCACGCTGCTAAGATATAAAAAATCGATCTATTGAGTGTGATGTCTGCCCTATGTCGGCTGGGTAACGGATTTGCTTATTTAGGCTTTGAAGGAAACCCCGATCAATGGCGGCCTTACCGATGAGGGTCCTAAGGTAGCGGAATACCCTGGCCGTTAAATGCGGTCTTGCATGAATGATGTAACGATACAACAGCTGTCTTGATGATTGGCTCAGTGAAATTGGAATAACTGTGCAGATACAGTTTACCTCTAGTTAGACGAGAAGACCCTATGCAGCTTTACTGCTACCAATTGGGGTTATAATATGAGAACTATAAGCGTATAAGGAAGTCTCTTTACTATATAAAGATTTGATTCAATTGTAACACCTTTATTTGCTCTATTATAATCATTTGACTGGAAGGCAGTTTATGCGGGGCACAGATCCCATAAAAAGTACCTGGGTATATCCAAAATTATTACTGTAATATTACAAGTTATAACTTGTTATGTATATAATTGATTTATCTTTTATATACTTTTTATATATTTAATTTGTTATTATTAAATAATCCAATTATTATTGTTTATAAAGACGCCTTATTTTTTTTTATGTAGTAAGATTTTAACTATATGGTAAATAGTGGTAAAAAAAACATTAGGTAGGTAATCTAAATAATGTTTTAATTGTATCTAATGAAATTTTCTTAAATATGATTATTAATTTACCTTAAAAGTTTAATGGCTAAATCTTGCTTTACTGTCAGACCTACAGGTCCATCAGTCGCGTAAGCGGGGCATATGATCACAAGATACAGCAAGGAAAGGTCTTGGATAATTGAAAAAGTTACGCTAGGGATTAATTGTTAGTCCCCCAACTATTTTAAATAGTTGGTTTTTCTGGTTAAATTTCAAAGACAACTTACTAAAGTGAATTTGAAGCGAAACTTATTAATTTTATTAATAAGAACGTTCAACGACTAAAGTAAGATATTACTAGTAAATCCAGCATCTTTATTAACTATTATTATTTATCAATCGCTTCTAAAAAAAAGCAGTATAATTATTAATAAATTTTTTATTAATGTAAAAAACTCTGCTAGAGTTTTAGATTGTAATTATAATCTAGTTACAATAATATTCTTTTCTTTTATGTTAAATATATTTAATAGCTTTGCTACAAAACTTGATAATTTAAATAAGACAAGTTCAAATGATACAAAGATAAAAAATTATCCTAGGGATTATCCTCCTTCTGTGAGAGAATGAAAAAATAGTATTTATGTATATAATAAAAAAGCTTTATATTTAATACCAGAATCCAGTAAATTATCTTTGAGTTTTTTTAAAAGTTATTTTAATTTACATAATTATAAGCTAGAAAAAAAAATGAGAAGAGAAAAAATACTACGGAGGTTTAGAAGATTATCTTCACATAAAATTTATGTAAGTGATGGAGAATTTAAGCATACAAATAATAAAGTATTAATAACATTATATATTTATAACAGACATAGTACTAATCTAATAAAAAAGATATATAAAAGATTTTTAAGAAAATTTAGAAGAAAATCTATTAAAAGAAAGTTATTTAATAAATTTAGATCGTTAAAATTAAATTTAGAGATAATTAAAGATAAATTAATCAAATCAAATATAAAAATTGATAAATATAAAGACTTGAATATATCAAAACCAAATCTTAATATACGGCAATTAATAAATCTTATTATGTATAGAAACTATTTAAACAAATTTTTTTTTAAATTTAAAAAAAGATCCTTTAAACGGTTTAAAAGATATTTTAGATATAAACGTCTTCTATATATAAATAGATCTAAATTTAATTATACATATTTAAAACATTTAATTAATATGCTAAAGAAAATCTATAATAAAAATGTAGAGCTTAACTTAGTTAATTTAAAATATTTTTATCTAAATAGTTATATACTTTCACAATCTATAACTCTTAAGGTTACAAGAAACAGAAGAAGATTATTAAGAGTTTTAAATAGATCTATAAGAAAACCAAAAATACGTAGAAGATATTGAATAGATTCCTTAATGAATTTAAGGCTAAAATTTTCTTATCTTTCGACTAAAGATGTGTTAAATAATATATTGTTTGAGCAATACCCTCTAAACTTTTTTATTAATAAAAATTTAAAAAAAAAAGCAGTATTAGATTTAATTAAATATAAAGAAATTACTGGTATAAGGTTAGAAGCTAAAGGTAGATTAACTAGACGTTATACTGCTTCAAGATCTAAATATAAAGCTAGATATAAGGGTAATTTAAAAAATACAGATTCTTCACTTAATAATTTGCCTTCCTTAATACTAAGAGGTAATACTAGATCTAATTTACAATATACAAAATTAAAATCTAAAAGTCGTATAGGATCATTTGGTATAAAAGGTTGAGTAAGTGCTACTTAAATTATCGTTTTTGCATACTATAAATATTTAACAGTTAATAAAGATGAAGAAATAGTCTGAACCATTTTGATAAAAATGGAAATAGAGAACAATAAGTTCTTATGATAACAAAAATTGAACAGGCTAATGTGCGCAAGAGAGTACAAATTGAGTGCGCGGTTTGGCACCTCGATGTCGGCTTAGCTCATCCACATGAACGCAGGAATCATGAAGGGTACGACTGTTCGTCGATTAAAGAGCTACACGAGCT
>JAABUO010001171.1_pt1 | contig 36417 bp, 32 predicted proteins | sample 5559291 | NCBI WGS metagenome assembly JAABUO01 (sample SAMN10711878, study PRJNA513372) | rock metagenome | isolation source: Antarctica rocks | place: Antarctica: Victoria Land, Finger Mt sud
GGGCACACAACAGCGTCATCATGCGGTAGACTACTTCTGGCATCGGGAGGCTCCTTCAGGTGATATGGTCTCAGCACCCCTATCCTACCAAAGCCCTCCCTTTGCCCCTCGTTAGCGAAAACTAGAGCTGAGGAAAAGACGCTGATCACGCACGCCGCCAGCCAGGTCGCGCGCTTCCTCGGCTACGACATCGTGACCCGCTATGCCAACGACAAGCTTGACCAGCGCGGCCAACGCCAAGTCAACGGCACCATCGGGTTACGCCTCCCGGCGGAGGTCATCGCGGAGCACCGTGCACGGTACGAACGCGGCGGCTACCCGATCCATCAGGTGCGGATCTCGGACAGCGATTTCACCATCGTCGCCGCGTACCAAGCCGCGTTTCGGGGCCTCGCACAGTACTATCTTCTGGCGCAGAACGTCGGCTGGCTCTGGCGACTGCACTGGACGATGCGCGGGTCGCTGCTCAAGACGCTCGCGTTCACGCACAAATCCTCGCTGATGGCCCAGGCACGTAAGTACCGGGCGACCGTCGAGACGCCCCACGGCGGCATGAGCTGCCTGCGGGTGGTGGTCGAACGCGGGGCGGCCAAGAAGCCCTTGGTCGCCCAGTTTGGCGGCATCCCTCTGCGACGACAACGGTACGCCATCCTCACCGATGTCCCCCCGAAGGTCAACACAGACAGGCGCAATGAGCTACTCAAAAGGCTCCTTGCGGATACCTGTGAACTATGCGGCTCGCGGCAGGACTGCGAAGTCCACCACATCCGCAAGCTCGCGGACCTGAAGACAAAAGGACGACCAGAGAAGCCGTCGTGGGTGCAGATCATGGCTGCACGACGACGGCTTCTCTGGTCGTGTGCCGTGCCTGTCACGACGCGATCCACGCAGGACGACCGACAGACAGGAAACGGGCATGAGTCACTGGAAAGCAGGATGCCGCGAAAGTGGCCTGTCCTGTTTGGGGAGGGGCCGACGGAAAAGGGCTGCATCCCGTAGCCCCTCGCCGGCGGCCTACTCTACTCTTAGGGGGCGGGGTGGTGGCAACGCCACCCTGCTACCCGGCGAGGGGCATAGCGATGTGCCTCTCCTACCCGACTCACGCTGGAGCCCATATACGGACGACGCTTCCGTTACCGTCGTGGTCCGCTCCGCTGTGCCCGCTACCCTCTCCGCGTGACCGGTAGCCCAGGTATGGGGCGTATGTCGACGACCGTGGGAGCCATTGACCATCTTGACCCAATGGATAGTTATGCAGCAGCGTCGCGACCGGCTAACCGGCCCATCGACGACACTCAGTCTATTCTCGGTCAGCCGATAGCATGTCTACGCGCGTGATGGGCGTCGATAGCATGCATGGTGTCGCGTGCGATGTGCCTCGAGATCCTGCGCCTGGAGCGGTTCGCCCTGGCTAACGCGTCGTCCAATATCCGCTATCGGCTAACGCGTCGGCGAGACGCAATCGTTACACATGGCCGGCGATTACTCCCTGAGATGCGGTGTCGATGGCTAGACATCGTCAAGCGGTAGATACGGACATTTGCCCATCGTCGTGGCCGATTCACCCCTCGAATGCCGCACGCATACGCCCGTTTAGTAGTACGGATAACCACTAATACCTGACGTCGACGCGGCGGCCCGAGCGGGTGGACGCCGTGATGGCGTCGGCCACGACCGAGGCGCGATAGCCGTCCTCGAAGTCGGCCCCTTCCGGCCCGACCGGGCAACCGGTGACGATGCAGTCGAAGAAGTGCCTGGGATCGTGCACGAAGGTGTGCTCCCAGCCGATGATGTGCCCCTGCGGCCACCACACATCGTAGAACGGGTGGCCGCTTCGGTGACGAGGACCCGCCGGAAGCCCTGCGCGTCCTTAGCGTTCTCCTCCTCATGCAAGTAGACCTGCAGCTCGTTGAGCCGCTCCACGTCGAAGGCCAGCGACCCCCGCTCGCCATTGATCTCGATCTCCAGGTGATTCTTGTGCCCCTTGGCGAAGCGCGAGGCCTCCAGCGTCCCCAGCGCCCCGTTCTCGAAGGCGACCGTGGCGACGAAGGCGTCATCCACCCCAACGTGGTGCGCCCGACCATCCGCCCCCAGGCGCTCCTTGATGAACGTGGCCATCGCGCCGGTGACGCGGGCCGGTTCACCGACCAGGAAGCGCGCGAGGTCGATGATGTGCGCGCCCAGGTCGCCCAGCGCCCCTGAGCCCGCGTCCGCAGCGTCGAGGCGCCAGATCCCGCCCAGGCCAGGGTCCATGATCCACTCCTGGAGGTAGCGCGCCCGGACGTGGTAGATGCGCCCCAGGCGGCCCGCTCGGATGATATCGTAAGCCAAGCGAATGGCCGGCACGAAGCGGTAGTTGAAGGCGCACATGTGCGCCACGCCGGCGGCTTGCATCGCCGTGAGCATGCGCCGGGCCTCGGCGGCATCGCGGCCGAGCGGCTTCTCACAGATGACGTGCTTGCCGGCCCGCGCGGCGGCGATACACGGCTCGGCGTGCAGGTTGTTCGGCGCCCCGTTGTCAAACACCTGCACCTCTGGGTCATTGACCAGGTCGCGCCAGTCGATGACGGCCTTCTCGTACCCGTAGCGCCGCGCCGCTTCCACCCGCTCCTTGTTGCGCCCCGCGATGGCGACCAGCCGGGGATGGGCCGGGGGCGGCGTGTAGATGTAGTCGAGCGTCTTGTAGGCGTTGGTGTGCGCCTTGCCCATGAAGGCATAGCCGAGCATGCCCACGCCCAGGGTCGGCGTGTCATCAGTGACCTGCTCGACGTCGCCTCTGGTCACGAATCCGACCCGCTTCCCCATGCGCCCCCCCTCTCTATGACTTCTTGCCCCGGCCCGTCAGGGCGACCGCCAGGATGATGAGAATGCTGCGGGCGATGGTTTGCTGTGAGGATTGCAGGCCCATCAGGATCAGGCCGTTGTTGATGAGCCCGACCAGCAGCGACCCAACGACGGCCCCGACGACGGAGCCGGTCCCGCCGAACAGGCTGGTCCCTCCGATCACCACGGCGGCGATGACCGACAGTTCGTCGCCCTGGCCCCACTGGTAGCGCCCCGATTGCAAGCGGCCCGCGTAGAGCATGCCGGCCAGGGCGGCGGTGAAGCCCGAGATCACCAGCACGTTGAGCTTGACGCGGCGGGTATTGATGCCGCTGAAGCGCGCCGCCGCCTCGTTGCCGCCCGTGGCGAGGGTCTTGCGTCCGAACGCGGTCTTGCGGAAGACGATGTGCCCGATGATCAACCCCGCGCCGGTCCACAATATGAGGACAGGGATCTGGGGGCCGAACTGCCCCGACCCGAACGGATTGTTGAACGCGTCGCTCAGGATGGGGACCGGTGCCGAGTTCGTGATCCACATGCCGACGCCGCCGGTGATGCCCATCATGCCCAGGGTGACCAGGAAGGACGGGATGCCCAGCACGGTCACCAAGCCCCCGTTGACCAGCCCGACGGCCAGGCCGGTCAGGAGGCCGGTGATGATGCCGGCCACGACGCCGTGGGACTGGATCATCATCGCCGTTGTCACCGAGACCAGGCCGGCGGTGTAGCCGACCGACAGGTCGATCTCCGCGGCCGCGATGACGAACGTCATGCCGACGGCCATGACGGAGATGGTGGTGGTCTGGCCGACGATATTGAGCAGGTTATAGGGCGAGAGGAAGCCACTCGAATACTGGGTGATGGCGAAGATGGCGAAGATGATTACGAAGGCGATGTAGACGACGTAGGGCCGCCAGTCGAGGCGCGTGACGCGCCGCGCCCACGCCGGGGTGGCGCGCGTCCCTACCGGCGCTGTTGTCTGTGCCATGGCTACGCTCCTTGTACGATCTGCTGCAACACTTTTTCGGCCGTCGCGATCTCTTCGGACGCCTTGGTGCCGGGCGCCTCCCGGCCGGCTACCCGCTCTTCCAACTCCTTGCGGTCGAGCAGTTGCTCGGAGACCCCCTCACGCATGACTAGGATCTTGTCGCTGACGGCCAGGAGCTCGGGAAGCTCGGATGAGATGACGATGATGCCCTTGCCGCGGTCGGCTAGGGCGCGGATGGCGTCGACGATCTGCGACTTGGTCCCGATGTCCACGCCGGCCGTGGGCTCGTCCATGATGAGAATCGACGGTTCGGTGGCCAGCCACTTGCCGATGACGACCTTCTGCTGGTTGCCTCCCGAGAGCAGATCGACGCGTTTAGAGATGGACTCTGTCTTGATGGCGAGCTGGTCCACATAGGAGCGGGCGGTCGCGTCGGCGCGGCGATCGTTCATCAGGCCCCCACGCATGAGATGGCCGAGCACGGACACCACGATGTTGTCCTTGATGCTGTGCTGGAGGACCAAACCCTGACGCCGGCGATCCTCGGGGATCAAGGCGATGCCGGCGTCGATCGCCGCAGCGGGACTCTTGATGCGCACACTCTGGCCGCGGATGCGGACCTCGCCCGCGGCGATCATGTCGATGCCGAAGAGGCAGCGCGCCAACTCGGTCCGGCCGCTACCCATGAGGCCGACGATACCCAGGATCTCGCCCGGATACAGGTCGAGGCTGGCGTCGCGGAGGCGGGGTCCGCCCGCGACATGGGAGACCTGCAGCAGTGGGGCCGCGCTGTAGTCGACGTGGCGCTCTTTCCATTCGAAAGCCTGATCCATCCGGCGGCCGACGATGCCCTCGACGATCTCGGCCATCGTCATGTCGGATGCCTTTTTGGTCGAGACGGCGCGGCCATCGCGCAGGATCGTCACGCGATCGGCGATCTCGAAGATCTCCTCGAGCCGGTGCGAGATGTAGATAATGCCGATACCGCGCGCCTTGAGGCGCCGGATCAGGTCGAACATCGCCTGCGTCTCCTGCGTCGTGAGCGAGGCGGACGGCTCGTCGAGGATCAGCACGGCGGCGCCCTGCGAGAGGGCTTTGGCGATCTCAGTCACCTGCTGCTGGCCGGGGCTGAGCGTGCCCACCAACGCCTTCGGATTGATGTCCACGCCCATCTCATGTAGGACGGCGTGGGCATCCCGCTCGCCGGCCCGCTCATCCAGGAAACCGAGGCGCGACCGCCGCTCGCGGGTGAGGTAGATGTTCTGAGCCACCGTCAGGGTGGGGACGAGGCTGAACTCCTGGAAGACGGTGGCGATGCCGCTGGCCTGCGCATCTTTGGGCGCCGCGAAGTGGCGCGGCTGGCCGTCGACGAGGATCGTGCCCGCATCGGGCGCGTAGACGCCCGACAGGATCTTCATGAGCGTGGATTTGCCAGCGCCATTGCCGCCCAGGAGAGCGTGCGCCTCGCCGGGCAGCAGTTCGAAATTGACGTCGGTGAGCACCCGGTTCTCGCCGAAGGACTTGTCGATGCCCTGCACGGCCAAGGCGGGCGTGGTCGCTGGCACCCCCACGGGGACGCTCGCGGATGGACTCGTAAGCATGGCGATCCTCCCACCGGTAGATGGCTAAGAAGGCTGGCCAGCCACGCAGTGGTGGCCGGCGGAGAGTCAGGGCTCGTACATTATCGTAGGGGCGTATGGCTAGCCCCTACGCCCCGATCCGCGTGCCCTTTTTTAATTGGACAGGACTGTATAGCCATACACCCCTACACAGCGACGCGCCCCTCGGTCCCACGGAGAATGCACGAGCCCTGGGCAGCAAGTAACGGGGCCCATCGGTCGCGCCGTGGGCTGATCCTCGGCGCGGCCCGATGGGTGAAGGTTTTAGCCGTGATAGGCGCTCACCAGTGCGCTCGGCGCGCTGTGGTGGTAGACGGCCTGCCAGGCCGACATCACGTTCGAGTGGGTGACGGGTAAGGCCGGTAGGGCGACGTAGCCCGGGACCTTAACGTGGAGCAGGCTGAGTGCGGCGAGCTTGGCCTCGGTCGTGCCCTGGTCGAACGGGCGCTGGGCACCGAGCCCGGTGACGAACTGCCCCTTGGCCATGTCGACGGCGACGTTGAGGCCGAGATCCTCCGTCGCCACCGCGATGTTCGGCCGGCCGGCCGCGCGCAGGGCTGAAACAACGCCTTCGGCGGGTACGTCCCAAACGGCCCAGATGGCGTTGAGGGTGGGGTAGCGAGTCACCATCGCCGAGGCAACGCTATCGGCCTGGCCGGCAAAGTCGGGACCGGCGATGCCCTGCTCCTGCAGGATTTGGATGCCGGGGTATTGCTGGATGGTGCGCTTGAAGCAGGTGTAGCGCTGCTTGGTGACGAAGAAGTCGGCCGCGTGGTAGATCAGGCCGATCTTGCCCTGCTCGTGCAGCTTCTGCGCCAGGAGGTAGGCCGAGGCGATACCGTTCCCGCAGTTATCGGCCGAGACGACACTGACGTAGTCCTTGCCCGGCCGCATGCCACTGGGCACATTGTCCATGAAGACCAACTTGACGCCCTGCGCCTCCGCAGCCTTGTACGCGCCAGCGGTCGCCACAGGGTCCGTCGGGATGGACACCATGATCGTCGGCTTCTTGGTGAGCAGGGTCTGGATGTCGGACACCTGCTTGTCCGGCTTAAAGTTGGCGTCGGTGACGCCAATGACCTTGATGCCCAGGGCCGCGAACTCGTGCTCGAGGCCGTCGACCTGGGCGGTCGACCAATCGTTGCCGCCGTAGTGCAGGGCGATGGCCGCGGTCGCATGCATGCTCCGGACGCGCGCGATCTGGGCCGCGGTCATGTTGGCCGCTGTCATCGAGGCCGCCTTCTCGCCGTATGGGCCGCTGCTGTAGACGTGGCCATTGAGGAGCTGCCCCAGGGCCTTGGCCGGATCGGGAGGGGACTGGGGGACGCTCGCGTTGACGCCCTTGGGGCCGTAGCCCGCCACGAGGGTGGAAAGCGAGAGGATCGCCGCGCCAAGACCAAGCTTCACCGTTCGATGAGTCACCATGTCTTCTCCTTTTATAGTAGGTAGTAGACGACTATTACATATCGCTAGATGCACTGATCACAACCCGCCGCCGCCGGCAGGTTTGCTACTTTTTTATGGCTGGCCCCCCCTTCCTCCTCCCGGTGGAACGCGCGCTCCACCACTCTGGTCGATATGCCGGGCGCTCCCCGGCGGTTCTAGAAGATGGCCTTTTTGAGGATGCGACACGGGGCCGGCATCCCGACAAGAAAGCCCTCATTATCCAAGTGTCACCCCACGACGGGAGCGCCGCACGAGATTGCGATGTATTCGGCCACGCGCCAAGCATTGGCCATGATCGACAGCGTGGGGTTGGCCCCAGTCGCGGTCGGGAACGGTCCGCCGTCAACCACGAACAGGTTGTCGACTTCGTGCGCCCGGCACCACTTATTCAGCACCGACGTCGTGGGATCGTCGCCCATGCGCGTCGTACCGTGCTGGTGCGAACAGTTCCCGGTGACGCGATCGGGATACACACGGTAGACCTTCTTCGCCCCGGCCGCCTCGAGGATCTCGGCGTTGCGGTCGATGACCCAACGGCCTTGCGCCAGGTCGTTCGGATGCGGGCGGAGCGTGATGCGCGCGACGGGTAGGCCCCACGCGTCCGTCACGGTCTCATCGAGCTCCACGCGGTTGGTGTGCTGCGGCATATCGTGCAACACCATGCCGGCGGCGAAGCTGTGGTCGTAGAAATCGCGGTCCATCCGCTTGGCCTCGGCACCCCACAGCGGGCGATCCGGCAGGCCCCAGTTGATCGGCAACGGGATGCCGACGCCAGCGGACGCGATGTGGCTGCCGCCGGCGAAACCGCGCGTGTCGTCATGCTCGTAGAACTGGTAGCTGCTGGCGGCAACATAGCCGCCGCCCGCCCAGGCGTGGATCGGCTCGTCGAAGACGCCGACCGCAGCGCTGTACTCGTGGAGCGTCAGGTTGCGGCCGACCAAGTCGCTGCCGTTGGCCAAGCCGTGCGGGAAGCGTCCCGAGCGCGAGAGCAGCAGCAGCCGCGCCGACTCAATGGCGCCACAGGCCAGGATAAAGACATCGGCCTCCTGCTCGATGAAATCGCCTGCGGCGTCCTGGTATACGGCGCTTTTGGCCCGGCCGTACGCGTCGACCGCGATCTCGCGCACGTAGCAATCCGGCCGCAGGTCGTACCGCCCGGTTTGCACCGCGTCGGGGACGAAGACCGAAAGCGCACTCGAGCAGGTGCCGGTCGGGTCGCCGTGCTGCTGCGCGAAGGCGCTCAGCACGGTCGCCGGCCGGCCGTTGTAGGGGCGCGAGAGCGCCGCCATCGGCGTTGGGAAAGAGTTGTAGCCTAGCGCGGTGCAACCCTGGTGGAACTTGCGCGCGTAGCGCGTCGTCGGCATCGGTGGACAGGGGTAGCCCTTGCTGCGCGGCGACTCGAAGCTGTTCGCGCCCCCCTGGCCCGACACCCCAAAGGACCACTCGACCTTGGTGTAGTACGGCTCGAGGTCCGCGTAGGTGATCGGCCAGTCGACCAGCGTCGTGCCTGGCACCTCACCGACGATGGTGCGGAGTCGAAAGTCGTTCTCGGTGAACCGCGGCAGCCAGCCCTGCCAGTGGACCGTCCCCCCACCGACCATCTGGGGTACGGGGCAGAAGGGTTCGACGCGCGGCGCCTCGTCTTCCGACTCGCGGTAGGTACGCGGATTGAGCAGCGGGTCGGGCCACAGGTTGTAACGGTTCACGTTGGCGAGCTCGTCCCCGCCGAAGCTCTCACGCGTGCGCCAGGGTCCGCGCTCGAGCGCCACCACGCGCAGGCCGCGCTCGGTGAGGACCTTCGCGGTGGCCGCGCCCGAGGCGCCCGCCCCGATGATGCACACATTCGCGCGCTCCGGCTTGGTCTTATACGTCACGGCCGTCCTCCTCCCCCCACTCGAACTGCTCCTCGGCGAAGTAGGGGAGCGTCGTGTAGCGCCCTGCGTGCGTCTCGACCAGCGAGTCCGGCCCCGCGAAGCCGATCAGCCGCCAGCCGACATGATCTTTGTTCCCGCCATAGATCGGATCGGCGTAGAAGCCCTGGCGCGTATGCAGGCATAGCAGAGGGAAGAAGCCGAGATCGACCTCGGCGCTCGTCTGCTGGAGCGCGGGCTCGACCGGCGCCCAGGCGGCCGTGACCTGCGCCCGCTCCAGTCCCTCCTCGGCGAGACGCTCCGGCCGCTCCAGGTCGGTCAGGATGCGGTCCTGCTGCTCGTCGGTGAGCCGGGCAAAGTCGGCGCCGCACTGCGCCTGGCCCCTGCGATCCAATTCCGCGATGCCCTCGACATACGTCGCGCGTACGGTATCGATGCGCCGCTGCCAGGCCTCGGCGCGCTTGCCGTCGAGCGTCTCGAAGCCGCTGCCGTCGGGCTTGGCATAGACATAGTCGAGGCTGGAGAGGTAGCGGTCGAGGAACTCGATCGTCCCGGCCTCTCTGGCACCCGGCTGGTCGTCCGTCGGGATGATGCGCGCCATGGCAGCCTCTATCGTCTGCCGTTGATGCGGTGTGAAGAAGAGAGGCGCGGGCTGGTCGGCTGTATCCGTGGACATAAAGCGGCTGACCTCCTTTTCGCCTTTGCGCTCTGACAGGGTACTAGCCCTCGAGCAAGGGCTTGATGTAGTCATAGGCCTGGCGCGCGACCAGGTCGGGTTCGATGTCCCGACGATGGAACCCGATCTCCATCGTTAGGTACCCGTCGTAGCCGATCTCCTTGAGCGCCGCGACGAGCCCGACGAAGTCTCCGCGCCCCGTTCCGGGGGGGAGGCGATCGATGTCGGAGAGGTGGACATGGGCCAGATCCTGGCCCATCTGGTAGACGTAGTCGGTGGGGACTTCGTTGCGGTACATGACGTGAATCGTGTCGAACATTAGCTTGACGTTCGGCGCGCCGGCCTCGCGCATCATCTGGATCGCGTCGTCGGCACCCTCGACGAGGTTGGTGTCGACCGCCTGGGGCTCGATAACGAGCGTCACACCGCGGTCCGCGGCGATAGGGGCGATCTCCCGCAGCGCTGCTAGGCTCCACTCCCACGCTTGTTGGCGTGGCGTGCCGAAGATCTGCCATCCCGCGAGGTAGATGACCGTCTTGCCGCCCCACTCCGCGCACAGGTCGATCACCTTGCGGTACTGCTCGACCGTGTTGCGGCGTTCCTCGGGGAGCGGGGACGCGGCGTTGAAGCCTGGTCCGCCGCCGGGGGCTGGGAGCATACTGGACAAGGCGAGTCCATTGCCCTCCAGAACCTGCTTGATCCGCCGTCGCTGCTCCTTGTTCAGATAGTCGGGATAGGCGTGGGGGCTGGCGGCGCCGATCTCGAGCCCGTCGTACCCGACGCGGGCGATGCGCTTGATTGTTTCCTCGAGCGGATAGGCCGGAACCACGACCGGGAAACTGGAGTAGGCCCATGTGTTGAACGATAGCTTCATGGTCACGACTCATTCCTCCTTCTTCTGCGACAGACATTTGCTATGCGCTGACAGCTAACTGCTACTTGCTTAAAAGACGAAGACCGCCTTCTCCGTCTCCCGTTGGTCGAACATGCGGAAGGCATCGGGGGCTTGCTCGATGGAGAACCGATGGGTCACGAGTCGTTCAAGCGGCAGGGTGTGCCGCACGATGAAGCGCGCGATCTCGTCGTACTCATTGAGCGGGAAGTACCAGGCCCCGATGACGGTGAGCAGCTTGCGGATCAACTGGTTGCTCGGGTTGATCGTCGTTTCGCGCGACTCGCCGACGAAGGCCACGCGGCCGAACTTAGCCGCGCAGTTCAGCGCGGCGTTCTCGGCCACGGGATTGCCCGAGCAGTCGATCGCCACGTCGGCACCGATGCCGTCGGTGAGCGCGATGATGGACGCCACGGGGTCGTCGTTCTTGCTGTTGACGGTTTCATCCGCCCCTACGCCGCGCGCCAACTCAAGGCGTGCGTCGAGCACATCCACCGCGATGACCCGCGCGCCTCGCGCCTTGGCCACCATCACGCCTGCGGCACCCATGGGGCCGAGCCCGTAGACAACCACCGTATCCGCGCCGGAGACGTTCAGGCGCTTCTCGGCGTGGTAGAGCGTGCCGACGAGGTCGGTGGAGAGCGCGCCGGCCTCGTAGCTCATCTCGTCGGGCAGGCGTAGGCAATTGATGGCCGGGACCACGATGTACTCGGCGTCGCCTCCATTGATGTCGAAGCCGACACATGTCCACGAAGGGCACAGCATGCGATACCCACCCAGGCAATAACGGCAGTGGCCGCAGCCGATGGCAAGGTAGACCGCCACGCGGTCGCCCACCGCGACGTTGCCGACATCCGGGCCGACGGCCACGACCTGCCCGCACGGCTCGTGCCCTGGAATAATCCGCCCCGTCCCCGCCGAATCACCGCCGACGATGGGGTTCCCATAGTACAGGCTCATGTCGCTGCGGCAGATGGCCGACACCTTCATCTGGATCAGAACGTCACCGGTACCCGGCTGCGGGTCGGGCATGTCGGTAACCTGTACCTCCTTGTCGCCTGGAAGTAAGACAGCGCGCATGAATGGCTCCTTTCCGAGGTGGATGCGATTCCACCATACCTATGCCTACGACAAAACAAACATCCCACTCGTCACTCGTCACTCGCTACTCGTCACTTAACAGCGCCGAAGGTGAGACCTTGCACGATGCGCCGCCGCAAAATCAGCGTCATGACGAGGACGGGGGCGGCGATTACGGTGGACGCGGCCGTGAGGTCGCCCCACTGCGTGCCATACATACCAGTGAACTGGCTGATGCCGACCGGTGCCGTCTTGACGGTGGAGCGGGTCAGCGTCAGGGCGAAGAGGAACTCGTTCCACGAGAACAGGAAGCAGAGGATCCCTGCGGCGGCGAGGCCCGGCGCGATCAACGGCAGGATGATGCGCCGCACGATCGTGATATGGGACGAGCCGTCGATCAGGGCCGCCTCCTCGATCTCCTGGGGGATCTGCCGGACGAAGCTGCGCAACATCCAAATGATGATCGGCAGGTTGAACGCGGTATAGGGGATCACCAGGGCGGGATACGTGTCCATCAGCCCCAGTTGGCCCACGATGATGAACACGGGGATCGCGGACACCACCGGCGGGAACATGATCGTGGACAGGATCCAGTTGCCGACGAAGCGCCGTCCCCGGAAGCGCACGCGGGTGAGGGCATACGCGGCGGGCAAGCCGGCGGCCAAGGTCAGCAGCGTGGTGAGCGAGGCGACGACGAAGCTATGGGTGATGAGGGTCGCCATGGAGGCCGTGCCGTTGAGCGCGTCGTTATAGTTCTGCAGGGTCGGGGTGAACGCCCAGATCGGCGGGATGGCCTGGACCACGTCGGGCGGCTTGAAGGACGACAGGACCATCCAGAAGATCGGGAACAGCGCGGCGCACACATAGAACCACAGGATGAGGCGGGCGCCGACCGCCGCGCTCGCGCGTTGCAAAATCCGCGTGTTCACGACTCAGTCCTCCATGACATCGGTGTAGCGGGCGAACAACCGCAGCAATTGCCCGACGACGATCGCGAGCAGGATCAGGAAACAGACGCCGAGGGCCGAGGCCGCGCCCACGTTGAAATCCTGCAACGAAACGCGATAAATCAAGAGGTTGATCGTTTCCGTCGCCGTCCCGGGTCCGCCCCCCGTCAGCACCTGGATGATATCGAACGTCTTGAAGGCGTCGATCACACGCAGCAACAGCGCGATGGCGATGAACGGGCGCAGCAGGGGTAGCGTGATGTGGAGGAACGATTGCCACGCGTTGGCTCCATCCACGGCCGCCGCCTCGCGCGGCTCCTGCGGGATGCCCTGCAATCCCGCCAGGAGGATGAGCGCCACGAAGGGCGTCCACTGCCAGACGTTCAGGCCGATGAGGGCGATCCAGGACGTGGTCGGGTCGCTGAGCCACGCGATCGGCTGCGAGGTGATGTGCCAGGCTTGTAGGTAATAGCTCACCCAGCCGAAGTTCGGGTCGAGCAGCTCGCGAAAGATCAAGGCCGACACGGCGGGGGTCATGGCCATCGGCAGGATGATGAGCCCCGACAGTAGGTTGCTTTCGAGCATCTTCCGTGCCAGCAGCACGGCCAACACCAGCCCGAGGCCCAACTCGACCGCCACGGCCAGGATCACGAACAGGACAGTCACGCCGACGTCGTGCCATGTGTCGGGACTGCTCAGGATCTGTGCGTAGTTGCCGAGCCCGACGAAGCGGGCGGCGCTTGGGTTCATCAACTCCGTGTTGAACAAGCTACTGACGAAGATATAGATCGCGGGAGCGATCGTCAGGAGCAGCAGGATGATGAGGGCCGGGGCGAGCAGCCCCAGGCCCAGCGCTGCCTGCGATCGTCGACGCCTCGGGCGGCCGCGGACCGCGCTACGCGGCAGGGTTCGCTGTTGCGGAATAGCTTTCATCTTCTCTGTCTAGCGATAGCCTGCTTGACGCAACAGGGTCGTGACCTGCGTGGCCGCCGACTGCAACGCCGCCTTTGGCGTCGCGCTCCCCCTGGCCGCGTTATTGACCGCTACCCAGACGGCATGATCGATGTCGGCATAGTTCTTCAGGCGGGGACGCCCGACCCCCACACTGAGCGATTGCCCCAAGACCTTGTAGAACGAGCCGAACTTCTTGGTCGCCGGTTCGGTGAGCGCGGCCTGGTACACCGAATGGCGCGTCGGATGGAGTTGCGCCTGCAGCATCATCGTCTGCGCCGCCTGGCTGGTCAGCCACTCGATGCCACGGTACGCCCACTCCGTGTTCTTCGCATAAGGGTTGACGCTGAGCATCCAGGTCCCGAAGTGCGGACCGTACGTCGCCTGCTTCGGGACCATGGCGTAGTCGATCTGTCCCTTGACGTTCGCGTTGAGCGCCACGGTGTGGTAGTTCATGCTGATCGCCGTGAGCCCGGCGTCGAACGTCGACGCGGCGTCATCCCAACTGAAGGCCGTCACGCCAGGGGGCGTCACCTTGTATGTGTTGATGAGATCCACGTAATAGGTCAGCGCCGCGATGCCCTGGGGCGAATAGAAGACGGGCTGGAACGAGTCGTTGACGAGGTGGCCGTTGCCACCCCACGCCGCCAAGAGTGACTTAAAGTCATCCGTGGCCCAGTCGCCGTCGCCCGGCATAAGCGTCGTCCCGTACAGACGCTGGCTCGGCTGTGTGAAAAACTCGGCAACGCGCGTGAACTCGCTCCAGGTGGCGGGCACGCCCAGAGCCGTGCCGTATTTTTTCTTGAAAGCGATCTGATTCGCCGCACTGTCGAAGAGATCTTTGCGATACGACAGCGTGAACGCGTTCGCCTGGATGGGCAGGCCGAAGATGTCGAAACCGGCGCGCTTGATGGCCGCCACGTCGATCGCGCTCGCGTTGCCGAAATGCCGATAGGACTGCGACGGATGGTAGACCGCCATATCGTAGAAGACCTTGCTGATGAAGTCCGACAGGTCGAGGCGGCCGGTCGCGATGCGCTTGTTCGTGATGTACGAGCTCAACGGTTGAATCCTGTGCGTGAGCGCGGGCATCCATGGGGTGTCGACGATGATAATGTCGTAATAGGGGCTCGAGGACGCCAACTCCGCGAAGACCTTCTGCTGGAGCGCGTTGTAGGGCATCGAGTCAATCTGCAGCGTGACACCCAGGTCGCGCTTGAAGTCCGAGGACACCAGTTGCATCGCGGCCACGTCGGCTTCGACCCCAGTGTAGAGCATCCGGAGCGTGGACGGACGCGTGGCACGGGACCCCGTACTTGCTAAAACAACGGGCGCGGATGATGTCAGCGCAACCGCCGCAGCCGTCCCCAGACCAACCTTGATCGCCGCACCACGCGTGAGTTTTCCTTCAGACATGCCGTCACCTCCTGAGACTGCATCCATCGCCGGTCGTTTGTCATCTCCAACCACTTATGCAATGGATTACGTAATGGGTTAACATGACTATATAGGCGAAGCGCATTGTTGTCAAGGAGGTGCCGCACTGTCCGGCAAATGGATGCGAACAGGGAGTCGTTGCCTCGGAATTCTGCGTCCCCGCTTGAAGGCGGGTACACTTACAGTGATGCTGTCGCCGAACGATACACCGACCACCAGCCCACGGTCACCGCGCGAGGATTCCATCGCTCGGCCCGGTTGCCCCGGTCGTTGGGCAACGCTCGTGCGAGGATTTGTCCCATGTCTATCGCGGGCTGACCTTACTGTGGGGTATCCACATCGAACGCGTCGGCAACCGCATCATACCCACTAGTAGTCCGTCAAGCGAACTATGGACAGTTGCCGTCCCCTGTTGCACGGCGATTGAACTGTCAAGACGGCGCTTGACGGACTACTAGGCGCATGGAGTATCGTCGAGGGCGCGGCAACGGTGAGCCAGGTGATTAGCACTGGGAGAGAGCTATGGCAGGACACCTGCGGTGGGGGATACTGGGCACGGCGAATATTGCACTGGCCAAAGTCATCCCCGCGATTCAACGATCGTCGAATGGGACGGTTGTCGCGCTGGCCAGTCGCGACGAGGACAGGGGACGTACCGCAGCGACCAAACTCGGTATCGATCGCGCCTACAGCAGCTACGACGCTCTCCTCGACGATCCCGAGGTTGACGCTATCTACAATCCGCTCCCAAACGCGTTGCACGCGCAGTGGACGATTCGCGCCGCCGAGGCCGGCAAGGCGATCCTCTGTGAGAAGCCGTTGGCGCGCAACGCGGCTGAGGCTCGGCATATGGTGGAGGCTTGCGCGTCCCGTGGCGTACCGCTGATGGAAGCCTTTATGTATCGGCATCACCCCCAACATGCACGCGTGCGTGAGTTGGTGACCGCAGGCGCCATCGGCACGGTTAATGAGGTGCGGGCCGGCCTCTGCGTCCGTCTGATGGATCCACTAGAGCCCACCAATGTGCGCCTACAGCGGGATCTGGGTGGTGGCGCGCTCCTGGATATGGGCTGCTACGGCGTGAATGCGGCGCGTTTGGCCTTCGGTGAAGAGCCGCTACGAGCCTTGGCGTGGCGTGACTTTGACGATCGCTTCGGTGTGGATGTGGCCCTGGCCGGTGTGTTAGAGTTCCCTGGCCGCCGCGTCGCTACAGTCAGTTGCTCCTTCAAGGCTAGCTATCAAGGGTGGTACATGATTCTGGGTAGCGACGGCATCATCGAGGCGCCACGCGCCTTCATCCCAGGTTGGGACCAGTTGGCCAACGACGCGATCGTGACGATCTACGATCGAAACAACAACCGGCGCGAAGAGAGTTTTGCGCCGGTCGACCACTATCAATTGATGGTGGAGTCCTTTGCCTCCGCTGTCCTGAGGGGCGAACCAGTTCCGTATCCACCGACTGATGCTGTGTGCAACATGCGTGCCCTCGACGCGCTGGCCGATGCGGCGAACCGCGACAGCGCCGTCGCTGTCGAGTAGGTGCTTCGGGAGACAACAGGAGGACGGCAGGCGATCTCACGCGCGTGCCATGTGCGGTAGATACATCGGTGGATAGATGTAACGCGGGAATAGGACAAAGCAAGGAGGTAGTACGATGGCAAAGCCCCCAAGCGGCGTGCGACGACAGCAAAAGAGTGGCGAGACCGCGACCATGATCGACGTCGCACAGATGGCGAATGTCTCGACTGCGACTGTCTCGCACGTCATCAACAACTCGCGGTACGTCTCGGAGGAGACCCGGCAGAAGGTGCACGCGGCGATCGCGGCCTTGAATTACCGTGGCAACGGACTCGCCCGAATGCTGCGTAGCAATCAAACACAATCTATCGGACTCCTCATCTCCGATATCGCCAACCCGTTCTTCCCGGATGTCGTGCGCGGTGTCGAGGATGTAGCCAGCGCCCACGGCTACAGTGTCATCCTCTGCAACACGGACGAGAATGCCGATAAAGAGCGTCACTACCTCGACGTGCTGCTCGACAAACGGGTCGATGGCTTCGTCGTCACCCCGTCCGGCGGCAACCAGGAGTATTTCCAGGAGTTACTCACCGCGGGCGTCCCGATCAGTTTCGTCGATCGCTGGCTCCCCAGCATAGAGGTTGATACGGCCATGGTAAATAACGTTGAGGAGGCCCACCGGGCGGTGACCCATCTGATCGACCACGGTCATCGTCGGATCGCCGTTATGGTCGCCAGTCTCCAGTCAAGCGCTATCATGGAACGCGTAGAAGGGTATCACCGGGCGCTTGACGACGCCGGCATCCCTGTCCAGCCCGCATACGTGGCGGAGAGTAGGTCCAACATCGAGGCAGCGCGGACACAGGCCGCAGTACTCCTGACGCAGCGTCCCCGGCCGACCGCTATTTTCGGAACAAACAATCTGGTCACGATCGGGTGTATGCATGCTTTAGTCGAACAGGGCCTCCGGTGTCCAGAGGATGTGGCCGTCGTCGGGTTCGATGATTTCGCCTGGGCAGGGGCTTTCCATCCTGCTCTTACGACGGTGGCTCAACCGTCCTATGCTCTCGGTCAACGGGCGACCGAACTGCTCATGCAGCGCCTCACTCACACGCCTGATACAGCGGTCCCGGTGCGCAAGGAGGTGTTGCGAGCAACCTTGATGATCCGTGAGTCTTGCGGTAGTGAACTCGGAATCCGGGCTTTTGCCTGACCGTATGCGAAGGCATGCGAAACCGTTCGGGGGTCTCCCGACGAGTTGGTGAAAAGGAATACGACGTTTCACAGGTTCGTGTCGAATAGCTGAAGGCTTGGTGCGGACAGCCGCACGTAGCGGCCGGCCAGTGGCGCATGTCCGCAGGTTTCGACCATCATGAGCGACGTGTCGAGCCGAATGGTGCAGACATCCGTCGCTCCGGCCGGCTCGATCTGCTCAAGCAGGCCGTCCACAACGACGGTATCGTTCTCAAACGCTATGTGGCACCCCGTGCTGTCGCTCTCAACGATGGTGTCGCCCCACATGAGTATGTCGACGATCTCCAGTTCGGCCATATAGCGATGGCCGACGCGCGGGGCACGGCCGACCCAGGTCCCCTGCCCCTCACCGCAGGGCGTCGCGAAGGCGATGCGCGGATTGTGTTCCGTCGTCGTGAGCAACGCGTGGATCGTCACCTGCAATGTGTTCCCTCCCTGCATGCGCCTCATAGGCCGTCCGGCCAGCCGTGGCTTACGATGCTTGCACCACGCGATGCTCGAGCACATCGAACGTGCCGCGACCATACATACTGCGACGCACAAGCCGATGCACCTGCCCCTCGACGTGCCCATTGCTGTAGTGTAGCGTGAGCCCGGCGCGCACCGCCTCCCCGTCGTCCCGTAGCCCGCACGCGAACCTCTCCAGGCGGTCGATCCCGCTGGCCATGGCCTGCTCGATCCAGGCGTCGAGGCCCGCGCCCCAGCGCTCGTGCATCATCCGCACGAACCCTTGCGCCACGTCGTGGGCCGTGGCCACGGTGACCTCCCGCTGCCGCAGGCGCTCGACGTACAGCGCCTGCTCCGCGTCCAGGTAGTCCGGCCGCTGCACGCAGAGGAAGGCGACCTCCCGTGCCGAGGGGCCACGCGTGCTCGAGAGCATCGGGCGCTTCGCTGCCGCAGGCCGCGCCGGATGTCCCAGGCACCGCAGCGGCGTGGTGAAGCGCACCAGGCTGGCATAGGAGCCAGTATATCCCTGCGCCACGATCTCGTCGTAGAGGCGGGTGACCGTGTGGCAACCCTCCCGCCATCGTGCCAGCAGGTACGGCTCGTACGGCTCCAGCACGCGGATGCGGCGGCGCTGATGGGGACGCTTGCGCGCGGGCGGCGTCGTGCGCCGCAGGTAGCGATAGACCCCTTGGCGACTCAAGCCGACAGTGCGGGCGATGTCCGCGACGGCGACGCCCCGCTTCTGCAGCGCGTGGGCGGCCTCGTAGGCGGCAATGTGGGGCGTGTGCCGGGCCAGGCTCCGCTCCTCCATGCGCTGTGTCCACTGCTGCGGCCGATCCTTTGGCTTGCCGCGGTACATGCCGCCCGCCGTCGGCGCGATGGCCTCCTCCGGCGCTAACGCCGCCGCCACCTCGGCGGCCGCCTCTTTCAGGCTCCCCTTGCAGGCCAGGAGTACCTCCTTCAGGGCGTCGACGAGGTTGGCGACGATATGGAACCGATCGGCGACCTGGACGGCCTGCGGCGCGCCCCGTGCGATGGCATCGGTGCGAATGGAAGATAAGAGTTGCCGCTGCGGCAAGGTTCACCTTCCATTGTGCCGCCGTGAAAGGGAGCGTTAACCGGCCTGGCAGCGCATTACGCTGCCGACAGCGTGGTAGGGCGGCGTGAATCACGGCAAACTTCTCCTTCCGTATTGGAAATCGCGGCAACTTTCCCCTTCCGTTGCTGTGGACTGTAGGCTAACCGACCAGCGTAAGAAGCGGCAAGAAGTCGTTCCGATGGCGGCAAAGATCACAGTAAATCCGCAATCGGCGTAGAGGCCGGCGCGATCGCGGCAGACCACCTCTAACGTCGGCTGGGTCGCGAGCCAGGCGGCCGTCGTCTCGGCGCTGCGCGCGGGCAACAGGGCGGCGACACGGTGGCGCTCCAGGTCTTTCTCGGACTCCTTTCGTCTGACGCTCAATGACGGCTCAATTGACGTCTGCCCTCTACATTCATCCGCGCGTAAGCAACCATTTCGCGCTGTGCGCGATTGCGCCCGACCTGCACCTCTCGGTCTCACTCGCTAGCCGCGCTCATTCGATTCGAGGCGCATTCGGGCGTGCGGGGCCGTCGCCAACGGTGTTTTCGCTCGGGTCGCCTGCCTGACCGGTCATGAAAGCATTGCGCCGCACCCTTTCGACGCGCTTTTGAGGTACTTCAGGATACAGGACGTCGATCAGGGTCACCGCACTATGCTCAAAGAGATACAAGCCCGGTCTGGTGCGCCGTGTTCGCTGCTCTAGCCCTGGTGCTCATCATCGAGAACGTCAACGCGTGGCTGACTCCGACGCGCATGGTCGGTCAGGACGGTGAGACACCGCGCGTGGCCGTGCCGGTGGAGTGTCACACGATGTGGCTGGAGCAGGCGTTGCACGGTCACATGACCAATGCCTTGGCCCGGCGCGGCACCAGGATCGTGGGGGTAGGGTACGTCGTCGCGGTCGCCGCACGAGCCCGCGACGCGTCGCCTTGTCCGCGTGCGGGGTGCCCTCATATGATTGGGTAAGGGTGACGATAGCGCACGGCCCACCATCTTGCCGCCTCGGCGGCCGCAGATGGGGACGGACGGCGAGAAAGAGAGGAACATGATCACATAAATGGCTTGGCGAGCTAATCGCGATAGTAGTGTCTAAGTCTGTGCTTGGCGACGATCGACCCGCCGTTGGCGTTGAACCGTCGCCTCTTTATGCATGTGTCGGTACAGTGATCTGATCATGGGCGTATCGTGAGTGTGACGCGCGGATTGTGACGGCACGTCCAGACTCATCGATCCCATAGCATAGCTAATGAAGACCAATGGGCCGAGCGATTGGAGGGCATATATGACGGGTGAAGTGGTTAGGACTACCCTTTACTCATCTGCCCTCCCATAAGGTGAGAAGACAAGTACGGCCTCACGCCGCCTCCGGCTATCCTGGCCTCACCACGGGCGCATGAATGGCCGGTGTTCGCCCACGCCGATGGCCAGACGATACACCGCGCCACTCGTTCCTTCCGTCACATAGAGGTTGTCCTGCCAGAAACCAACGTTTGTTGGGGTGGACCCACCAGCAGGTAGGTTGGCAACGATCGTACCATCACAACCAATGACACGTACGACGCCGCCGTTGTAGTGCGCTACATACAGATTGCCGTCGGCACCGAACGCCATACCATCCGGACCCGCGTCATTCGTTCCAGCGGCGTCGGGCTCTCGGGCAGGACTCACGGTGGTCAGCGCGTCCATCTCCTCATGGCGATGATCCGCATCCAAACAGTAGCGATGCAGGATGCCGGTATGAGTTTCGGCTACAACCAGCACGCCTCCATCTGGGGTGACCGCAAGACCGTTGGGGAAAGCCAGCCCTGTGGCGATACGCCTGACCGCACCGTCAGACGCGACCGCATAGACCGACCCAATTTGCCGCGTGAGCGACGAGCCGGCGGGGTCTGTAAAGTATAGAGTGCCGTCGGGGCCGAAGCACAGGTCGTTTGGGCCGAGGAACGGTCTCCCCTCATACGCGTCGGCATACAAGGTCTCTTGCCCAGTAGCCGTCGAGAAGCGCAGGATGGCTTTGCGACCACAATCGGCTACGAAGAGGTCGCCACCTGGGCCGAAACGTGAGCCATTCGGTCTGCCGCCGGTACGGACCCATTCCTGCAATAGGCCGCCAGGCAGCATGCGCCACACCGCTCCGCCATCCACATCAACACAATACAGCGTGCCGTCACGGTCGAAGTTGAGACCTTCGGCAAAGATTAGTCCCTGCCCAACCAACACGGGCCTGGCGGTCGTGTTCATTGTTATCCTCCCTTTGCTACATTTTCATCGTCAGCGTGACGTCACCCCATGGCTATATGCGTCTAACGAGGACATTGACAGCCGGGCGTGTTCTGAGTATTATACTGTTACAGTGATGTGGTCACTCGAATATATGAACACAGGATGCATCCGCATGCGGGCGTTAGAGCGACAGGGGTTGGGCGAGCAGGTCGCGGAACACCTGCGTGAAATGATTGTCGAGGGCGAGATTGGGGTCGGCCAGACCCTCCCGCCCGAGCGTGAACTGGCGCGTCAGTTTGCCGTCAGTTCGACCGTCATTCGCGAGGCGCTGCGTACACTCAGTACCGGCGGCCTGATTGAGATACGGCATGGCGTTGGCTCGTTCGTCACCACTCCCGATCATTGGCGTACGGCCGAGCCAATCGCCACGCTTATTCGCAGCGGCCGGGCGGGTCTCCGACAGGTCATCGAGATACGCGCCATTATCGAGATCGAGATGAGCGGCCTCGCCGCCGAACGCCGCGACGAGGCGACGCTTCGCGCCCTAGACGATGCCCTTGCCCACATGGCGACGTCGACACACGATCCCGTGGTCCACGTTGCCGCCGATATGGACTTCCACCGCGCACTGGCCGCCGGCGCCAACAACCCGGTGCTGGCGCTGGTCTTGCGGCCGATTCTTGCGCCGATCCAGACCAGCATGCTGCGCGGTACCCACTTGCCCGCCGCCATGCACCAGGCGCTCCGTGAGCACGAACACATCAGAGAGGCCGTGGGAGCACGCGATGCGTCAGGCGCGCGTGCGGCCATGCGTGCGCACATGCACACAGCCGAGAACGAGATTGGCGCCTCACTCGGCGCGCTGGAACGACGGGGAAGCGGATAACGACTGAAACGTGCCGTCCTGACGTGAGCGGCGCACAACGCCCTCGTCTGGCGTGACCGACAGGGAGTGGGGTATGAGCATACAAGTCCGGACACCATTTCTTAGACCCCGGCACCGCCTCTCGGCGATGCGCCGCCGCGAAGCGTGGGCAGGCGTGCTATTCGCCTCGCCGGTCATCGTCGGTCTGCTCGCGTTGGCGTTGTATCCGGTGGCCGCCATGATCTTCTACAGCTTCACCGACTACAACATCCTGCAACCGCCCGTGTGGACTGGCCTAAACAATTACCAAGACATGTTCTCGAACGATCCCGAGTTCTGGACGAGCCTGGGCAACACCGTCTACTATGTCGCTATCTCTGTCCCGCTCGGTCTGGTCGTCAGCCTCCTCCTCGCGCTGCTCCTCAATCAGAAATTGCGCGCGGTCGCCGTCTTCCGGGCTCTCTTCTATCTACCCTCCGTGGTGCCGACGGTGGCTGGTACGCTCATCTGGGTCTGGATTCTCAATCCGCAGTACGGCATCATCAACCAGGCGCTCGGGTTCTTTGGTATTCAAGGCCCCAGTTGGTTGAGCGACGTCACCTGGTCCAAACCGGGGCTGATTTTGATGAGTTTGTGGAGTATCGGGCCGTCCGTCATCATCTTCCTCGCCGGCCTACAAGACGTGCCGCAGATCCTCTACGAGGCCGCGACCATCGATGGAGCGGGGGCGCGCCGACGCTTCTGGAGTGTCACGCTGCCGATGATCACGCCCACCCTGCTCTTCAACCTCGTCCTGGGTATCATCAATGCGTTTCAGATTTTCGCGCAGGCGTTCGTCTATAGCCAGACAGCGAACGGCGATGGACAGGGTGCGAGCGGCAATCCCGGTGAGAGCACCCTGATGTTCGTGATGTATCTGTACTCCAAAGCCTTCCGCGACTTTGATATGGGCTATGCCTGTGCGCTGGCGCTTGTCCTGTTCCTGATCATCCTGGCCTTGACGCTGCTGGTGCTGGCTACCTCGCGGCGCTGGGTGTACTACGAGGGGGCGCGATGAACAACACGCATCACTCTGCCACGTTACCGGAGCCCGCGGCCGGCGCCAGGCGCCGCGCTGCTCCACTGACCGGCCGCGTCCGGCGTGCGACCCTGGGGCGCCTCGTCACACTCGGCATCCTCTGCGTGGCTGTCGTCGCCATCCTGCTGCCGCTCTGGTGGATGTTCGCGACATCGCTCGAAAGCCTACCCGAGATTCTGACGCCGCCGCCACGCTGGATTCCATCCCACTGGCTCTGGGGTGACTACGCGGCGATGCTGAAGATCTTCCCCTTCGGCGCCTATCTACAAAACACGCTCATCTATGGCGTTCTGTACACGGCCGGAACGGTGGCATCATCCGCCATTTGCGCGTACAGCTTCGCGCGCTTGCGCTGGCCCGGACGCAACATCGTCTTCGTGCTCGTTCTGGCGACCATGATGATCCCTTTCCCGGCGACGATGGTACCGCTCTATCTCATCTTCCGCGCCATCAACTGGACCAACAGCCTCAAGCCGCTCATTGTCCCCAGCATCACGGCCAGCCCATTCTTCGTGTTCCTGTTGCGCCAGTTCTTCCTCACCATTCCCCTGGAGCTGACCGAGGCGGCGCTAATCGACGGGGCTGGCCATCTGCGCATTTTCCTGCGTGTCATCCTGCCCCTGAGCAAGCCGGCCTTGATCACCGCGACCGTCCTCAGTTTCGTCTACGCCTGGAACGATTTCCTGGGGCCACTGATCTACGTGACCGATCCGGCGCGACAGACGCTGGCTGTCGGGCTGCAGGCGCTCAGCGCCACCGGTTTCCACTCCGTCAACACCAACACACTGATGGCGGCGGCCATGCTCACGACGCTACCGATGCTGGTTATCTTCATCGGCGCCCAGCGGTATTTCGTCCAGGGCATCACGATGACGGGCATCAAGGGGTAAGAACGCCGCCCGGCGAATGACGCACGGACGAAAACGATAGAAAAGAGAGGAGGTGGCGATCGACGCATAACGGCAGATTTTTGTGGCGTGGAGTATCGCGCCAGAGTCTCATTCGGTCATTTCCCTGGTTATAGCAGTGACGCATAGCTCAGAAAGGGGCTGTTGTACATGACTCGCTCGATGGACACGTTCACGACCACCTCGCGGCGTGACTTTCTCAAGAAAACTGGCGTTGCGCTCGGCGTCGCCGCGCTGCCCGCACACCATCATCTGGTCACAACGCCCACGGCCAGTGGCCCGACCGTGTCCTACTGGCATCTCTGGACCGATGCGTTCTACGGCGGCCTGCAGGATAAGCTGACCGCCGCGTTCAACGCGACGAATCCCGGCTTCACGGTCAAGCCGTACCGCAATGCCGGCGGCGACCAAAAAGTTATCCTGTCCATCACCTCGGGCCAGCCCCCCGACGTGTGGATGATGCAGAGCGCACCCATCGACAAAGCTGTCATCGGGGCGCTGCAGCCGCTCGACAGCTATATCGCCTCGTCTAAGGTCATCCACCAGTCCGATTTTTTCTCCTCGACGTGGAACACCGGCGTCTTCCGCGGTCATGTGTACGCCATCCCGTACGACTTCGACACGGTCAGCCTCTATTGGAACAAAGACCTTTTGAAGAAGGCCGGCCTGGACCCGGAAACGCCGCCCGCAACATGGGACGAGCTACAACGCTACGCGGAGAAGCTCACCATCAAGGATAAGAAAGGGAACTTGACGCAGGTCGGCTTCTCGCCCACGTTGCTCGGTTTCACGACGGCCCAGGAGATGTGGGGCTGGGCTCTCGGCGGCCGCTACTGGGATTATGCCCAGACCAAGCCGACGCTGACCGACCCGGCCAATGTCAAGGCGCTGCAATGGGAGGTCGATTGGGTCAAGCATTTTGGCGGCGCCAAGCAACTCGATCGCTTCTCCGGCTCGCTCTCCTCGCTCTCCAACTTCTATGGGACGAAGGTCGCCATGTGGATGGCCGAATCGTACTACCTGTCCTATCTCTATAAGTACGTGCCGAGCGTCAAGCATATCGGCGTCGCGCCCTTCGGTGTGCCGCGCCCCGATACGCGCCATCCCTTTATCACCGGCAACGTGGACGGCAACATGATCGCTATTCCCACCGGCTCCAAAAATGCCGCGGCGGCCTGGAAGTTCATCGAGTGGACCTGCTCCACGGGCATCCGGCGCTGGGCCACGGCGGAAGGCGACCTCGGCGCACGCAAGGATACCATGAGCGTGCGGCCATCTTTCCTGCCGTCGAATCTGCAGAATGACTATCAGGTGTTTACCCATCTGCAGCCCGAGGCGCTGTACAACCAGGGCTCGCCAATCGACGGCGTCTACAACCAGGCCCTGACCAAGGCAATCTACGACGCCACCCACGGGACCGCCGCGCCGCTCGAGGCGCTGCAAACCGCGCAGAATACCTGCGAGCGCGCGCTACGCAAAGCGCTGCTCCATTTCCACTAGGAGAGAAGGAAAAAAGCATGACCAGCCCGGCAGCATCCCCCCTCGCGGCCCTCATGCCGCACGACTACCTGGACCTCACGGCCTCGCCCCTTGGTCCCGCGCTGCGGCGACAGGGTGTGGTGGCCGCCTGCGTGGACGACGCCGGGCTTGAAACGCTCGATTGGGCAACGGTGGGCGCCAACGGCCGCCCCGGCCGCCGTATCGTCGGTCGCCACCCCGGCGGCCTCATGATCGGCGTCGACATGGAACCGGACCCGGCGCACCAGGCCCTGGTGTGGCGCCTGGACCTGGCGCAGGACGACGCCGGGTCCGGCGCACGGCTACGCGACGTGTGCCCGCTCACCCTGGCACTCGACGGTACGGTCGCGCCGGACCCCGTTATCCTTACCTGGCTGGGCGGCGCCATGCAGTCGTTCTTCCCCCCCGACGCCGTGACACCGCAGCGACGGGTCGTCTATCCGCGCACGCCCGCCTACTACGGCGCCGGCCGCTTCGCGTTCGGTACGCGCGGCGGCCGCTCCAGCGACCAGTACATGCCGTATCTGTTACTAGCGGCCGGTGACGGCTCGGGGGGCCTGTGGTGCGCCATCGGTTGGAGCGGGCACTGGACGGCCCAGGCGGTCAAGCCGAAGGATAGCGCCGATCTGTGCCTCACCGTGCGCCTCGAACCGTGCGATCTGCGGCTGCCGCCCGGCACCCGACTCCAGGGGCCGAGCGTGGCGCTGGGGCTATACCGCGGCGACGAGGCCGCGGGCTGCAATGCCTTGCGGCGCTGGCTGCGTTCGCGCATGCCGGCGCTGCCGGGGGACGGGGATCTGGCCCACTTCAACACCTGGACAGCCATGGACGCCAACGTAGATGAGGCGCGGCTGCTCGACGCGGCCGACCGTGTCGCCGGCCAGGGTTTGCGCTACTTTATGCTCGATGCCGGATGGTATCCCTGTCCTCCCGATAACTTCAGCGGCGGCGTGGGGAACTGGCGCGTCGACACGGAGAAGTTTCCGCATGGCCTGGAGATCGTGGCCGCGCGCGTGCGCGCGAACGGTATGCGGATGGGCCTGTGGATCGAGCCCGAGCGAGCCCATCACACGTCGGAGATCGCGCGGCAGCACCCCGACTGGATACTGACCGTACCGGGTCGGGACCACTCGTTGGTCAACTTCGCGTTGCCGGCCGTGCGCGTGCACTTCCAGGATGTCATCGGCCAGTTAGTCCGGCGCCTGGATCTGCGCTGGCTCAAATGGGACTTCAACATGGATCCACTGCCGCACTGGCAAGCTGCTGGCGATGGCGGCCTAGCGCACCTGGGCCACATCGATGGTGTCTGGCAGACCTTCGACTGGCTCCGGCGCGCCTTCCCCGACCTCGTCATCGAGAACTGCGCCAGCGGCGGCAACCGGCTCGACTGGACCATCTTCAGCCGCTCGCACGTCAACTTCGCGAACGACCAGTACACGCAGCCGGACTGTATCCGCCGCATCATGGGACGCATGGCGGCCTTCCTGCCGTCCGACAGGCTCAACATGATCTATGGTCCCTATCAGCGGCGTGCGTACGGCGATGACGATTGGCAGGTCCTGCTGGGCAGCGCATTCGGCGTGAGCGAGCCCGTCGACAATTGGACGGATGGCTTCCGGCGCATGCTGCATCGCCACTTGGCGGTCCACGGAGCCGCATCCGGCGCGCAAGCCGGTGACTTCTACCGCCTGACGCCGGACACGCCGGACCTCCGCGCCTGGGAGGCCTGGCAGATGCACGATCCCGGCAGCGGATCAGGTGTGCTGGCCGTCTGGCGCTCGGGCGCGCCGGAAGCCGGGCTTGCCGTGCATCCTCATGGGTTGACGCCGTCACGCACGTATAGTGTCGGCAACCTATACGATCCGGCGGCCGAGCCGCGGATGATGTCCGGTCAGACGCTCCAGCACGGGCTGGACGTGTCGTTGCCGCCCGATGGCGCCGCCTTGTACGTGTATCGACCGTACAAGGAAAAGGGGGTTCGGTGAAAATTACAGAGGTCGAAGCGATTCCGTTGTGCCTGCCCGTGATCGACGACACGCGGGCCGACGGCACGCAGGATGCGCTGATTATCCGCGTGCATACCGACGAGGGGCTCGTCGGGCTGGGCGAGGTCGACTCCAGCCCGACCGTCGCCAAGGCGATCGTCGACGCGCCACCGAGCCATGCTATCGCGCGCGGCTTGCGCTCCATCGTGCTGGGCTGCGATCCCTTCGACGTGCAGATGCTCTGGCGCAAGATGGTCGAGGGCACCGTCTATTTTGGCCGCGCCGGCGCGGCCCTGCAGGCCATCGCGGGCGTCGACATGGCGCTCTGGGATATCGTGGGACAGGCCACGGGCCAACCCTTGCACAAGTTCCTGGGCGGCTCGTACCGCGACCAGGTGCGCGTCTATGCCAGCGCCATCATGCCGGATACCCCGGAGGAGGTGGGCGACCTGGTGCGACGGCACATCACCCAGGGCTACACGGCGATCAAGCTCGGTTGGGGACCGCTCGGCCGCGTCTCCGCGCGCCTCGATGTCGCGTTAGTCCGGGCGGCGCGCGAGGCGGCGGGGATGCACGACCTCATGATCGACATCGGCCTCGTCTGGGATGCCGCGCAGTCCATCAAGATGGCGCGACGCTTCGAGGAGTTCGACCTGTTCTGGCTCGAGGAGCCGCTCCCTCCGGACGACCTCAACGGCTACGCCCGTCTGGCCGACGCCGTGGATGTGCGCATCGCGGCGGGCGAGCAGGAGACGACGTATCAGGGCTTGGTCGCGCTGGCCGAGCACGGGCATGTGGATGTGCTGCAGCCGGACCTCGCCCGGGCCGGCGGCCTGACGCCCGCCGTGCGGATCGCCCAGTACGCCTACGATCGCAATATCCTGTGCGTGCCGCATGCGTTCTCCACGGGCATCCTCGTCGCCGCGTCGCTGCACTTCGTGGCCGCGATGCCGCGCGGCCAGCTCGCCGAGTTCACCGTCAGCGACAGCCCGATCGCACGCGATCTCCTGGTTGAGCCGTTTCAGATCGAGTCGGACGGCGCCGTGCGCGTGCCACAGGCGCCCGGTCTAGGCGTTGCGCTCGACGACAAGGTATTGCGCCACTACGCCCAGGGGCGTGTCATGGACCTGCCGGGACGACAGGTGTAGACCAACCACTCGTGCGTGAGCGGGCGAATGGGCGAGCGGGCGGGCGCGGCTGAGTTGCTCATAGCGGATGGCTGTGCTGCCCATATAGGCCCCCATAGTGGCATCAGGAAGGATGGCGCCCCACATGTTCTACGGCACCGACTACTACCCCGAGTTATGGCCACAGGCGCAGTGGCCGCGGGATCTCGATCTCATGGTCGCGGCCGGCCTCAACGTCGTGCGCGTCGGGGACCTCTGCTGGTCGACCATGGAACAGGAGCCCGGTCGCTACACGTTTGCGTGGCTCGATGACGCATTGGGATTGATCCAGGAACGCGGCATACGCGTGGTCATGTGTACGCCGACCGCGAGCCCTCCCCCCTGGCTGGTCGAGGAAGATCCCACCGTGATGCCGGTCGATGCGCAGGGCCGCCGTTTGTCGTACGGGAGCTGGGGCGCGCACTGCTATACCTCGCCGGCCCTGCGCGAGCGCACGCGCGGGATTGTCACGGCCATGGCGGAGCGCTACGGGCGGCATCCGGCCATCATCGCCTGGCAAATCGACAACGAGCTGGATGTCCACGGCAAGCCCTGCCATTGCGAACGCTGCAAGGCCGCGTTTCAGGGCTGGTTGCGTGTGCGCTACAGCAGCCTCGCCGCGCTCAACGATGCGTGGGGCACGGCCTGCTGGAGCCATATCTATACGTCCTGGGCGCAGATCCCAGCGCCACTGGATACGCTCGCCGTTAATGAACATAACCCCGGTCTGCGCCTCGACTTCCGGCGCTTCTCATCGGAGCAGGCCGTCGGCTACTATCGACTGCAGGCCGATATTCTGGGCCAACGCGCTCCCGGCCAGTGGCGGACCCATAATCTGCCGGGCCGCACGCTCGCGCTGGACGCGCAGCGCTTCGCGCCGGAGCTGGATGTCGTCGCGTGGGATAACTACCCCATCTGGACGAACGACCCGCACGCACATCCGGCGCTCACGCACGACATCGTGCGGGGCCTGAAGCGCAAGCCGTTCTGGATACTGGAGCAGCAGGTGGGCACGATGGACCACCGCCCCTACCGTGCGCCGCACCCGGGCATGCTACGACTGGCCCTCTTCCAGGCCGTCGCCCACGGCGCGGATGCCGTGCTCTGGTTCCTGTGGCAGACCTACCGCTCCGGTGCCGAACAATATATCGTGGGTCTGCGTGACCAGGCGGGGCGTACGACGCGCTTCTACGACGAACTGGCGGCAGCGGTGCGCGACCTTCGCGCCATCGAGCACATGCTCGATGGCTCCATCGTGCGCGCGCGGGTCGCCATACTTATCTCTTACGAGAGTCTCTGGGCGCTGGGTTTACAGCCGCATACGGTGGGCGATGCAAGCTCGTGGAGCTACGTCGAGGACTGCTACGGCCCGCTGTATCGCCGCAACATCCCCGTCGACGTTTTGGCCGTCGATGCCGATCTAACGGGGTATCGCGTCGTCGTAGTTCCGGCGCCGTACCTCGCCGATGAAGGCCTCGCCGCACGGCTCAGCGCCTATACGGCCGGCGGCGGCGTCCTGGTGGTCACGGTGCGCGCGGGCAGCAAAGGCGTCTCGAACCTCTGGCACGATGTGCCCGTGCCGGGTCCGCTGACGCGCCTACTCGGTGTGTCGGTGCGGGAATGGGACTCGCTTGACACCGGCGAGGAGCGCCAGGTTGACGTGACGTTACCGGGCGGCCGTCGAACCTGCCATGCGACCGACTGGTGCGAGATTCTCGACCCTGGCGATGCGACGCCGCTCGCGCGGTACCTCGACGGCTTTTATGCTGGACAGGTGGCCGCCGCAGCGCGGACGCATGGGGCGGGGCAAGTCCTATACGTTGGCGCACGCGGCGCCGAATTGCTGACCGCCGTGCTCGACTATGTTCTCGACCTGGCCGGCGTTCGATCGCTCCTGGCGGCGACCGAGGGCGTGGAGGTGGCGGCGCGCGAAGGCGACGGTCGCCGGCTCCTCTTTGTGCTGAATAACACCACGCGTGAGCAGATGGTTGATCTACCGACCGGATGCACAGATCCTGTCACCGCACAGCCGCTAGCGGGTCCATTGCATGTGGCGGCGTGGGATGCGCGCATCATATGCCAGGATCTCACGTTGCGGTGAGACACTAGGCAGACAAGGGGAGGGTAATACATGGACATGCTAGACGTTCAACCAACGACCACAGGGCAAAACATCCCCGATGATCTCTCCGAACTGCGACTAGATGGACGAGTTGCGCTGGTCACCGGAAGCGCCCGTGGTATTGGCCACGCGGTGGCCGAACTGCTCGGGTGCCGCGGCGCGGCGGTCGCCCTCTTCGATCGGGACGCCGCGGCGCTCCAGGAAAAGGCAACCACGTTCGCGGGCCACAACATCGATGTCCTGGCTTTGTGCGGAGACGTTAGCGCGTCCGGCGACTGCGACGCGGCTGTAGCCGCCTGCGTGCGGCGGTGGGGACGGCTTGACATCCTCGTGAACAGCGCCGGCGTGGGCGGGCGCAGTGCTCCCGCCTGGGAATTGAGCGATGACGACTGGCACAGGGTCCTCGACATCAACCTGAACGGCCTCTTCTACTTTTGCCGGGCCGCGATTCGTCAGATGCGTGTCCAGGACAGCGGCCGGATTGTGAACATCGCATCGATTGCCGGCAAAGACGGCAATCCGAACGCCTCACACTACTCGGCCTCCAAGGCCGCTGTCATTGGCTTGACAAAGAGCCTGGGGAAGGAATTGGCGACGAGCGGCGTTCTGGTCAATGCCATCGCCCCTGCGGTTATCGAAACCGACATCCTGAAGGAAGTCGGACCAGAGCATGTGGCGTACATGCGCTCAAAGATTCCCATGGAGCGTTTCGGCCAACCGACGGAAGTGGCCCGACTCGTCGGCTTCCTGGTCAGCGAGCACCTGACCTTCTCGACAGGCGCCGTCTACGACATCTCCGGGGGGCGTGCGACGTATTGACGCCGGTACAGGCATGACACAGCTCGCCCCGCAGGGGACGCACGCGCCGCATAGACTCGACCCGACGCGTCCGGGCGGCAAGCGGTATAGAGAGGGAGGAGGCATGTGAACAAACGAGCGCTGGTGACGGGAGCTGCGCATGGTATTGGCCGCGCGACGACGACCCTGTTGGTCAGGAGTGGATGGACGGTCGTGGCGATGGACCGCGACGCCCAGGGGCTGCAGCAGATACAGTCCGCGTTGGGAACACACGTCGAACCATACTGTCTCGATCTGGCTGACGTAACCGACGAGACGCACATCGACGTCGACGGTCCACTAGCCGCGATCGTCCATTGCGCGGCCGTTTTTCGCGCGACGGACTTCCTCACAGCGTCTTTTGCCGACTGGCACAAAGTCTTCGCGCTTGATTTCGAGGCGGCCTATATCCTCAATAAGCTCACCGCGCCTGCTATGATCGCTGGTGGGGGCGGCGCCATCGTCCATGTCACGAGCATTCACGCTTGGTTCTCGGAAAACGGGAGCACACACTATGATGCCGCCAAGGGCGCGCTGGGAGCCCTAACCAGGACGTTAGCTATCGAGTTGGCGCCTCATAACATCCGCGTGAATGCCGTTGCTCCAGGCTTTGTCAAGACCGGGATGTCCATTGTCGACGGTATCGACGAGTTGGAGACCGATTTTTTCAGGACGCACTATGTCGGGCGCAGGCGCATTCCCCTGGCGCGCCCGGCAAGCCCTGACGAGATCGCGGGGCCCATCGCCTTTCTCTTGAGTGATGCCGCGTCCTATATTACGGGCGCGACACTCGTCGTGGACGGCGGCCTAACGATTACCTTCTAATCATCGCGGGAAGGTGTCATGACTATGACTGTACATCAGCCTGTCGTCGTGCAGGGCAGACGGCTACGGGTCGTGGTCCTGCCGGAATGTGGCGGCAAGATACGGTCAATGAAGGACGACAGACACGAAATCCTCTGGCAAGATACCGACAGGTCCTGGCGAAATCGCTGCTACGGGGATCCTTACGATCTCCATAACGCCAGTGGATGGGACGAGTGTCTCCCGACTATTGACCCCTGTCCCCACCCGTCGCAGCCCTGGCAGGGTCTGGATGTGCCCGACCACGGCGAGCTCTGGCTCTTGCCCTGGGAGTGGGAATGGGAGGGAGAGGTGTTGCACACATGGGCTTATGGCGTTCGCTTCCCCTATCGCTTCGACCGCTGGCTCTACATCGGTCCGGGGGATGATGCGTTGACCGCCGACTATCGGATCGAGAATCTGGCGCCCTACCGCCAGCCTGTGCTGTGGTCCGCGCACGTATTGTGCGCGTGCGCGCCGGACGATGATGTCCTGTTGCCAGCAGGCGTCAGCATTCTGGTTGACTATTCGGCCGGTGAGCGCCTGCAGACAGGTCTTGAGTACGCGGCGTGGCCGCACAGCGCGACCTCTGAGGGAGGGGTCGTGGATCTCAGCCACATTCCTGGCCCAGACATGGGAGTCGCCGAGAAACTCTTTACCAATCGGCTCACACGGGGCTGGGCTGCGCTCTATCGGCCAGTAACAGGGCGATACGTCGTGCTCTCATGGGATGCCTCGAAGGCGCCCTATGTCGGTATCTGGCTGAATGCCGGGGGGTGGCGGGCTGATGCTCCGGCCTATCATATCGGCCTTGAGCCATCGACCGGCTATCCCGACAGGCTGGACCGAGCAGTAGCAGAGGGAGAATACATGGACCTGGGGCCACGAGAAAAGCGCTGTTGGAGCGTGACCTTACGCACCGGCATCGTCGCCTCGAAAGATATGATTCCCGGCGTAGGCTGACGAGTAAGGGCTGTCCGAGAGTGCGTCTTTGACATTGGGATAGTGCTTGCATGTGGCATGCACTGCCATCGCTGGCCCCACGACAGCGACAACAAACGCGCTTCAGCCGTTTAGATACAGATCAACACCGGTCGCCACGAGGCAGTGCTAGCCCCTCTTAGCGCGCACCACTGTCAGTGACGCGCTCTCGGACAGCCGGATCGGCCGCGCCTGTGCTCTTGCCTGCGCGGCCGCCGGGGTCGACATCGTACGCGGAGTGCGCGACGATAGGTGCGGTGGCGGATGTGGTGACAGAGATCCAGAGGCTTGGGTGCCAGGTACTGCCGGTCACCCTGGACATCACGCGGCATCCCCCTATTGACGCCTCCGTTGCCGCACACTGCGCCACAGGTTGACGGATGTCGATCCATTAAGGTGTCCCTTCACCGCGAACGATGAAATAGTTGCGCCGTGTCCGTTCGGATCGAAGAAGGGCTAGTAGTCCGTCAAGCGTCTTCTTGACAGTAGGTGTTGCAATGGGGCATCCTCAGTCGTCGTGGCATGGGCATAGGACGGAGGATGTCTGGTGAATAAGAAGTATATCGTGACGCTGACCGCGGAGGAGCGGGTCAGGCTAGAGGAGTTGACCCGCACCGGGAAAGCGGCGGCGCGCAAAATAGCGCACGCGCGCATCCTGCTCAAGGCGGATGTGGCGGAGGGCGGCCCTGGTTGGCCGGACGAGCACATCGCTGCGGCGCTGGATGTGAGCACGAGCACGGTGCGCCGCATCCGGCTGCTCTTTGTAGAAGAGGGGCTTGACCTGGCGCTCAACCCGCGCCCGGCCCAGCGGGTGTACCCGACCAAGCTCGACGGGGCCGGCGAGGCGCACCTGATCGCGCTCACCTGCGGCACGGCCCCGGAGGGACGGGCACGTTGGAGTCTGCGTCTGCTCGCCGACCGCTGCGTCGCGCTCGGGTATGTCGAGGCGGTGTCCCACGAGACCGTGCGCCAGACGCTCAAAAAAACGAATTGCAGCCGTGGCTGAAGGATTGCTGGTGCATCCCGCCGCAGGCGAGCGGGGCCTTTGTGGCCCAGATGGAGGAGGTGCTCGACGTGTACCAGTTGCCCGAGGACCCGGACTGCCCGCTGGTCTGTATGGACGAAGCCAGCAAGCAATTGGTCGGCAAGACGCGCGCGCCCCTGCCCCTGCGCCCTGGCGACGTCGCCCATGAAGACTATGAGTACGTCCGCAACGGGGTCGCCACCCTGTTCATGTTCTTCGCGCCCCTGCATGGCTGGCGCCATGTGACGGTGACGGAGCGTCGCACGCGCGTCGACTGGGCGTACGCCATGCGCGACCTGGTCGATGTCTATTTCCCCACGGCCACGACGATCCGCGTGGTCTCCGACAACCTGAACACGCACGACCCTGGGTCGCTGTACGAGGCCTTCGCGCCAGAGGAAGCGCGGCGCATCCTGGATCGGCTGGAGTTGCACCGCACGCCCAAGCACGGCAGTTGGCTCAACATGGCCGAGATCGAGCTCAGTGTGCTCGGCCGGCAATGCCTCGATCGGCGCATCCCCGACCACGACACGCTGGCGCGGGAGGTCGCGGCCTGGGAAGCGCCGCGCAACGATGCCGCAGCCGCCATGGACTGGCGCTTCACGACCGTCGATGCGCGCATCAAACTGAAGCATCTCTATCCCGTCACGACACTGCCGGCTCAGGCCACCGCACCAGCCAGCCTGATCCAGGCCACTGACCAGGTCGCCTAACAGGCCAACCCTTTGGAATCGTCTACTGTTCATAGTTCGCTTGACAGACTACTAGGTCGTGGGCCAGGGTGAAATGTACACCCGTATCCGTCGCGGTAGACTCGGACCGTGCATAAGGGCGTGGAGGATGGGGCCATCGAGTGACTACGCTACCCTGAAACGTATCGTATCAGGAGGGTCTGCCCATGTCCCTGTCCCCCGCTAGCGCCCTTGTCCCTTATCTCGGCACCGTCGACGACGGCCTGAACCCGTGGCTGCGCCTCCACCCGTCAGAGCGTCGTCGCCTCGCTATGCAGGCCGCGCATGAGCGAAACGCCCCCGCGCTCTGGGGCTTGACCGCAGCGTGGCTGTGCGCCGACCCGCGCCGTGGACCCGCCGCTGCCGGCACGACCAAGAACTACCGGACCGGCTTGCGCCATCTCCTGGATGCGTGGGGCCAGGAGGACCTGTTGCGCCCCGCCCCCGACGCGGCGGCGGCCTACGTGCGTGCGCTGGAGCGACGCGGTCTCGCACCGGGCACGATCGCCAACCGCCTGGCCACGGCACGTGGCCTCTATGCTGCTTTACGGTGGGCGCGTGCTGTCTTGGCCGACCCGTTTGAGGGCGTGCACGCTCCGCGCGATCCGACCCCGCCTTGAGAGAAGCGTCTGCCCTATGACGACGACGAGGTCGCCGCGCTCACACAGGCGGCGACCGACCCGCACGACCGCGTGTTAGTGCTGCTGGGAGCACACGCGGGCCTGCGCGCGGGCGAGTGCGTGGCCCTGCGCTGGGAGGATGTGCGCCCAGGACGACGCGACCTGACGGTGCGACGGGGTAAAGGCGGGGCGGCGCGGACGGTGGCGATGAGCGCGACGCTAGCGCGGGCGCTGCAGGTGTTGCCGCGCCGGTCGGATGGCTACGTGCTGCCCTATCGCGCGTCGGTGAGCGCGTGGCGGCACATCCAGGCGCTCTGCGTGGCCGCAGATGTCGCACCGAAGGGGGTGCATTCGTTGCGGCACCACTCGCATCAAGCTAATCCTGCCAAGGCGGGCTCAAGGAGGAGTTGATAGGTGTTAGGCTTCTTTTTGCGGCGGTTGAGGCGGCAGCCGGCCGCGACGGAGCGCTGGACGACCGTGAGCATG
>JAABUO010001172.1_pt1 | contig 36415 bp, 23 predicted proteins | sample 5559291 | NCBI WGS metagenome assembly JAABUO01 (sample SAMN10711878, study PRJNA513372) | rock metagenome | isolation source: Antarctica rocks | place: Antarctica: Victoria Land, Finger Mt sud
GCAGAAGGCGCTTGGACACGGGACAGCATGAACTCCGAGGTGTTCATGCTATGTGCCCCTGCGCACCCGCGACTGCGACGACCTGCACCGAGCCTGCGGATGAGCCAATATTGAACGCCGATTGACAGGTGGAACGCGCCCGCGCCGCCAACCCCACCCTTTCCGCCGGCAACGCAGCGATCGACGCCGCCCGCGGACGGAGCGCCCTGGCCGACAAGGCCCTGTACCCGGACGTGACGGTCGGCGCGGGCCCGCTGTTCCAGACCAACAACCGGCCGGTCGGCTTCTCGGCGACGGTCGGGCTCAACGTACCGCTGCCCTGGGGCCGCGAGGCCGCCGGGCAGCGGGAGGCGGCCGCCCAGCTTGGCGCGACGCAGCAGCGCTACGATGCCACCCGGCTGGAGATCGAGGGTGCCCTGGGCGAGGCGATCGCCAGGCTGCGGGCGGCCCACACGACGGAGGCGCTCCTGCGGCAGGAGGCCGTGCCGCAGGCCCGCGCGGCGTTCCAGACGGTCCTGGCCGGCTACGGCCAGGGCAAGGGCGACCTGACGGCCGCGATCGGCGCCGAACACCGGACGCACGACGTGGAGCTTCGGCTGCTGCAGGCGCAGCTCGACGAGCAGGTCGAGCTTGCCGCGATCGAACGCCTGATTGGAGGTGACCTGTGATGCGCCTGATGCGCCTGGCCGCTGCGGCGGCCATCTGTCTTGCCGGGGTCGGCATCGCTCGTGCGGACGCTCGTGCAGACGGGGCCGCGCGGCGTCCGCTGTTCTACCAGGACCCGGACGGCAAGCCTTTCTATGCGTCCGGCCCCCGGAAGACGGCGGACGGACGCGACTACCGGCCGGTGTTCGAGGACGGCCCTGCCGCCCAGGCCGCCGCGGAACCGAAGCCTGTGTCCAATCCGGCGGCCGTCGATCACGCCGTCCTCTACTACCGCAATCCCATGGGCCTGCCGGACACCTCGCCCAGGCCCAAGAACGACCCGATGGGCATGGCCTACATCCCCGTCTATGCCGACGAGGCAAGCCAAGGCGACGCGCCCGGCACCGTCAGCATCTCGCCGGGCCGCCTGCAAACCTTGGGCGTGCGGACCGAAGCGGCGGAGATGCGGCCCTCGGCCGCACGCAGCGTTCGCGCGACCGGAACCCTCCAGTTCGACGAGCGGCGCCTGGTGACGGTCACGACGCGGGTGCCAGGCTGGGTCGAGCGCCTGGCGGTGGCCGCCACCGGCGATCCGGTGAAGCGCGGCCAGGTGCTGGCAGAAATCTACTCGCCCGACATGGTGGCCTCGGAGGAGGAGGAGTACCTGATCGCGGCGCGAATGGGCAGCGTCATGGGCGCCGCATCGGTGCAGCGCCTGCATGCCCTCGACATACCGGAAGAGGAGATCGCACGCCTGCGCCGGTCGGGACGGTCCGTCCGGCGCATTCCGGTCACGGCCCGGGCCGATGGCGTGGTGATCGACAAGCCGGTGCAGGAGGGCATGCGGGTGGATGCCGGCGAGGCGCTGTACAGAACCGCGGACCTGTCCGAGCTGTGGCTGATCGCGCAGGTGCAGGAGCAGGACCTGGGCGCGATACGGCCCGGACAGGCGGTGCAGGCGACGTTCGTCGCGTTCCCCGGCCGGATCTTCAAGGGCCGCGTCGACTTCGTCTATCCGACGCTGTCGGCCGAGACGCGGACCGCGCGCGTGCGCATCGTGCTCCCCAATCCCGACGGGGCGCTGCGCGCTGCGATGTATGCCGACGTGCAGATCGACGCCGCGGCGGGCGGCGCGCCGGTGCTGGCGGTGCCGAATTCCGCCGTGCTCGACACCGGCACGCGACAGGTCGTCCTGGTGAGCGCCGGGACCGGCAGGTTCGAGCCGCGGCCGGTCCACCTCGGCATCCACGGCGACGACTGGGTGCAGGTGCTCGACGGCATCAGGCCCGGCGACCGCGTTGTGGTCGGCGCCAACTTCCTGATCGACGCGGAGAGCAACCTGCGTGCCGCGCTGCAAGGCTTCGCGGGTGGCGCGAGGCCCGAATCCACCCAGCCCGGACCCACCCAGTCGAAAGCCACCCCATGATCGGCCGCCTCATCGAGCTGTGCGCCCGCAACAAGGTATTGGTGCTGCTCGCCACGCTGATCGCGGTGGGCGTTGGCGTCTGGTCCATTGCCAACACGCCCTTGGACGCTTTGCCCGACCTCTCGGATACCCAGGTCATCGTCTATACCGAGTACCCCGGACAAGCCCCACAGGTGGTCGAGGACCAGGTCACCTATCCGCTGGCCACGGCGCTGCTCGCGGTGCCACACGCCAAGGTCGTGCGCGGCTTCTCCGATTTTGGGTTGTCCTTCGTCTATGTCGTGTTCGACGACGGCACCGACCTGTACTGGGCGCGCTCGCGGGTGCTGGAGTACCTGAACTTCGCGGCGAAGCGGCTTCCCGCCGGGGTTTCGCCCGCCCTCGGGCCGGATGCCAGCGGTGTCGGCTGGGTCTACCAGTACGTCGTGCTCGGGGCGCAGCGCACGCTGGCCGAGCTGCGCTCCATCCAGGACTGGATCGTGCGCTACGACCTGGTCACGGCGAAAGGCGTGGCCGAGGTCGCGAGCGTCGGCGGCTTCGAGAAGCAGTACCAGGTCGTCGTCGATCCGAGGAAGCTGCAGGCCTTCGGCATTCCCCTCGACCGGGTGTCCGACGCGATCCGCGCCAGCAACAACGACGTGGGCGGCCGCACGATCGAGATGAGCGAGACCGAGTACATGGTCCGCGGCCGCGGCTACCTGCGCACCATGGCCGATCTCGGCGACGTCGTGCTGAAGGCGGACCCGGGCGGCTCCGGCACGCCCGTGCTGCTGAAGGACGTGGCCCGCGTCGAGCTCGGTCCCGAGGAGCGGCGCGGCATCGCCGAGATGAACGGCACCGGCGAGGTGGTCGGCGGCATCGCCCTCAAGCGCGACGGCGCCGACGCGCTCACCACGATCGGCAACATCAAGCGCAAGCTGGAGGAGCTGAAGCCGGGCCTTCCGGAGGGCGTGTCGATCGAGCCGGTCTATGACCGCTCGCAGCTCATCGACAGCGCCATCCACACGCTCAGGCACACCCTCGTCGAGGAGAGCCTGATCGTGGCCGTGGTCTGCGTCGTCTTCCTGCTGCATGTCCGCAGTGCGCTGGTCGCCATCCTCACGCTGCCGATCGGCGTGCTGGCGGCGTTCGCCGGGATGCACGCGCTCGGGATCGGCTCGAACATCATGAGCCTGGGCGGCATCGCGATCGCGCTCGGCGCGATGGTGGACGCGGCGATCGTGATGATCGAGAACGCCCACAAGCACGTCGAGCGCCTGGCGCCGGGCGAGCCGCGCGGTCCGGCGCTGATCGCGGCGGCCCAGGAGGTCGGGCCCGCGCTGTTCTTCAGCCTGCTGGTGATCGTCGCGGCGTTCCTGCCGGTGTTCGCGCTGGAGGACCAGGAGGGGAGACTGTTCAAGCCGCTGGCCTACACCAAGACCTTCGCCATGGCGGCCGGGGCGCTGCTGTCGGTGACGCTGGTGCCGGTGCTGATGCTGTTCTTCGTGAGGGGGCGGATCGTCCCGGAGGCGAGGAACCCGATCAACCGGGCGCTCATCTGGGCCTATCGCCCGGTGATCCGCCTGGTGCTCCGGGTCCCGGTGCTGGTCGTGCTCGCCGCCATCGCCATCCTGGGCGCCACGGCCTGGCCGGCCTCGCAGCTCGGCAGCGAGTTCATGCCGAGCCTGAACAAGGGCACGCTGCTGTTCATGCCGGTGACGCTGCCGGGCCTGTCTGTGACCAGGGCGGCGGAACTGCTGCAGACCCAGGACCGCATCATCAAGTCATTCCCCGAGGTCGCCTCGGTGTTCGGCAAGGCCGGGCGCGCGATGACCGCGACCGATCCGGCGCCGGTCGAGATGAGCGAGACGGTGATCAACCTGAAGCCGCCGGCCGAGTGGCCCGCCGGCAAGACCCTCGGCCAGCTCGTCGCCGAGATGAACGCCACCCTGCAGCTTCCCGGCGTCAGCAACGCCTGGACCATGCCGATCAAGGCGCGCATCGACATGCTCTCGACCGGCATCCGCACCCCGGTCGGCGTCAAGGTGTTCGGGCCCGACCTGCACGAGCTGGAGCGCCTGGCCACCGAGGTCGAGCGCGTCGTCCACGACGTGCCCGGCACCACGAGCGCCTTCGCGGAGCGCCTGGAAGGCGGTCACTACGTCGAGATCGAGCCGGACCGCGAGGCCGCCGCCCGCTACGGCCTGTCGGTCGAGGACGTGCAAAAGGTGGTCGCGACCGCGCTCGGCGGCGGGACGGTCACCACCACCGTGGAGGGCCGGGAGCGCTACGGCGTCAACGTCCGCTACCCCCGCGGGCTGCGCGACGACCCGCAGGCCATCGCGAGTCAGGTCCTCGTGCCCACGATGGGCGGCGCCATGGTCCCGCTCGGCCAGGTCGCCGGCATCCGCGTCACCACCGGCCCGCCCAGCATCCGCACGGAGAACGCGCAGCCTGTGGCCTACGTCTACGTCGACCTGCAGGGGCGCGATCTCGGGGGGTACGTCGCCGAGGCATCCCGCAAGGTCGCGGACCAGGTCAGGATGCCGCCGGGCTACCACATCGAGTGGAGCGGCCAGTTCGAGTACCTGCAGCGCGCCGAGGCCAAGCTCGAGGTGGTCGTGCCGGCGACCCTGGTCGTCATCATGGTGCTGCTGTTCCTCAACTTCGGGCGGCTCACCGAGACCTTCATCGTCATGCTGTCCGTGCCATTCGCACTTGTCGGCGGCGCCTGGCTGATGTGGGGGCTGGGCTACAACATGAGCGTGGCCGTCGCGGTCGGCTTCATCGCGCTGGCCGGCGTCGCGGCGGAAACCGGCGTGGTGATGCTGATCTACCTCGACCACGCCCTCGTCGAGACAAGGCGGAAGCGCCTTCTCGAAGGCGTCCCCCTTGTCCGCAGCGACCTGCAGGCGGCCATCATGCACGGCGCCGTGGAACGCGTGCGGCCCAAGATGATGACCGTGGTCGCGATCATGGCCGGGCTGCTGCCGATCCTCTGGAGCACCGGAACCGGTTCCGAGGTCATGCGGCGCATCGCCGTGCCGATGGTCGGCGGGATGGTGTCGTCCACCCTGCTCACCCTGCTCGTCATCCCCGCGATCTACACGATCATCAAGGGATGGCGGCTGCCTCGCCGCGTCGAAGCGCGTGCGCCCGCCGGCAAGCGGGCGACGATCCCGGCCGAGTGATACCAACGGCCCCTGGGTGTGACCGGCCAGGCAGGCAAGGGCGAGGCTCTACCTTCAGGCATGGGGCTCAAACTCCGCCAAAGGCAAGCCTTTGGAATCCGCGTCTCAAGTCAAGGGATCAAAGGGCCGGGTAGTGGGTCAGTTTAAAACCGGCTCGCCGGCAGTCAGGCAGCAAGCAAGGCTGGGCTCTGCCCAGACCCGCCAAAGGCCCCCTCCTTCAAGCATGGGGCCAATGGATACCGATTTGCTGAAGCAAGTGGATTCCAAAGGCTCGCCTTTGGCGGAGTTTGAGGCAGAGCCTCAACCTTGCTTGCTTCCTGCATCCGTCTTACCGCCTACGGCAACCCCGAAGCAAACTGACCCACTACCAAGGGCCGTCGGCCCTTTGCGGGTCCGGGCGGAGCCCGGCCTTGCCTGCTTCCTGGCGGCCCTGCCGCCGGCGCGATCTAGACCGACCCACCACCTAGCCCACGGGAGGAGCCGAGCCGGCTCGCCGCCGGCTTCCGGTCGTGCGTCCTAAACCGGCGGCGGGTTGCGCTCCGCGAAGCCGCGCTGGTGCCAGTAGGGGTAGATCGGCGTGGTGGCGCTGGCCGCGTCGAGGGTCGCGACCTGCTCGGCGGTCAGCGTCCAACCGACGGCGCCGAGGTTCTGGCGAAGCTGCTCCTCGTTGCGGGCGCCGACGATGACGTTGGCGACGCTGGGACGGCCGAGCAGCCAGTTCAGCGCGACCTGGGTGACGGTCCTGCCGGTCTGCCCGGCGACGGCGTCCAGAGCGTCGGTGACGCGGAACAGCGCCTCGTCGGCGATCTGCGGGCCGCCCTCGGCCCCGGTGGGCTGGTGCAGGCGGCTGCCCGGGGGAGACGGCTTGTTGCGGCCCAGCTTCCCGGTCAAGCGGCCCCAGCCGAGTGGGCTCCAGACCACCGCGCCGACCTTCTGGTCCAAGGCCAGCGGCATCAGCTCCCACTCGTACTCGCGGCCGATCAGGGAGTAGTAGGCCTGGTGGGCGACGTAGCGGGGCAGGTTGTAGCGCTCGGACACCGCGAGCGACTTCATCAGGTGCCAGCCGGAGAAGTTCGAGCAGCCGACGTAGCGGATCTTCCCCGCGCGGACGAGGTCGTCGAGCGCGCCGAGGGTTTCCTCGGGCGGCGTCAGCGCGTCGAAACCGTGGAGCTGGAACAGGTCGATGTGGTCGGTGTCGAGGCGGCGCAAGGCGGCCTCGCAGGCGCGGATCAGGTGGAAGCGCGAGGAGCCGACGGCGTTGGGGTCGTCGCCGGCGCGGAAGGTGGCCTTGGTGGAGATCAGCACGTTGTTGCGGCGGCCGCGGATCGCGGCGCCGAGGATCTCCTCGGCGGCGCCCGCGGAGTAGATGTCGGCGCTGTCGAACAGGGTGAGGCCGTGCTCGAGGCAGATGTCGACGAGGCGGGTGGCCTCGGCGACGTCGGTGCTGCCCCAGGCGCCGAAGAACTCGCCGCGTCCGCCGAAGGTGCCGGTGCCGAGGCTCAGCACGGGGACGCTGAAGCCGGAGCCGCCGAGGCGACGGTGTTCCATGGTGACTCTCCTCTGCGCGCGGGCAGGGCTGCGCGTTGACGACCCGGGTGATGCAACGCGCCGGGACGGCGATGGTGGCCGGGGGGCAGGAGGCTGCGGAGCGGGAGGCTCTGGAAGCGGAAGGCTTCGGGAACGGGTGAACCCGGTGGCTTGCCGCAAGATAGTCCGGTTCGGAACCGGGGCTGGTTGGGACGGCATGGGTCTGGTCGCGGATGGAGCGGGGGAGGCAAAGGCGTGTGCGAACCCCAGGCGCAGTTCATGGTTGCATTAGATCTCTCAGAACCGCTGGAATGATGCCCAGGATTGTAAAATACCGTGATTTTTCGTCATCTCTCTTTTTTTGCGCCGCTCCTCGGTTGTGTCGCGGCCGCGACTCGGGTATCAGCGTGAGGAACGCAACGGTGCCGGGCCGGGCGCAGCCACCTGGCCGCGAGCCGCCGGTTCCCGGCTCGGCAAGGCGGCTGCCGACCAGGGTCATGCCCGGCGGCGGACGGGCGAGGCGTCGCAAGAGACCGGCCCGGGTCGCGTGCGCGAAGGCGGCGCGGAGCGCCGGAGAGATCGACGGGCGGCCAGCGACAGGCGGGCCGGATGCCGTTGCAACATTCCGGCCGCCCGCGAGGCGGACCGGGCCACCACGAGGAATGTCATGAGCGGCACAGGCACCACGACTGCGACCGGCGGCCCCGTCGCCCAGGTCTCCACCCCCGGCACCTACACGGTGCAGGCGGCCACCGCCTTCGCGGCAGGGCTCGGCGTCAACGTCGCCACGGTGGCCGGCACGGTCACGGGCACGCAGCTCACCGATCTGGGCCTGGTCGACGTGCGCACCACGGTGACCACCGCCGCCCAGGAGAGCACGCTGGCGTCGCTCGCGGCCGGGGGCATCAAGTTCGACCTGGTGCTGGCGCCGGGGCAGACGGTGGCCCAGTTCATGGGCTTTGCCGACGCGATCAATGGCACCACCCTGACCACCGCCGGCTCCGGCACCGCGACCGTGTCGCACTCGGTGATCGCGGTGGAAGGGCCGGACCTCACCACCGCGGCGTCCGTGGCCGCCTACACCTACACGATCGCCGGCAACACGACCGACACGTTCGCGGCCGCGGGCGGGACGGCGACCGGCGTCTCCGGCGGCGACTACGCCACGGTGGAGCTGTTCCAGGCGGCGACCGACCGCAGCAGCAGCAATCCCAGCAACACCGGCACTTCCAACACCGGCACCACCAGCGCCGCCTACAGCGCGGCCAACAGCGCCACCGCGATCGCCGGCGTCGTGGTGCTGCCCTACAGCACGACCGGGACCGTGCCCTCGGGCAGCACCGTCGGCTCCTACGTGAGCGCGCTCAACCTCAACCTCGGCAGCGCGCCGGTGGGCGAGCCCGACAGCGCGGCGCTCACCGCCGCGGACCAGACGGCGGCCACGATCGCGCAGGGCTACAACCTGCCCGGCTCGCTGACGGCGGTGGTCAGCCAGGCGGGCGCGTCCACGGCGGGCGGGCTGCTGGACCTGCTGCTCGACAGCCGCGCCTCCGTGGCCGGGACCACCTCCGTCACCGGCACCCCGACCGCGACCATCGCCCCGGTGACCACCACCTTCCTGTCGTCGCTGACCGCGACGGCGACCGGCACGGCGACGGGCACGGGCAGCACGACCTCGACCACCGCCACCGCGATCAGCCTGTATGACGCCAGCGGCACGCTCACCGCGGCCGGCACCGCGCTGAACAACCTCGAGAAGATCCTGGTGGCGCCCACGAGCTTCGGGACCACCACGACGGGGACCACCACGACTGGGACCAGCACCGGCACCACCACGGCCGCCGCCGCCACCCTGGCGCTGAGCGTGGGGACCTACACGGCCGGCACGCAGGCGGCCGCCAACGTCGCGGTGTTCGCGGCCACCGGCGGCGGCGACAACATCGTGTGGTGGGACAACGTCGATTCCGCCAACGGTACCGTCGGCCACGGCGGGGCCACGCTCGGCTTCGGACAGGTCGAGAGCAGGGTGCTGGTGTTCGACCCCACCAAGGGCGCCTCGGCGATCGGCAGCTACAGCAACATCAGCAGCCTCGGCGTCACCAATTTCGGCGACGGGCCGCTGGTGGTGCAGATCTCCAACGTCGCCGGCTCGGTCACCGGCACCGCAAGCGCGGTGGGCACCTACGCCGGGGTGAGCGCCACCGCCACCAGCACCGTGACCGGCGGCTCCGGCGGCGGCACCACCACGATGACGGGCGGCTCGGGCGGCGGCACCACCACCATGACCGGCGGCTCGGGCGGCGGCACCACCACCATGGCCGGCGGCATGGGCGGCGTGACCACCTCGATGGGTGCCTCGGGCGGCACCACGCTGACCTCCACGGCCTCGGCCTCGAACACGATCACCGGGACCGCGAGCGGCAGCGACGTCATCAACAGCCTGGGCAGCGACACGGTGCAGGCCGGCGGCGGGCTCGACGTGGTGTATGCGTCCGGCCCGACGGCCTCGGTGGTCGGCGGCTCGGGCACGCTGATCTTCGTGGCCGGCACCGGCAGCTATACGGCGGGCGGCGGCACCGGCAACGACGTCCTCTACGGCAACAGCGGCCCCGCGGTGCTCACCGGCGGCGGCACCGGCACCTCGGTCCTGGTGGCGGGCACCGGCAACACCACGCTGATGGGCGGGGCGGGCTCCGCGGCGCTGATGTTCGGCGGCACCGGCGGCAACAGCTTCACCGGCTCGACCGGCGGCAAGGACACCCTGGTCGGCGGCAGCGGCACCAACACCTTCACGATGACCGGTGGCGACGTCGCGTTCGGGGGCGCCAACGGCGGCGACACCTATAACACCGGCGCCGCCAGCACCGGCACCGCCGGGGCGCTGGTCGTGGAGGGGCCGGGCGCGGAGCGGGTCAACCTGGGCGGGGGCGCGGCCACGATCTTCGGCGGCACCGGCACCGACACCTACGCGTTCACCAGGGGCCTGGGCGGCACCGCCAGCATCATCGGGTTCAAGGCGGGCGACAGCCTCGACCTCACCGGCGGCTTCACCGCGGCCGACGCCAGCAGCGCGCTGGCGTCGTCGAACACGGGCTCGTTCGGCACCGTGCTGCACCTGAACGACGGCACCACGATCAACGTGTTCGGGGTGAGCGTGGCCGCGTCGCAGATCACCGTGACCTGAGGCCTGGCGGCGAAAGGGGCGGCGGCAGCGATGCCGCCGCCCCTTTTTTGTCCGGAAAAGGATTAGAAGCGAGCAAGGCTGGGCTCTGCCCAGACCCGCCAAAGGCCGAGGCCTTTGGAAACCATTATTTTAAGTAAGAGATTCCAAAGGCTTGCCTTTGGCGGAGTTTGAGGCAGAGCCTCGACCTCGCTTGCTCACTTGCCGCTCACGGGCTGCGCCAGCTCCACCAGCGCGGCCTCCACGGTGTCGCCCGGCACGGTGGGCGAGGTGCCCGGGGCCTGGTGCGCGGGGGTGCGGAGCCGGCCGGCGACCACGAAGGCGGCGGCGAGGGCGAGCAGGCCGAACACCACGCCGCCGGCTGCCTGCCCGAGCAGCACGCCGGCCGGGCCGTAGCGCAGGCCGACCGTCACGAACGGGATGGTGCCCAGCGTGGCGCGGCCCCAGTTGAACGCGGTGGCCAGGATCGGCACGCCGAGGTTGTTGAAGGCGGCGTTGGCCACGAACAGCGCGCCCACGAACACGAAGCCCGGCGCGGTCCAGCGGCAGAACAGGCGGATCAACTCGGCCTGCGCGCCGGTGGCGGAGAACAGGGCGATTAGCGGGCCCTGCAGCAGCGCCAGCAGCATCCACGTCGCGAGCACGCAGGCGGCCACCAGCGCCAGCGAGCTGCGCAGGGTCTGGCGGACGCGGGCGAGCTGGCCGGCGCCGAGGTTCTGCGACAGGATCGGGCCGACCGCGCCGGTGAGCGCGAACACGAAGCCGAAGGCGACCGGGGTGATGCGGTCCACCGTGGCCTGCCCGGCGACGGCGGCCAGGCCGAAGCCGGCCATGGCGTGCGTGGTGTAGGCGCTGCCCACCGGGGTCGCGAGGTTGGTCAGCATCGCGGGCGTGGCGACGCGGGCGACCTGGCGGGCGTCGGCGGCGACGCTGGGCCAGTGCGGGCGCTGCAGCAGGCCGTGGCGGCGCACCGCGTGCAGGCCGAGCAGTGCCATGGTGGCGCGCGAGATCACGGCGCTGACCGCGGCGCCGGCGAGGCCGAGGTGGAGCGCGAAGATCAGCACCGGGTCGAGCACGGCGGCGACCGCGGCGCCGGCCAGCGCGATGGTCATGGAGCGCCGCGCGTCGCCCACGGAGCGCAGCAGGGCGGAGCAGGCCATGCCGAGCACGACGAGCGGCAGGAACGGCCCGGCGATCGCGAGATAGCGCCAGGCCTGGCGGTGGGCCTCGCCGTGGGCGCCGAGGGCGTCGAGGATCGGGCCGAGGGCGGCCACGGTGGCGAGGCCGAGGGCGAGCATGATCCCGGCCATCACCACGAGCGAGGCGCTGGCGATGCGGCGGGCCTCGTCGTGGCGGCCGGCGCCGATGCGGCGCGAGACCACGGCGCCGAGGCCGATGGTCATGCCGATTGCGACCGAGATCTGGAAGTAGCCGACCGCGCCGGTGAAGCCGACGGCGGCGGTCAGGCCCGGGTCGCCGAGCAGCGAGATGTAGAACAGGTTGAGCAGGTCGACCACGAACACGGCGATTAGGCCCACCGCGCCGGTGGCCGACATCACCGCGACGTGGCGGGTGATCGAGCCGGCGAGGAAGCGCGCGCCCTGGGGCGGGCGCTGCGGGACAGGGCCGGAGCGGGGAGCGGCGGGGCTGTGGGTGGCGGGAGTGGGATGGGTGGAGCGGGGCGGGGCAGGTGCGTGCTGCGGCAGTGCCGGGGTATGCAGGGTCGGGGCCGCCGTCATTGTCACGCAATCTCCGTGTTCACTGTCCCGCGTCGCCTACGCCGCGGTCTGGAGTGCAGGTCGTGCCGCTTTCGTCCGGTTCCACCTCGATCCCGCCGGGCTGCCCCGCGGCGGGACGGCGGGCGCGGAGACGAGGCGCTGCGGCGCGTGCCCGTGGGGATTGCGCCGCCGCGGTCCCGACGGCAAGACCTGCAGCCGGCGGCGGAACATATCTCCCCGGATGGATCAAATTCCGGATAATAGTTGATTTTTGAGACGTTCCCGCTGTAGAAAGGCCGGCCGCATCCCGGAGCGAGCGACGATGAACGCCATCACCAGCACCGAACCTTGGCTCGACGTAGGGCTGTCCGGCGCGGTCTGCGCGAGCGGGCCGGACCGTGTGGACGTGGTGGACCGCTTTCTGCTGATGGCGCGGATGCAGCCGTCGCATCCCGCGGTGGTCACGCCCGGGGCGACGCTGAGCTACGCCGGGCTGGAGCGGCGGGTGCGGCTGCTGGCCGCGCGGTTCGCGCGGGTGGTGGCGCCCTGCGTGCTGGTGGCGCTGCCGCAGGGGGCGGACGCGTATGCGGCGATGCTGGCGGCGGGGCTGGCGGGCGGGCACTACACGCCGCTCAACGTCGCAGCGCCTGTGGCCAAGCTGAGGCGGGTGGCGGAGCTGCTGCGGCCGGACTTCATCGTGGGCCATCCGGAGATGACGGCGGCGCTGGCAGTCGAGGGCGCCGCGTGCATCGACCCGGAGCGGCTGGCGCCGCTGGCCCCGTTCGAGGGCATGGGGCAGCGGCACGAGCAGGCGTACACGATCTTCACCTCGGGCTCGACGGGCACGCCGAAGGGGGTGGTGATCGGGCGCGCGGCGCTGAACCATTACGTGGAGTGGCTGGGGGAGTCGGTGGGGTTCGGGCCGCAGGATCGGGTGTCGCAGTTCCCCAACATCGCGTTCGACCTCAGCGTGATGGACATCTACGGGGCGCTGTGCTTCTGGGCGAGCCTGCATCCGGCGACCGGGCAGGGCGACCGGCTGATGCCGGCGCGGCTGATCGAGCGCGAGCGGATCACCGTGGCGGTGTTCGTCCCCAGCGTGATCAGCCTGATGATGCGCGCGCGAGAGGCGACGGCGCGACGGCTCGGCTCGCTGCGCCGCGTGGTGGTGTGCGGCGAGGCGCTGCGCCCGGCGCAGGTGAAGGCGGTGTTCGCGGCCTGCCCCGACGTGGTGGTGCAGAACACCTACGGGCCGACCGAGGCCACGGTGTCAATGACCTCGGTGGAGCTGCGGCGCGACGACCACGCCGGCGCGTGCGGGGCGACGGTGGCGATCGGGGCCGCGATCCCCGGCATGGCGCTGCACCTGGTCGGCGGGCCGCACGCCGACGAGGGCGAGATCGTGATCACCGGGCCGCAGCTCGCCAGCCGGTACTTCGGCGATCCGGCGCGCACGGCGGAGGCGTTCCGGCCCGTGATGGTGGACGGCGAGATGGTGCTCGGGTACCACACAGGGGACTGGGCGGAGCGGCGGGGCGGGCAGGTGTTCTTCCGCGAGCGGGTGGACTTCCAGGTCAAGGTGCACGGCTACCGGATCGAGCTGGACGAGGTCGCGGACGCGTTCGCGCGTTCGGGGTGGCCGGTGGTGTGCGTGTTCAAGCACGGCGAGGCGCTGGCGGCGGTGGTGGAGCGGAGCGGGGACGCGGAGCCCGACCTGGTGGCGCTGCGCCACGCGCTGCTGGAGCGGGTCGAGGCGCACGCGGTGCCGGAGCAGATCCGGGTGATCGACGCGATGCCGCGCAACGACAACGACAAGGTGGACCGCAGGCTGGCGATGGCGTGGTTCGGGGCGGCAGCCTGAGCGGCGGCGCCTGAGCCGCGGCGGAGGCAAGGAAGGCCAGGGCTCTGCCCCATGCCTGAAAGCGGCGACCCGCCAGGGCGAGCCGCCCTGGACCGGCGCACATGGGGCCGGCGGCACGTCGGGCGGGGGTGTGCCGCCGGCCTGAAGGCGTGGACTCCAAAGGCTTCGCCGTTGGCGGAGTCTGAGGCCCATGCTTGGAAGAGGGGCCTTGACCTTGCTTCCTGCCGCTTTGGCCGGCATTTCCTCCCCATGTCACACGAAGCGAGGCGCGCGAGGGTCGCGACCACCTTGGTGTTCCTGCTCAACGGGTCGCTGCTCGGCGTGTGGGCGACCGAGGTTGCGCCGCTGCGCGAGCGTCTCGCGCTGTCGGCGGCGGTGCTGGGGGGCGTCCTGCTGTGCGGCGCCGCGGGGGCGCTGCTGGCGATGCCGCTGTCGGCGCGGCTGATCGCGCGGTTCGGCACGGGGCAGGTGATCCAGGCCGGCGCGGTGGCGACCTGCCTGGCGCTGGCGGGCGCGGTGGCCGCGCCGACGCTCTGGGTGCTGTGCCTGTGCCTGCTGGGGTTCGGCGCGGGGTTCGGCACGGTGGACGTTGCGATGAACGCAGAGGCGGTGCGGGTGGAGCAGCGCGCGGGGCGGCCGGTGCTGTCGTCGGTGCACGGGATGTGGAGCCTGGGGTCGTTCTGCGGCTCGGCCGGGGGCGCGGCGCTGCTCGGCGTGGTCACGCCCGCGGTGCAGATCGCGCTGGTGGCGGGGACGTGCGGGGTGGCGCTGCTCGGCGCGGGGGCGATGCTGCGCCGTCCGCGAGGCGAGGGTGCCCCCGTGGCGACGGACGTGCCCGTGGCGGAGGGCTCGCCCAGCGATGGCGGGGCGGCGCCGCGGCGCGGAAGGCGGCTGTGGACCAGGCCGGGGCTGCTGCTCGCCGGGGCGATGATGTCGCTGTCGTTCGCGGTGGAGGGGGCGGTGCTGGACTGGGGCGCGGTTTACCTGCGCGAGGTGCGCCACCTGCCAGTGGCCTCGGCGGCGGCGGGGTTCAGCGCGTTCTCGATCACCATGATGGTGCTGCGCTTCGGCGGCGACCGGGTGCGGGCGCGGCTGGGCAACGGCTGGGTGCTGCGCGCGTCGCTGGGGGCCACGGCGGGGTTCGCGCTGCTGCTGTGGGCCACGCCGCTGTGGCTGTCGCTGGCGGGCTTCGCGCTGGCAGGCGCGGGAGTCGCCAACGTGGTGCCGGTGCTGTTCGGTCTGGCCGGGAACCAGGGCGGAGCGGGGCGCGACGCCGCCGACGCGTCGGGCTCGTACCAGCGGGTCCGGGCATTGCCCGGTCAGCAAGCAAGGCCGGGCTCTGCCCGGACCCGCCAAAGGCCTGAGGCCTTTGGAAACCCGTCCCTTCAGCAAGTGGAGTCTGAAGGCCTGCCTTTGGCGGAGTCCGGGGGGCATGCTTCCGAGCCATGGGCCTTTGGCCTTGCCCGCCTGACCGATCGCATTCAAGCGCCTCTGGACCCAGGTCCTGTGCGGGGTGCCGGGACACGGGAGGCAGGCGCGCGGGAGTTGGAGGCACCGGGCTTCGAGGCGGAGGGAGCGAGCGCGCGGACGGCAGCGGCGGTCGGGATCGCCTCGATCCTGGGGTATGCCGGGGTTCTCGGCGGGCCGCCGATGTTCGGGCTGATCGCCCAGGTCAGCTCGGTGGGGGTGGCGCTCGGGGTGGCGGGGATGCTGTGCGGGGCGGTCGGGCTGGCGGGCGGCTGGACCGTGCGGCTCAGCCGACGCTGACAGGCATAGGGCATGAGGCGCCGGCGAGTGGCGGCGGGAGTGGTGGCAGCAGGCAAAGAGCGGTGGGCGTGGGACAGGAGTGGCGGGCCTGGGACAGGGCATCGGCGCATGTTGCGGCAACTGTGTGCCGTGGCCGAGGTTACGGGTGCCCGGGGGTGCCGCGCCGCGGATGCGTGGTGGCCGCGGGCGGATGCGGTTGCGCGCGCCAGACCCAGCGGGCGGCGTCGCGCCAGGACAGGGACACAGTGCGATGAGCAGAGATCCGAACGCGGGCGGCCACAACACCAGCCACGCCCGCTCGGCCAAGGCGCAGAAGGCCGACGAGGTGCAGGCGGCCGGCACCGCCAAGGCGGGCGGCACGCACGGCGAGGACTTCGTGCCCGAGGGCGGCCCGGCCCCGGCGCCGCTGCACAAGAAGGGCGAGCCCATGCCGGCGGCCTCGCGCGCCGCCGGGGAAAGCAACGACGCGGCGGGGACCAGCAGCGCCACGGCCGGCAAGGCGGAGAAGGAGGCCGCGGCGCACAAGGCCGAGCTGACCCAGACGCAGGACGGGCGGGGACACCGCAAGCACGACTGAGGGCGATCCCGCGCCGCCATGGGACGGCGAAGCTGGGTTCTGTCCGGACCCGCCAAAGATCCCGTCCGTCAAGCAAGGGTCTCTGAAAATTCCTTCCTCAAGCAAATGGATTCCAAAGGCTTGCCTTTGGCGGAGTCCAGAGGCAGAGCCTCTGGCCTTCCTGAAGCTTCGGCCCCGTCAAACCAGTGCGCGAAGCCGGAACGCCTTTGCCAGGCCGTCCGCGACCGGAACTCGGCTGCGAAGGCCTGGCATTGGCCGATGCGACCCGCGCGTCCGGCAGAACGGCGTGGGTGCGTCGAGGTGGAGGCGCCGGGGCTATCACGGGAGCCGGGGTGCGGCACGCCGGCAACAGGTGTCGGGGCCTGTGGGAATGGCGCGGTGTTGGCGGCCGGGCGGGATGCCTGGCGGCCAGGGTGGTCAGAGGGCGCGTCGGCCGGCGACGGCGTGGTAGATCACCAGGACCGCGATGGCGCCGATCACTGCGACCACCAGACTGTAGATGTTGAGGCCGGTGACTCCGACCGCGCCGATCGCATTGAAGATGAAGCCGCCCACCACCGCGCCCACGACGCCGAGCACGATGTCGAGGACCAGGCCCTGGCCGGAGCGGTTGACGATCTTGCTGCCGATGAAGCCGGCGATAAGTCCCAGGATGATCCAGGCGAGGATGGACATGGCAGTCTCCGGGTCGCGTGCCGCGCAGGCGGTTGCCGCGCGGACTGGTGTTGCAGGGGATCGAGGGACGGCCATGCAGCATCGTGCCGTGCGAGGCGCGGCGCCGTGGGGCGGGACCCGGAAGGGGAGCCGGTCAGCCCGGCGGCGGGAAGTTGCTCGCCGCCGGGTTCGCCGGATCAGAGGTTGCGGTAGCGCTCGCGCGAAGCGGCGATCTCGGACTCGGTCATCGCGGGGGCGGCGGTGTCGTGACGCTCCCAGCCCTCGGCCTGGTAGGAGGAGCGCAGCGAGGTCGGGTCGAGGCGGCTCTGGTTGTTCATCACGGACTCGATCTGCGCGGCCTGGGCGTCGTCCGCCTGGACGCTAACCAGGGTGCCGCCGCGGCGCACGCCCTCGGAGTAAACGTGGGCGTCGTTCTCGTGGACGCCGGCGCCGGTGAGCATGCCGAGCAGGCCGCCGGCGCCCGCGCCGACGCCCGCGCCGGTCAAGGTGGCAACGAGCCAGCCGGCGGCGACCACGGGGCCGACGCCGGGGATGGCGAGCGCGCCGATGCCGGCGAGCAGGCCGGCGCCGCCGCCGAGCACGGTGCCGAGGCTGGCGCCGGTCGCGGTGCCCGCGCCCTCATCGGTGGTGGGCGCCGCGCTGGTCGGGTCGCCGGTGCCCAGGCGGGGGCTGGTGTCAGCGGTGGTGCCGGTGCCCATGCTGCCGGCCGTGGTGGCGCCGGCGGACTGGCTGTTGGCGACGAGGCTGATGCGGTCGTGGGCGATGCCGTTCGCCTCGAGCGCGTTCACCACGCTCACCGCGTCATCGTAGCTGTTGTAGAGGTGGGTGATCGTGCGCATGGCCATGGATATGCTCCTGATGCTCGGTTGCTCTGGTGGAGGCGCCCGCCCCCGGCGAGGGAGGCGGGCGCGGCCTGGCTACTGCGCGTCGCCCGCGCCGGCGTTGCCCTTGTAGTCCAGCCACACCGCGGTGGTGGCGCCGTCATGCATGGCCTGGCCGCGCCACACGCCGTTGGTGTCCTTCTTCAGGCCGGAGACCTGGCTGAAGCCGCGGGCGGCGAGGCGGCGGCGCACCTCGCCGCGGGTGAAGGAGTTGGCGCCGTGCGCCGGCGTGGTGGCGTTGGCCTGGGTGGTGGCGACGGCCTGGTTGTCGTTGCCCGAGGCGGCGGCGGTGCCGGACGAGGTGCCCGGGGTCATGCCCGACGCGGTGCCCTGGCCGGCGGGTCCCGCCATGCCGGTGGTCGCAGGCGCGCCCATGCCGGGGGCCCGGGTCTGGGTTGAGGTGGTCTGGGCCAGGGCAAGGCCCGGCGCGAAGGCGAGCGCGGCGGAGAGGGTCGCTGCGGCAAGACCGTGTGCTGCGGGTTTCATGGTGCCTCCAGGTGCTGGTTCGGAGCGGCACACGGCGTGCCGCCCCAGTCTCATGGTGTCAGTCGACGGTATCGATCCGCGATACCGGTCTGCGGTATCGGTCTTCGGTGTCGTGCCGCGGGATCTGCGTCCCGGCGGAGTGGTCGTCGCGACCCCGGCCGGGGTCCCGCGGCGTTGAACGCACCCGCGTCGGCGTCGTTGCCGCCCGATGCCCCAGGCCTGGACCCGGGCGCGGGTCGGCGGTGTCCGGGCGGCGCGGGGCTCCGGTGGCGGGCACCACGGCCGTCGCGGTCCGCCTGCGCTGGCGGTGCGCGCCGCCCGTGCCGGCCAGTCGGCGGGGATACGCGGCCGACGGCTGAACGTTGCGCAGAGTTCGGCTGAAATCCGCCACGACGTCAAATACTTGCCCGGCTCGTTACTCCTGCACCAGGGCGGCGTGAGGTCCGCACTATCAGGCGCGTGGCCGGGCTCCCGGCCGGTGGGGGACGCGGGCCGCGGCCAGGCCGCGCTCGCGCGCCCAGACCACGGCGGCGCCGCGGCGGCGCACGCCGATCTTGCGGTAGATCCTGGAGACGTGGTTGCGCACCGTGTTGCAGGCGATCCGCAGGGCCGCGGCGACCGCGGCGTCGTCCAGGCCCTGCGCCATCAGCCCCAGCACCTCGCGCTCGCGGGCCGACAGGTCGTCGGGCACCGCGCCGGTGGCGCCCTCGCGGCCGGGGGTGGTGAGGCGGGCCATCTTCTCGACGATCTTCTGGCCGAGCCACGGCCCGTCGCGCATCACCGCCTCGATCGCCTCCATCAGCTCGGTCTCGGTCTGGCGGCGCTCGGCGATGTCCTGCATCACGCACAGCACGCATCGCTCGCCGCCGATGGTCACGGTGTCGGCCGACAGCAGGTGGTCGCGCGACGCGCCGCCCTGGGCGCGCAGCGCGACGTCGACGCCGCGCAGCGCGCCGACCTCGCGGGCCTGCCGCTCCACGCTGCGCTGCGCGTCGCCGCCGCCCCACAGCCGCAGCTCCCCGGTGCTGCGGCCGCAGGCCTGCTCGGCGCGCCAGCCGGTGGCGGCGCAGAACGCGTCGTTGACGCTGAGCACCCGCAGGCCGTCGAGCGCCACCACCAGCATCGGCGCCGGTGCCAGATGAAAGGCGCTGGCGAAGCGCTCCTCGCTCTGGCGCAGCGCCATCTCGGCGCGGTGGCGGGGGTCGAGGTCGACGAAGGTGAACAGCATGCAGGCGGTGTCGCCCACCGTGATCGGGTGGCCGGCGACGACCACCAGCTTGCGGTTGCCGTCGGCGGTGCGCAGGCACGCCTCCTGCTGGCGGATGGTCCGTCCCGACCGGAGGTGGGCGATCGCGGTGTCGCGATGCGCCGCGTCCTCTAGCACGTCCAGCTCGTAGGTCGTGCGGCCGAGCACGGCGTCGCGGGCGTGGCCGGTCATCTCCAGGAAGCCGGCGTTGACCTTGACGTAGCGCAGGTCGGCGAGGCGGCAGATCACCGCCGGCGCGGGGTTGGCGGCGAAGGTGTCCTCGAAGCGTTCCTCGGCGTCGACCTCCTCGGTGAGGTCGCGAAGCACCAGCGCCAGGCGGTCGGACGGGCCAGCCTCTGACGGGCCGGGGGCGGCCGGATGGGCGAGTGCCAGGGCATGGATGCGCCAGGTCCAGCGCGGGGCGTCGCGGGGCCGCTCCACGGTGACGGTGAGGTGGCCGAACGCCTCGCCGCGCGCCAGCCGCTCGCCCGGCGCCTGTCCCGCTGCAGGCTGGCGCAGGGCGCGCATCGGGAAGCGGGCGCGATACTCGTCCAGGGTGCGGCCCAGCCCGGCCGCGTCGCGCACGCCATGCATCGCCACCGCAGCCCCGTTGGCCGACAGCAGGACGCCATCGCCCGCGATCAGGATCACGCCGTCGTCGAGCCCGGCCATCACCTGCCACAGCGGCCCGGCCCATGCGGCACGCTCGGCAGGGTCGGCGTCCGGGACAGGGGAACGGGCAGGGCGCGAGGTCATGGCGGGCGAGACTAGCCCATCCGGCGCGGCTGCCCAGGGGGCGGGACCAGCAGGCAAGGTTGAGGCCCTGCCTCAAGCTCCGCCAAAGGCAGGCCTTTGGAATCCAATTGTTTGAGTAAATCGGTTTCCGAAGGCCCGTGCTTGAGGGAGGGGGTCTTTGGCGGGTCTGGGCAGAGCCCAGCCTTGCTCGCTTCCGGTTCGACGGTCTCGGCTGCCGGTATGACAGGTTTGTGTGCAGGGCAATGTTTCGCAGGTATTCACGGTTTTCCGGGGATTTTGCGTGCCGGCCACGCCTTTGCGCGGGGGCGGGGTGCAGTCCGTGTCGCGGTGGCGGGAAATCCGGAGGCGCCGGCGTGGCGTTGCAGTGCCTTCCCGTGGCGGCCCGTGAGAGGTCGCATCCGATCGAAGAGGAGCCGCCCCGATGGCCGACACGCCGAAGCTCAAGCCGCTCGCGCAGCAGACCGTGGTAATCACCGGCGCCACGTCAGGCATCGGGCTGGCGACGGCGCGCATGGCGGCGGCGCAGGGCGCACGGGTGGTGCTGGCGGCACGCAGCGGCGACGTCCTGGATCAGCTCGTGGGCGAGATCACCCGGGCGGGCGGACGGGCGATCGCGGTGGTTGCCGATGTCGGGCAGGAAGCGGACGTGCAGGCGGTAGCCGACCGGGCGGTGGCCGAGTGCGGCGGCTTCGACACCTGGGTGAACAACGCCGGCGTGGGGATGTACGGCCGGGTCGCGACCGGCGACCTGGAGGCGATGCGCCACGTGTTCGAGACCAACTTCTGGGGGCTGGTGTACGGCTCGCGGGTGGCAGCCAAGCATCTTCGGCAGCGCGGCGGGGCGATCGTCAACCTCGGCAGCGAGGTGTCGGAGCGCGCGGTGCCGCTGCAGGGCATCTATTCCGCATCCAAGCACGCCATCAAGGGGTTCACCGAGGCGCTGCGCATGGAGCTGGAGGACGAGGGCGCGCCGGTCTCGGTCAGCCTGGTCAAGCCGGGGCAGATCGACACGCCGTTCACCACCAACGCCCGCAACGAGCTGGGCTCCGAGCCGCACCACGTGCCGCCGGTCTATGCGCCCGAGGTGGTGGCCAAGGCGATCCTGTTCTGCGCGGCCAACCCGAAGAAGGAGATCTTCGCCGGCGGCGGCGGGCAGATGATGGCGATGCTGGGGCGGCTGGCGCCGGGGCTGATGGACAGGGTGATGGAGGCGGTCGTGATCCCTGGCACGCCGAGCGGGCGGGCGCCGCGGCGGGGGCTGGCGGAGAACGGGCTCGACCATGCGACGGAGAGCCTGGAGGAGCGCGGCAACTACGAGGGGCACGTGATGGGCACGAGCCTCTACACCGAGGCGGCGATGCACCCGATGCTGGCGGCGGCGGGCGCGCTCGGGCTGGGGTTCGCGTTCTACCGCACGCTGTTCTCCGGGTCGCACCGGGCGGCGCGGGTCGGCGGGCGGCGCGGGCGCTCGACGGAGAAGGCGCTGCACATCCGGCTGGAGGCGCGGCGCGGCAAGGAGCGCGAGCTGGAAGGGCTGGTGCGCGGCATCCGCGCCGAGGTGGAGCGCGAGCCGGGCACGCGGCCGTGGTTCGGGGCGCAACTCAGCCGGTCGGTCTACGAGATCTTCGAGACGTTCCCGAACGAGGCAGCGCGGCGCGCGCACCTCGCGGGCAGGGGGGCGGCGCTGCTGATGCGGCGGTCGAACGCGGTGCTGGCGAGGCCGGCGCAGATCGACAGGCTCGACGTGGTGACAACGAAACGGGCCTGAGAAGGCAAGGCCAGAACTCTGCCCATGCTTGAAAGCGGGGACCTGCTAGGGCGGGCCGCCCCGGACCGGCCTCCGAAAGGCGGCACACCACGCCAGGATGTGCCGCAGGTCCCTTTCGGAGGCCGGTCCGGGGTCGCTGGCCCCGGCGGGTCCAGGGCAGAGCCCTGGCCTTTCTTCTCCTTGGACTGAACCAACCGGAAGGGATTGCGACATGAAGGCACTTTGCTGGCACGGCCGGGGCGACATCCGCTGCGACACGGTGCCCGACCCCACGATCGAGGACGCGCGCGACGTCATCCTCAAGGTGACGGCGTGCGCGATCTGCGGCTCGGACCTGCACCTGATGGACGGGCAGATGCCGACGATGGAGAGCGGCGACATCCTGGGCCACGAGTTCATGGGCGAGGTGGTGGACACCGGCTCCGCGATCAGCACGTTCAAGAAGGGCGATCGGGTGGTCGTGCCGTTCAACATCAACTGCGGCGAGTGCCGCATGTGCAGGCTGGGCAACTGGTCGTGCTGCCTGCGGTCCAACCGCAACGGCGAGATGGCGGCCAAGATGTTCGGCTATCCGACGGCGGGGCTGTTCGGCTACGCGCACATCACCGGCGGCTACGCAGGCGGGCAGGCCGAGTACGTGCGAGTGCCGATGGCCGACGTGGCGCCGATGAAGGTGCCCGAGGGCATGGACGACGAGCACGCGCTGTTCCTGACCGACATCCTGCCGACGGGGTGGCAGGCGATCGACCATTGCGACCTCGAGGGCGGCGAGATCGTCGCGATCTGGGGCGCGGGGCCGGTCGGGCTGTTCGCGATCAAGTCCGCGGTCATCAAGGGCGCCGGGCGGATCATCGCCATCGACACCGTGCCGGAGCGAATCGCGCTGGCGCGTCAGGCGGGGGCGACCGACATCATCGACTTCGCCAAGGAGGACGTGATGGAGCGCATCAAGGAGATCAGCAGCGGCCAGGGTGCCGACTGCGTGGTGGACTGCGTCGGCATGGAGTCCGTTGCCGGGCACGGCATGTTCAGCGTGGTCAGCGCCATCCAGGAGAAGCTGACCAGCAACCAGCGGCCCTACGCGCTGGAGCAGATGATCCAGGCGGTGCGGCCGTGCGGCATCGTGTCGATCCCTGGCGTCTATGCCGGGCCGATCCCGATCAACATGGGCGCGCTGGTGCAGAAGGGCCTGACGATCAAGAGCGGGCAGACCCACGTGAAGCGCTACCTGGAGCCGCTGGCCAAGCTGATCCAGGACGGCACCATCGATCCGACCTTCCTGATCACGCACCGCTCCACCAAGCTGGAGGACGGGCCGGAGCTGTACAAGACCTTCCGCGACAAGAAGGACAACTGCGTCAAGGTGGTGTTCCACCCGAACTGAGCGCGACGGCGGCTTGTCGGCAAGCAAGGCCAGGTTCTGCCCGGACCCGTCAGAGGCTTCTCCTTCAAAGGGGAGACGGGAGTTGCTTGCCTAAGCGAGGGGTTTCGAAAGTCTCGGCCTTTGGCGGAGTCCGGAGCCTCCGGCCCTGCCTGTTCCGCCCATACCCGGCCGCTACCGGTATGGTAATCTGCTGTCTCCATGGCGCGGAGACGGCAGATGGATCTGGTTCGGGATCGTGACTGTAGTGTGTGCACGGCGTGCTGCCGCGATCTCGCGATCGACGACCCCGCGCTGAGCAAGCCTGCGGCTGAGCTGTGCACGCACTGCGTCGCAGGGCAGGGTTGCGCCATCTACGCGTCGTGGCCCTCGACTTGTCGCGAGTGGCATTGCGGATGGCGCCTGCTGCCGTGGATGGCGGCGGGGATGCGGCCCGACCTGTCGGGGCTGCTGGTGCTGGTCACCGTGGACGGGGAGGCGGGCGGCCCGTCGCGCCCCGGCCTCGTCTTCAACGTTCTTCCGGCCGCGACGGGCGCCGCAGCCGAGGTGCTGGCGAGGCCGGCCAGCCTGGACATCCTCGGCGCGCTGGTTCGCGAGGGCGTGCCGGTGTTCCTGGGCGTCAAGGATGCCAGCGGGCGGCATGGCGTGCGGCTGCCGCTGAACGGGCCGCTGGCTTCCGTCGCGCAGGGTCGCGATGGCGACAGGATGAAGGCAGCCCTGCTGCGCATCTATATGGATGTGCAGGGCGTAATCAGGGGGATGGAGGCGGGGGATGCCGACCCGTCCGACATGCGCCCGCTCCGGATGCGTCGCCCAGGGATGATACGGGCGTGACCGGCGGACGAGCGGGTGTGCCGGAACAACGCGTCACGGTGCAATCCTCGCAGGTGTCGCCGGGTGCCCTGTCCCGTCCCGCCCACGATTTGTGTCTCTTCTGTTGCCTTTGTCGTGAAAATAATCCTGGATCTGGCGGGGAGATCGTTTTCGGGAACTTCTCTGTTGCCGGATATCGTGAAAAGCGATAATAATAGGAAATTCTCGCACGATGAGACGATCTGGCGGGATTTCGGCATCAGCGCGGCAACGTGACACCCCAGGAAACGCCATGAAGATCCCCTTCCTGCAGCCCAATCCCAGCCGCCTGAGCCAGCTTGGCGCGGAGCTGGCGCGGATCGAGGACAGCGGGGTGTTCTCCAACTACGGGCCGGTCAACACCCGCTTCGAGCGCGACCTCACCGACACCCTGTTCGGCGGCGTCGGCGGCTGCCTCACCGTGTGCAACGCCACCATCGGCCTGATGCTCGCCCTGCGCCATGCCGTGGACGCCGCCGCAGGGCGCCCGGCCCGCGCCGAAGCCACGCGGCGGCGCTACGTGCTGATGCCCTCGTTCACCTTCGCCGCCACCGCGCACGCCGCGATTTGGAACGGCCTGACGCCGCTGCTGTGCGACATCGACCCTGACACCTGGCTGCCGTGCCGCGACGCCGAGGACGCCCTGCTCGCCCAGTATGCCGGGCAGGTCGCCGCCATCGTGCCCTATGCCACCTTCGGCAACTGCCTCGACATGGACCGATACGACCGCATCAGCCAGGAGCAGGGCATCGCCATCGTGGTGGATGCCGCCTCCTCGCTGGGCTCGCTGGACGTGCTGGGGCGGGGGTTCGGCACCGGGTCGCGGCACTCGGTGGTGTTCTCGATGCACGCTACCAAGACCTTCGCGGTGGCCGAGGGCGGGGTGATCTACAACGCCGACCCGGACGCGCTCGCGGCGATGCGCGCGATGGGCAATTTCGGCTTCACCGAGCCGCGGGTGGCGCGGCTGCCGGGGCTGAACTCGAAGCTCGGCGAGGTGACGGCGCTGCAGGCGCTGGCCAAGCTCGCGGAATTCCCGGCCGTTGTGGAACACCGCATCGTGCTGGCGGACCAGTATCTGCGCTCGCTGCCGGGCTGGACGTTCCAGAAGATGGTGGGCCAGCGCCACGCCCACCAGTTCATGCCGATGCTGCTGCCCGCCTCCTATCCCGGCACGCGGGCGGCGTTCCTCGACGAGCTGCGCCATCACGGGATCGGGGCGGCGATGTACTTCTCGCCGCACCTAGCCGAGCAGCCGTATTTCCGCGACACCTGCGTGCTGGGCGACCTGAGGGTCACCGAGCGCGTCGCCTCGCGCATCGTGGCGCTGCCGATGTCGGACGCCCTGACATGCGAGCACGTGACGCTGATCTGCGAGCTGCTGCGCGAGCTGGCGCCGCTGGCGCCGCCGGCCTGGGTCGCCGCGGACGTGCTCTCCAGCGTCGCGGCGCTCAGCGCGGGAGACTAGGGCGTGGCTGGCGCCGATGTCAGCGACGCCCTGCAGCGACCCGCGAGCAGGCAAGGTCGGGCTCTGCCCGGGCCCGCCAGAGGCGTCCCTCCTTCAAGCCTGGAGCCTTTGGAACCCTCTTTCTCAAACAAGTGGATTCCTTTCTCAAACAAGTGGATTCCAAAGGCTTGCCTTTGGCGGAGTCCAGAGGCAGAGCCTCTGGCCTTGCCTGCTTCAGATCGCTGCGGGACGCTGCCCGGACATGAACAGGTGCTTGCCGGCATCGATCATCAGGGCGTCGTCGGACAGCACGCGCTCCATCGCCAGGAAGCCGGCCTCGTCCTCCTGCATCGCCTCGGTGCAGCCGGCGCTGCCCACCGTGGAGGCGCTGACCAGCAGGCCATGGCCGGACACCGCCCCCAGCCCTGCGGCGAGGAAGTCGCGGCGCAGTTCCGCGTGGTCGTACAGGTGGACGTCGGCCTCCACGCCGTCCACCGACCACACGCCGCGGCCGGTGCGCAACCGGAGCAGCGCCTCCTCTTGGCGGCCGAGGCGCAGCAGTTCCAGGACCAGCGCCAGGCGCGAATCCACATAGACGCAGACGTGCCCGCCCGGGCGCACCCACTCCGCGAAGCGGCGGATCGTGGCCGCAGGGTTCGAGGTGAACTGCGTCGAGCCCATCGCCACCACCAGGTCGGCGCTTGCGGGCGCGATCGGCGCGGTCTCCATGCTTTCGGGCACCAGGGTGAAATCTTCGCCCAGCGCGCGCGACGCGATCACCTCGCGCATGCCGGCCGCCTGCTCGATGCCCACCACGCGGTGGCCGAGGGCGAGGAACTTCTCGACCCAGCGCCCGGTGCCGCAGCCGGCGTCGATTACCGTGCCGGGCGAGGGCGGCAGGAGGGCGGTCACGCGTTCCCACGCCAGCACGTCGTAGGCCTTGCGATGGCCCGGCACCGCGTAGGACGCGTCGTAGCCTGCGGCCAGGGCGTCGTAGAGGGAGTTCGGGCTGCGGTGCCGTGCGGGCTCTGGCATGTCGGGCATGGAGCGTTTCCTTGGAATTTTGTCGGCATGATCTCCAAATCGGGCCGTGTTGCCAACCCGTGGAAGATCGTCGGGCGACATCTTGCCCACACCATCTATGTGAAGCGTTAAAGTTTGGGGTCCATAGCTGAAATCGATGGCGTGCCTCCGCTTGCGGGCGGGCACGGGATGATGGGTCCGGGCTGCGCGCGGGCCGCGATGTTGGCAGAACCAGGCGAGGCAAGGCGATGATGCGGAACACGGTGTTCGTGGGTGGCGGTCCCGGCGGTCTGTCGCCGCTGATTTCGGCGCTGCAGGCCGGCCGCTTCGACGCGCTGGTCGAGCAGGGCGTGACTGTCGTCGAGCGGGGCGAGCGGCTCGGCGCCGGCACCATCGGGCGCTACGCGATCAACTCCGACAGTGCGGCCGAGACCTTCATCAGCTGCATCGACGGCGACCCGCACGAGCGCTTCGCGGCGCTGCGCGACCTGCCGCTGATTCGCGACATCCGGGCGATGCGCGGCCAGGCGATCCCGCTGCGCATGGTGGGCGCGCTGATGGACCTCCTCGGCGAGGCGATCGCCGACATGATCCGCGACGCCGGCGGCGAGGTGCTCACCGGGCACGAGGCGCTCTCGGTGCAGCAGCGCGCCGACGGCACCTGGTCGGTGCGGGTGCAGGCGAAGCCGGGTCAGGTGCGGGCGGGCGGGCCGGTGCGCGAGATCCTGGCGCGCAACGTGGTGCTGGCCACCGGCGGCCATCAGCCGGCCGAGCGCCTGACCACCGAGCCGGTCGCCGGCGTGCCGCTCTCGCCGCGCTACGACGCCACGCTGGTGCAGTCCGGCGAGTCGCTGACCCAGCCGGGGCTGGACCGCATCGCCGACGTGCTGGAGGACGTGGCGGAGCCGCGCATCGTGGTGGTGGGCGGCTCGACCAGCGCGGTGTCGGCGGCGCATGCCCTGCTGTACCGCCTGCCTCGGTCGCATCTCGGCGACGGCGCGATCACCATCCTGCACCGCCGCGAGCTGCGCGTGTTCTACGTCACCCCGGCCGAGGCGGAGGCGGACGGCTACCTGGAATTCGGTCCGGACGACATCTGCCCGGTGAGCGGGCGGGTGTTCCGCTTCGCCGGGCTCCGCTTCGACTCGCGCGAGCTGGTGATGCGTGCGCGCGGCATCGGCGGACGTCCGCCGGAGCCGCGTCTGCGGCTGCAGCGGCTGCGCGATGGCGCCGACCCGGAGGCGCATGCCCTGCTCGATGGCGCGCACGTGATCGTGGCGGCGCTGGGCTACCGTCCGCACGCGCTGCCGGTGCTGGACCTCGACGGACTGGAGATCGCGCTGCACGCGCACGGCGACGGTCTGCCGCCGCTGGTGGACGAGGGCTGCCGCGTGATGGACGCGGGTCGCCGGCCGCTGGCGGGGCTGTTCGCGATCGGGCTGGCCGCGGGGTTCCAGCCGCGCGGCGAGCTGGGCGGCGAGGCGAGCTTCGTCGGGCAGCAGAACGGGCTGTGGCTGTGGCAGAACGCGGTCGGCGGGCTGGTGGTCGACGGGCTGCTCGCGTCGGAGACCGAAGTGGCGCCGCGCGAGCTGCAGGCGGTCTAGGGACGCGGGCGGACGTGCAGACAGGAAGGCCAGAGGCTTTGCCTCTGGACTCCGCCAGAAGCAGGCTTCTGGAAGTCGTCACTTAAACAAGTGGTTTTCAAAGGCCTCAGGCCTTTGGCGGGTCTGTGCAGAGCCCAGCCTTGCTTGCGCACTTGGCACCGTTGATACCGGCTGGCGTCTTTGCCGCTTTGGGTCGGCAGAGGCGGCCGACCCCGATGGGGGGGGCAGCCTGCCTATTCTCCGCTCCGCTCCCTCAGCAAGGCTTCCAGGTAGGCGCGCATCCGGTCGTACTTGTTGTGGCCGACCCCGCTGTTGAAGTGCACGAAGCCGCGCCTCGGGTCCGAAGATGTCGGGCTGCCGCCGTGCACGCAGCGGGCGTAGTGGTCGAGCGTGGTGACGTTGGCGGCACGCGTCTTCTGCAGCACGTAGTTGATGAAAGGCTGGTCGAGGTAGGTCTGGTGCGCCGTGCCGTTCTGCTCGCGCCAGGCCTGCCAGCTCGCGCTGACGGTGGCGAACGGGGCGGTCATCAGGTCGGCGTGGCGGGCTGCGATCATGCCGGAGTTGATGCAGCGGGTGAGCCTGGGGTCCCAGTTGAGGTCCTGGTCGGCGAGGAAGCGGCCGAACCAGTTGGTCGCCCCGGCATTGGCCTCGTGCAGGTTGGCGCCGACGAACTCGGTGGAGAAGAAGATCTCGTCGCTGTGCATGATGTCGCGCAGCATCGGCTCGACCGGAGTGTCGGCGATGATGTCGGCGTCGAGGTAGAGCACCGGCTGGAAGCGGCCGACGATCGCGGGGTCGAACAGCCGCCGCGCCGCCGCGATGTCGGCCAGCGTCGGCGCCGGGTCGTGGCTGTAGTGGACGCGCTCGGGGCTGACATCGGCAAAGTAGCGGCGGCACTCCGCCTCGGGGGCGTCGGTGATCAGCAGGTAGTCGCCGGTGTAGCGCCCGACCCGCTCCAGCGACTCCACGGTCAGCTGCATGGATTCGAGGAAGAAGGCGTCGCGGAAGATGGTGAAGTAGATCAGCGGGGAGAACCGCTCCAGCCGCTCGAGCTTCCAGCCGTCGTAGAGCACGTCCAGCGTGCGCAGCACGGTGCGGCCGCCGGCGGTGCCGGTGGTCTGCGCCACCAGCGGGAACACCGGGCCGGCGAGGTCGGCCTCGATCACGCCGGCCGCGAGGCGGAAGCCCGGCCGCAGCGCGACCGCCCATCGCGGGATCACGCCGGCGCCGCGCGGCACGAACCAGCCGGAGTCGAGCAGGGCGAGCACCAGGTCGAGCTGGTCCTGGCGCAGCGGCAGAAGCTGCTCCCAGCTGTCGACAGTCGTGGCGGCGCCGTCGGTTTGACCGTCCGGCAGGATGCGCAGGTAGGCTCCGGCCAGCCGGACGCCGAGGCTGCGGTGCCCGGGCTGCGCGACCACGGCCAGGTCGTCCGCATCCGGCCCGATCGCGTGCGGCGGGTTCGCGCCCGGCCGGATCATGTCGTGCCGGTTTCCCTCCTGCCTGGCGGGGGCGTGGGCTGCGTCGCGGTCCGGCGGCAGGATCTCGAGCCGCGTCGCCCCGTCCCGCAGCACCACGTTGCGGGGCGAGGTGGCGGGCGGCCCGTGTCGCAGCACCTGCTCCGCGGGATCGAAATAGAGCAGTGTCCCGAACCAAGTCAGAAGCGAGCTGGTGTTCGTCACGTCATGCTCCAGTGTCGCGGACCCCGAAGGGTGACGGCAGGATACCGTAGCAATGCTTGCGAAAACACCAAGGCCCGGACGGAGGAGCCGGGCGGGCGGCATGGCCGGGCGCTGCGCCGGCGTCATGCGACACCGGGCGCGTGTTCTGCGATCCTTGCGCACGGCCTGGACACGGCGTGCGTCGAGGTTCCGGCCGGCGCTGCGGCTCCGGTGCCGCACCGGCTGCGGCGGCACGCGGGGTCCGGCGCCGGGCTGGCGGGTCGATCGTCCGGCACGGCGCGGTGTCGGCCCGCATGATCGATTGCACTAGCCCGCGGGGCGCCGTTGCGCGACAGTCCGCCCAGGCGGACCCGCCCGCCCCAGCACGAAGCCGCGCAAAGCGGGTCATCATAACAGGGAAAAGTGTACCATGGACGTGATTGCACAGGACTCCCGCCTCGGGAGCGCCGCGCAGGCATTCCTGTCGCGCGGCGGCAAGATGCTAATCGACGGCCGGCTCTGCGACGCGGAGTCGGGCAAGACCATCCCGGTCTACAACCCCGCCACCGGCCAGATCGTGATGAGCGTGGCGGAGGCCGACCGCGCCGACGTCAACCGCGCCGTCGCCGCCGCCCGCCGCACCTTCGACGACGGGTCCTGGGCGAGCGTCACGCACAGCAAGCGCGGCCAGCTTCTGTGGAAGCTCGCCGAGCTGCTGGAGCAGAACGCCGACGAGTTCGCCGAGCTGGAATCGCTCGACAACGGCAAGCCGGTGACCGTGGCGCGCGCCGCCGACGTGGCGCTGGCGATCGACATGTTCCGCTACATGGCCGGCTGGGCGACCAAGATCCGCGGCTCGACTCTGCCGCTGTCGCTGCCGGGCGACTACCTGTCCTACACGCTGCGCGAGCCGGTGGGCGTGGTCGGGCAGATCATCCCGTGGAACTTCCCGCTGCTGATGGCGGCGTGGAAGGTCGCGCCGGCGATCGCCACCGGCTGCACCGTGGTGCTCAAGGCGGCCGAGCAGACCCCGCTCACCGCGCTGCGCCTGGCCGAGCTGGTGATGGAGGCGGAGTTCCCGCCGGGCGTGCTCAACATCATGGCGGGCTACGGCCCGACCGCGGGCGCGGCGCTGTCCGAGCATCCGGACGTGGACAAGATCGCCTTCACCGGCTCGACCGACGTGGGCAAGCAGATCGCGCGGGCCGCGACCGGCAACCTCAAGAAGGTCAGCCTGGAGCTGGGCGGCAAGTCGCCGACCATCGTGTTCCCCGACGCCGACATGGCCAAGGCCGTCCCCGGCGCGGCCTCGGCGATCTTCTTCAACCAGGGGCAGGTGTGCTGCGCCGGCTCGCGGCTGTTCGTGCACAGGAACATCTTCGACCAGGTGCTGGAGGGCGTGTCCGACATCGCCAACACCATCAAGGTCGGCGCCGGCCTCGACCCGTCCACGCAGATGGGCCCGCTGGTCTCCGAGCGGCAGCACCAGCGCGTCACCGGCTACATCGAGGCGGGCCGCAAGGAGGGCGCCTCGATCCTGGCCGGCGGCGGCGTGCCGTCCAACAGCAATGGCGGCTACTTCGTGCAACCCACCGTGATGGCCGACACCAACCGCGACATGAAGGTGGTTCGCGAGGAGATCTTCGGGCCGGTGCTGGTGGCGCAGCGCTTCGACGACGACGACCTGGACCGGATCGCCAAGGAGGCCAACGACACAATCTTCGGGCTCGCGTCGAGCGTGTGGACCAACAACGGCAGCGTCGCGCACAAGATGGCGCGCCGCATCCGGGCCGGGACGGTGTGGCTGAACTGCCACAACGTGTTCGACGCGAACCTGCCGTTCGGCGGCTACAAGCAGTCCGGCTGGGGCCGCGAGATGGGCGAGGAGGTCCTGCACAACTACACCGAGTGCAAGGCGGTCACGCAGGCGCTCTAGGCTGGGTTGTCGGACACCACCTTGGCCGGCGGCATGACGTGTGCCGCCGGCTTTTCTCTGGCCGGCATGGCAGCAAGCAAGGCTGGGCTCTGCCCAGACCCGCCAGGGCGAGCCGCCCTGGACTGGCCTTGCTCAAGCAAGTGGATTCCAAAGGCTTGCCTTTGGCGGAGTTTGAGGCGGAGCCTCAACCTTGCTTGCTACCCGACCTCGCGCAGTCCTTTGGCGAACCGCTTCCAGTTCTCCACGTAGTGCGCCGCCGAGCGCCGCAGCCCTGCGATCTCCGCCTCCGTCAGCGCCCTGACCGCGCGGGCCGGGCTGCCGACGATCAGCGAGCCGGGGGGGAACATCTTGCCCTCGGTGACGATTGCGGCGGCGCCGACCAGGCAGTCCGACCCAATTACCGCCCGGTTCATCACCACCGCGCCCATGCCGACCAGGACGTTGTCGCCCAGGGTGCAGCCGTGCACGATCGCGCCGTGGCCGATCGTGGCGCCCTCGCCCACGGTGAGCGGCGTGCCGGGGTCGACGTGCAGCACCGCGTTCTCCTGGACGTTGGAGCGCGCGCCGACCTCGATGGCGGCGTTGTCGCCGCGCAGCACCGCGCCGAACCAGACGCCCACGTCCAGGCCGAGCCGGACCTGGCCGATCACGTGGGCGTCGGGCGCGATCCAGTGGCGGCCTGCGAGAGGCATCTCGGGCGTGTGCTCGCCCAGGGCGTAGATCGGCATGAGGGGTCTCCCTGTGTCCCGGACGCCACTCTCGCCGTCCCGGCGACATGCCGCCACCGTGAACAGCAGGTCGTGCACCGCGGCATGGCCGGGACCGGCCGGGTGTGGGCGACTCCCACGCCGATTCCGTGAAGTCGCGGAGTCGTTTGAAACCACTGGCGTTCGTCGCGAAAACGGGCGGACCGGAGGCCTGCGCGGAGCATGACGGGACGCCGGACTGCGGGGACCTGCCGCCGATTCGTCAAGCGCAATCGCGCCGCCACCCCAAGATTTGGGGTTTGACAGCCTCCGGAGGCTGCCAGATGTAGTGTTATCAGATCGTAAACTCCCTATATCTAGGGAAGTGACGAGATTGCCGGAGCACGCGAATGGACGGATCCTTTCAGGGCTATGCGTCGGACGAGCACGGGAGCCGCATGATCGGCGAATCGCACGGCGCTTCCGGATTCGGCGAGGCGCCGCTGGCGCCGCGCCTGCTCGACGCGGGCATGGGGGTCGCGGTGGGCCGGCGCACCGTGTTCCGGCCGGAGGACGCGGAGTGCTTCGGCCGCGTCGCCGACCGGGTGGCGGAGGGCAACCTGTCGTTGGTGCGCAGCGACGCGCTGCGCGCCGAGGCGGCGCGGCCGTCGGCGCTGCGCTCCGACACCCTGGCCGCGGCGCCGCAGCCCACGGTGCCGGCGATGGCGGCGGCGCCGTCCGCGTGGGCGTGCGATGCGGAGCAGGCACGGCTGCGCAACGCGATCGCGACCGGCGCGCTGCTGGCCTCCGGGCGCCACCTGCAGCACGGCGACGCCGGGCAGGCCGGGCGCAACATGGAGGTGTTCACCAACTGCGCGACCGCGATCGCCTCGTTCGCCGAGTTCTACCTGCTGCTCAACGGGTCGGGCGTGGGGCGGGCGTATGACGACGAGCTGGTCAACGTCGACTGGACCCATGCGCCGACGCTGCTGCTGCACCTCGATCCCGGGCACAGCGACTATCCGTCCGACCCGGAGGCGATGTGCCGCTTCGGCGTCGAGCTGGGCGTGCTCGGCTGGGGCACCACCGCCGCCACCCTGACCGCCGAGGACGAGGCGAAGCTGCGCGCGTTCCTCGCTGCCGAGCTGCTGGCGGACGTGGCCGGCGCGCCGGAGGGCTCGGTGGTGCACACCATCGCCGACAGCCGCGAGGGCTGGGCCAAGGCGGTGGAGCTGCTGGAGGCGATGGCGTTCCGGCGCGAGCGCGACCAGGTGCTGGTGCTCGACCTGTCGCTGGTGCGCCCGGCGGGCAGCCCGATCGCGGGCATGCAGGGGCGGCCGGCGTCGGGCCCGATCTCGCTGCTGCGGGGCCTGCTCAACATCCGCCGCCACGTCATCGAGCCGTCGCGCGACCGCGACCCGAACTCGGAGGTCCTGCAGCCCTGGGAGCAGGCGTTGCTGGTCGACCACCACCTCTCGGTCGAGGTCCAGGTCGGCGGCGCGCGGCGCGCGGCGCGGATGGCGACCAAGTGCTGGCGCGATCAGGGCGTGCTGCGCTTCATCCGCTCCAAGTCCGAGGGCGGGCTGTGGACCGCGAACCATTCCGTGATGGTGGACCGCGAGTTTTGGGACGCGGTGGCGCGCACCGATCCGGCGGCGGGGGCGGACGCGGTGTTCCGGCTGACGGCGACGGACCCGGTGGCGGCGCATGCGCGCCAGGTGTTCGACGAGGTCACGCGCTGCGCCTACGTCAACGGCGAGCCGGGGCTGATCAACGGCGACCAGCTCGAGGACAACCGCACCGGCTCGGCGCGCGACAAGCCGGTCTACGTCGACGGGCGCGACTTCCGCTCGCAGCGATACCAGCTCGACCACGCGGCGGGGCTGATGGCCGACGCCTCGGCGCGGGCGGCGGCGGCGCGCTTCCCGGTCACCACCAACCCGTGCGGCGAGATCACGCTGCACGTCACCGGCGGCTACTGCGTGATCGGCGATTTCGCGCCGCTGCTCGCCTGCCCCGCCGAGCTGGACAGCTTCGCCCCGGGCGAGGCCGACGCCGACGTGCTGCGCGAGTGGGACAACCGGGTGGAGGAGTCGGTGCGCCTCGGCGTGCGCTTCCTGCTGCGCGCGAACCGCATGGACGCGCTGTACGCGGCCGAGGTCGCGCGCACCAACCGCATCGGCATCGGCCCGACCGGGCTGCACGAGTGGGCGTGGATGCGCTTCGGCTACGACTTCCACGACCTGCTCGACGAGGACCGTTCCGCGCCGTTCTGGCGGATGCTGCACGCGCTGTCGGACGCGGCCAAGCAGGAGGCGGACGCTTATGCCGCGGAGCTGGGCATGGCGCGCCCGGTCACGGTCACCACGGTCAAGCCGGCGGGGACCACGTCGAAGCTGTTCGGGCTGACCGAGGGGGCGCACCTGCCGGCGCGGCGGCAGTACCTGCGCTGGGTGCAGTTCAAGGGGCAGCGCGACCAGGCGACCGGCGGCTGGTCGGTGGGCTCGGACCCGCTGCTCGGCGAGTACGAGGCGCGCGGGTATCCGGTGCGCGAGCTGCGGACTTTTCCTGGCATGTCGATCGTGGGTTTTCCAACTGTGCCGCTGGCGCTGCGGCTCGGGCTGGGCGAGCGGCTGGTCACGGCGCCGGAGGCCAGCCCGGAGCAGCAGTACCAGTGGCTGCGGCTGCTGGAGCGGCACTGGATCGGGGCGGAGCAGGGCAACCAGGTCAGCTACACGCTCAAGGTGTACACCGACCGCTTCGACCTCGCGGCGTTCCGCAGGATCGTGCTCACCGAGCAGCCGCAGGTGCGCTGCTGCTCGGTGCTGCCGAGCCGGCCGGACAGCGAGCTGGGCTACGAGTACCTGCCGGAGGAGGAGGTCGCCACCGGGCGTTTCGCCGCCCTGGTCGCGGGCATCCGGGACGGGGCGGTGCGCGAGGCGGTGGACTGGGCGCACCTGCAGTGCGCTTCGGGGGTTTGCCCGGTCTGAGGAAGCAAGCTGGTGGACGAAGATAGCGGCGATACGGCCGGGCAAACTCTTGGACAAGTTATTGCTCGGATTGCCGAAGGCGGCCTGCCAGCCCTTTTGCTCAGCAGGCCCGTTCAGCAGGCTATTGGCAGGCTGGTCTACGCGGCCTCGGATATTCCTATCGCGAAATTACAATAGTGGGCTCAGAATATTCGGAGTGACACAACAGCGCAAAGGCAGATTACAACCGCGATTGCAGCTAAAGCAAAGCTGATAGCGACTGAAGACCCTGCTTTGATTGACCGAGGCCTTGAAAATTGGACAAGGCAGCTCGGAAGAAAACAGAAGGCGCGAGAGGACGTTGCTGCTCGGACACTATTGTTACTATCTGAAGGTGATCTATCCTCACAATCTGAGGCTCCTTCTGAGGAGTTCATGGGTTTGTTTGAGGACGTGGCTGAGAAAGCGTCCTCTGAGGAGCTTGCCGATCTCCTAGCCCGTATTCTGGCAGGTGAAATCCGGAGACCGAAAAGTGTCTCGCGTCGTACGCTTCAGGTTGCATCGATCCTCGACGCGGAAATCGTAGCAGCACTCAATACCATCAGACCGTGGCTGTTTTCGTCAAATTGGCTGTATGTACCTCCAAGTAAATCAGAGGAATGGCGATATCTAATTGGACTCTTAGCAAGTGTCTCTATCGTAAATGAAAGTGGATCAAGAACCCTTACGGGCAGAAAAGAAGATGTAGGCCGACTAATTGTCGGAAAGCATGCACTGATTGTAAGTTGCAAGCCATCAATAGCAAATTGGCTTGTCCATGGTGTCAACTTAACGCCGATAGGGGTAGAGCTTGCCTCCGTTATGCCTCCTGCAGCAGAGGTGAGTGGGGAGGAGATTGGGCAAAGCTTGTTTGAGCATCATGAGTTTGTGCAGAGAGTTTGGATTGGTAGCCTTACAGAGGATGGACAAAGCGTTCGCGAGGATAGCTTACAAGAATTACAACGCCCATGCCTACTCGGCCTACGAAGCCCTATCGAGTAAGGCTTATAATAGACCTGTTGCGAAAGTAGCCATTTACTTTCGGGCTGGCGCGAGGGGGCTGAGACGGCATTCCGGCTCTCTTGTCCAGGTCAGACCGGCATGAACCCTGCTTCCATGTTGACCAGGCCCGCGAT
>JAABUO010001173.1_pt1 | contig 36377 bp, 50 predicted proteins | sample 5559291 | NCBI WGS metagenome assembly JAABUO01 (sample SAMN10711878, study PRJNA513372) | rock metagenome | isolation source: Antarctica rocks | place: Antarctica: Victoria Land, Finger Mt sud
TCGGTGCGGCCCGCCTTGCCCTTGAGCAGCAGCAGCGCCGGGCGCTCCGGGCTGCCGCCCGGGCCGCCGCCGCCGCCGTAGCCGTTCTTCTGCACCTTGGCCCTGCGCGCAGCGCGGCCCAGCAGGTTGGCGCGCGTGCTCGCAGGCTTTGCATGCATTATACATGATTTACAGCAAGAGCTGAGCTGAGCTGAGCAAGCAGCATGCATGATGGTGTGTCAGGCAGGCAGCAGGCGTCTCGCACGCAGTGGTGGAGACAGGAGCCGGCGGTTCCCCAAGCGCGCGCGGGCGCGCACCGCAGCTCCAGCAGCCAGTGCAGCACGGCGAACACGGCGGTGCCGGTGGTGAACGCGATGCACGACACGTCGCTGCCGCAGGGCGGCATCATCCTGCGCGGCGCGGGGCCGCATCGGCGTCAGCGTCGCGCTCCCGACCTGTCCAGGCATGTCGGGCGGGTGCCGGCGGGCGGAGGTGCACACAGCTGCGCGTGCAAGCGCTGCGCAGGGGAGCAAGGTCTCCCCCATGCTTGCAGACACGGGCAGAGGCGGCTTGCTTCCAGCGACACCCAAAACCGACAAATGGCGCACCAGCTCCCGCCTCTGCACAGGCTGCTGAGCAGCACAAGTGCACAGGAGACAGGCATGGGGCGCCCCGCCGCTGCGGCGGCTGTCGCAGCAGCGGCACGGTGCGAGTTGCAGGAGGAACGGGTCCAGGGCGCGCGCCGCAGCTGGCTCTGGCGCACGGCGGCCTGGAACGGCTGCGCATTTGGAGGGGGGGAGGCGGGCAGGCGGGCGCGCGCCGCAGCTGGCCCTGGCGCACGGCCGCCTGGAACAGCTGCGCGGCCTTGAGCTGCAGCAGCAGCACGCCCGAGCGCGACAGCGCCTCGATCACGACGTTGTACACGCCCACGTCCGGCCGGTGCCCCTGCGCCTGCATCTCCTCCAGCGCCTGGCCGCGCGCGCGGGCAGCCAGTATTTCAGTTCGTTGAACATACGGCCTCTCTGAGAGTGCACACGTCCGCCACTGCCCAGATCGCGGCGCCTGCGTCTGCTGTCGGTTGGCCAGACTCCAGCATGCGTCTCACAGGCATGCGCAGCGGCGTCAGGCGCAGGCAGGGCACACCCCGCTGCTTCATAATAAGACCGATGGGCGCAACAGCGCAGCACGACAGGCGGTGGTGGCCTGCACAGCTTGCATCATACCCAGTCCATAGAGAGCGCACGCTGACCGTGTCATGCGCCCTCCAAGACACGCGGGGCACCTTGCGCTCAAGCAAGGCACCGCCTGCCCATAGGTAATGCAGGGATTGTGCGTGAGGGAGGGCGCGCCTGCAGCGCGCGGCACCACTGACTGCCGCGGTCGAAGGCAGCAATGAGCGCGCCGTACGTGACCGCGTCCGGCTTCACGCCGGAGGGCGCCATCGCCTCAAATGCGTCCAGCGCCGGCTGCCACTGGCCCGCTGCGCAAATCGGCCCAGGGATCAGCCCTTCCACTCATCCTGCGTCGTGGGACACACCGCAAGGATACAAGATGGCGTGCGGCACGCAGAGGCCTCTTTGGCAGCTTTGGCGGCCTGCACCGTCACAGCTTTGCATGACGGGGCATGGTGCATGCCTGCACCCGCAGGCCCCAACAGCATCTGCGCTTGCGCCGTGGAGACCACTGCACTGCATGCACCCCACCGCGTGCCCCCCCCCGCACCGCCGCCTGCCGGCAGGCGCCCGCACAGCAGGCGAGGCGCACCCTGGCCGCACGTGGCGATGAGCGCGTTGTAGACGGCGGCGCTGGGCTTGATGCCGTCGCGGTGCATCTCCTGGAACAGCTCCAGGCCCAGCTGCCAGCGCCCGGCCTTCTCGCAGGCCTGCAGCAGGCTGCTGTATGTGATGCCGGTGCGCTCGATGCCGCGCGCGCGCATGTCGTGGTACACCTGCAGCGCCTCGTCCGCCTGCGGCGCAGGGCTAGGGTTAGTCGCATAGGGAAAGGGTCAGGCGCTTCTCTCAGCGCTCCTCTCTCAGCTCAGCCCGCGCGCGCGCCGAGCGGACCACGAGGAGCAATGCACCCTTCGCAGTGGGGCAGCGGCCCGCGGCGCCGCCCAGCGCGCCGCACGGCGGTCTGCAGCCCCCGCGCGAACGCGCCTCGCCTTCTGCACTCAACAGGCCGCGCTTACGCAGGGCGCGGTGGACGGCAGGGCCGGGCGAGGGCGGCGGGGCAGGGCATGGGCGGGGCGGCGGCCACCTTGCCGATCTTGCCCCAGGCGGTGATGAGGCCGGTGTATGTGCTGGTGGTTGGCTGCATGCCGTCGCTGAGCATGCGCTCGTAGACACCCATCGCGCTTTCCGGCTGCCCGGCGCGGTTGCACGCCGTCATTATCGTATTGTACGTCCGCGTCTCCGGCTTGATGCCCTGCGCCGGGTTGAGGTTAGCCCTGACTTAAGATTAGCTGGGCGCGCGCGCCCGGCTCGAGTGCCGGGCGAGGGGCCGCGTGCTGTAGGCCGCAGCCGGCCGGCCGTGACCCACGAGCACCCTGGACAGCCACGGGCGCTGCCCAGCAGAGAGCCCTGCCCCAGCGACTACATGCGCAGCAGGGTTGCTGATGTCAGTTGGGGGGGCCTGTGCCTCGAAGGGCCTGCATGCTGCAGAGGCAAGTGCGCGCTCCAGCAGGCAATCACTTCGAGCAAACAAGCGCGAGGCCTCCCGCTCAGCATAATGCCACTGGTACACAGAGCACCTCAATGGCGCCTACGTGCCGCTGCAAGGGCTTTGGCATGGCCTCTGACGCGGAATTTTGGGTAACCGTTCCGCGTCTGGACCGCGTGCGTCCCTAAGCACTGCATGCGAGGGTACACACGGGCCCCGGCCGCCGCGCCTGCGCCTCCAGCGCGTCCAGCACGGACACCGCGTCCTGCCACGCGTTGGTCTTGGAGTAGACCTCGATCAGCGTGTTGAACGTTACCAGGTTGGGCGTGCAGCCCTCCGACAGCAGCGACTTGTACACGTCGGTCGCCAGCTCCAGCTCGTTCGCCTGCGCCGGAAGTCACTTTAAATATACCTCAGACTTCCATGCTCCAAAATAAAGCTGCTAGATAAAAAACATCAATATTGACCTCGTGCTCGGCGGGCGGCACCGTCCACCTCCACGGAGATCTGCTTGCATCAGCACATGCCCGTGCAGCACGCTGGCACGCCTGTGGAGGCATATGCCCCATCACATATGACCCCCGCTGTGCCGACACACGCGGGCGCAGGCCTGCGCAGGCGCCGCGCCTTGATGCAGACGTTCATGAGCGCAGAGAAGGTGTGCACGTTGCGCGGGATGCCGCGGCTGCGCATCTCCGCGATCATCTCCAGCGCCTTGCGCAGCTGCTGGTGCGAGCCACACTGCGCCGCGCCGCAGCGTCTGTGTAAGCAGAAGCATCCCCTCCGCAGGCCCCCGCCGCTTCCTGATTGAGCAAGGCCGGCGCCCCACTGCGCAAGCAGCAAACACTTTGCCACTGGTGGTGGGCCTGCACGAGTGCTCGGTATTTGGCCTGCACACATGCTCGCCATTTGCACAACTTGCTGGTGCAGTATTGAACAGTGTTGGGGGTCCGCACATGGCTGATGGCCGTGGTGTAGGTGTATACGTCGCACAGGTGCGCCAGCTCATGCGTTTCTGGCAGCTGCCGCAGCCAGTCGAACAACTCCGCGGCCCTGGCGCGGCAGCGCGGCAGGTCTTGCATGCTGCCCGGGCGCTATCGCGGTGTATCGTAAGCAGCAGCACGCGCGGCATGCGGGAGGCGCCCACGCTCGCCAGGGCCCAACCAGCGCGCCGCACGGTCAGGCCGCCATGCGAGGGGGTACTGATTGTTCATGCAGCATCTCCAAACAAGCGTTGTGCAGTGGCAATCCCCGTTCTAAAACCGCCACGGACTAGCTAACAGAATTGTCCCGCCGGGCTGGGCCGCCGCACCGATTGACCAGCCCAATCTTGCTCAGCTCCTTGAGCAGCGCGGCGAGCGCGCGGCTGTCCAGGTAGAGCAGGCCGCCGCTGATGGCGGCGACCGCCGACTCCTCGCCCGGCAGCGACCGCACGATGCCCAGCAGGTCCTCCACCGTCATGTCCGAGAAGGGCACCGCCTCACCGCCCTCGCCCAGCTTCTGCCCGCGGCCCACCTGCGCGCGCGCGCGCGCACTTCACCCGCCGCTCTGGAAGCATGCCTGGGTGTGACCGGCACTGCCTCGCCGCCCTCGCCCAGCTTCTGCTTGCGGCCCACCTGCGCGCGCGCGCGCCCCGCTCCGCCCACATGCCCAGCTTCGCATCTGCGAGCCCGGCCGTGCAGCGAAAGCCTTCAAGACATCAATGCTCGCTTTGCAGTCCACTAAGCGCCGCCCGCATACCTGAGCGCGGAGTGGCCTGCGACGGTGAGGACGCCCTCAGCCAGCGGCGCGCCCGACACGCCCCCATTGCTATCCCATGGAGTCACACAAGGACCTGCCGCCACTGCCCTGCTGCCACGGTCCCGATCGGTCCACTCACGCGCGTGCGGAGGCCGCAGGCGAGCGGCGGCGCGCGCCGGCGGTGCGCGCCTCCGAGATACCCGCCTCACTAGCCACACTGGTGAGCAAGCAGGGTGCGCAGGCCTGTCCCCTCCCCATTGTGCAGCGCGCGAGAGCAGCCAGCGCCGGCCTGGACAGTGGCGGAGACGGGCACCGGGCCGTGCCGCAGTCCCCAGGCGCCGGCGAGGGGGCCGGGGGGCAGCGCAGCACCCCGCGGCCGCGGGCGCGCGCCTTTGTCACCTGCTGCCAGAGCTTGCGGTAGCCCTGCCCCCGCTCCGGCTCCCCTCCCCGCCCGCCCTGCCGCGGCAACCCCACGGGTCAGTTGCCTCCAAACCTCGCGCTCACCCTATCATGCCCTTTGGGCAGGAGCACTGTGGCAGACCCAAGGCTGCATCAACAGCAGGTACTCGAGCTCCTCTTGGCACGGCCTGCACTCGCACCCCCAGTCTCGCCGCCAGCCACCCAGTGCTGCAGGGCCCAGCACGTGTGCACCACAGCACCAGCGCCCAGTGTCTTGCGTCCGCAACGGTGCTCTGGCTCCTCCCTGTGGTCTCTGCAACCGCGAGCGCAGCTGAACTTCGACACCCAGCGCCAGGCGGAGCCAGAGCGCAGCGCGTTGAGCACATGGACAAGCGCCCCGGCCCTCCTCGCCCCACTGCACGAGGTAGTGACAATGGCCAGCTCGCACTGGAGCCGCGGGAGCCCTCCCAGGTCGCATGCGCGCCCCGCCCTGCTGCAGCCCTCGAGTGAGGTGTACTGCTGGCGCAAAGGAAGGCACCGCTCCTCCCCAGAGCAGTCACGCAACCCTCGCTGGCCCCCGCTGCGGTCTCACTCCAAAAGCCCCTTTTGTGTACCGGCGCAGCGTAGTCACGGGGCACGGCCTGTGGTTGCAGCGCCTGCACAGCCCCCCCACTGTCCGCGCTACACCCGTCCACCTGCCTCCCCACTGCTGGTGTTTCCCCACCCGCGCAGCGCCTGGCGACCGGGCAGGCCCGCAGTCTAACTGGGTTCTAGCTGCCCGGCAGGCCAGATGCAGCTGGCCGCCGCACGTGGCGGCACTGTGCGGCGCCCGGCAGCGCACGGTGCAGGCAGGCGCGCCCGGCATGCTTCCATGCCGACCCATGGGCCTGGGTCAGGCCGGCTGCGCTCATGCATGTTCTAGCATTGCTTTAAATGCCGTGCTAGTGCGGGCTGCGCGGCATCCACCAAGCACGCTGAGGCCAAATAGCCACCGGCGGCGCAGGCTGCATCCCATGGCACCCGCGTATGGCAGTTGGGGCCACGCACGCGCCCTAGCCAACCGCCCGCCTCCCTGGTGCTACGCCCAGCCCGGGCCCGCAGGCTGCCAATGCGGGCAGCGCCCGGGCGCGCAGGCGACGGGCCCGGCGCTGCGCTACGGGCATGCATAGGGTTTAGCGCACGCGCACCATGCCGGGTGGCCCGCGGCCGCCGTACGGGCCCCGCGCGCCCGGGTACATGCGCGGCTGGTAGCCTCCCATCTCCCCGGCGCCGCCGCTGCGACCGGAGTAGCCCGGGCGCGCCGGGTGCGGCTGAAAGCCATCGCTGCGCTGCCTGTACACGGATACCGGTACACGCCGCGGCGACTCGCCCTCATACGACAGCCCGCTGCCCGCCGGCGCGAGGCTCAGGCCGCTCAGCTGGGAGGACAGGCCTCGGTACATATAGTGGGGTGCATCGGGTCCAGCTTGCAAGCTCGCTGAGCCGGCTCGGGCCGGCTCGGGAGCATAGTGCCGTTGCTGGCCGTGGGGCATCGCCGACCCAACGCCATTCGGTGGGTAAGGGCCGTCCAGCGCGGGGCTGCCGCTCGCGTGCGCATAAAAAGGGGAACGCGACGCGTGCTCCGGGAGCTCGGAGGCCTCCTGCATCGGTGGGCCTGCCCTGCAATCACCCGACCATCGCGTGTGGCCTCCTGCCGTGCTCGAGCTACTCGCTATGCTCGCAAACCCTGTTAACCTGATAGTGCAGACAGCAGCCCGCGCAGTGTGCGCATCAATACCTACCTTTGCAGACTATTCGTCTAGGCTATTCGCCTGCACTTCAGAGCGGGATTGCGCTGCATAATCTGCACGTCGGACAGGAGGCAGTGCTATGTGGTTGACGCTGTTGATGAACGTGTGCCCCTTGTTCAACCGGCAGGAGATGACGTGAGCCTTGACTAGAAGAGGCGCACACAGTGTGCGCTCACCGTGTGCAACAGCAACTAAGGGGCTGCTTTACAGTGTGTGAACTTGTTGCGCGGGCAGCAGCAGGAGCAAGTGTGGACAGTATAAGTTTGCGTCCACACTGACCCGTCATTATGTATGATTAGCAGCAAACAGTGCAGATGTATCGCACGCCGGTACACTACGGCATGCCCGCCTTCCTGCGCAGGTGAAACCAGACCTCTAACACACTCTCACACGAACAGTGCACTGCCTCTTCGTCGATATTGTTGACGATAGCGGACACTGTCGCAAACTAGCGATGCGACCAAGCTGCGTCCACGCGCATGGACGGCACTTCGGTCTGCACAGTCTGCTGGGCCCTGCTTGAGGCGTCCTGCCCTTGACGGCCCTGCCAGTTCAGCAGCGCTGAAAAAAAGACAACATGAAGACATCCATGACCTGAGAGGGGGGTTTGGGCAGTGGGAGGCCTCGTGAGAGTGGCCAAAAACGACACGCCTGCAGTAGCCTGGAGATGACGCCGGCTGCCCTCGCACGCAGCAGCGCAGCAGGCAGCTTGCTCAGCCCCGCGCGCTCCGCCCCCCAGCCGGCGCGGCAGCCCGCGCGCGCGGCGGCGACCCCGCAGCAGACCGCGCCGCCGGCGCACGCCGCCAACGGCGCCGTCAAGCCCGACGGGAGCGTGCCTGAGGCGCTCACGCAGGGCGTGCCGGTCGGAGAGCAGGGCCCCTCGGGGAGCGCGCAGCAGGGCGGCCGGCGCTACACGCTAAACCGCATCGCGCACTCGCGCTGGGAGCACGGCATCCCGGCGGTCATGGGCGCGCACCTGATGGCTTCGGGCGCGGTGTCGCCCATTTCCACGTCCAAGGGTGCGTGCTTGGGGCTGAGCGCAGCTGTGCTGCGGCTCCTGAGGGCGGTTGGGTGGGGGCAGGTTTGCTAGGGGGCGCAAGCGCGGACACTATTCACGGCCGTCTCAGCGTCCAAGGTTGCGAGCATATCTGCGTCACGTGTGGCTTATGGTGTGGTCTCGGCTGCCGGACCGGTGAGTGACAGCTAGGGAGGCTTGGTTGTCAGTAAGCACAAGCTTGCGTGATGTGTGCGTATTGTGTGGCGCTTGCTCTAGCTCTACCCAGAGTATGGGGGCAGCTGCGCGCCCAGTCGCGTGTAGCGTCCAGCTGCAGAACTGGTCGAGCAGACTTGTGCGCTGGGCAGCTCGTGTATATCCCCCCAGGCCGGTCCACGCTGTGGCTGCTGGACACCAGCAGGCGCACTTATGAGCGACTTTTTTTAGCTTCCTATCGACCTTGCTCTGTGACTGTGTTAGTTGGGTGGAGGCCAGTGCAGGCCGATTGGCGCGCGAGTGTCTGGGCACACGCTTGCTGCGCTGCGTCCGGCACGCGCCACTGCTTCTACCAGTATTGTGTCACGGTTGTGCAGTATTGGCGCGCCGCTGGCTACATCAGATTCGCTCTGACGTAGGCAGTGAACAGTGCAGTGGGTGTGGGCGTGGTTTCTAGTCGTACGTGGACAGGTTGCTGCCCAGCAGCGACGCAGCTAGCAAGGCCGTGCCGAGGGCCGCCGGCGCGGACGTGGGCATTGAACCACCCAAGTCCAAGGCCAAATGGCAACATATGACACCGGCAGCGCACTCTCTGAGCGAGGCGCGGCGCACTGCGGGCGCAGGCGCGGGCTCGGGCGCGCCGCACCAGTTTGCCTACCCGGACAAGGACGCCGACAATGTGGCCGTGCTGCAGTACGCCAATGCGGAGGCCGGCGCGGAGGGCGTCGCGCAGCTGGTGACGGAGGCTGCTGCCGCGGCAATCAAGGTGCGCACTGTTGCGTAGTGCGTGGCAGCCGTGTTTGATATGGGTGTGGGAGGCGGTTGCTGCAGGCTCCGCATGCGCGCGTGTGTTAACATGGAACCCAGGCTGCGAGAACACTCCACCCGCCAATAGTTCACACGCCACTCTTAAATAGGAAAGCCAGGCCAACAGGAAAGCCAGAAATAAATTCCACTGAGCCCACGCCGGGCGCGCGGCCGCAGGAGCGCGGCGCATTCACGCTGGTGCTGTCGGGCGGGTCGCTGTTCAAGGCGCTGGCGCCGCTGGTGCATGCAAATGCAGAGTGGGCGCGCTGGCACGTGTTCTTCGTGGACGAGCGCAACGTGCCGCACAGCTCGCCCGACTCCAACTTCAAGGGCGCCGACGAGGCGTTCCTGGGCAAGGTGGGGCTGCATACCGCAACCCTACCCTATGCATGGGTGTTTTGCTCGACTTGCGCTGTGCTGTTAGCCTGCTGCGCTGTGAGCTGTGCTGCGAGCTTGGTCCGCAGCTGCTCCGGCCTGCGTCAAGCGGATGCGCAGCTCGCGCCTGGCAGGCGCTGCAGCTGTGCGTGGCCCCGTTTCCACCGGAACCAAGACCTGTGCGTTTGTGCGTGTCGAATGCCCAGTGCAGACTGGGGCAGCCCCGCGCCTGTCAGGCGCCCACCGGGGGCCGGCATGCGCGTCCGCGCAGGTGCCCATCCCGCGCGAGCAGATCCATGCGATCAAGGAGGGCCTGCCGGTGGGCGAGGCGGCGACTGAGTACGCCGGCCAGCTGCTGCGCCTGGATGCCGGCATCCTGCCGCGCAACGCGCTGGGTGCGGCCGCCCGGCGCGGCCACCAGCTGAACATGGGCCGCAGCACAGCAGGCATGTGTGAGTGCGAAGCTAGCTGCTTGAATGTAAACATTGCTGGATGTGCGGCAGACTATTTCCGAGTATATGACAGAAAGTCAAGAGGTTACGACTGTTTTGTGGGCGGCGCAGGGCTGCCGGTGTTTGACGTGATCCTGCTGGGCACGGGCCCGGACGGCCACGTCGCGTCGCTGTTCCCCAACTGGCCGCAGACCGCCGCGCGCGAGGGCCTGGTGCTGCCCATCTCGGGCTCGCCCAAGCCGCCGCCGGAGCGCATCACAATGACCATGCCCGTTATCAACAGGTGCGGCGCGCTGCAGGGGCGAGCTAGTTGTGTGCATTGTGCCTTGCGCTCGCTTGCTCATGCACAATGTCATGATGGTCATGGTGGTCGAGCGAGTTGGGTCTGAGGTCTCATAGCTGATGCAAGTGACAGAGCAGGAAGACAGGAAGCAGGGTTGCAGCCTTCTGACACTCTGCCTCTGACAAGCGCGCGCCTGCGTTATGCCTAACCCTATCCCTGTACGCGCGCAGCGCCAAGGAGGTGGCCATCGTGGCGTTCGGCGGCGGCAAGGCGGAGATCGTGCAGCGCTGCCTGGAGGTGCAGAGCCTGCCGGGCGCGCTGCCGGCGCAGCTCGTGCGCCCGGCCGCCGGCCGCCTGAGCTGGGTCCTGGACGTGGCGGCAGCGCAGGCGCTCAAGGCGCAGGCCTGGCAGGACGGCAAGGCCTTCCCGCGCAGCGCATGACGGCCGCCGGGGCCGGCGCGCGCGCCGGGCGCGCCCCCGGCGCCGCGCGCGCGCATGTGACAGCCGGCGGCGGCAGAGCGGGATCTGCGGCGCAGCCGCGCTCACAGCTCTGCGCGTGCTCGCGCTGCTCGCGCGTGCGCTGCGCGCGAGGGTGCCCTCCGAGCGCGGGCCCGGCTGCGCGCCATGGCAATGCGCACGAGCGCGTTCGCGGGTGCTGCACGCGTGCACGTCTGCTGGTGAGAGCAATGTGCAAACGCAGTTTTCATGCGGTCAGCAGAGGTCCGCTGCGTAAAGAAGAGGCGTTGCGCGGTTGCACAACGTGAAGTTGCAAGCCTGGCAGCTCAGCGGGAGGGCCGCAGCGTCTTCGTGCAAAGGCTGGCGGAGCGGAAGTGGCGCTTCTGCGCGGTCGTGCGAGTGCAGTGGCGCCAGGCGTGGCGCCGGCCAGGGTGTGGCGGCGCGTCTGACGCGCACTGTTGACAGGCAGTCACAGTGGGATGTGTAAGATGTGCTGGTGCCGCAGGACTGGCGAGCATCTGTGAACGTGATGTGGCTGGAGGGAAGCGGGTCTTGTCAGGGTTGCTTTGGGCGTCTGCCCTCTGGGTCAGTTTGTTGGACTGCGACGACTTTGCAGCACTATATTTGAGTTTGTGAAGGCGCGGGATGCGTGGCGGAAGCGCTGCAGCGCGCTCTGATAGACTGTTAAGAGGCGCTGGAGCTGCAGCCTGGAAAGTCTGTTTGTGGTATGAAGGGCACAGCTTGAAGCAATGCACTGCGCTGCGTCCTCATAGCGTGCAATGTTACGTTTTGATACGATGCAGGCTGGCAACCTCGTATAGATTGGCAGCAGGCTTGTTGGCAGGATGCATGGCAGATTGCGTGTGTCTCGCTCTGGCAAGAGTTTTGTGTGTAAGGCAGGCAATGCGGCATGCAATGCCCACAGATCCCTGTTCCAATGCCCCCGAATGGCCTCTGTTCACCTCACCCCATTACATGTCTGCTCAGTACCAAGGCACGTGCGTGGGCCTTGGCACTGCCAGCACTTCAAAACATTGGTGCACCGTTTTCCGCCTACTCAGTCATCAGTCACCAGTTGGACCGTCCGCGGCAAGCCCGGCAGCACGCCCTGCCGCCGCCGCGCCGGGCGCGCCGCGCGCGCCCGCAGCGCTGCTGACCAGCACCACGCGCGCGCGCCCGGCCGCGACCGCGGGGCCGACATGCGCCCACAGGCGAAAGAAGTCGCGGCGCACGTCCGCGATGTCCATCAGGGACCTGCGGCGCGCGAACAGGGTATCAGGCCCTGCAGCGCACGCACAGGGCATGAGGGACCTGCGGCGCAGGACAGAGCATCAGGGACCTGCGGCGCAGGACATCGGGGACCTGCAGCGCGTGCGCAGGAGACCGCACGCTGGCCTGCCCGCCCATGCAGCAAGGAGACTGCCTGTACTGATCCTGCCTGCGCATGCAACGCCTGCCGCGTCAACAGCCACATGGTTCTCGGAAACAGGCTGGGAGCGCAGGCGCAGCATACCCAGGGCGGCCGGCCGGTGCGGCGGCCGGTCCGCTGGCCACATTTCCGCCACAGGCCAGGCGCAGCCGCGCCCAACGCGCGCTAGCAGACGGGCGCAGGGCAGGCAGGGGCGCACTGCTGCTTGTCGTTGGCGCGCACGTCGACGACCAGCAGGCGCAGGCCGCCCACGCGCAGCGCGCCCAGCGCGGCCAGCTGCGCCAGGCGCGCCGGCGTGCCCGCGGCCATGCCGAAGCGCTCCGCCGCCAGCAGCGCCCGCTGCGCGTCCAGCTTCAGGTGCTTGGCGAACGCCTTGAACACCGGGCGGTCCTGCGCGCCCCGCGCGCGCTCGTCCCATCCCGCCCGCAGCGGCCTGGCCTGCTGCGCCTCGCTCATATATGGCATTCCTCAGCAAATCAAGCCTTCTCTCAAGCCTTCACACTGACTGGGGCAGGCGAATTGTGGGCGCGCAACTGCAAGCTGCGGCATGGCTCGGCCCAGGCTGACAGAGCAACGCAGCACGTAAGGGGGAAGACCGGGGGGGTACCGGCGAGAGGCCGCGCAGCTGGCGCCGCAGCTCCTGCGCGTACACCGCGGCCGGCGACACCAGGAGCGCGGCCGGGCTGCCGGCGGACACGGCCTCGCCGCCCGCGCCCGGCCCGGCCCGCCCCACCAGCGCCGGCAGCAGCTCTGGCAGTGCGCTGCGCAGCCGCGCCTCCAGCGACGGCCCCGCCGGCAGCCGCACCATCACCTCGTCGGCGCGGCCTGCGAGAGAGGCGCGCGCGTCTGCACAAGCGCCGGCCTCGCGCTCGCCCATGTGGGCTGGGCGAGGTGCCGGCACCGCGCCCCCAATGACGTACCCCTCGGCCCTTCATATCACATGCGCATCGTTCAGTCATGCTGGGACGGTTAGCTTTCTCTGCATCACACCGCTCGTCAGAAAGAAGTGCGCGGCAAGATGTGCTGCGCCTCCAGCACAGCCCCCGCGCCAGCTACGCCTGCTGCCTCCTCAGCCCTGCACCTGCCAGCAGCTCCCGGCGTGCGGCGTCGGAAGCGGCGCAGCCCCTCACGCCTAGCCCCGCTGCACGAGCGCCGAGCGCGCCTGCCAGGTCGGCGATGCGCGGCCCGCCCGCGCCGGCCGCCGCGGCCTGGTTGCGCGCAAGCCAGGCCAGCTGCGCGGCCGGCGGCGCGCCGCCGACGGCCGCTGCCTCCGTGCGCCGCGCCTCCCACTCCTGCCTGGATGGCTTGGCGCGCGCCTGCACGGCCGGTGCCGGGCACTTTTGACACTATCACGCCGCCACCCACCCCCTCTTGCACTGCATCCGCGGCATGCATTCCCCCGGTGACAGACAGGGCAGAGGCAGAGCCAAGCTGCCGGTGTGCGCTCCGGCCTGGCGCATGACGGCTGCATCAGTTCAGCCGCATGCGGCCGGGGCGCAGCACGCCAGTCAGGGCACGGCACACGCGAGGGGCGCTGGCGGTGCCCGCGGGGCGCACGGCCGGCGCCGCGCGCGCAGACGCGGCGCGCTCCGCGCGCGCCTGCGCCTTGAGCGCCAGGCGCATCGGCCGCGGCAGCGGCTTGTCGCTCGGCCCGCGCGCGGCGGCCATCTCCGCCACGCGCGCCAGCCAGGCCGCGCGGCGCTCGGGATCCGCCGGCACGCCGCCGAGGCGGCCGATGTCAGCATCGGCCTCGTCCGCCCGTCGCCTTTCCTTCTTCTCTTTCCTCCTTGCCGCCCGCTGCTCCGCCGCCGCCTCCGCGGCCACGCCCAGTGCGGGCTCCTCGCCGCGCCCGGGCCTGCCCGGGCTGCCAGAGCCGGCGCCCTTCGCTGCAGCCCTGCGCTGCTTCTTCGCTGCCGCACTCAACTCCGCGGCGGCCCCTGCCGCGGACCTCTCCGCCGGCGCGAGCGCTGCGCCGGGCCCAGCGGCGGCCGGTCCGCGCCGTTTGCTGTCTGTGCCAGCAGCCCCGGTCTTCTGCAACTTACGGCTCTGCTTTGCCGCTGGCGCAGCCTCCGCAGGCGGCGCCGCTGGCACGCCGCCTTCTGCCGTCGGGGCCGCCGCAGCCGGCGCCGCCGCCAACTTTCGCCGTTTGCGCTTGGCGCCGGCTGTCGCTGCCTCCACCTGCGTGCTGCGCGGCCGCTTGGCGGCCGCCTCCGCCAGCTGGGCGCTGGCCGCGGCGGCGGGAGCGGCTGCAGTGGCGGCTTCAGCACCTGATGTGGGAGGCACAGTGCTTTAGTACTGAGGCTCCTCCGCCCCTCTCCTCACACATTGTGCAACAGGAGCACAGCAAGCAAGCCTTGCTATGTGCAATGGCTACCCTTCAACACCAAGCGCAGCTGCAACGTGGCGGCCAGACGGCCAGTCTATACTCACCGGCGTTCCCCAGGCGGTCCGCTTTGAGTTTGGCCTTGTGGCCCTTGGCCAACGCTGTCTTGCGAGCAGGACCCTGTGGCACAGCCAGGGGCTCCGCAGCTCTGCGCTTCTTCATGCGCGTGGTAGTGCACCAGAGGCTGGCTAGTGTGCTGAGCTGCGGGTAGAGGCGCTCAACAGCAGTGGTGCAGGTGGGGCGAGCTGTGTCTGACAAAGCACAAGCAACAAGCAGCTCGCCCTGTGAAAACCTATGCACCGTCGAGTTTGAAAGTGGGCGCGAAAAGTCGCTGCTTGCGGGCTTGACGGGTCAATTGCTTGCGCGTTGGGGCCAGCACTGGAACGTCTCGCTCCAGCATAGGTGTCCCCGGCTGTGCAAGCCGTGATGCGCGCAGCATGCACGGCACGCTCCTGCTGCTCCCACTGACCTTGTCAGCCCTGGCAGCGGGCGCTTTGGTTCCAGCGGGAGCCGCAGCGCAAAACCCGGCTGCGGGGGCGCCGGCAGCGGTCGCGCTCAGCGTCCAGAACTTCCCGTATGGCGCTCTTGCGGGGTTGGCTGTGGCGACCACATGTGCGTCCAAGGCCATGTCCTGTTCCCAAAGAACACAGTGTTTCTCTATTCTGCAGCTACACCCGTCTCAAGTCCCGCGCCTTGGCTAAGTGCACTGTCATGTCGCACGCCAGGGTGTGCGTACGTGCTGCTGCACCTCCAGCAGGCTTGGTCGGCGCCCGCGTATCACGGACCTGCAGGTCTGCACGAGGTGCAGGTGTGCAGACGTGCCGCAAGGCTGGCTGGTTTATCACGCCCCAGCCCCAGCTGCGCCAGCTGCACACCCACTGCCCATGCGGCTACTGCTTGCCTGCGCTCCCTCGGGGGCCCAGCTCAGCCAGTCAGCCACTGCAGACCAGACCGCGGCGCCTGACACGTGTTGGGTGAGCAGGTGTCCGTCGAGCGCGGCGCCAACATCACGCTGCTCACGCAGAACACGCAGGAGGTCCAGAAGGTGCCCGCCCTGCCTGTTCCTCAGCATCCCCGTCTGCTTTGCGCTCGGCAGCGCAGGCAGCGGCGCGCTCGGCAGCGCAGGCCGCGACGCGCCGTACACGCGGCGCTGACAGCCTCCGTCCTGGCTCGCGCCTGGCAGCACAGCCCCGCCTCGCCATGAGCCCCCGGCCCCCTGCCCGCGCAGGCCTGGGGCGCGGACGCGGCGTACGACCTGCACCGCGGCAGCCTGGTGGCGTACTCGGCGCTGCGCGACCCGGCCGACGGCTACGTGCGCGTGTTCCTGGACGCCGAGCCGTTCCTCGCCCCCATGCTCACCTGCCACTTCCAGGCGCGTTGCGGCCGGCCCGACGCCCTGTACTGGTAGCCATAACCTGGGAAGCTCTGCGGCACGAGTGCCAGCAGGCGAGCGCGAACGTGAACGGCGCGCCCGCGGCCTGCTGCGCTGCGGCGGCCGCGCATCAGCGCATTGTGCTGCAGCGTGCATGCAGGGCATGCATGTGAGCTCTGTGTTCTTGCTGATGCCACCGCGGAGCTTGCCCATCGCTGTGCCACAGCGACCCAGCGCCAGGTCCGACCACGGATTCGTCCTGATGGTCGCGGTTGGGGCGGGCGCCGTGCTGATGCTGGCCCTCGCGGCAGATCTTGAGCGACGGCCCCGACTTTGACGAGATGAAGGCGGTGGCGGCCGCGCCGAACCTGACGTGGCTGGCGCCCAGCCCGCACGCGCGTCAGCGCAGCACCTTTGAGGGCTACATGCTGCGCCTGACCGACCCGGGCGTCAGGTTTGACGTCGTGTGGCTGCGGTGCGGCGCCCTCCCGCGGCCGCACCGCCACGCCGCCCCTTGCACGCCTCCAGCGTTGGGCGCAACGACTGCGCACCCAATGAGCGCGTTAATGCCACTTCTCTGCCCCAGCGGGCTTTCGCACGCACACGGCAAGGCTGCTCCAGCCCGCGCCGCGCCGCCTTAGGCCCTCCACCTCTGCTTGCCTGAGCAGTACGATTGCGAGCTCTTATCCTCACTGTGACTGACGCGCTCGCCTGCAAGCTAAAATCGTGTCGCATGTGCGCAGGTTTGGCGGGGTCGCCCTGCAGCGCGTGCGGGTGGAGCTTGCGGCGGCCGCGCGCGCAGGCGCGGTGGGCGCCTGCCTCGCGCCCGTCTACACGCTGCGCGCCAGCCTGCGCCCCTGGCTCAGGCGCGGCCCGGCGGGGCGTGGGGCACCGCCCGGGACCCTGCCTGGCGTGTGAGGATCAATACGCGGTGGCCGCCTGCTTGCTGAAAGAGTGTGCTATGTGCCCGCAGACACCAGACGGGCCGTCTGCCACGACTCAGCGCGATTGCGCATGTGCTGGGCGATCAGGGTTCAGGGTCGCGTGTGGTAGGGCTTTTACCCTGTCGTAGCGCGCCAGGCACAACGCGGCCATGGGCGTGACGGGCTTCCACGCGTACCACGCGTCGGTGCGGCGCGAGGCGCTCGCCGCGCAGACGCTCGGCGTGTTCGCGTCAGCCGACCTGGCGTCCAACCTTACGCTCTTCGCATTCGAGGTGGGCGCCTCATGATAAAACGTGGCACAGCGCGGCGCTTTGCACTATCACTGGACATCGTGTGCAAGCTCGGAGCAGAGACGCAAAACAAGGAGGGGCAGCTCTGCATGGACATGCCCATCGCTTCCGTCCAGGCAGTTTGTCGCTTGCTCAGACCGGGCTTGCGGGCTGCAGGGCCTGCACTGGTACAGCTACGCGCCGCCCCGCCGGCGCTGGTACCTGAGCCAGAGCACGATGATGAACGAGTGCCTGTACCGGCAGCGCCATGCCTATGACTACCTCCTTTTCATGGACGCCGACGAGTTCCTGGTGGTGCGCGGCCGCTCCTGCCAGTTTGGCTGGTGTGTTCGGGAGAGGGTTCGTAATTAGCACAGGAGCTGCTGCTCAGCCGCATGCGTGGAATTGACAAAGGCACAAGGCTTGTGCTGTGCAATGATGTGCGGCCCGCCGGTCCGGCATGGAGGAGCGCGCCTCTTCTTGCATGTTGAGCAGCAGAGCAGAGGATGGAGTAGACGAGAGCGAAGGAAGCGAGCGTATGCAGAAGTGCAGAAGCTTGTAGCTGAGGGTGGGGCGGAGTCGCTCTTGAGCCGCCTGAATGCGCGCTTCACCACGCTGCAGAGTTATGATCAGAATGCATGTGCATTGTCCGTGAGGCGCACACGAGAGGCGAGGCAAGGGCCGACGCATAAGCCCCGCCGGTGCAGGTCCGCGACGTGGCGCGGCACCCGGCGCGCGACCTGCCCGCGCTCCTGGCGCGCGCGCTGCCGCCGGACAGCCCCGCGGCAAGCCTGCAGATCCAGACGGTCAACTACCCGCTGCAGGCGCGCCGCCCGCCCGGCCCCCGCCTCGGCCGATGCGCCGCGCCGCAGCGCCTGCTGGCCCTGCCCTGCTGTGACGACCCGCTCGTCGCCTCCGATGCCTTGCACAGTGCGTCACATCCTGTCCACCCGCTAAAGGCATTGCAGGCCGCGGGGCCTTCGGCGCGTGCACAGGGCATGACGCACTGATGCACAAGATGCAGCACGACGGCGCATTGCTGGTTCAGAAACGTATTCAGCCACACGCGCAGTGCCAGGCGGATGCGTACTCACCAGCACATTGCTGGGTTATTTAGAAAACAAATTTGCCGCGCGTGCAGTGCCAGGCGGATGCCTACTTTGTGGACGCGCCGGTCGGCGCGGAGCAGGCGCTGCCGGCGGCGGGCGCGCACCGGTACACCACGCGCGGCAGCATCGGCTGGGCCGCGGGGCCCAAGTCGGCGGTGCGGCCGCGCGCGGCGCACCATGTGCTCGTCAACCTGGTCGCGCCGGAGACGGGGTTTGAGCCCTACCGCGCGCTCAAGGTGCAGGAGGTGCTCATCAAGCAGGCGCGGGGCCCCCCTTCACACTCTCCTCCAGCTGGCTGCGCCAAGGGGCACGCGGCGCAAAGCCTGGGCGGTGAAGGGCATGCGACATGTGGAGCCGAAGTTGTAAACACCAGTCTTAATCGCATGCAGGGTGCTGGCTGTTTTGGCCGTAACGGGTATGTTCAGACGCCCTGGAGCTTCAACAAGGCGTGCACAGTACAGCATGCTCTGTTGCCAGCATGACATCACCTAAATCACACCTGACGCTTTCTGTGTCATGCGCGCAGGTGCACTTCCAGAGTTGGGGCCGCGACTTTGACTGCGTGAACAAGACCTTTGACGACCGGGAGGCGCTCGTCGCCGATGCTGTGCGGCGCTAGTCAGTGAAACAACCTCAGTGCTTCCAATATGGTGGCAGCTGCGGTGTTTGTTTTGTTCGCTGTACAGCTTGCGCAGGTCGCGCGCAAGTGCGTTTGGCGTAGCTGCATAGTGCTTCACTTGTTCATTGTTACTTTTGTAACACAGAGTGAGGTGCTCGCTATGCACGCTCTGACATCACAATCTGCAACGGCGTAACGCCCGCTACGTGCCGGCTAGCCTTCAGCGTCCGCTGGCTGGGCGTCAGGTTGTCGCAAGATTGCAATGGCTAGAGCAGAAAACGCGATACATCTCTTGTTTTGGTTTGTCCGGACAAGTCCTTTCGTCGACGAGCCAGCCCTTCCACGGCTGGCGCCACCACAAGCACAGTCTGCTGACTGGCATCCTGCTTGCAGAACACAAGCAAAGAGCTGTCGCGGTCTCGACTGTTCCCGCGGAGTGGCGCAAAGCATGTAGCTGTCAAGAGCAAGTTTGTAAGTCGAGCTAAGAGTCTTGCGTGGCACAGGCGATCTCCATGCGCGCCATGGGCGCACCGAGGCACCGATCCATACCCGTGACATTCCTTCGTTCAGTGCCCTGCAAAAGTGCCCAACGCATCCGCATACACACCCGCACAATGCAGCGCATGTAGCCTCACCGGCTTCAGCCAGGCCCGCTGCGTCTTTGCAGGCACGGGCGCTGCCGGCGCGTGCACCCGCACGGCCGCCAACAGCGGCTCAGCCAGAGTCTGCACTTGCCTGGGCGCGCCTGCAGACCGCAGGCGCGGCGCTCGCGCTATCCGCGGCGCTGGTGCTGGGTGGCGCGCCGGGGGCGCTGGCCGACCTCAACAAGTACGAGGCGGCCGCGGGCGGTGAGTTTGGCAACGGCACTGCGCTGCAGTATGGCGAGGCGCGCCCCGCCGCACAGGTCCAGAGCACTGGCCCTGGCAATGTATTTGCATATCACGTAGCAGCAGGTACTGGTCGCGCGTCTCTGCAGAGTCTTTATAGACACAGTAATGCTTCTGCCAGTGTCCTCAGACATGCGCTGCCGGGCAGTCGTCTGACCGCATCAGGCCGCGCAGGCCAGCATCGCAGGCAAGGACTTCCACGACCAGGTGCGCTGCACTGGCCTCTCTCGCACCACTGTCGCGTCTGGCAGGCCTGCTCGCCTCTTGCACGCCATGCCCGTGGCACTTTGTCATGCGAGTCCCTGACGGCGCCGTCCGCATGTGCAGGACCTGCGCCGGTCCAACTTCACGGCGGCCGACTGCCGGCGCTGCAACTTCAAGAACACCAACCTGCAGGGCAGCTACTTCATCAAGTCGGTGGTGCCGAGCGCCAACTTTGAGGCGTGGGCCCCCCGCCCGTGCGCGGCAGTGCTGCCTGCAGCAGGCAGCTGTGCCTGAAGACCACACCACACGCTGTTGTGTGCGCGCTGGCGCTGACCCTTGAGGTCCGCTGATCCTCGAGGGTCGCTGACCCTCAGCGCCCCGCAGAACGCCAACCTGAGCGACGTGCTGATGGACCGCGCTGTGCTGAACGAGGCCAACCTGCGGAATGCGAACCTGCAGCGCACCATCTTCACGCGGTGCTGCCTGCCTCCATGTAGTCTTGGTGCACGCATGAGGCGGCTGTGGAGGCTGCGCGTGCGCGGAAGCACTGAGCAGCTTGACAAACGCATGCGGGGTGTGAAGCTTGCTCTGCTGACATGCGGTGGGGTGTGCTGGAATGCGCCTACCCATGTTCATCTGCATGCACTGGCCTGAATGCACCTCGACAGCTGCAGCAGCGCGTGCAGGCCGGTGCAATCGACCACTCTTGGGCACGGCCAGCAAGCGCAGATTCCGCCTTTTCCATAGAGCACCTGCGCGCACAGGAGCGACTTGGGCGGGGCTGACATCCACGGCGCCGACTTCACGAACGCGCTGCTGGACAAGACGCAGCAGATCGTGCGCCCGCGATGCGAGGCTTACCGTACCCTACTGCTGCGCTGGCTGGGCCTGCCCAATCAGCGCCGTGATCTGCATCGTGGAGGCGCTGCTCTGTCCGCTGTATAGTGCGTCTGCAGGGACTTTGCATGCTCCCCCGCGCGCTCGCACCATCCTGCCTTGGCAGAGTGATGTTCGCGCACCATCCTCACCTCACACTGGCAGGGCCCCGGCGCGCGCGCTGCCGAGACTCTGCACGGGCACACAGCGCGCCGGCAGGGTGACGCGCGGCTGCGCGTGCGCGCCTTCGGGTATAGGGTTCATGACGCTAGCATACTCCACGATGCTTCGCGCGTGCGTTAGGATATAGGGTTCACGGCGCTAGCATAGTTGGGGTATAGGGTTCACGACTCTGCGCGCGCAGGCGCTGTGCCGCTACGCTGACGGCACCAACAGCGTCACGGGCGAGGACACGCGCAAGAGCCTGGGCTGCGGCAGCCGGCGGCGCTTCCGCGAGGCCTCGCCTAGCAACCCCGAGGGGCCGCAGGCGCGCCCCGCGTGCCGCGCTGTGCCGCACCACACACTCCTGCGTGGGCGTGAAGGTGTTTCGGAGCGTTGGCTCGGGATCGCATGGAGTGGCGGCCGTGCCGGGCAGCACTCCGCCACAGCCTGGTTTGTGGCCAGCGACGCGCTCGTGGCAGTGCTGCCGCGCTGCGCGTCGAGCGGACCAGGGCTGCTCAAGAACAGCAAAGCACAAGTCACCATCTGTGCCTGCTCAACTGCCATCCTCACATGTATCCGCAGTCGCATTGCTGAGTGCGGGGCCATACAACCCATCTCACGGGCTCCTCGCCTGGCCGCCAGGTGGCCACCGAGGACAAGGAGGCGTTTGTCAAGTCGATGCCCATTTACAGGCAGTGAGGGTGCATGAACATGTGCGCTGTTTGGAGACCAGATGTCGAGGCTTGGCTCCTAACAGTGCCGGGTGCTGAGGCAGTCTGCGCGCAAGCGTTGGCTGCGCCTAGGGGTGTTTGAGCGTGTCGCTATGTGGGCGCATGTGTGTTTACGGCCCTACATGGGTCACATCATGCGCGGCGGCCGGGGCAGATCGCCATGTGCAGGTCCGCGAGGCCTAGAGAGCAATGAGGTTTGTGTTGACACACTGCCAGAATGAACTCAGCAGGAGGGGCCACGACTTACACGACAATTTGCATCTATCCCGGCAAAGCAAGCTGCGGCAAAGCACATGCCGCATGAAGTCTATGGGCCCTGTCAGGGCCCAGCAGCGGCTGCACGCACTCATGTGAGGTCGTGGGGCACGTCCAAGAGCCGGGCCTCGCAGGCTTGCAATCAGAAGCATGCGCTGCGAGCAAGCGTGCAAGAAAAGTTAAATTGAACAGAGCAGGTGTCCACACGCACGTCCTCACAGCCGAGAGCGCCCTGCGATTGCCCGGCAGACCAGCAGTGCCACAGCATAGGCGCCACGACCCGCCCTGCCGGGCGAACGCACAGTACAAAAACCATATCTGATTTACAAGCCTGTGAGCACACAGCGCGCACGCGCAGCGTGCCACGTCTGAGTTTCTCTCCAGGCAGCAGCCGCCGCTGCCATGCCACACCACCCCCGTCCGCATGAAAGGTCCGCACGGGGTGCATCTGCGGCGCGTAGCGGCCGCGCGCGGGCCACGAACCGGCGCGCAGGCCGCGGCACCCGGCGCGCTAGCAGATGTCGCCGTACGCCCAGGGGTGCTCCTCCAGGTACTGCGCGGCCGCCGCGCGCAGGCCCACGTTGCGCACCACCTGCCCCGGCTGGCAGGGCTCCTTGGTGATCGGGTCCCAGTGGCCCACCTGCGCGGCGCATTGAAGCTGGGTCGCACGGCGCGCCTCTGCAGTAACGCTCGGTGCACAGCTCTGTGCACAGCCGCGCTGCAGGTTGCGCGGCCCGTCTCCCCAGGGTGACGCACTCAGCGCATGCGCGCATGAGTGTGCTCGGGTGGCGGCCCCTGGGGCGCGCGCGCCCTGCAGCCGCCAGCCGCCAGTGTTGCGGGTGCGCACAGCAGTCCGCGGCGCGCGGCGCGTAGCAGGGCCGCCGGCCCGGGCGGCGCGCGGCAGGCGCGCGGGCGCCGCCGGGCAGCCGGGGCCGCCCGGGGCTCCGCAAGGTGGGCAGTGCGCGCCCGCGCACCTTGGCCAGGTGCTCATGCAGCGCGCTCTCCTCGTAGCTCAGCCCGGAGGGCAGGATGACGGGTTCCCGGAACACCTGCGCCGGGCGCTAGGGTATGGGGTACTTGACCTGAATAGGGGCATGTTGTCAATGCCGCGCCGCCCCGCAGCGCCCCCTCCCGGGACATGGACACAGGGCATGGACGCGCAGGAGGGTCTGCGCGGCCCGCGCCCCGCCGCAATGGCACAGACGGCTGCTGCGGAACTGCCGCGGAAAAATGACACACGCTGTGAACCCCGCTCTCCCGCTGGACAGCGGCGCCGCGGCGCCCGCGCGAGCGGCCCCAGACTACCCTGCCCCAGGCCCTGGACTACCCTAGACTTCCCTGCACCCAGGCGCCGCGCACCTCCATGGTCAGCGGGCAGGTGAGCGCATTGGCGGCCTCGCCGCCGCGGTCGCCCGCGGCCGCGCGCTGCAGCAGCGCCGCAAGCGACTCGCCCTCGGCCGCGTGCGCGCGCGCCAGCGCCCCCCGCGCCTCCTCGCCCTGCACAGCACGCCGTCAGCGCGCGGCGCACCTGCCCTCCTGGAGCCCAAGGCTGCTGAGATAAGCTGTTGTTGCAACCTCTGCCGCGGACAGCGCGGATGCACAGCACATGCTCTGGGTGCCAGAGCCGGGCGGCCAGGGTGCCAGGCAGGCCGCGCCTGGCTCCCCGCCAGCTCGCCCGCCTGCTGCCGCAGCAGCGCGCCGCGCAGCCGCTCGCCCAGCGCGGCCTGCTCCGCCGCGCGCGCCGCCGCGTCCAGCTGGTGCTTCTTGTACCTGCGCCGCGCCCGCCGCGCTGGCGCTAAGCTTGTTGGCGCGCGGGTTACTTGTACCTGCGCCGCTCCCGCCACGCTGGCGCTGAGCGCGCCGGCGCACAGGTGAGGCTCACTTGTGAGGCGCCTGCGCGTGACGCGCGGGCGGGCCAGCGCGGACCGGCAGGGCGGAGTGCTGGGCGCGTGCGCACAGGCCGCGCCAAGCATCGCAGCTTCTCACCGCTCAGTGACGCTGACCCGCGCTTGCAGCCTATGTGTGACGCGGATGGCGCCCTGCCCGGATGGGGCAGTGGGGCTTGCACGCTGCCTAGCCGCATGGCAAGGGGAGGCGGGCTGCACAGGCTCGGGACGCACTTTGCCTTTGCCAACTCCCGCCATATCTGCTCTTTGATGGCGTCCCCGGACTGCCTGGCCAGCTCCAGCGCCTGGGAGGCACGCCCGCAGTTTGCTCGCGCAACACTTGCCGCAGATCTCACGCAACTCACACAGACACGGGCGCACGACTGCTGCAGCGAACGTGGCAGACACGCACAGAGGCTTTGCTTGCTCGCTCACTGACCGCGTCAGTCGCTGACCGCGTGCACTGCGCGGCCGCGCGCGCGCCTTGCTCAGGTGCGAGATGGCGCTGTCCAGGCTGCCCTGCGCGCGGAGCGCCTGCCCCAGGAAGTAGTGCGCCTGCGCGCGCGCAGCAGGCCGGCCTGGGCGCCCGCCTGGTACGGCGCAAACAGCTCCTCAGGGGCGGCAGCGCCTTACAGTCACGGCGCGCACGACGCAGCACTCCTTGTGGCACTTGCAGTTTGGCGCGCGCGCTGGCGCACTGGTGCAGACCGTGCTACGGGCTGGGCGACACCGCGCGCCTTCAGGTACTGCGGGTCAGCCTTGAGCGCGATCCGGCAGTCCTCCGCCGCGCGCTCCCACTCGCCCTTGCGTGTGAGGCTGAGCGCACGGTTCACGCGCAGCACGGGCAGCTGCGGCGCCAGCAGCAGCGCCTCCGTGTAGCGCTGCGGCGGGCAGGCAGCACGCGTCAGGGCTTAACTAGTAAACAGTAGCCTCGCCAGACTGTTTGCGGGCTGCGGCTGCGGCAGGTAGGCAGCACGCGTCAGGGCGCTCATCAGTGGCCTCGCCAGACTGTCTGCCAGCTCCGGCGTGATGGTATACTACCTGCTTGCTCCGACGCGCTTTTACGAGGTGTGCTGGCTGCGTGGGTGCGCCAGAGCGGAGTTCGCGCGCGCCTCTATTGCTGCGGCGTGCTTGCCCCGCCTGAAGGCAAAGTTGCCGTCCTGGCGCAGGCGCTCCACGGCCGCCAGGACCTCCGGCGTGAGCTTGGCGGGCTCTGCGGCCATAGCTGGCGCCGCTTCTGGCAGCTTTGAGCGCGGGCTGCGGCTCCTGCGAGCACTACACGGCCTAGAAGCTGACCCGCCCATCGCCGCCCATGAAGCTGTCCACTCGCTTGTGCATAGGAAAGGCCGCTTTGTGTAGTTAACTGCTTGCGACAGCGCACGTGCCGGGAAGGGTCTAAGAAGGGCTGCACTGAGCGAGTAGCCACAGTTTGCTGATATCAACACACGGTTGCAGCTTATCGATTCTCTGAGCGCCGCTAGGAACAAGGTGCCCGGCAGTGACTCACTCACCACAGTCCCAGCACAGCTGCCTGATGCCGTAGCTTGCGGGTGACTCCACCTGTCGCAGCCCGTGGTCTCGGCGAGCAGCAGATTGCCTTGCCTGCGCCGCGGCTCGCCCCCATGGGCAAGCCGGCCGTGGCGCTCGACACCGGCTTCGTCGCGCTGCCCGTGACCCTGCGCCAGGGCGCCGCCACGCGGCGCAAGCACCTGTTCCTGCGCGCGCACCGCGCCGCGGCGCCGCCCGCCGCCGCCGGCGCGCAGCAGGCCGCGCCGCCGCTGGGCGAGCGCGCCCTGTTCGTCGCCGGCCTGCCGTTCCTGAACGCCGAGCTGGACGCGGCTGTCGCGCGGCTGTTTGGCGCGTTTGGCAGCGTGGAGCGCGTCGCCGTGCACGCCGAGCAGGCGCGCGCGGCGCCCTGCTGCCCGCTGGGCTGCATTTGAAACACAGGGCCGACCGAGGCACTCTGTTGAGGCATCAGCGTCAAAGCGGTGTCCGAGCGTGAGCGCTGCTCTGTCCGCGTGCTCCTGCGCTGAGACGGAACAGTCGGCGGGCTGCCGCGAGCGCTGGCCGGCGCGCGCAGACCTCCGCCATCGTGGTGTTCGACAAGGCGGCGGCGGCGGCCAAGGCGCTGCGCGCGGCCGCCGACGGCAAGGGCCTGGAGCTGGAGCTGCCGGAGCCGGACCAGCCCTACGGCCTGAAGGGTGCCTACTCTACCCTATACCCCTGCCCCTGCTCAGCGCGCGCCCGCGTCTGCCCACGCGCTGTGTGCCCAGCAGCTGCTGCTCCTCGGCTGCCGACCCCGCGCACTGCGGGCGCGCTGCGCCGGTGTCGCGCGGGCGCCTGGCGGGCACGGCGGTGCCTGCGCGCGCTCCCGACACGTCAGGGCCCGCTGGCAGCGTACTGCACGCCGCGCCCGGCGGCAGCCCGAGCGCCGCACTCAGGCGCGCGCGGTCCTGTGCGCAGCGTGGGTGGAGGCGCACAAGGCGCTGTTCTCCGGCAACGCGGTGCTGAGGCAGCAGGTGCGTGCTGTAAGCGCTGCCATGCACGCGGTCCAGCGAGTCTCATGAGCCCCGCAGCCTGGCGTTGCTTGGACCGCAAGGACGTCGGCAGCGGCTGCCAGGGGTGCCCCTGCTGCGGGCTCTGTTTTGCAGAGTGGCCGCGCCGTGCGCGAGCGGCGTCGTGGCTGGATGCGCTCAGCGCCCCGGCGTGAGGGAGGGCGTGCGCCGGACGCGCAGCTGGACGAGTGGACCGAGGCGTTTGAGGCGGACGAGGAGCGGCGGAAAGAGGGGGCGGCCGCGGCCACCGCCGGGGACGGCTGGACGGTCGTCGCGCGGAAGGGGGTGCAGCCCCAGCCAGCATCGCGCCTGTGTCCCTTGCTGCTGGAAATCAACCCGTGATCATGATGGTGGAGGCGCTGTTGAGGTTGCGGGCGGCTGGACACTCACCGTGCTGGTGGCGATGCGGCCTGATCCGCTCAATCGCTTTGCATCTTGGCCGGTTGCTGATATAACAATACCCATCATCTGGTGGTGCTCAACAAGTATCGCGCACCGTCTTTGCTGCTGCTGCTTGCTTCGTCTTGCTTGCAGAGCAGACTGCAAGGCAACTTGCCTTGCAAGTGGGCTGCTCAGGCAGCCGCCGGATGTTGCGCAGGGCCGGCGGAAGACAACAGACGGCGGCGGCATCTCCGTCGGCAGCGTGGCGCCGGCGGTGGCGCGCGCCCGGGCGGACGCGGTGAAGGCACGCAGCCCTCCCCCCATGCGCCTCCTCTTGCCTCGCGCCTGCTCGCTTGCCTCGCTGACTGCCGCACTGCCTCTCTGGTCATCCAATGAGCAAAACGACAGGCATGAGCCCGCAGCCTGGCGCCAGCAGCGCGCCACTACGCCTGCGAGCGCGCCTTGCGGGAGGCTGCTGGCAGCGAGGGGTTGGGGCGGGGCGGGGCATGTGCAGGCACATGCGCGAGAGACCTGAGATAGGGTTTGATCCTGAGAAAGGTTCGGCCGCGCGCCGCAGGACCAGACGCACGCAGACTTTTACCGCTTCCAGCAGCGCGACCGCCGGCGGACAGGTGCGCACCTTGTCCTACCCTAACCCTGCCCCCATCCCCGCAGGCGGCGCGCTCCTGGCGTGCCAGGCGCCCGCACGCGCCTGGCTGCATGCGCTCTGCGCGCTCGGTTGGCGCTTGTTTTGCGGGGCATGTGCTTGGATCTCGGCGACCGAGCAGTGCATGCTGGCGCTGAGGTGCCGCGCTGCGGCGCAGACCTGTCCGAGCTGAGGCAGAAGTTTGCCGAGGACAAGCGGAAGATCGCGGAGCTGAAGGCTGCCAGGCGCTTCAAGCCGTACTAGCGGCGCTGCGCCGCGCCGGCTGCCGTGTACCACTTGCAGAGCCCTGCTTTGGGCGCATGAAGCTCGAGGGACGTTACCCAGACGCATGGTGTTTGGTTGCGGGAGTGTGTCTGTAACTTTCGGCCTCGTGGGCAGAGCGTTTGATTATATCACCATCTGAGCCGAGTCACGGAAGTGCTTGGAGCCACGATCACTGCAGACATACGGTTACACTGTCGGGCAGAGGTGACAGTCCTGTGCAGGACAGCACGTGCCCTGCTGCGGTGCTTCACACACCTGTTCGCTGACGACCCGCCTACCTACAAGTTTGTGCCACCTGAACAGCCCTAATGCGGAACCATCAGAGGCGGGCGCGGCGCGCGGCGCCGCGCCGCTCCGCGACCCTGCTCAAAAGGGCGTGCGGCTCGGAACAGCCGCCAACAATGAAATAGGCTGCAAAGGAGCCAGTGCAAGCAAATGCCCATCGCTGCCGGCAAAATCATGCCTAATCTACAGCAGGTGCCTACCCAGGCCTTGCGGCGCAGGGGATGACACTGCGAAAATCGGCAACAACTGGCAACCCGCGCGTCCCGCACCCGCGCAGCAAACCCAGTATACACGCTCGCCCAAGGGAGAGAGTTCACGGTCGAGCGGCCGGCTGCGCACGGGCGCACGCGCAGCCAGGCCTGTTCCATGCATGCCAGCCAGTTTCTGGGGTGGTACAAAGCGCGGCCCGAGCGACGAGCAGCGGTGTCGCAGCCGCCGGGCGCGCTGTGGCGGTGCTGTCACGGCCGGCAGGAGCAAATGGGGACAGAGAGTGGGGAGGCTGGGGAACCAAAATAGCCGTGCGCACTGCTTGTCGCAAGCGTGCGCACAACAAAACCACGAGCGCTCGGCGCCCGGCGAGGCGGCGCGAGGCACGCAAAACTCTGCTGAAACCAGCGCGGCGCAGACCCCAGGCGGCGCCTGACCAGCACCGCAGGCATGCAGCGGCGGCGCCGGCAGCGGCTGACTGTGGCAGGGCCGCAGCACAGCAGCCCAACGACGCCTGCACGCAAGCCGTGCATGGCCTGCGCCGGTGGGCGCGCTTACGCCGCTACCGCCGCTGCAGCCCCCTGCGCGCGCAGCATAATTTTACATTTCCTGCAGCTCCGATCAGATTGAAAGCAGGCGCAAATCTGCCGCTTGTGTCGAGCAGGCTGCGGTTGTGCTGGCGCCGCACCCGGCCGCGCAGCTCGTGCACGGTCGCGCGGAACTCCGCCACGAAGGGCGGCAGCACGCGGCGCGCGCGCCGCAGCCACGCCAGCTCCTCCGCCGTCGCGGCGGCCGCCGGGCGCTGCAGGCGGCCGATCAGCGGCTTGAGGTGCTGCCGGCTCAGCCGCGCCACCTTGCGCACCTGCGCCACAGGCGCGCACCGCGCTGTGGCATCACACTCTCGTGCACCCTTTACTCTGGCGCTCTAAACACGTCACCTGGAGCTCACGCGCTGTTTAGTTGGAACCCGGTCCAGCTGTAAAGACACAGGCACTCTGCAAGATACGCCAACGCAGCACTCTGCCTCTTTGTAAAGGCCAAAAAAAGCAGAACCAGGACGCGAAACACAAACACACGTGAACACACACGCGTCGCGGCGCCGCTGACCTGAGCGTCGTCAGGGTGGCGGGCCACGAGCGCGCATGCAAGCGCGTCCATGTCCAGCACCTCGCGCCAGCACGCCAGGCGCAGCTCCTCCAGGATGGCTGCAGACTCTGTGCAGCAGGGCAAGGCAGCCGCTGTCAGACGTTGGAAAGGGGACACCAAGAGCAGGGCGGTGGCGGCTGGTTGAGTCAGTCATATTAGCGGCCAGCTCAGCACCCCTGGCCTGCTCCGCGCGTCCTGCCGGTGTCAGACGCACAGGGACCAGCGCCCCAGCCTAGCACGCGGAAGTGAGCAGGGACAAGGCCAAGCAGGGACAGCGGCTTGGCTAGTGCGATCAGGCCACACCAAGCTTGTGCGCGCCGCCGCGCCGCTCACACCCCGCTGCTACAGAGAGCAAGCTCCAAGGTCGTGCGCACCGCTTCTGACGTCCGTGAGACCGCAAGCCTCTCCGCAGCGCGTCTTGGTGGCCCCCATGTTTGCGCCCAGTCTTGCAGGATCCTGGCCCGTAGTCGGCAGTCAACTGAGTTACTATGCTTACACGGTATTCAAAGGTGCGACTAGCATGTTTTGCTGCGCTAGAATAAGCGAACGGCACTCAGTTCAAAGGTCGGAGGATGGCGCCAACTCCCGGGAACAGGGCGTAGCACAAATTCGGAGCAGCCACCCCGGCTCCTGCCAAGAAGACAAGAAACCAGGTCGCACCTAAGACGTCTCTCAAGACGTCCCGGCCTGGGGCAGAGGGTCACCTGTGCGGTCACGATCAACAACCCCTGACTCCAGCACGCAATTTGACAACAGGATGTTCAGGCAGCCGTGCAGTGTGGCTAAAGGCTGGGTGCACCGCTTGACCCTCCATCTGGGCAAGAAAAAGCGTGGGAAAACTGGTTGGAAAACCCTCCGAGAGGCGGGTGTGCTCTCCCGCTTTGAAATCGCATATCCTCCGAGTCGTTGCTGTGTGTCCTCTCAGCTGACGAGCCCGTCCACCAGAAGCCATGGCCGCGCTACAGGCAGTCAGCCCCACGCAGCGCGTATTCTCTGGTGCCAACACGGGCCCCGCGCCGCGCGCTGCGCGCATTACGCCCAGGGCGTCTGCAGCGGCCGGGCCAAGCAGCGTCGACAGAAGGTGCCTGGCACTGCCGTGATCGCATTGGTGCAATGCCCGGTCGCGCACAGTCGCGTGCATACAGTACTTGCTCGGCGTCAGTGTGGGAGGTGCGCGCAGGCTGGCATTGGGCCTGCTGGGCGTTGTGCCCCTGGTCCTCGGTGTGCCTGCGGCGAGCGCGCGCGATGTGCGGGAGGCGCTCAGAGCGTGCGTGCGCGTTGACAGGATCCCCGCGCAACTGCTGCTATGCATTGGTTCTGTCTGGACAGCAGGGGTCGAGCCCAGTCCTGACATCCGTGGCACCGCATGTGCAACAGAACGCACCAACCAAACTCTTGCTGACTGCCGGAGCACCGCGCGGGCAGGAAGGAGGCCCGCATGCGCGCACTGAAGGAAGCGTCCGACAAGACGCGGAAGACCGGGCAGTCGGAGCAGGCGTTCAGCGACTCGGAGTACGCTGTGAGGTGCGCAAAGCGGCGCTGCATGTGCAAGTGAAGTTGCAACTGTAAGTTGCCTCCGCCCGCACTCGCAGAAAGCTGACACCACCTGACAGCTGACGCAAGCGCCGGGGCGCGCAGTGAGGACAAGAGCCCCAACATTCACACGCGCCAGGTGCTTGTTGGCCCCCCATCACTTTCTATCCGTTCATATGCGACCAAGTGGTGAAGTGGCTGCACAAGCACCCAAAAGTTGTCCTGCATTCCCGGTGACTTGTCCGGCTGCTCGCTCGGCAACCACTGCCATGCTTGCCATGCCACACTAGGTGCAACCTCACACGTGCTGCGCGCTAGTTTGCCGAACGGCCTTGCAACAAAAGCTACAGTCACCTCACGCAGCATGCGTGCGCAGGAGGAGGGGGTGCGCACGAGCAAATTGTGAGCGGGACTGAATTTAGCTTGACTTCGGGAGACTGACATTGTTTTGGATGCATGAGAGCGGTAGAGTTGCAGAGGCACAATGCTGGTTGAATTGATGCTCAGCAAGGGATGATTGCTAGCGCATATGGCTTGCGAGGTTGCGCACAATGTAAATGCGCTGCACAGAGCGTGGCGCCTTGGACCACAGTAGCACAGCATGGTATGCATGCTCAATTTTTAACAACGTTCACCACTGTCCTGGATATGCACACTGTGTGCAGCACACAGGGAGGGATGACATGCATGGTCATCCCTCCATGGGGTCTTGAAACGCACATCTCCATGTCCATGGAGACTCCATGTCCATGGAGTCCATGGAGGCAGGTTCATAGGCCGGCAGATCACCAAGCTTTGGGGATGGTCTCCCTTCACTGCCAGGGGTGCTTGCCATCTCATCACAGCCAAGGCCATGCCATATTTGCAAATGTATATACTTGCCTCGGGAGCCTGTTTCACATCGCAAACGCACGCTCAGCTTGTCCTGATCAAACTGATTCCCAAAAAGCAGCCGGCCGTGCTCGCCTTGTGGTGGCAAAGACAGAAGCGCAATGCTGTGGCGCGCAACACGCAGAAGCTTTCGGCGGGCTTGGCGTGCGCCGGTCTGCTGCACAAGCCAAGCAGGTGCTTTTGTGCGTTATATGCAGCACAGGCGGAGGAAACTTATGGTCTTGTTGACGTGTGACTGGAAGCTGGGTAGCTTGATTATATCTGGCGCTCTCTCAGCATTCTTGACAGGACTGCTCTCTTGTGCTCTACAGGCCGTGATGCGAGGCCGGCTCTCGTGGCGCTGGCGCCTGGCTGGGGCGCCGGAGACGAGGGCGCTGCAACCAGCTGGCCGGCGCTGCTGCCTGCAGCGGCCGCAGCTGTCGCTGCTGCGGCCGCGTGCGCTGGGCCGGCGGACTGTGAGGCCTCAGAGGTAGGAGCCTGGCCAGTGCGCGCGCTCAAGGCAGCTGACACTCACTTTATAAGCTTGTTTGCCCCAGGTGGCATCAGAGGCAGTGCTGCCACTGTGCGAGGGTGAGAGAGCCGCACCAGCGGACGCAGCCGCGCCGGGCACGGCTGCGCCGGCCGGCCTCGTGACGCGCCGCGCGCCCCGCGCGCCGCAGGACCCGGCGGCAGCGCTTACGGACGCGCGCGCGCGCCTGGCCAAGGTGTGGGCCGACCTGGACGAGGACGCGCACCGCCGCGAGGCCGCGCTGCCCTTCCGCCTGCCCGGCCCCAGGCACGCCCCGGGCCCTCCCTGTGCGCTGTGCTGCACCTGTGTGCGCCGCCTGCGCCTGCGCGCGTCAGTGTGCTGCACATCGCCAGACGGCATAGCCGCACGAGCACTGTCAGGCGTTGAAAGCCAAGCGCCGACCCTCGCGCGCTGCCACGCTAATCTGAAGCAGGGTGGACGCGCATGGCAGCGAGACAGACCTTGGCAGGCGGGCACCTCCACGCAACAGGGCAAACACCGGCGCGCTGGCGCTAATCAGGGCGTTGCGCAGGGTGGCCGCGCCGGCGGTGCGGTGGGACGACGGGCGGCTGTCGGTGCGCTTCCCGCTGCGGCGCGGCGCCGACGTCGCGGCCGTGCTCGGCGAGCTGACTGCGCAGCTGGGTGGCGGCGCGGCGGCCGACGGCAGCGGCGGCGGCTGCAGTGTCAAGGTGCAAGCTGTACTGTCGTACTGTTCCCATGTGCGGGTGAGGAGCAGACGTGCACGAAGGCACATAAAAGCGCCTGTGGATAAATATGCCTGCATGTACCCAGGTGTCATGGTACCAGCGGCAGGCAGCCTTGCGGCGCTGCAGGTGCAGTAGCGCAGGGCGCTTTCTGGAATACCAAAGCCTTGTTGCGGCGCGCTGGTGTTGGTGCGTGCGCGCCGGGCATGGCAGACGTGCTGGCATGGTGCCGAGTTTGCTTGAAGCGGCGTGGGCGCTGAGGGCTGGCGTGGCGCCCCGCGGGCCAGGTGGCGGAGGGCGGCGGGGTGCGCGTGCTGCGCATCGAGCCGCGCGGCGGGCGCGCGGGCGGCCTGAGCGCGCAGGCGCGGCCGCCCTCCTGCGCAGCTGCGATCGTCTGAAGAGAGGAGGAGACAAGCTGACCTCCTGAGTCGGCTTCGCTCCCGGGTGTCCAGACTCCAGGCAGCCAGTATTCATCAGGAGCACGAGCACTGCATGCGAACCAGATCACTGTGGGGCGCCAGCGTGCTGGCATGTCCGGTGCAGCCGGCGCGCCTGGGCGCGCCGCCAAGCGCGCGCGCCCACGCCCGCAGGTGTACCTGCCGGCCGCGCCCTCGGCGTCGGCCCCCGAGGTGGAGCTGCTCAAGGAGGGCCGCCTGGACGATGCGGACGTGGCGCGCATCGCAGCGGTCATGCGCGCCGCGTGCCTGCCACCGCAGGCGCCGCCCCCGCCGCCCCCGCCACGCGCCGCTGCGCGCTGCCCCATCCGCACGCGCGCTCTGCAGGCGCACTCGTGTCGTGCTGCTCGGGGCGCGACGCGTGGGGCGCCCGCGCGCTGCAGGACGCGCGGGCGAAGGCCGCTGGGACGCGCCGCGTGGTCCGCATGACGCAGGACGCGGACGGCAACATGCGCGTGGAGTCCAGCGAGCATGACCTCGAGGACGAGCTGGACTGGTTCGCGCAGGCGCGCGTAGGGTCTAGGTGTGCGCAGGGGCGAGCCGCACTGAGCTGTGCAGGGCGGGACGGGCAGCCGGGCAGAGGCGCCATTTGAGCCGGTGTGCGCAGGCGCGGGTGCTGCAGAGCGGGGGCGCAGTGCCGGAACGACGTTCGGTGGGCACGCGAACGGTGGGCCAGTGGGCGGGTACGCAAATGGTGAGCCCGCGGGTAGGCACGCGCAAGGGTGAGTCAGCGGGTGGGCACTCGCACGGTAAGACACTACTACAAGAGGCTGCGCGGGGCGCGCGCAGCAGCTGGAGGGCGCCTTCAAGGAGGGCGAGGCCGCCCTGAACTCCATGCTGCCCGGCCTGGCCGCAGACCTGCTGCGCAGCATGCCGGGCGAGCTGCGCCGGCTGCTGCCGCGCTTCCCGCCGCTGGGGGGCGCATGGTGCGCGGCTAGGGTAGGGACAGGTGTGCTGGTGCACACCGCTGGCATCAATGCCTCCCCCTCCCCCTGGGGCAGCTATGCATGCACACCAGCCCGGCCTGTCGCTCGGCTGGCCGCGCCGCCTGCTTGCGCCGCCGGGCTGCCCGCGCGCGCCACCCCCCTCTCGCTTTGCCTGCGCGGTGCCTTGCTCGGCAGCGCGGATGCGAGGAGCCTCGGGCCGACCAGGGAGGCTCCCGGCGCCGAGGAGCGGACCGACGCGGACCGGCTCGCGGAGCTCGGCCCGGGCCCCGAGGCGAGCGAGGGCGCGCGGCGCCTCCGCGAGCCGCCCGGCGCGGACGGCGCGAGCCCGGGACGGGCATACGGCCTGAGCAAGGGGCCGGCGGAGGACAGCCGCGCGCGCGCCGCCGACGGCGCCCGGCGCTTCCGCGAGCTGCTCGGCGAGGAGGAGGACTCTGGCAGCGGCGGCGGCCGCTTTGGCGGCGACGGCGGCTACGCTGCAGGCGCGCGGTCCGCCTCTGTCATGCCCCGCGCCGGCTGCTCTCCTGGGGCGCGGCCGGGCGCCGACATGTGGCGGCTGCAGGCCGCTGCGGCGCGAAGGGGTGCTATGCGCGGGCTGCCGCTCCAGGTGCTGGGACGCTGCCGCACCGGGCGTGTTCTGCTGTGCGCAGGGAGCGCGCGTCACGCAGGCCCCGAGCTGCGCAACCAACAAACTCTATATTAGATATAAAGCTTGGGCGGCTCATGCAGTTGGGAGGCTCACGAAAGCCTGTCAATGTGCGCTGCTGTGGCGCTCCGGCAGGCCCGTACTGCGAGCTGCCGCGCGCGCGCGAGGAGCGCGGCGCGCGCGGCGCGCGCGGCGGCGGCCCGGACCTGCCAGCGTCCGCGGAGCGTGGCGCAGAGGCGGCGCGCGCCGCGCGCCAGCTGGAGCGCCTAGGCGCGGCAGTGCACTGGCCGGGCACGGGCGAGGCGATGGACTGGGGCGAACTGGCGGGCGCGGCCCGGCCGCCGCCCGCGCCAGCGCAGTCCCGCGCTGACGGGCTGGAGGGCGCGGATGCATGCAGCCGGCGGGCCGCGGCTCGAGCTGTAGCTGCCAAGGGTGCACATGGGTCTGCGCGCCGTCAGCAGGCAGTGAGGGGCAGCAGCGCACGACGGGAGCCCTGGCGGCCGCAGCCGAGGGTTTCACCCGGGCATTTGCGCCGTCGTCAGGATACGAGGAGCAGAGGCACGCAGTGGGAGCCCTGGCAAGCGCAGCCAGGGGTATCACCCAGACATATGCACCATTGGCAGGCTGTGAGGGGCAGGGGCGCGCGGCGGGAGCCCTGGCGAGTGCAGCCAAGGGTGTCACCCGGGCCTGTGCGCCCAACCCTACTTATTCTAACCCACCCTACATATGGTCTGCGTGCGGCCGGCAGGCTATGAGGAGCGCGCCATGGAGGACACGCTGCTGCTCGCGCTGCGGCACCCAGAGGTGTACGCGGACATCGTGCACCCTATTCTACCCTAATGTACCCTACATATGGTTTGCGCGCGGCCGGCAGGCTATGAGGAGCAGAAGCGCGCGATGGAGGACACGCTGCTGCTCGCGCTGCGGCACCCGGAGGTGTATGCGGACGTCGCGCACCTACCCTACCCTAATCTACCTTACATATGGTCTGCGCGCGGCCGGCAGGCTATGAGGAGCAGAAGCGCGCGATGGAGGACACGCTGCTGCTCGCGCTGCGGCACCCGGAGGTGTACGCGGACATCGCGCGCGGCACGCGAGCGCGCTACGCCAGCAATCGCCCGCGCGCCATCCTCTTTGAGGGCCCGCCGGGCTGCGGAAAGACCACCAGCGCCCGGCGCGCGCGGCGCCCGCACCCTGATCGTCCCCGAGTGCCCCGCGTCGTCCCCAGATGCTGTGTGACCTCTCAGTTGATGCCGTGGATAAAAGATGAAGTAGTAATTTTTTTCAGTCTGGGCGGAGGGCAGCATGAGCCGCCAGCCGGGCCGCGGAATCGCACCTGGTGCCAACAGTCCGCATGTCTGCGACACGGCAGCACTGTGGTGTTTGCAGGAATCTTAATGTGTAAAACCTGCGCAGGGTGATCGCCAACCAGGCCGCCGTGCCACTGGTCTATGTGCCACTCGAAGCGGTGGCCAGCAAGTGGTACGGTGCGGACGGCCTCCTTGGCCTCTGTCTACTGCTCTATCCTTTCCTATGCCCTGTCCCTACCTATGCCCTGTCCCTACCCTATACTTACAAGCAGGCGGTTGTTGCCGCTGCAAACCAGTGAAAGTTTGTGTGGAGCAGTCCCGCGCCCCGTGCAATGATAAGTACAGAAGCCCGGCCGTGAGGCAAAATACCCCACCCTGGCAGTCTGCAAGTGGAGCCGCACAAGCGACCTGGCCAAGAGCTTTCAACGGGCGACCGAGGAGCCCGGGGGGCAGTGCACCGTAAGCAAGGCGGCGGGGGTTGCGAGCAATGCCAGCGCGCGCCGCGCGCAGGCGAGAGCGAGGGCAACCTGGCCAAGATCTTCAAGGCGGCCGAGGAGCTGGGCGGCGCGATCGTGTTTTTGGACGAGATCGACTCGCTCGCCACCG